>Ga0136631_10000073_pt1 | contig 26197 bp, 23 predicted proteins | sample AntDrymUQ6012206_2_FD_104655 | JGI IMG/M metagenome (GOLD analysis project Ga0136631, IMG submission 104655) | Polar desert sand microbial communities from Dry Valleys, Antarctica - metaG UQ601 (22.06) | ecosystem: Environmental > Terrestrial > Soil > Desert | place: Antarctica: Dry Valley... | reverse complement strand
GCCCTCCAGTGCTGCCCCTCAGTCGGTGCCGCCGGCGGCTCCGCAACGGCCGGTCGCTCCCCAACGTCCGGCGTCGCCGGCCGCGCCGGCCGCGCCCGCAGGCAGAGGATCGGCTGGAACGCCCGCACCACCGGCCTCCAGACCCTCCTCTGCCGCTCCGCCAGCCGGTGGTTCGGCACCCGCCAGCTCCCCGGCGGCCCCGGCCCGACCCTCAGCGCCGGCCGCACCTCCGGCGGTGGCCAAACCCACGCCGCCGCCGGCGGGGACGCCGAGCGCCCCAGCCGCGCGCCCGCCGTCGCCTGCTGGCGGCCGACCGGCCAACCCATTCCTTTCGCAGGATCCGGCGCTCAAGGCTCGGCGCCTGGCTCGCGCGCTCATCTCCGACATGGTGGTCTATCACCCGGGCAAGCGGCAGGAAGGACTGCGTGACGGGAACCTCAAGGAGCTGTTCGAGGAAGAGATCAAGAAAAGCTGGGAGGAGTACGCCGATCAGGTCGGGCGCGAGGTGGCCGAATCCACGGGATACTTCCGCGAGGCACTGAACGAGATTCTGGCCGGGGGCCGGCAGATCTTCTGAGGTGGGAAGTGCGAAGTAAGAGGTGAGAAGCGGGGTAGGGGGCCTTCCTACTTATCGCTTCTCACCTCTCACTTATTACCTCTCACTTCCTACTTCTCACCTCTCACCCCCATTAGCTTTCCTCCATCCCCTCGCATGGAGTACCTGGCATGTCGGACCTAGTGGATCGCCTGACCGACCTGCAACGCCGAGTCGCTGAACTTCGAGACTTTCTTTGACTTGCCGGCTAAGGCCGCGCGGCTGAAGGCGGTCGAGGACCAGCAGGCCCTGCCCGGTTTTTGGGCCGACTCGGAAGCAGCGAGAACATCAGTTCAGCAGATGAAGGTCCTCAGAAACTGGCTGATCCCCTACGACAGTTTGCATCGCCGGCTGGACAGTGCGCTCGAGATGGCCGAGCTGCTGGATGCGGAGCCGGACGAGTCCATGTCGGCCGACCTGGCCAAGGAAGCCGACGAGCTCGACACCGCGGCGGAAGCCTTCGAGCTCCAGGCAATGCTTCAAGGCCCGGAGGACGCGCGCGACGCGCTGCTCACCATCCATCCTGGCGCCGGTGGTACGGAGTCGCAGGACTGGGCCGAGATGCTGATGCGGATGTACGTGCGCTGGGCGGAGCGGCACGGCTTCGAGGTCGCCATTCTCGATCTCCTTCCCGGAGAGGAAGCGGGGATCAAGTCGGTCACCATCGAGATCAAGGGCCAGTACGCCTACGGCTACCTCAAGGCGGAGAAGGGTGTGCACCGCCTGGTGCGGATCTCGCCCTACGACTCGCAGGCCCGCCGCCATACCTCGTTCGCCTCGGTCTTCGTCTATCCCGACATCGACGACACCATCGAGGTGGATCTGCGAGAGGAGGACATCAACATGGACGTGTTCCGAGCCTCGGGTGCCGGTGGGCAGCATGTCAATAAGACCTCGTCGGCGGTCCGGCTCACCCATGTGCCGACCAACACGGTGGTCTCCTGCCAGCAGGAGCGGAGCCAGACCAAGAACCGGGCTACAGCCATGAAGATGTTGCGCGCCGCCATCTATCAGAAGAAGCTGGAAGAGCAGGAGGCCGCCCGGGCTGTCGTGGAGGCGACGAAGACCGACAATTCGTGGGGCAATCAGATCCGGTCGTACGTCTTCCAACCCTACACTATGGTCAACGATCATCGCACCGAGGTGAAGGTCGGCGACGTGCAGCGAGTGATGGATGGAGATCTGGACGCGTTCATTCAGGCGTACCTGAAGCGGTTCGGGGGTAAGGCGGCGTGAGCCCGGTTGAAGAACGATCCTACGTCGAGGCGGCGAGGCGGGAGAAGCGGGCGGCGCTCGAGGCGTTGGGCGTCCAGCCCTTCGCCTATCGCTACGACCGCACCCACACTGGAGCCGAGGCGCTGGCCGTCTACCGCGACGAGATGGGCGAGGACGGGCCGGAGGTCTCCATCGCCGGCCGGATCGAGTCCTGGCGTCCCAAGGGCAAGGTCGTGTTCGGACATATCGAAGACCCGAGCGGGCGTATCCAGGTCTACCTGAGGCGCGACGTGCTTGGCGACCGATATGACCTGGTCGATCTCCTGGACCTCGACGATCACGTGGGCATCACCGGCCGCCTGTTCCGGACCAAGGCCGGTGAAGTCACCATTCGGGCCACCGACATCACCCTGCTGGCCAAGTCGTTGCGCCCGCTCCCACGGGGTAAGACCCAGACCGGGCCGGAAGGAACCGTCACGTTCGGCGGCCTCACCGATCCTGAGCTCCGCTACCGCCAGCGCTACGCTGACCTCGCGGTCCACCCGGACGTGAGACAGGTGTTCGTGCTTCGGGCCCGGGCCACCGCCTTCATCCGGCGGTTCCTGGATGAGCGCGGGTTCCTCGAAGTCGAGACCCCGATCCTGCAGCCGCTCTACGGCGGCGCCGCGGCTCAGCCCTTCGTCACTCACCACAATGCGCTGGATATGCCGCTCTACCTCCGCATCGCGGACGAGCTGTATCTCAAGCGGCTGCTGGTCGGAGGAATCGAGCGGGTCTACGAGATCGGGCACGACTTCAGGAATGAGGGCATGGACCGGACCCACAATCCGGAATTCACCATGCTCGAGCTTTACCAGGCCTACGCCGACTACAACGACATGATGAGCCTGACCGAAGACCTGATGTCCGGGGTGGTGCAGCATTGCCTGGGGACCACCGTTCTGGAGCGCTCCGGGATCAGCCTGGACTTTACGCCGCCCTTTCAGCGGGTGCCATTCATCGAAGGGGTTCGGGCTCGGACCGGCCTCGACCTGCGCACCGCGACCGAAGAGCAGATGCGCGCCGTTCTCCTCAAAGCCAACGCCGACGCCGAGGCGGTCGCCGGCTTGTCCGGCGGCCGGCTCCAGGACGAGGTATTCAAGGTGTTCCTCGAGCCGCATCTGGTGCAGCCGACCTTCGTGGTGGACTACCCCAAGGCGCTCTCGCCGCTGGCCAAGGAGCATCGCGAAGATCCGTCGCTCACCGAGCGGTTCGAGCTGTTCGTGGGCGGACGGGAGCTGGTGAACGCCTTCAGCGAGCTCAACGATCCCGACGATCAGCGCCGCCGGTTCGAGGACCAGGTGCAGCAGCGTGCCGCCGGCAACCACGAGGCCCATAGCTACGATGCCGACTACATCCGGGCCCTCGAGTACGGGATGCCGCCCGCGGGAGGATTGGGCCTGGGTATCGATCGGTTGATGATGCTCATTGCCGACAAGCCATCGATTCGCGATGTCATCATCTTTCCGGCCATGCGGGCGGAGGACTCTTGATAGGATTACCCTCGTGGCTGCGGTGGCCCTCTGCGGCCGCGCGCCACAAACTTCGTGCTGGTGCGCGCCTGGAGTGGCGGCTCGCGCGGCGCTATCTCCGAAGCCGCCGGTCGGCCCGTACCGCTTCCCTCAACACCGTGATCTCCACTGGTGGCGTTGCCGTTGGAGTAACGGCGCTGATCGTCGTGCTCGGCGTCATGAACGGTTTGCGCGACGACCTGCGGGAGCGGATCCTGGTGGCCAACCCCCACCTCCGCATCCTCACCTTCGGCTCCGGACTTCGGCTGGACGACTGGCAGGGTGTCATTAAGGAGATCCGGAAGCAGCCCGGGGTAGTGGCGGCCAGTCCCGAGGTCATAAGCCAGGCCGGGATCACCGCGGGCCAGGACTACGGCGAGGGAGTCAACCTGGTCGGGTTCGATCCCGATACTGGAACCAAGTCGGTCACATCGCTGCCCCAGGCCGTTACCAAAGGCGACCTGTCGTTCAAGACAAACAAGCCCGGAGTAGACGGAGGTGTGCTGCTCGGCACCCGTCTGGCCTCCCGGCTCTCGGTCTACCCCGGCGATATCGTCACGCTGGTCCCGGTCACCCAGGCCAAGATCAATCCGGCCCTGGGCGTGGCCGTCCCCCGATTCTGGAAGTTCGAGGTCACCGGGCTCTTCGACACCGGCATGTTTCAGTATGACAACCAGTTTGTGGTCATGTCACGAGAGATGGCTCAACGGTTTACCGGCCTGGGCGAGGCGGTCTCCGGCATCGCGGTGCGAGTGGACGATCCCGACCGGGCTCCGGAGATCGGCGCGGCCCTGGAGAAGCGGCTGGGCTACCCCTACCGGGCGCTGGATTGGCAGACCCAGAACTCGAGTTTGTTCAGCGCGCTGCAGTTGGAGAAGCTCGCCATGGGGCTGGTTATCTTTTTCATCATGGTCGTGGCTGCCTTCAACATCGTCGGGACGCTCACCATGGTAGTAACCGACAAGACCAGGGAGATCGGCATCCTGCAGGCCATGGGACTTACCTCGCCGGCCATCGCCCGGGTGTTCCTGATCCAGGGTGCGGTGATCGGTGTGGTGGGGACTCTGCTGGGGCTGGTGCTCGGCCTCACGGTCTCCTACGTCGTGGACAGCTCCGGCTGGGTTCGAATCAACCCGGCCGTATACTTCATCGACCACCTGCCCGTCCACATTCAGTGGCAGGATGTGGCGGTGGTCGTGTTGACCAGCCTTGCGATCGCCGTGGCCGCCACGGTCTACCCTTCGCGCGCCGCCGCCGCCCTTACACCGGTGGAGGCCATCCGACACGAATGACGGCCATTCTCGAGGCCCAGGAACTGCGCAAGGTGTATCGCGGCGGCGACGGCAACCCCATCGAGGTGCTGTCGGGCGTCGATCTGATGGTGAGCCGGGGGGAGTTCGTCGCCATCGTCGGGGCCAGCGGCTCGGGGAAGAGCACGCTGCTGCACCTTCTGGGCGCCCTCGACAGCCCGTCGGGCGGCACGGTACGACTGGGTGGCCAATCGTATGCGGACGAGACCGCTGAAAGCCTGGCCGCCATTCGGAACCGAAAGCTGGGGTTTGTCTTCCAATTCCATCACCTGCTGCGAGAGTTCACCGCGCTGGAGAACGTGATGATGCCGCTGCTCATCGCGGGGGAGGACGATGCCGAGGCCCGCTCCCGGGCCGAAGAGCTGCTGGCCGAGGTGGGCCTGGCCGGACGGATGTCGCACCGGCCTTCCCAGCTCTCCGGCGGCGAGCAGCAGCGCGCGGCGGTGGCACGCGCCCTCATTGCCGATCCGCTCGTGGTGCTGGCCGACGAGCCCTCGGGCAACCTCGACAATGCCAACAGCGAGCGACTGCACGGGCTGTTTGCGCATTTATCCCGTGAGTTCGAGACCGCGCTCATCGTAGTCACCCATAACCGATCCCTGGCGGCACGAGCCGACCGGGTGCTGTCGCTCGAGGGCGGACGCCTGGTGCCCCTCGCCGGCGTGGAGTCCATGCCCTGATGCCCTGCGAGCAGTGCCGTGAGCGTGAGGCGGTCATTCACCTCACTCAGATCGTCAACGAGCAGGTGACCACGCTGCATCTGTGCGAGCGGTGTGCGGCGGAGAAAGGGGTGGAGAGCCCCGGCGCCGCGCCGAAAACCCCGCTGGGCACCTTTCTCGCAGCCATGGGGGAGGAGCTGCCGGAGACACCGGCGCCTCGTACGGGGGACACCTGTGCCCGCTGCGGCGGATCGCTCCAGGACTTTCGCGAGAGTGGCCGGCTGGGATGTTCCGAGTGCTATCGCTCCTTCGAGGTGCCCCTGCGCGACCTGCTGCGCCGGCTGCACGGCTCGACGCACCACATGGGCGAGCGCTATACCGAGGCCGGCGGAAGCAGCGCGCCGAATGAGCCCAATCCGGCCATCGAGCTGCGGGAGCAGCTCCGCCTGGCCGTGGAGACCGAGAACTTCGAGCTGGCGGCCGAGATCCGCGATCGCCTCCGGGTCATGGAATGATCGACCTCAGCCTGCTCACCGATGGCGGGGTTGGCTGGCTCGACGCCAGTGGCCCTTCCAGCCATCTGATTTTGTCCACCCGGATCCGACTGGCGCGGAACCTGGCCGGACGAGTCTACCAGGGGCGGAACTCCGAGTCCGAGCGGGAGGACATCCTGCTGACCGTGGAGGCCGCCGCACGTGACACCGTTCTCCTCCGGCGAGCCATCAAGTTCCGGCTCGACCGGCTGGATCGGAGCGACCGTCAGCTCCTGCACGAGCGGCACCTGGTCAGCAAGGAGCTCGCCGGGCTGGACGCCGATGGACGGGTACGCTCGGGGGCCTCAGTACTGGTCCAGGATCGCCTCGGGGTGATGCTGAACGAGGAGGATCATCTCCGCCTTCAGGGGCTCCATTCGGGGTTCGCGCTGGACGCTGCGTACGCCGAGGTGGACCGGCTGGACGCCGAATTGGGACAACGACTTGCATTCGCATTCCACTCTGAATTTGGTTACCTTACGTCCTGTCCGACCAACGTCGGTACCGGGCTTCGGGCTTCAGTTTTGATTCATCTTCCCGGCCTGGTGCTCACCAAGGAAATCTCCAAGGTACTGCAGGGGCTGGCGCAGGTGGGGCTGACCTTCCGAGGCCTGTATGGCGAAGGGAGCGAGGTCGTCGGCAACTTCTTCCAGCTGTCCAACCAGACGACTCTCGGCAGCTCCGAGTATGAGCTGCTCGATCATCTCGGCAAAATGGTCCGGCAGGTCATGGACTACGAGGAGCAGGCCCGGCAGGTGCTGTTGCGGGACGCACCCGCAATCATCGAAGACAAGGTTTGGCGCGCGTATGGGTTGCTTCGATATGCCCGGGCGCTGTCCTTCGAAGAGGCCATGAACCTGTTGAGCGGCGTGCGACTCGGTGTAGGTGTGAATCTCATTCCCGATGTTGGCATGTACACGTTGAACAAGCTGTTGGTGTACACCCAGCCGGCCCACCTGGCGGCGGCCGAAGGGGTGGCACCAGGCGATCCCGATCTGCCGGTACGGCGGGCACAGTTCGTGCGCAAAGTGTTGGAATCCGAGGTGGGACGCCGTGGATGAGCCGCGGCTAAGGGCTTCGGAGCTACGTAGGATACCGCAATGAACGGCTACAATTTCACCGATCGTGTCCGTAAAGTCCTGCAGATGGCCCGCGAAGAGGCGGCGCGTCTGCATCACGAATACGTGGGAACGGAGCACATCCTCCTCGGCCTGATTCGCGAGGGCGAAGGGGTGGCGGCAGCAGTTCTCACCAACCTGAACGTCGATCTCGAAGACATCCAGCAGAAAATCGAGGAGACAGTGAAGAAGGGGAAAGCGGCCGCGGCGGCCGGTCCCGATCTTCCCTACACCTCGCGAGCCAAGAAGGTGCTCGAGCTGGCCATGACCGAGGCGCGGGAGCTGAACCACTCCTACGTCGGCACCGAGCACTTGCTGCTCGGGCTGCTTCGGGAAGAGAAAGGCATCGCGGCCCAGGTCCTCACCGACGCCGGTGTCAATCTGGAGCAGTCGCGGGCCGAAACCCTGCGCCTGCTGGGCAGTGACATGCCCCAGACCACGGCCGGCGGCGGCGGCGCCCAGCCCAGCTCGGCGCCCAAGTCGGAGAAGAAGTCCAAGACTCCCGCACTCGACCATTTCTGCCGCGATCTGACGCAGCTCGCGGCGGAAGGCCAGCTCGATCCGACGATCGGCCGGGCCAAGGAGATCGAGCGTGTCATGGAGATCCTGGCCCGCCGCAAGAAGAACAACCCGGTACTTATCGGCGAGCCCGGGGTCGGCAAGACGGCCATCGTCGAGGGTCTGGCACTGTTGATTGCCAACGGACTCTGTCCCGACGTGCTGCGGGACCATCGGGTGCTTTCGCTGGACATGGCGGCAGTGATCGCCGGCACCAAGTATCGCGGCCAGTTCGAGGAGCGGCTCAAGGCGGTCATGAACGAGATCGCCCAGAACAAGCAGATCATCCTCTTCATCGATGAGCTGCACACGCTGGTGGGCGCCGGCGCCGCCGAAGGTGCCATCGACGCCTCCAACATGCTGAAGCCCGCGCTGGCTCGCGGCGAGCTGCAGTGCGTGGGCGCCTCGACCCTGAACGAGTACCGCAAGTACATCGAGAAGGATGGAGCGCTCGAGCGCCGGTTCCAGACCGTCGTTGTGGAGCCGCCTTCGGTCCCGGAAACGGTGGAGATCCTGAAGGGTCTGCGGAAGAAATACGAAGACCACCACCGGATCAGCATCCCCGACGCCACCCTCAGCGCGGCCGCGGAGCTCTCAGAGCGCTACATCACCGATCGGTTCCTGCCGGATAAGGCCATCGACGTGATCGATGAGGCCGGCGCCCGTGCCCGGCTGGCCTCCCAGGTTCCGCCGGCCGAGGTGGCGGAGCTGAAGACTGCTCTGGAGAAAGTGAACGTCCAGAAGGAAGACGCGGTCCGGGACCAGAACTTCGAGCGCGCGGCCTCGCTCAGAGACCAGGAGCGGGATCTGCAGAACCAGATCCGGCTCAAACAGGAGGAGTGGGAGAAGGAGCGGCAGACCCGCCGTCCGGTCATTGATGAGGAGGCCGTCGCCTTCATCGTGTCCCGCTGGACCGGTATCCCGGTTACCCGGCTTCAGGAGGCCGAGACCGCCCGGCTGATGCGGATGGAGGAAGAGATCCACGAGTCAGTCGTGGGTCAGGACGAGGCCATCAAGGCCGTGTCCCGGGCCATCCGGCGCTCGCGCGCCGGACTCAAGGATCCGAACCGCCCGATCGGGTCGTTCATCTTCTCGGGTCCCACCGGCGTGGGCAAGACCGAGCTGGCTCGGTCGCTGGCCAAGTTCCTCTTCGCCGACGCGTCGGCCCTGATCCGGGTCGACATGTCGGAGTACATGGAGAAGTTCTCGGTATCACGCCTGATCGGGGCGCCCCCGGGCTACGTCGGGTACGAGGATTCTGGCACCCTGACCAAAGCGGTGCGCCGGAAGCCCTACTCGGTGGTGCTGCTGGACGAAATCGAGAAGGCCCATCCCGATGTGTTCAACATCCTGCTGCAGGTGCTGGATGAAGGCCACCTGACCGACAACTACGGCCGCATGATCGACTTCAAGAACACGGTCGTCATCATGACGTCCAACGTCGGGGCTCGGGACATCATGCAGGGCAAGACGCTCGGGTTCCACGGCGGCGATTCGCGGAGGACCTTCGAGAAGATGCAGGACACGGTGAAGGAGGAGATGAACAAGGTCTTCAATCCCGAGTTCCTGAATCGACTGGACGACGTGATCGTGTTCCATCCGCTGGATAAGGAACACATCTCCCGGATCGTCACGATCCTGCTGAAGGAGGTTCAGCGCCGACTGGGCGACGAGGTCAAGTTGACGCCGGCCGCCGTGGAGTTCCTGGTCGAGCACGGTTACGACCAGAACTACGGGGCGCGTCCGCTGAAGCGCTCCATCCAGCGTTATATCGAAGACCCGCTCAGCGAAAAGATCCTCATGGGCGACTTCGGCCGGGGAGACGAGATCGAGGTCGATGTCGCGCCCGACGGCGAGCGGCTGGCATTCCGCGTGCTGACCGGCACCCAGGCCTAAGCCCGCGCCGGATCCTTCGCGGATCCGGCGCCCCCACCCTCGGCCTCTTACCGATGCGTCGTCTACTCCCGATCCTTACCGCCGGCTTTCTCCTCGTGGGAGCGCCGGCGACGCTTCGGGCTCAGGAGCCTGCGGCGCCCAGGGTCGACAGCATCAGAGTGGAAGGGAACCAGCGCCTCACCCCCTCCCAGATCATCGGCAGCTCCGGCCTCATCGCCCACCAGCCAATCAATTACCGGGATATCCAGCGCGCCATCACTTCGCTGTTCCGCACCGCCCAGTTCGACGATGTGCTGGTGGAGCAGCAGAGCATCGGCGGGCGTCTCATCCTGGTCATCAAGGTCAAGGAGCGCCCGGTCCTGGAGAAGTGGGCCGTCCGGGGGGTGAGCCGGCTGTCTGAGGGCGACGTCAAGAGCAGGGTGCGATTGACCGAGGGGCGTCCGCTCGACCGGAACGCGGTGGAGCAGGCGCAAGCAGGCATCGACTCGTTGTACAAGGACAAGGGCTACTACGCCTCGAGAGTAAAAGTGCTCCAGCTGCCCCAGCAGTCGGGCAAGATCCGGGTAGTCTTCGATATCGACGAGGGTGAGCGGGTAGCCATCAGCCAGGTCGTGGTCGATAGCAACAAGCGCTTCTCCGACAAGGCCGTAGTCAAGCACATGTCCACTCGCCCCGAGGGCTTCTGGTGGTTCCAGAAAGGGGAGTACGACGAGCGTAAGGTCGAGGAGGACGTACGCGAGCGGCTGCCCAGCTGGTACGCCGACCGGGGCTATGTGGATTTCCAGGTCACCCACGATTCCCTGGTATCGGACTCCGCCGGCGGCAAGGCGGTTCTGCGGCTGACGGTCGACGAAGGCCCGATCTACCGGGTCGGGACGTTCGACATTCAGGGGAACCGGCGTTTTTCCACCGAGGAGCTGATGGCGTTGTATCCGTTCGGCCCGATTGGATCCACTGGCGCGCCGGCCGGGAAGCCGCGCGCCTTCAGCCGATCGGAATGGACCGAGGCAACTGAGAAGGTCCAGAACCTCTACGCCAACAACGGCTACATCTACGCCCAGGTTTCGCCCGAGGAGGTCCGGCGCACGGGCGCGGTGGGCAACCCGTTGGTGGACCTGCACTGGAACATCCGAGAAGGCTCGCCGGCCACCATCAGCAAGGTGGAGATCGTCGGCAACGACGTGACCCACGAGCGGGTGATCCGCGAGGCGATCGTCATGCTGCCGGGCGATCTCTTCAGCCGCGAGCGGCTGATTCGGTCTTACCAGAACGTCTCCAACCTGGGGTTCTTCCAGCAGCCTTTACCGTCTCCCGACGTGAAGCCGGCGGCCAACGGTGTGGATGTGGACATCATCTTCCGGGTTGAGGAGCGCCGCACCGGCAACATCAACTTCGGGGCGTCGCTGGGGCAGGGTACCGGCGTGGGCGGCTTCCTTGGTCTGGAAGAGCCCAACCTCTTCGGACGGGGCAAGCGGGGTAAGCTGCAATGGCAGTTCGGTCAGAACATTAACGACTTCACCTTGAGCTATACCGACCCCGCCATTCGCGAGAGCCGGATCTCCGGCACCGTTTCTCTCTTCGACTCCCGGGCCCGGTTTACAGTCGGAGACCTCGGACGCCGGAAGCAGACAGGGGGATCCGTGCAGATCGGCTTCCCCTTTCTGGGCTCACGCTACACCCGGCTCTTTACCTCGTACTCCTATCAGCGTATCCGCTACAGCGAGGGCTCGGCCGACCTTCAGGCCCGCTTCCGATGCCGGGCCTGTAGCCGCTCGTCGCTCGGCACGAGTCTGCTCCGGGATACCCGGGTGGGACTCCCGTTCGCCACTGGCGGCTCCCTGACCAACCTCAGCGGCGAGCTGAATGGCGGGTTCCTGGGGGGCACCGGCAACTATCGCAAGGTCGATCTCGAGGGCCGTTGGTATGCGCCGCTCGGAACCATGGGAGGCGGCGGCCAACTGGGGGCTGGTGTTCAGTTCGTCCTCGGCCTGAGTGCCAAAACCGGCTTTATCTTTGGCGATGCGGGACCCTTCTTTACCGAGCTGTACTCCCTCGGCGGGGTTCAGTACGGCGTCCCGTTGCGCGGCTATGATGAATTCTCGATCACGCCGAATGGGTTCGACCCGTCGGCAGGGGGTAATAACGCGGCCAGCCCGGACGCCTTCGGCAAGGCATACTCCGCGTTTACCATCGAGGCAGGCGCCAGAATCAGCCAGGCGCTCTACGTCAGCTCCTTCTTCGACGCGGGCAATGTCTACCGGAGCGCACGGCAGTGGGATCCGACGCGGTTGTTTCGCGGAGCAGGGTTCGGCGCCGCGGTGATTTCTCCTCTGGGACCGATCGGGATAGATCTGGGTTACGGCTTAGACCGGGTGGATGTCAACGGGCGCCCAAAGCCCGGCTGGCAGCTCCACTTCAAGCTGGGCAATTTCTTCTAAGCAGGACGCACCTTTAACTGGAGTGAAGCATGAAGCTTGCCGTCGTAGTAGCCTGGGTTGCGTTGATCGCCGTGTCCGCAGCAGGGCCGGAGTCTGTGGCAGCCCAGCAGGGTGGGAGCAAGATAGCCTACGTGAACACCCAGGCGGTGCTCAAACAGACGCCCGGATACGTCAAGGCGGAGTCGACGTTCACCAAGGAGCTGGAGACCTACCGGGTGGAGGTGCAGAAACTTCAGGCCACGCTCGACTCGGCGGCCTCCGACTTCGATCAGCAATCGGTGATGCTGAGTCCAACGCAGCGGGCCGCGAAGCGCAAAGACCTTCAGGGCCAGCAGCAGAAGCTGGAACAGCGCACCCAGGAGCTGCAGCAGCGAGCGGCCACCCGGGAGCGTGAGCTGCTGGACCCCATCCAGAGCAAGGTCAATAGCGTCATCGAAGGGGTTCGAGCGGCGGGGAACTACGCCATCATCTTCGACGTGAGTGCGCCGAACAACGGCATCGTCACGGCGGACAAGTCGATCGACCTGACTCAACGCGTGATTCAGCAGCTCAAAGCGGGTAGCTGATCTCGTGACATCCGGGAGCCTTACCGCGCGGGCGGTCGCCGACCTGGTCGGTGGCCGCCTGCTTGGCGATGGGGGCATCCGGATCAACCGGGTACGGCCGCTGGACCGGGCCGGCCCGGACGCACTCTCCTTCGCGGTGTCGGTCCGCTACGCAGCAGACCTGGACAGCTCCAAGGCGGGCGCGGTGCTGGTGCCCGAGGCGTTGGCCGCGGGAGCGGGGCCGGCAACTCGCATTGTGGTCCCCGACCCCTACGGCGCACTTGTCCGGGTACTGCACGCGTTGTATCCCCGGGAATCCCCTGAAGCCGGCGTGAATCCAACCGCGCGCATCGGCGCCGGTGCCGTCATCGGCGCTGACGTCTCGATCGGGCCCTATGTCGTACTGGGGAAGAACGTGCAGGTCGGCGCGCGCTGCCGCCTGGCACAGGGTGTCTCGGTTGGAGATGGCGTAGTGATCGGAGACGACTCTGTCCTGGGACCCGGCGTCGTCTGCTGTCCCGGCACTCGCATCGGCAGCCGCGTCGTGCTGAAGGCAGGCGCCGTGCTCGGCGGTGATGGGTTCGGTTATCTCTCCGATGGCAAGGGACACACCCGAATCCCGCACGTGGGAGGCTGCATCCTGGAGGATGAAGTCGAGGTGGGCTCCAACACCTGCATCGATCGCGGCAGCATCGACGATACTGTGGTGGGTCGCGGCACCAAACTGGACAACCTGGTTCAGGTGGGGCATAACGTCCGGATCGGCGAGCGTTGCCTCATCATGGCCGGTGTCGGGATTGCGGGGAGCACGCGGGTTGGGAACGACGTCATCCTGGCCGGCCATGTTGGCGTCACCGATCACCTCGCTATAGGCGACCGGGCGCGCATCGCCGCCAAGAGCGCGATCTTCGGCGACGTCCCGGCCGGGGCCTCGTTCAGTGGTCATCCGGCCCGGCCGCATCGCCAGTTTCTGCGGGCCCAGGCGGCCATGTACCGGCTCGCCGCCATCGTGGATGAGCTGGAGCGGCTGGTGCCGGCACGGGCGCCCCGTGGCTAGGCGCACCCTGGCCCAGAGCGCGCGGGTCACCGGCATCGGACTACATACCGGCTCCTCCGCCTCGGCAATATGTCAGGGAGCACCATCGGGTCAGGGTATCGTGTTCCGGCGTACCGATCTCCCGGGCTCTCCGGTGATTCCGGCGCGCCTGAGCGAGGTGCAGTCCACCGAGCGCCGCACCGTGCTGGGACAGGGCGAAACGGTGGTGCAGACCGTGGAGCACGTCCTGGCTGCCGCAGCCGCGCTCCAGATCGACGATCTCACCATTGACCTCGATGGCCCCGAGGCCCCGATCGGTGACGGATCGTTCGCCCCATATCTGACCGCGCTGGAGCAGGCCGGCGTCACCGAGCAGTCGGGCGACCCGGTGGTGTATCGGGTCACAACTGCATCCGAGATTTCCGAGGCCGATTCATCGTACGTGGTCGCGCCTGCCAAGACCCTCCGCCTTACTACAACCATCGAGTGGCCCCATCCTCTTATCGGCCGGCAAACCGGGTCGTATGATATCACGCCCGGTGGCTTCGCCCGGGAGCTGGCTCAGGCCCGGACCTTCGGGTTTCTCCGCGAGGCAGATGCCCTGCGGGCCCGCGGGCTGGCGCTGGGAGCCGCGCTCGAATCCACCCTGGTCCTGTCCGAAGACGGGCTGGTCGGGGGTGCGCTCCGCTGGCCCGATGAATTCGTGCGTCACAAGGCAGGCGACATCCTGGGGGATCTGGCCCTGGCCGGAGGCCGGATACAGGGTCACATCGTGGCCACCAAACCAAGCCATCAGGGCAATATTGCGCTGGCCCGCTGGCTCACCCGCACCGGCCAGCGAGACGGAGGGGTTGTGATGGACATCGGGCGGATTCTGGATGTGATCCCTCACCGGTACCCGTTCCTGCTGGTGGACCGGATCATCGAGGTGGAGGGGACCAAGCGGATCGTCGGCATCAAGAATGTGACGATCAACGAACCGTTCTTCCAGGGTCATTTCCCCGGCCATCCCATCATGCCGGGCGTACTTATCATCGAGGCGATGGCGCAGGTGGGAGGCATGCTGCTCCTCGGTACCATTGAGGATCCGGACCAGAAGGTGGTCTACTTCATGTCGCTCGACAACGTCAAGTTCCGCCGTCCCGTACTTCCCGGGGACCAGCTCCGCTGTGAGCTGGAGATGCTGCAGAACCGGGGACGCACCTGCCGAATGAAGGGCATGGCATACGTCGACGGCCAGGTAGTGGCGGAGGCCGAGATGATGGCGCGGGTGGTGGATCGGTGATTCACCCCAGCGCGCTGATCGACCCTTCAGCCAGACTGGGGACCGGCGTGACGGTGGGACCCTGGGCCATCATCGGCCCCCAGGTGACGGTAGGCGACCGCTGCCGGATCGGTCCCCGGGCCACGCTGCAGCGGAATGTGCGGCTGGCCGAGGACGTTCGAATCGGCGATGGGGCGATCCTGGGGGGGGACCCGCAGGACCTCAAGTACGGCGGGGAAGAGACCTGGGTTGAGGTGGGGCAGGGAACCATCATCCGTGAATACTCAACGATCAACCGGGGAACCGCCGCGACCCTCAAGACCACCGTCGGGGCGCGCTGCTTCATCATGACCTATGTGCACCTCGCCCACGACTGCCACGTCGGCGACGACGTGGTCATCGCCAACGCTACCCAGTGCGCCGGGCACGTCACCATTCACGATCGCGCCATCCTCAGCGGACTCAACGCCGTCCACCAGTTCGTCACCATCGGCACCTACGCTTTCGTGGGCGGCGGATCCCGGGTCAACCAGGACATCCCGCCGTATGTGAAGGCCGTCGGCAATCCCATGGAGCTCTACGGTCTCAACTCTCTAGGCCTCCAGCGAGCGGGCTTCTCCGGTGAAACGGTCGCCGCGCTCAAGCGTGCGTACCGGCTCTTCTTCAATTCCGACCTGAACCTGTCGCAGGCAATCGAACGGGCCCGCACCGAGCTGCCGGCGCTCCCCGAGGTTGAGCGCTTTCTCAGCTTCGTCGAATCGAGCGAGCGAGGCGTACCGGCGTGACAGCCAGACTGCCGGTCGGCGTCCTCGGTGTGGGCGCGCTGGGGCAGCATCACGCCCGGCACCTGGCCGGCCTCGATGGCGTGCGTCTCGTCGGCGTGCACGACTCAGACCGCGCGCGAGCGACGAAAATCGCAGGAGAGCTGGGAACGGTCGCCTTCGCAGACGTGGACCAGCTGCTCGCGCAGGTGGAAGCGGTCACCATCGCCGTGCCAACCCCCGCGCATGCCGAGGTTGGACTCCGGGCGCTCAGGCGTGGCGTGCCGGTCCTCATGGAGAAGCCGCTCTCAGCCACACTGGCCGAAGCCGACGACCTGATCGCGGAAGCCAGACGGCACCGGGTTCAGCTGCAGGTGGGGCACATCGAGCGCTACAACCGGGCGATTCGGGCGGCCGAGCCCTATCTCGACGGGCCCCGATACATCGAGAGCCTGCGGCTGGCACCCTTCCAGCCGCGGGGAACCGACGTCGCAGTGATCATCGACTTGATGATCCACGATCTCGACCTGGTGCTGCACCTCACCGGCAGCGTGGCTACCGAGGTTCGTGCCTCGGGCCTCCCGGTCCTTTCCCCCCACCTGGACATCGCCAACGCCAGGGTCGAGTTCGCCAACGGCGCCGTAGCTCTGGCCACCGCGTCGCGGGTGGCGCGGGAGCGCATCCGCCGGCTTCGCCTGTTTCAGCCCAACGGCTACTTCTCCCTCGATCTCGCCACCGGCAGCGGAGAGTTCATGCGGGTGCGGGCCGGCTGGCAACCGGGCACCGGCCGGGAGCTGGCGGATGTCGTCGAGCGCATCGAGCTGGCGGCGCCTGAAGCCGATGCACTGTCCCTTGAGCTCCAGAGCTTCGTGCACGCGGTGCGAGGCGAGCGCGACGTGGTAGTCCGGGGCGAGGAAGGGCGCGCGGCCCTCGAGCTGGCATTGCGGGTTGCCGACGCGGTCCGAACCACGCCCCTCGCGGCCACCGCTCACTGATGAGTGAGCGGGGCACGCCGAGCATCTTCATCTCCGCTGGCGAGCCGTCGGGCGATCTCCACGGGGCCGGTGTGGTCCGCGCACTCCGGGAACGCTATCCAGGCGCCACTATCGAAGCGCTCGGGGGGCCGCAGATGGCCCAGGCCGGTGCCACGCTCCGCTATCGCATGGAGGGGCTGGCGGCGTTCGGGCTGGTCGAAGTGGTCACCAAGATCCGGGCTCACTATCGCCTGCTGCGGGCGCTCCAGAACGACTTCAAGGTGGGGCGCTACGATCTCGTGATTCTGGTTGATTATCCCGGCTTCCACGTCCGGGTGGCGGAAGCCGCCCACGCCACCGGCACCAAAGTCCTGTATTACATCGCGCCGCAGCTGTGGGCCTGGCGGCCAGGGCGGGCGCGGCGGCTGGCCGCTGCGGTGGACCGGCTCGCCGTCGTCCTCCCGTTTGAGCAGATGTTTTTCGGCGGACTGGGAGTCCGAAGCGAGTACGTCGGACATCCGCTGGTTGACCGTGGCCCCTGGCCGACGCGTGAGGAGGCTCGGACCCGACTCGGAATTGCGTCCTCCAGCCGGGTGCTCGGCATCTTTCCGGGAAGCCGGGCGCAAGAGATCGGGCGTCTGTGGGAGCCATTCCGGGATGCCGGACTGAGGCTGTTGAGAGAGGGCCTCTGCGACCGGGTGCTGGTGGCAGGGATCCCGGAAGGCCAGTACCCGAACCCTGGAGCGGTCGAGGTCCTGCGAGGAGATCCGGTGCCTCTCTTCGCCGCGGCGAACGCGGCCCTGGCCAAGTCCGGGACGACCACCCTCGAGGCGGCTCTCGCGGACACACCCATGGTCGTGGCGTACAAGGTCCACCCCCTCACCTACGCCATGTTCCAGCGAGTCAGGACCGTGAAGTGGATCAGCCTGGTCAACCTGGTTGCTGAACGCGAGGTGGTGCCAGAATTGCCGCAGGAGCGCGCCTCGGCGAACGAGCTCGCGACTGCGGTGGGGCCGTTGCTCAAGCCCAACGATCCTCACACGCTGGCTCAGCGCCAAGGACTGGCGCTGGTGCGCGAGCGCCTGGGGGAGGCCGGCGCAACGACCAGGGTCGTGGCGTTGGCGGCCGAGCTCCTGGAGCCCGGCGACTGAGGGTACCGCCTTCCTTCGCCCGTGCGGTTGCGGCGCCGGCTGTCCGTGCCCTGGCGTCATCCTGGCGTATCAGCGTGACACACGAGGAGCGCTGGCGGGTGCTGCGCGACACCAGGCAGCCGCATGTCTTCCTCCTGTGGCATGAGGTTTTGCTCCCGCTTCTCTGGCAGCACCGACACCAGGGTGTGGCCATTGTGGTGAGTGAGGCGAGAGACGGCCAGTACTTGTCGGACCTGGCCCAGTCACTGGGGTATCGCACTGTTCGCGGCTCGAGCACCCGGGGCGGGGCTCGTGCCCTGCTGGGCGCCGTGCGGGAGCTCCGAGCCGCCGGAGCGGTCGCCTTCACGCCCGATGGCCCACGCGGGCCACGCCGCGAGCTCAAACCGGGCGTGGTGGCCGCCGCGCAGCGAGGGGGTGCCACAATCGTGCCGATTCACGCGGAGGCCGACCGTGCCTGGCGATTACATTCATGGGATCGGTTCGTGATCCCCAAGCCCCTCGCTCGGGTGTCAATTACCTACGGCCGCCCGTTTCAGGTTGCGGAGGGCGAGGCCGGCCTGGCGGAAGGGTTGGCACTGGCGGCGACGGGTCTCGACGAGGTCTCGAGGACAGACCCATGACGCGACGGGGCGATACCCATCGGGTGGTGCGCTGGCTCTGGACCAGCCGGAGACCGGAGGCGCGGCTCGTACGCCTCGCACTGCTGCCGGCCGCCGGCCTCTGGCGCGGCACCATGGCGGCACGGGAACTCGCATACCGCCGCGGCTGGCTGGCGGTGCACGACCTGCCGCTACCCTCCGTCGCCGTAGGCAATCTCACCGTCGGCGGCTCCGGCAAAACGCCTATAGCCATCTGGATCGCCCGTCATTACGTATCTCGCGGCCTGGTGCCGGGTATTCTGCTCCGGGGGTACGGCGGCGACGAGACTCTGGTGCACCAGCATGCGGTGCCTGAGGCGCAGGTCATTGCGGACGCCGATCGAGCGGCCGGGGCGGAGCGGGCCCTGGCGCGGGGTGCGGAGGTGCTGGTCCTCGACGACGCCTACCAGCGGCTTGATGTGCACCGCGACCTCAACATCGCCGTCGTGAGCGCCGAAACCACCCGAGCCGTTCGCTGGCCACTTCCCGCCGGCCCATGGCGAGAGGGTCTCGGGGCACTGGATCGTGCCGACGCGGTGATCGTCACCCGGAAACGGGCAACGTCGGAGGCGGCCCGGGCGCTGGTGGCCGATTTACAGGGTCGAGTGCGGGGACCCATCGCCATTGCTCATCTGGGCCTCCGCTACCTGGAAGGCATGGTGAGCGGTACTCGCCAGCCGGCCTCCTCGCTGGCCGGCAAGAGAGTCGTGGCGGCATCGGGCATCGCGGACCCGGATGCGTTCGTGGCGCAGACCAAGGCAACCGGCGCGGCGGTCCAGGTGGCAACCTGGAAGGATCATCACGATTACCGGGACGAGGATGTAGCCTGGCTGGCTCACGCTGCCCGGCGGGCGGATCACGTGGTGATCACACAGAAGGATGCAGTCAAACTGCGAAACCGCTGGCCCAACTCGGTGCCGGAACCGCTCGTGGCGATGCTCGACCTGGAGTGGGAGCAAGGCGGCGACCGTATTGTGGCCGCGCTGGACGCCGTCGTGACGCCGGTGGATGGACTGTAACCCAACTTTTCGGAGCGTACCGGATCTCTATGACCACCGCTTCTCGTCCGAATCAAGACCTGATTCGTCCCGATAAGGACAAGTTCCTCAGCGAGGAAAACCCATTCGAGGCGATGATGTCGCGCTTCGATTACGCGGCGACGCGGCTGAGTCTCGATCCCGGGCTCTACAAGGTCCTGCGAAGCCCCGAGAAACAGATCATCGTCTCGGTGCCCATCCAGCGTGACAACGGAGAGACCGAGGTCTACGTGGGCTACCGGGTGCTCTACAACACATCCCGGGGACCAGCCAAGGGCGGCATCCGGTTCGACATGAATGTCACGCTCGATGAGGTGAAGGCGCTGGCGGCCTGGATGACCTGGAAGTGCGCCATAGTCAACATCCCGTTCGGCGGCTCCAAGGGTGGCGTGGTCTGCGATCCCAGCACCATGTCGAACGCAGAGCTGGAGCGCGTGACCCGGCGCTACACCTCGGCCATTATCGACACCCTGGGCCCCGACTCCGATGTACCCGCTCCCGACATGAACACCAACGAGCGGATGATGGCGTGGATCATGGATACCTACTCCATGCATAAGCGCCACACGGTCACCGCGGTCGTTACCGGCAAGCCGGTGGAGATGGGCGGCTCACTGGGTCGGCGCGAGGCGACCGGCCGGGGCTGCATGCTGGTGACACGCCAGGCGCTCAACAAGCTGCGGATGCCGGTCGAGGGCAGCCGGGTAGCGGTCCAGGGCTTCGGTAATGTGGGATCTGTGTCCGCCCAGCTGATGGAGCAGCAGGGAATGAAGATCATTGCCGTCAGCGACAAGTCCGGAGGGATCTACAACGCCAAAGGGCTCAAGATCAAGGAAGTCATTCAGCACGTGCGTCAGCATCGCTTCCTGGGGGGCTATAAGGAGGCGGAGCAGATCACCAACGACCAGCTCCTGACCCTCGACTGCGATGTCCTGGTTCCTGCGGCAATGGAAAACGTCATTTCCAGCCACAACGCCGCCAACGTCAAGGCCCGCATTATCTGCGAAGGAGCCAACGGTCCTACCACCGCCGGCGCCGACAAGATCCTGGAGGAGAACGGCGTCTTCGTCATCCCGGACATTCTCGCCAACGCCGGCGGCGTAACCGTGAGCTACTTCGAGTGGGTACAGGACCGGGGTGGCTATTTCTGGGATGAGGAGACGGTGAACCAGCGCCTGGAGCGCATCATGGTGCAGTCCTTCGACGAGGTTGCGGGCATGGCCGGCCGCCATGGCATCAACATGCGCATCGGCGCCTACATGCAGGCGATCGAGCGGGTAGCCGCCGTGCACCGGCTCAGAGGGATGTACGCGTGACGGCGCGGCAGTAGGGCCGAGTGAACCTCTCGGTCGTTGCTGTTGGCAAGCTGCGGCCGTACTACCGGGAGGCCTTCGACGATTACGCCCGACGTTTACAGCGCTACACCAGCTTCCGGGAGCACGAGGTTCGCGAGGCGAGTCGGGCACCGACCGTTGCGGGTCAGCGCGCGGAGGAGGCTGAGCGGCTTCGCAACCGCATTCCCGAGCCCTCCACCGTGGTAGCACTGGCCCGGGTCGGGGCCGGCTGGAGCAGCACCGATCTGGCGAAGCAGTTGGAGCGCTGGCTTCTTGCAGCGCGCCCCCTGGCGTTCACGATTGGAGGTTCGCACGGTCTCGACTCCTCCCTGATTGCGCGGGCGACAGCCACCTGGAGCCTCGGTCCTCTTACCCTCCCGCACGAGCTTGCCCGGGTCGTCGTCATCGAGCAGGTCTATCGCGCGTTCACGATTCTGCGGGGGGAGCCGTATCACAAAGGGAGGGTCTAGGTGAGGGTCAAGATGAAGAAGTCAAAATATGGACGTCTCGGCCGGCGTCCTGAGTCCGTCGCCTGCGTAGACTTCCATCTAGACTTTTTTGCATAGACGTCTCTACCTAGACCCCTTGAAAATGACCGAATGGTTCGAAGAATGGTTCGGCGAGGAGTACCTCCGGCTCTACCCGCATCGGGATGACACCGAGGCTGAGCGCGCCGTCGACCTCATCCTGCGAACCGTGCCCTTTCAGAAGGGGTGGCGGGTGCTCGACGTGGCTTGCGGGGCAGGGCGCCATGCACGGGCCTTCCAGGCCGCGGGAGCCCGCTGTGCCGGGGTCGATCTCTCGATGACATTGCTCCGCCTGGCCCGCCAGGTCACGGCCGCGCCCCTCGTGCGGGCCGACATGCGCCAACTGCCCATTCGCCCCGGCTCCATGGACCTCACCGTCAATCTCTTCACCAGCTTCGGATACTTCGACCAGGACGCCGAGCACACCGCGGCGCTGAATGAGATGGTCGCGACGGTCCGGCCGGGCGGATGGTTCGTCATCGACTTCCTGAATCCTGCGGCGGTACGGCGGCTGCTGGTGCCGGAGGAGACGCTCGCGGTATCCGGCTCAACGGTCCAGGTGTCCCGGTCGGTCTCCCCGGATGGCCGTTATGTCTGCAAGAGCATTCGCGGAGCGGACGGACGCCGATTCAGGGAACGAGTGCGGCTGTTCGAGCCGGAGCAGATGGCCGGCATGCTGGAGGCGGCCGGGGTCACTGTACGATTCCGCTTCGGCGACTATGATGCGGCACCGCTCACCTCGAGCTCGCCCCGCACCATTTTCGTGGGACAGGTCGGATGACGCTTCGCGTAGTGCCAACGCCTCTCGCCGCAACCGTCGAGGCACCCACCCCCCGCGAGGGACGATTCGATCCGGCGCTGGCCGACGCGATCGTACCCTGCGCCGGCCGGGAAACGGTGTTGGCCCGTCTCGCTGAGCCCGGGGCGTTCGTCATCACGACCGGGCAGCAGCCCGGGCTCTTCACCGGACCGCTCTACACTATCTACAAGGCACTCTCCACCGCCGCCCTGGCCCGAGTGCTGGAGCGACAATGGCAGCGTCCGGTGGTTCCCGTTTTCTGGGTGGCCGGGGACGACCATGATTTCGCCGAAGCGAGTCAGGCGAGCTGGATCTCCGGCGAAGGTGGCCTGGTCACCGCTGCGCTCCCGCCGCGCCCGCCCGAGGCGCCCCTCACTCCGATGTACCATCAGCTGCTCGGTCCGGAGGTAGGGGCCGTTCTCGAATCGCTGGCAGCGGACCTTGGAGCCTCCGAGTTCCGTGATCCGACTCTCGACTGGCTCCGGAGGCATTACCAGCCTCAAGCGACGGTCGCGGGAAGCTTTGGCGGCGCACTGGCGGAGCTGCTGGCCCCGGTAGGGGTGGCCGTCCTCGACAGCACTCATCCGACGGTCAAGCGGGCGGCGGCCCGCCATCTGGTCCGGGCCCTCGGGCTGGCTCGGGAGCTGGATCGCGATCTTGGACAGCGGGCGGAGGAATTGCGCCTGGGTGGCTTCGACCCCGGGGTTCCGGTCGGTGACGGCGCGACGCTGGTAATGCTGGAGGGATCCCAGGGACGGGATCGTCTGGTGATCGACAATGGCGGCTTCATAACCCGCCGCAGCCGGGAACGCTTCGACCTGGCGGCGCTGCAGAGCATTGCCGCCACCGAGCCGCAGCGGCTCTCTCCCAACGTGCTCCTGCGGCCGGTGGTCGAGAGTGCGCTTCTGCCTACCGTCGCGTACCTGGCCGGCCCCGGCGAGCTTAGCTACCTGGCTCTCACGCCGCCGGTGTATGAGCGCATGCGGATCCCGCGCCAGCTCGCCCTGCCGCGCTGGTCGGGAATCCTGGTCGAGTCCAGGGTCGAGCGCGTGCTTCAAAAGTTCGGCATCGACCTGGACGACCTGTTGGCCCCCGCTGGTGCCCTGGAGGCGAAGCTGGTCCGCTCCCAGCTGCCTGAGGAAGCAGTCCGCGCCATTGCGCAGCTGCGCGTGGCGCTCGAGACTGGCTACGAGGCGCTCGGACACAGCGCCACCGAGATCGATCCCACGCTCGCACGGCCGGTACAGGGGGCCAGAAACCAGGGACTGGGGGGGGTAAATGACATCGAGCGGAAGCTCTTGCAGCATCTCAAGCGGCGACAGGAGATAGAGCTTGGCCAGATCGCCAAGGCGCGGGTCATGGTGTTGCCGGACAATAAGCCCCAGGAGCGGGTCCTTACGGTTGCGCCCTTCCTGGCGCGTTACGGCCCCAGTCTGGTGCTGGAGTTGAGTGAAGCTATCGAAACCTGGTACGCATCCGCCCTTGAAGGCGCGTTGAATCCGTCATAGACTCGGTCATGTCGATCATCGCGCTCATCCTTCTGGTGGCTCTGCTGATCCCGATCATGGGAATCGTTGTCGATTCCCCCATTGGCCGGGCTCTGGCCCGGCGCCTCGAGGGGCCCCAGGCAACGCCACCCGCGCTGGCCGACCTGGCCAAAAAGGTTGACCTCCTGGAGGCAGAGGTCGACGACCTGATGCGGAGCGTTCAGAGTCTGCAGGACGAGAACGCGTTCCTGCAGCGGTTGCTCGAAGATCCGCAGCGCTCCACCCTGCCACCTCCCCGGACGCCCTGAGCGAGCAACCGCGCCGGGCCTCTCGTCCCGCAACCATGGTGGCCGCCGGCATTCTGCTGAGCCGGATGCTGGGCCTGGTGCGGAACCGGGTCTTCGCCCACTACTTCGGCACCTCCGCCGCCGCTGATGCATTCAACGCGGCGTTCAAGCTTCCCAACTTCCTTCAAAATCTCTTCGGTGAGGGAGTGCTCTCGGCCTCCTTCATTCCGGTGTACGTCAGGCTCCAAAAACAAAACCCGGAGGAGGCCCGGAGGGTAGCCGTCGCGGTTGGGGGTCTGCTCGCGCTGGCCACGTCGATCGTCGTGCTGCTTGGCGTCCTGCTCACCCCGGTGCTGGTTACGATCTTTACTCCCGGCTTCGATGGTGAAAAACGAGAGGCCACCATCCGGCTCGCCCGGATCTTCTTTCCGGGTGCCGGGTTCCTGGTCCTCTCGGCATGGTGCCTCGGAGTTCTCAACAGTCATGGTCGTTTCTTTCTCTCCTACTCCGCGCCTGTAGCGTGGAACCTGGCGATCATCGGCTCACTGCTCCTCTTCGGCGACACCAGCACGGGGTATCGCCTGGCCCAGGTAGCCGCCTGGGGATCAGTAGCAGGCAGCGCACTCCAGTTCGGGGTTCAGCTTCCCACCGTGCTCCAGTTGTTGGGCAAAGTCACGCCGTCGCTCAGGGCTGGCGCGGATGCGGTTCGAACGGTGCTTCGCAACTCGGTTCCAGTCTTCGTGGGGCGGGGGGTCGTTCAGGTCAGCTCCTATGTGGACACCGTGATTGCGAGCTTCCTCCCCACCGGAGCTGTCGCCGCAATTTCTTACGCTCAGGTGCTCTACACCCTGCCAGTGAGCCTGTTCGGCATGTCGGTCTCCGCGGCGGAGCTACCGGCCATGTCGGGGGTTAGCGGCAATGACACCGAGCGGGCGGAGCAATTGCGTACCCGCCTCGATGCGGGGCTGCGCCAGATCGCCTTTCTGGTAATTCCATCGGCCGTGGCTTTCCTCGCGCTGGGAGACGTTGTCGCAGGCGCGCTGTACCAGACCGGAGCATTCACTCGTGACATGACCGTGTACGTCTGGGCCATCCTCGCCGGCTCCGCCATCGGGCTGCTGGCATCCACCTGGGGACGGCTTTACTCGTCCACCTACTACGCGCTGCAGGATACCCGGACGCCACTCCGCTTCGCCGTGGTCCGGGTGGCGCTGACCATCGTTCTGGGATACCTGTTTGCCATCCCGTTGCCGCTCCAACTCGGCCTCGATCCGCGCTGGGGAGCAGCCGGCCTGACAGCGTCGGCCGGGCTGGCGGGGTGGATCGAATTTCACCTTCTTCGGCGCGGTCTTCAGTCCCGGATCGGCTCGACCCATGTTCCCGTCTCGTTCGTCGCCCGGCTCTGGGGGAGTGCCGCGGCCGCGGCCGCCGCTGCCTGGGTCGTGAAACTGGCTCTGGAAGGCCGTCACCCCCTGCTCGTGGCGTTATTTTCCCTGGGTATGTACGGGGCCGCCTATTTCGCCATCAGCGCCGCACTGGGCGTGCCTCACGCCTGGCGACTGCTCCGGAGAGTAGGATGGCGCAGAAGCTCCTGACCCGTACGCCGCGCGATCCTCCCGGTGGTATCCTTGTGGTGAATCAGTAAGCGAGAGACCGTGACTTCTCCCCCCATCCCAGAGGAACTGCAACGAAAGCTCGATACGCTTCCGGAGGGACCCGGCGTGTATGTGTGGCGAGGCGCCGATGGAGAGGTGTTGTACGTTGGAAAGGCCAAGCGCCTCCGCAGCAGGGTGCGCAGCTATTTCGCGTCCGATTTCCCTGACAGTCCGAGGAACCGCCTGCTCCAGCGGCTAATCGCCGACGTGGACACGATTGTCGTGCCGAGCGAGGCCGGGTCGCTCATCCTCGAGAACAATTTCATCAAGGAGTATCGGCCCCGGTTCAACGTCCGGCTGAAGGACGATAAGAGCTATCCCTCCATTGCGGTGACGCTGGGCGATCCCTTTCCGCGGGTGCTCGTGACCCGGCAGCGCGACATTCCCGGGGCCCGCTATTTCGGTCCATACACCGACGTCGGCCAGCTGCGACGGACCCTGGCCATCATCCGCCGGCTCTACACCGTCCGGAGCTGCCAGGACCGGTTGCCGGAGGACCGCCGCGAGCGCCCTTGCCTCGACTTCTACATCGGTCGCTGCCGCGCTCCCTGTATGGGGTGGCACGACATGCCCGAGTACCAGCGGATGGTCACCGACGTGGTCGAGTTTCTCGAGGGCCGCACACAGGACGTGCGTGTCCGGGTCCGGCAGGCCATGTTGGAGGCCAGCGGACGGGAAGACTTTGAGCGAGCCCGGGAAATGAGGGATGCTCTCCGCTGGCTGGACCGGCTGGACGAGCCCGCGAGCGTCGAGGTGATGGGGACGGGGGATGCCGATGTGATCGGCTATGCTCGAGACGGAGACGATGCTGTGGGCGTGCTCATCCGGGT
>Ga0136631_10000072_pt1 | contig 26524 bp, 25 predicted proteins | sample AntDrymUQ6012206_2_FD_104655 | JGI IMG/M metagenome (GOLD analysis project Ga0136631, IMG submission 104655) | Polar desert sand microbial communities from Dry Valleys, Antarctica - metaG UQ601 (22.06) | ecosystem: Environmental > Terrestrial > Soil > Desert | place: Antarctica: Dry Valley... | reverse complement strand
GCCGGACAGCACGCTCGCGTAGCTCGTCAGGGTACTTCTTGGGTCGGGGCATGACGGGGTGTTCCTCTCTGCAGGACCGAAATCCTGGTTTGGAGGTCTCCGTCAGACCCGGGATGGCTCAAGATCGCGCGCGACGCGGCGAAGGCTCCACCAGGCAACGCGGTCGCTTCCTTGATGCGTCCATTGTCCGACGCGTCCAGGCGCGTCCACGCCACGTGCAGCACACCGCCCTGATCGAAGAGCACCTCGGGTTCGCCTGCATTGGCATCGCCGCCAGAAGCGACGCGGGGCTGGGACGGGGTGGCACCGAGCGCGCCATGAAGGACCCGTATCTGGCCGCGGCCAGAGCGGTCAACGCTCGTCCAAGCGACTGCGACCGCGCCATCGGCGCCGACGGCGATCGCTGGTTCCGAGGCATTCTCGCCGGGCGCGGTGAGGCGCCGGGGCGAAATCACCCCACCATCGGGCCCCAGGCCAGCCCCCATCACGATGCCCGAGCCGCCGGCATCTTCGACCACCCACGCAGCGTAGACGTCGCCGCCAGGTCCTCGGCCCAGCACAGGCTCCGCGGCGCCATCGACGGTAGCCAGCGCCGGACCGGCCGCAAACGGGCCGCCCAGCGGGCGGCGAGCCGTCGGCAGCGTCGAAACGCCTCCTGTGTCGGATGCCCAAGCCAACGTCAACTGCCCGGACCCGTCGTAGGCAGCCGCAGGCGCGTCGATCGCCTGGTTGTCTCCAGGCACCACGCTCACGGGTGGCGACCAGATCGGGGCGGCCGGTGCCGTACCCGTGAACGCCAGCAGCGCCAAGCAACTCGCGACCGCAGCCACGAGCCGCCGACGGCTGGTCATTGGATCCCCCAAGCCCACGCCGTGGAGGCTAGCGCGAGCAGCCACATTCAGGTCTAACGCCCGCGCGGTGGCGGTCGTGGGCATTTGGTGCCGGGTACCTGCTGGTAGGGTCCGCGCTGATATCGCGGCGTTGCTCGGGAAGCCGGCGTGTTGGTCACGATGCGATCCGCTGGCTGGCGCAACTCAACTACCAGCGATGCCGCCGTCCATCGTTTCAGAAAAAGGAGGCGGAATGGTTGCGATGAGGTCACCTCTGCCGAGGACGAGTCCTCGCCGGTGCGTCGCGCTGGGTGTTCTCGCGCTTGCAGCCGGCGCGTCGCCCGTAGCAACCGCGGAAGCCGTCCCAGCAGCGCAGACGATCCGCTGCACATCGGGCAGAACCGGATTCGACTTCTGCAAGAACGTGAAGTTTCCGATCAAGAAGTGCCGCACGGTGCGCGTGAAGATCATCGACTCCGGAGACAATCGCTGGATCAAGGTCCAGGTGCGCAAGCCTGGAGAAGACTCAGCCCGCTGGGAGTCCGACAAGCTCCGACCAGGCCAGACAGACAAGGGTCAGGCCGCTGGGAGGGACCGCTTCAAGCCCGCCATCTGGGTCGACGCGGAAGGGTTTTCCGGGACGGACGTGACGATGCGCCTCCGCTTCAGCGGTTGCTGAGACGCTACGTCTCCAGCCAGACCGTCCGGCTCCTGCGGGAGCCGGTCGCCGCGCTGGCGTGTTGCGTGCTCGTGCTGGCGAGCGTCGCGGCATACGCTGGTGGTGGCGCGTGCAGCCAGGGGAAGCGTCCCGGAGCCTATGGGGCGTTCGTCTGCTACGCGCCCGATGCGTTCGTGTTCCTGCTGCCGGCGCTGGCAGCCATGGTCGGCGGGATGCTCGTGGCGAGCAGCAGGTCGCGCGGCGAGGACGTGATCTACGCCGTGCGCGGCTTGGCGGGACCGCGCCTGGCCGTGGGTCGGCTGCTCGCGGGCAGCGCGGCGGCGGCGGCGGTCGTGCTCGTCGCCGGATTGATCCTCGTCGCGCTCGCGCTGCTGTTTCTGCCCCATCGCCCCGAGCTTGAGATCGCACCTGGAATAACTGTTGACGCTGGTGCCCGCGTGCGGGAGCCTGGGGTACCGATTCCCGCGTTGTGGCACTCGGCGCCGCTCGCGGGAGACCTCGTGGGCGTAGTGGTCTATGCGTTGGCGGCCGCGGCGCTGGCCGCGGTCGGCAACGCGGTCGGCCAGCTCGTGGCCCAGCCGCTCATCGCGTTCGCAGCCCCTGTAATGCTCGTGCTCGTCACGCAGGTGGCGCCGCTGCCAGGCGCGGGGGAGTGGATCTCCGGTTACGCATACCTCAATCTGGAGCCCGTCTACTCGACGATGACGCAGATTGCGGGGGACTGGCGGCTGCCGGCCCTGCTGGGGTACTGGTGCGCGCTGCTCGCGCTGAGCTTCATGGTGGCGATCCTCGCCGCGCGCAGACAGGCGGCCGCGGCATGAGCGCCCGCGCCTCAGGCATGGCGGACCGCCGGCGTGGTCGCCACCGCGTCAGCGCGAGGTCCGCGACGCCCGGCGATGCCGTCGTCGTCGCGCGGGGACTGGGTCGCCGCTATGGCCAGCAGTGGGCGCTTCGCGACGTCGATCTCGATCTCGCCGGCGGTGAGATCCTTGGGTTCATCGGCCCCAACGGAGCGGGCAAGAGCACGTTCCTGAAGCTGCTCGCCGGCCTGACGCGCGCGTCGGCCGGCCACGTCGAGGTGCTCGGCAGCGACCCGGCGCGACGGGTCTCCGACGACCTCGGGCTCGTCGCGGAGCACATGGGCCTCGTACCAAACCTATCGGCGCGCCGCAACCTGCAGCTCATCGCGGCGATCCGCCGCCGGGCGAGCGACGACGACATCGATCGCACGCTGACGCTCGTCGGCCTCGACCCCCGCAATCGCAAGGCGGTCCGTGGCTTCTCGCTTGGCATGCGCCAGCGGCTGCTGGTCGCGCAGGCGTTGATGGAGCGGCCGCGACTGCTGCTGCTCGACGAGCCCACCAACGGCCTGGACCCCGAGGCAATCGTCGCGCTGCGCGAGCTCCTGCGACGGCTCGCCGACGAGGACGGCGTCACGATCGTGCTCGCAAGCCACCTGCTGACCGAGGTCGAGCGCGTCTGCGACCGCGTCCTGCTCGTCGCGCGCGGGGAGATCCGCCGCCGGCTTGACCTGCGCGACATGCAGGGCCTGCTGCTGCGCGTCGAGCCCGCGGAGGCGATCGCGCAGCTCGAACGCCACGCCGCCGCCCGCGGCATCGTGCTGGAGCGACTCGACGAGACGAGCGAGGTTCTCCTGCGCGATCCGCGACCGATCCCGCAGGTGCTGCACGAGTTGCTCGACGCCGGGGTGCCGATCGTCGAGGCACGGCCGGCACGCGCGTCGCTGGAGGCCGAGTTCCTGCGCATCCTCGACGGCGGCGCCGCGCTATGACGCTGCTCGCCCTTGTGCGGCGAGATCTCCTGCGCCTACTGTGGCGTCCTCGCAGCCTGCTCCTGCTCGCATACCTTGCGGCCGCAGCATGGGCGAGCGTCTCCGTCCCCAATGTGGAAGAGGGCAACGGCGTGCGCCCGATCGGCGTCGCTCTCACCGACGCGATCCCGCACGCCTTCCGCGACAACTGGTCGCTCGTGGCGACGCACGCGCTGCCGCTCGTGGTGCTGGCGACGGCGCTGATCGTCGAGGATCGCGCGGACGGGGGGACGTGGATGACCGTCCACCGTGCCGGCGGCAAACGCCACTGGTGGACGGCCAAGCTCGTTGCCGCGGTCACGTTGGCCGCCGTGCTCGTCGCGCTGTCGGCCCTGTTGGTCCTCGCGGCCGCGTTGGCACGCGGCTGGGACCCGACGCTGGCGGTCAGCGAATACGCCCGCGCCGGGACCGACATCGGTTACGACCGTATCGGCGACACGTCACCTCTGGTGGGAACCGTGATCGTGGTCGCGCTGCGCATCGCCGTGCTCAGCGCCCTCGCCCTCTTCGCCGTGGCGCTCGCGGTCATCGTCCGCCGCCCGGCAATCGCCTACGCGCTGCCGATCATCCTGCTGATCGCCTACTGGCGCTTGACGACTCGTGCCCTGCCCGTGAGCTTCACGATCCACGCGGATCTGCTTGCCCAGGCGTTCTGGGACCATCACGGTCCGGGCTACGAGGTCTCCTGGTGGTGGACACCGCCGGTCCTCGCGCTGTGGACGCTCGCCGCACTGGCGCTCGGGCGGGCGCTCGTCAGCCGCGCGGAGGTCACCGAGTCATGACCGTGGTGTACGTCACAAGCGCAGAGCAAACGACTGTGGAGGACGCCATGACACGCAAGATTCATCGGCTGGCCATCACAGCGATCATCTGCGCATGCGCGCTGCTCTCCAGCTGCGGTGGCGGCGCGGACGAGCCTCGTGCCCTTCCAAACGTCACCGGAATGACGCTCACCCAGGCGGAGAGGCGCCTGCAGAGCACGAACGTCTCGTGGGTCTTCAACGAAGAAGAGGGGCCAGCCGCAAAGCTGTTCGAAACCGTTCGCGAGTCGTCAGGAAGCGCCAACACAGCGCTCGCCAACCGACGTGTGGCCGCCCAGGACCCGAAGCCGGGCTACAAGGTCACAAGCGGCGACGTCGTTCTGCTCAGGCTCCGCCGCTGACGTTCAGCGCGGTTCGTCCGCCGCTGCCTGAACGATGCCCGTCCGGCCGAAGTCAGCGGCCTTGAACGGCTGCGGCCGTTCGGTCGCCTTCGCGATCACCCGTCGTCGGTCAGGTTGTCCGGATGCTCGGCGGGAAGCTCAGGCTCGTCGCGCTCCCACATCTGCTCGATGAGGTTGATCTCGCGCTCGTAGTGCCAGGCGAGCTCCGCGTCGTTGTCGCGGTTCCAGCGCGCCTGGTGGATGTACATGTAGACGTGGTCGGCCGAGATCGGCGCCGTGAAGTCGCCGACGCGTGCGACGAACGCCGCGCGACGGCGGCCGTAGTCCTCCTCGAGCCTCAGCGACCAGCCATCCGCGGCGGGCGGGCCGAGCTCGCCACCGTCCTCGTCTCGCAGCGGCCGCTGCGCCGCTCCCGGCGGCAGCGCTGCGAGCGCGTTCTCCAGCGGCGCGCGGATCGACCACTCGTCGTTGCACAGCGCGATGCGGATCTCGAGGAGGGGCTCGGGCGCGCGGTGCACGCGCAGGTCGATCCAGTAGCGGTGCGAGTCGCGGACCCGCAGCTCGAACCACGTGTGGTCGGACCCGGCGGGCTCGGCGCCGCCCTCCCGCAACGCGACGACGACCGCGTCCTCGAGCTCCGGCGCAAGCGTCAGGAAGTAGCTGGCCGACTCGCGACCCATCGTCACGAACGTACCCGCTGTTCGTGGCGACATTCGCTAATCAGGGGGCTGCGGCGGGTGGGTCCGAGGCCGATCGGGGCTTGCCCGAGGCGTCAGGGCGGATAGATTGCGCGCTTCATGGCGGAGGTGCTGTTCTTCCTGGCCGGGATCGGAGCGATTGCGGGGGCCGTTGGCGTGGTCGCCTTACGCAACCCGTTCTTCAGCGTGCTTGCGCTCGTTTCGCACCTGCTGTCCCTCGCGGCGCTGTTCCTGCTGCTGCACGCGGAGTTCGTCGCCGCCGCCCAGGTCGTCGTCTACGCGGGCGCGGTCATGGTCCTCTACGTCTTCGTCGTCGCCTACGTCGGCGGCCAGGACGAGCCGCTGGGCCCGCGCGCCGGCAGCGGTCTGCGCCTGGTCTCGATCGTCTTCGGCGCCGTGCTCTTCGTCGAGCTGTGCGCCGCGACGCTCGGCTCGGGCCTGCAGCTCATCGACACGAACGGGACCGCGGTCGGCCCCGGCTTCGGGTCACCGGCGCAGATCGGGGAGCTGCTGCTGACGAGGTTTCTGCTGCCCTTCGAGGTCGCATCGTTCCTGCTGCTCATCGCGGCGGTCGGCGCGGTCGTCCTCGCGCGCCGGCGCGGCGGCCTGACCGCGGCCGAGGACCAGGCGCGCTACAGCGCGATGGACGTCCTGCGCCCGGCGTACACGGGCACGACGGCCGAGGGTGTCGGCGGGCCCCATCGGCTGCCCGCGGCCACCGCGGCGGCGCCCGCGCAGACGACCCCGGTCGAGGACGCCTGATGGACATCGGCTGGTACCTCGCCGTCTCGGCGCTGATCTTCACGATCGGCGCCGCCGGCGTGCTCACGCGCCGCAGCCCGCTCGTCATCCTGCTCTGCCTCGAGCTCATGCTCAACGCGGCGAACCTCGCGCTCATCGCCTTCGCGCGCATGCACGGCGATCCCGACGGCCAGATCTTCGCGATCATCGTCATGGTGGTCGCCGCCTGCGAGGTGACGATCGGCCTCGGCATCATCGTCGCGATGCACCGCGGGCGCCTGCCGATCGACGTCGACGAGCTGCGGGAGCTTCAGGGGTGACTGCGCGCCATTGCTCGACCGTCGTCTGCGCGAGGCCGGAAGGCCGGTCCTCGCGATGACGTCGCTGAAGATCTTCGCCTGGCTGACGCTGCTCGCGCCGCTGGCGGGCACGATCGCGATCGGCCTCCTCGGCCGCCGCCTGCCCGGCCGCGGTGCCGGCTACCTCGGCACCGCCGCGCTCGCACTCTCCTTCGCCTCGGCGATCGGCGCGCTCGTCTCGCTGCAGGGTCTCGGCGAGGAGGAGCGCCAGGTCGTCGCCGTCGCCTGGGACTACGCGAACACCGTGGGTGTGGACGCGCAGCTCTCGCTGCTCGTCGATCCGCTGTCGGTCTTCATGATCCTCGTCGTCTCCGGCGTCTCGATGCTGATCCACCTGTACTCGATCGGCTACCTGGACTCCGACCGCGGCTACGTGCGCTTCTTCGCGTACCTCAACTACTTCGTCTTCTCGATGCTGCTGCTCGTCCTGGCGGGCAACTTCCTCGTGCTCATCATCGGCTGGGCGTTCGTCGGCGCCGCGTCCTACATGCTCATCAGCTTCTGGTACCGGCGCGGGACCGCGACGCGCGCGGGCATCAAGGCGTTCGTCATCAACGTCCTCGGCGACGTCGGCCTCGTCCTCGGCACGTTCTTCATCTTCAAGCACGTCGGCACGCTGGACCTGCTCGGGACGTTCGAACGCTCCAAGGAGGCGTTCGAGCCCGGCAACGCGGACCTCACCGCGGGCTGCATCCTGCTGCTCGTCGGCGCGTGCGCGAAATCCGCCCAGATCCCGCTGCACACGTGGCTTCCGGACGCCATGGAGGGCCCGACGCCCGTCAGCGCGCTCATCCACGCGGCGACGATGGTGACGGCCGGCGTCTACCTCGTCGCGCGCATGCACCCGCTCTTCGAGCTCGCCCCGACGGCGGCGGACGTCGGGGCGATCATCGGCTGCCTGACGCTGCTCGTCGCCGGGACGATCGCGATCGCCGTCACCGACCTCAAGCGCGTCATCGCCTACTCGACGATGTCGCAGATCGGCTACATGTTCATGGCCGTGAGCGCGGGCGCGTACGCCGCGGGCCTGTTCCATCTCATGACGCACGCGTTCTTCAAGGCGCTGCTCTTCATGGCCGCGGGCTCGCTCATCGCCGCGATGGCCGGCCAGCAGGACCTCGACAAGATGGGCGGCTTCCGCCGCGCGCTGCCGTTCACGTACGGCTGCTTCGCCATCGGCGGCCTCGCGCTCGCGGGCGTGCCCCCGTTCTCGGGCTTCTTCTCCAAAGACGAGATCCTGCTGCTCATCGGCGACCGCGGGGGCTGGTACTGGATCCTCTACGTCGCCGGCTACGTCGGCGCGTTCCTCACCGGGATCTACACGTTCCGGATGATCTTCCGCGCGTTCTTCGGCGAGCCCGTGCCGGAGGCGCGTGAGCTCGAGCAGGGCCACCTGCACCATGCCGAGGTGCACACGAACCCCGCGACCGGCGAGGTCGAGGACACCGACGTCGGCTTCCCCGGTCCCGACCACCACATCGCCGAGCGCGAGCCGTCGATGAAGCTCGCGATGGGCACGCTGGCGCTGCTGGCGGTCGTCGGCGGCTTCCTGCAGATCCCGAAGGTGACGCATGTCATCGACCACTTCCTCGAGCCGACCTTCCATGACTCCGCGCTCTACGAGCGCCATCCCAGCGACGGCATGCTCGCCTTCGGGCTCGTCCTCGGGACGGTCGTCGCGCTCGCCGGCATCGCGATCGCCTACTACGTGTGGGTTGCCAACCCGGGCCTGTCGGCGCGCGTGCGCTCCCGCCTGGCCGCGCTGCACACCGTCTTCGTCAACAAGTGGTTCTTCGACGAGCTCATCGACGCGCTCGTCGTGCGCCCCTCGCGCTGGTTTGGCTCCTTCGCCCAGCAGACGTTCGAGCGCGTCGTCGTCAACGGCGTCCTCGTCGGCGGCACGACGGGCGTCGTGAAGGCGGGCTCGTCCGCCGTTCGCGCCGCGCAGACGGGCTTCCTGCGCTACTACGCGGCGCTCATCGTCCTCGGGATGGTCGTCATCGGCTTCTACTTCCTCATGGCCGCATGACGCTGTACCTGTCGATCCTGCTCTTCGCGCCGCTGGCGTTCGGCGTACTCGGCCTGCTCGCGCCGCCGCGGGCGGCGGCGCGCGTCGCGCTGGCCGGCACGCTGCTGACGGCGGCCTACGCAATCGCCTTCCTCGTCGACTTCGACAGCTCCTCGGGCGCGCTGCAGTACGTCACCGACGAGACCTGGATCGCCGAGCTCGGGATCTCCTACAAGCTCGGCCTCGACGGGCTGAACCTCTTCCTCGTCCTGCTCGCGGCGGTCCTCTGGTTCGCCTGCACGCTGTGGGCGAGCATGCGCGACTACGACAAGCCGCGGCTCTTCTTCTTCCACCTCGCGCTCGCCGAGACGGCGGTGCTCGGCGCGCTGCTCGCCCAGGATCTCGCGCTCTTCGTCGTCTTCTTCGACCTCATGCTCGTGCCGTTCTTCTTTCTCACCGGCATCTGGGGCGGCGCCAAGCGCGTGCAGGCGACGATCAAGCTCGTGATCTACACGCTCGTCGGCTCGCTGCTCATGCTCACGGCGGCGGTCGCCACCGGCGTGCTCGCCGCGACCGGGCCGCTCGATCTGTCGTTCGCGTTCTCAGACCTTGCGCAGCGCCCGCTGGCGACCACGAGCCAGTACTGGATCTTCCTCTTCTTCGCGGCCGCGTTCCTCGTGAAGATGCCGGCCTTCCCCCTCCACGGCTGGATGCCCGACGGCTATCGCAACATGCCGCTGCCGGTGCTCGCGCTCTTCTCCGCGGTGCTGAGCAAGGTCGCGGCCTACGGCTTTTTGCGTATCTGCCTGCCGCTGTTCCCGGACGCGACGAGTCACTTCCAGACGCTCATGCTGCTCGTCGCGCTGGCGTCGATCCTCTACGGCTCGGCGATGGCCTTCACGACGACCGAGACGCGGCTCATCCTCGGCTACTCGTCGGTCGCGCAGCTCGGCTTCATCACCCTCGGGATCTTCGCGCTCAACCCGGAGGGCGCGCAGGGCGCGATCCTGCAGGCCTTCAACCACGGCCTCGTCGTGGCGCCGGCGTTCTTCATCGTCGCGCTGCTCGCCGAGCGGGCCGGCGGCTCGGAGGACATCCGCGACATGGGCGGGATCGCGATGCGCGCGCCGGCGCTGGCGACGATGTTCCTCATCGTGACGTTCGCGACGCTCGCCATGCCGGGCTCGTCGAACTTCGTCGGTGAGTTCCTCATCCTGCTCGGCGTCTTCAAGTCGCAGATGGCGATCGCGATCGTCGCGTCGACCGGCGTCGTGCTCGCGTCCGTCTACGCGCTCCGGCTCTTCATCGCGACGATGCACAACCGGACCGGACCGGCCGTCGAGTCGCGCGAGCTGTCGCTGCGCGACGGGCTCGTCGTCGTGCCGCTCGTCCTCGCGATCATCGCGATCGCGCTGTACCCGCAGTTCGCGCTGGAGCGCAGCGAGAAGACGGTCGCCGGGGACGCGGCGCCGTCGGCGCTTGCGACCCAGCCTGGGAGCGGGCCGTGACGATCGCCGCCGCGAAGATCGTAGGACCCGAGATCGACTGGGCCGGGCTGTCGCCGCTCGTCGCGGTGTTCGGTGGGGCGCTCGTCGTGCTCCTCCTCGGCCTCGCGCGCTCGCGCGCGCTGCGTGAGATCGTCGTTCCGGCGCTCAGCATCCTTACCCTGGTCGTCGCGGCCGGCCTCTCGGCGTGGCAGTGGGGCGAGCGCACGGACCTCATCGCGGGCGCGCTGCGACTCGACGAGCTGACGCTCATCCTGACGGTGCTGTTCTGCGTCGCCGGCGTCTCGGCGATCCTGCTGTCCTGGCGCCACGTCGCGCCGCGCGAGGCGGCGCACGGCGAGTACCACGCGCTGCTGCTGACGTCGATCGCGGGGATGATCGTGCTCGTCGCCGCGCAGAACCTCGTGACGGTCTTCCTCGGCCTGGAGCTGCTGTCGATCCCGCTCTACGTGCTGTGCGCGACCGAGATGCGCCGCGCCTCGTCGCTGGAGTCGGGGTTGAAGTACCTCGTCGTCGGCTCGCTCGGCTCGGCGACGTTCCTCTACGGCCTGGCGTTCCTCTACGGCGCGACCGGCGCGACGGACTTCGGCGACATCGCCGCCGCGCTGCGCGGCGGCGGCGACCTCCTCACCGACCCGCTGCTGCTGACGGGCATCGGGCTGACGATCGTCGGCCTCGCCTTCAAGAGCTCCGTGGCGCCGTTTCACCAGTGGACGCCCGACGTCTACGAGGGCGCCCCGACGCCGATCACCGCGTTCATGGCCGTCGCGACGAAGGCGGCCGCGTTCGGCGTCATGCTGCGCCTCTTCGACGTGGCCCTCATCGACGCGTCGGTCGACTGGGCGCCGCCGCTCGCCGTGCTTGCAGCGGTGACGATCGTCGTGGGCAACGTCGGTGCGCTGGGGCAGTCGTCGCTGAAGCGGCTGCTGGCCTACTCGTCGGTCGCGCAGGCGGGCTACATGCTCGCCGGCGTCGTCGTGGCGTCGCGGCTCGGGCTGCAGGCGACGGTCTTCTACCTCGCCGTGTACCTCGTCATGAACCTCGCGGCGTTCGCCGTCATCGTGGCGCGCGAGCACGAGACGCCGTACGGCGACGACATCGCGTCGCTCAACGGGCTCGGCGCGTCGCGGCCGCTGCTGGCCTGGCCGATGACGATCGCGATGCTCGCGCTCGCCGGCTTCCCGGCGACGGCGGGCTTCATCGGGAAGTTCTACCTGATCGACGCGACCGTCTCCAACGGCTACACGTGGCTGGCGGTCTTCATCGTCGTTGGCTCGATGATCTCGCTCGCGTACTACCTGCGCGTCATCGCGGCGATCTGGATGACCCCCGACGAGCAGATCGCCCCCGCGGCACTGACGAGCCCCGACCGGCCCGTCCTCGCCGGCGGATCGGACGAGGCCACCGCGCTGCGCGGACAGGGCGAGGTCGTCGCGGTCGCCGTCGTCTTCGGCGCCCTGACGCTCCTCCTCGGCATCGTCCCGTCGCCGCTGTTCGACGTCGTGCGCGACGCCGGGGCAGCCGTGGGCCTGCTCTGAGGGCGCCGTCGGGGCGGGAGCTCGTCGCCACGGTGGCCCGGCACTGACCGTCCGGACCGATGCGCATCATCCGCGCATGACCGATGTCGATCTGGCTGACCTGCGAATTCCCGCCGACCTACGCGATCGCGCGGGCGAGATCCTGACCATCACCGAGCGCGCGTGCCTCGACAATCTCGACGCCGAGTACGCGCAGCTGTGCCGGCGCCTCGTCGGGCGACTGGCGCGCAAGCGGCCCTCTCCGCTGACTCGCGGCGGCGCGCGGATCTGGGCGGCCGGCGCGATCTACGCCGTCGGCCAGGTCAACTTCCTCTTCGATCGCTCCCAGCGCCCGCACCTCACCACCGATCAGCTCGCCGCCGCGGTGGGCGTGGTCAAGACCACCATGGCCAACAAGGCCGCGCTGATCAACAAGACCCTCGGCCTGCGCGTCTTCGAGCCCGATCTGACGCGCGCTGCGATGCTCGAACAGCACCCGCTCGCCTGGCTGATCGAGGTCAACGACATCATCGTCGACGCCCGCATGCTTGCACCGGAGCTGCAGGACGAGGCGCGCCGCCGCGGTCTGATCCCCGACCTCGGCGCCGATCGCGCCGCGTGACCGGCGCCGTGCAGCTCGACGCGCTGACCGTCGAGGCCTACGGCGACGAGGAGCAGCTCCCCGGCTTCTCGTCGGGTGCGAACGCGCGTCCCGCTCACCCACCCCGCTCGAGCTTGTCGCCGCGACAGCCGCGCGGCGCGTTGAGCGGGTTGCAGCGCGCCGGCCCGCCGTCGGGGAGGGCAGCGACGAAGTCGCTGTCGTAGCGCGCGCTCATGCCGATCTGGGGAAAGTCGGTCGAGACGAGCTGCGCGCCGCTGGCCAGCGCGGCGTCGAGCATCGACGAATCGTTGGCGATGACCGTCTGCAGCGGCACGTCCGATCGCGTCCGCACGTAGTAGCCGCGGCGGACGAGCTCGGCGATCTGCGCCGTGTTGGTCCCGCGCGGTTCGTTGCGCTTGACGAACGCCGCGTCGGGCAGGCCCGGGCGCGAGTTGGTGAACAGCACGCGGCCCTCGAGGCTCGGCCGTCCCGCGACATAGGCGTCGCGGATCGGCCCGGGATCGTTGTCGAGCAGGAACAGCACCCGCCCGCGGCTGTCGCGCAGCGCCGGCCAGCCGTGGCCCAGCACCGACTGCTCGAGCGTCTCCCCACCACGGCGGACATCGTCGGGGGTGATCATCTCGTCGGCCGCGAAGACCGAGCGGATCTCGGCGTCCAGCGCGTCGAGGGCGGCCCGGTCCCAAGCTGGGGCCGCGACGCCGCGCTGCGCCCCGGCCCGGGGGTCGCTGCGCTTGAGCTCGAGCATGATCGGGATCGGCACGTGCTCGGGATGCGCATTCGACCATCCGCGTACCTGGCGCAGGCACGCGACCAGCTGAACGCATGTCGTGTCGTAGTCGAGGTCGGGGACGTGCAGCACCTTCGTCCCGGCCTGGCCCCACGCCGGATCGGGCAGCGGCCCGAGCCCCAGGTGCCGGCGCACGAGCGGCTCGGCGTACAGGCCGCCGTGCGGGTCTCCGAGCAGATCGAGCTCGAGCCCGCGCACGCCCTGCCGGGCGAGCTGCTGCGACAGGATGGCGTGGCTGTACTTCAGGAACACGTCGTAGTCGCCGGGCGTGGAGATGAGCGCGTCGTAGGCATCCTGCTCAGCCTCGCTGGTCTCGCGGTGATAGCTGTTGTGCGTCCCGATGACCTGCAGCTGGTTGACGCGCACTTCGTCGCCGCCTCGCGAGTCCGCCCGCCCACTGCCGCTGAAGGCCGCCAAGACAGCCACGAGCCCGAGGACCGCAGACAGCAGTTCAAAGCGCAACACGACACCTCCGTGTGTGGACGCGGCGCAGTCAAGCGCCCGACGCGCCCGCTGATGTAGCGGCGGCGTGAAGCTCCCGCGGTCGCTCGTCGGCGACGCCGAATGGTCACCGGAGGGTCACACGCTGGACACAGCAGCATCTCCCGGCGCTGGCCGCCGGCGTCGCTTCGCAGCGCCCGGGTGTCGCTGATCGCGCTGAGAAGACGTGCGAGCGGGCCCGCGCAGCGCAGTCGAGTTGCTCGACCGGTCAGCCGGGTACATCTCGCCCATGACCGAACATGAGCCACCCCCGACCGACGCCGGCGCAGGCTACCCCGAGGACAGCCAGACGGGAACGGGCATCGATCCCAAGGAGCACCCCGAGAACGAGATCCCGGAGGGCGACGCGCCGGACACGAGCACACCCGAAGACGGAGAGCCGGGCCAGGCGACCGGCAACCCGAAGGCTGCCGGAGGCTGAGAAGCGCCGATCCGGCGATAGCGGGGCGACCCTGGCATGCCAGGGATGCGAAAGGCGCCCCGGGGACGACTCGACAAGCCCAGCACCACTCACGATTGGCGAGTTTCCAGGACTCGCCCCGAATAACTCGCCAAAATCGCGACGCGGTCCCGCCACTGCCGTCCGGATTGGCGAGTTTCCATCGCCCACCCCGAATAACTCGCCAATCGCGGCGCGGTCCCGCCACTGCCATCCCGGGGGATCCCCTCCTCAATGCCGCCGTTCGCCGGCGTCGCGCGGCACTCCAAGCCCTGAGAGCACCGGTCACAGCCGCCGCGGACCCCGCTCGTTAGCGGGGATCCTATTCGTCATCGTTTGACGTTACATGCTATGGTGGCGTCGTCATGAGCGTCATCCACGCGTCTGCGTCCCTGCTCGCCGCGGCCGCTGCGGACTCCGCGGGCGGCGCCTCGGCTCGGGATCTGGGCCTGGCCGGCGGAATCGCCGGATTCGCGGTCATCGTCCTGCTCATGGGCGGGCTCGGGCACCGCGCCGAGATCGTGCCCATCCTCGGTTGGTTCGAGCGCTTCGCCGAGCGGATCTCCGGCCAGCCGGCGTGGGCGTCGCTGCCCTGCGGACTGGCGATCATCTCGCTCATCACCGCCGTATTCGGCCTGTACTGGGACGTCTCGCTGCACATCGACCGCGGGCGGGATGCCGGCGTCTTCAGCAACCCGTCGCACTACCTCATCCTCGCCGGCCTCTACGGGATCTTCGCGGCCGGCTGGTTCTCGATCTGCCTGTCGCGTGAGGAGCGCGCCGACCGCCCCGGTCCGACCGCGATCCGGATCACGCGCGACTGGTATGCGCCGCTGGGCGGCCTCATGATGTGCGGCGCCGGCCTGTTCTCGCTGCTGGGCTTTCCGCTCGACGACTTCTGGCACCGGCTCTTCGGCCAGGACGTCACGCTCTGGGGCCCGACGCACCTCATGCTCATCGGCGGCGCCGCGATGACGCTGCTGGGCATCGCGATCATCCAGGTCGAGGTGCGCCGCGCCGTGCGGGCGAGCGGGCTGCCCGACCGCGAGTACGGCTGGGTCCGCCACCTGCGCCACGTCTGGCTGCCCGGCGGGCTGCTCGTCGGCCTGTCGACCTTCCAGGGCGAGTTCGACTTCGGGGTCCCGCAGTTCCAGCTCATCTACCACCCGCTGCTCACCATGCTCGCCGCCGGTGTCGCGCTCGTGGCCACGCGCGTATGGCTCGGGCCGGGCCGCGCGCTCGGCGCGGTCGCGTTCTTCCTCGCGATGCGCGGGCTGCTGGCGCTGTCGGTGCACGACTCGCTCGGCCAGAGCCTGCCCCACTTCCCGCTCTACATCGTCGAGGCGCTCGCGGTCGAGGCGGTCGCGCTCGTCGTGTCGGTCAAGCGCCCGCTCGTCTTCGGCGCGGTCGCGGGCGCGCTCATCGGCACCATCGGGCTCGCGGCCGAATGGGGCTGGTCGCACGTCTGGATGCCGATCCCGTGGCCGGCCGAGATCCTCCCCGAGACGATCGCCCTCGGGCTGGCGATGGCGGTCGCCGGCTCGATCATCGGCGCCTGGGTCGGCGCGCGGCTCGGCTCCGAGCGGATCGACCACAGCCCGGCCCTGCGCTGGGCGGCGCTGACGGCGGCGGTCGCGGCGTTCGCGATGCTCGCGTTCCCGCTCGTCACGCAGTCCAGGACGGACCTCAGCGCTCGGGTCGTCCTGCGCGACGTCGGCTCCGGATCGCAGCGCACCGCGATGGCAACCGTCACGCTGAGGCCGCGCGACGCCGCCGAGCACGCGACCTGGCTGACCGCGACCGCATGGCAGGGCGGCGGCCTCGTCGTCGACCGCCTGCGCGCGGTGTCGCCCGGCGTCTATGAGACGACGCGGCCGATCCCGCTGCACGGCTCGTGGAAGACGATGATCCGCCTGCACAAGGGCAGCGCGGTCCTCGGGCTTCCGATCTACGCGCCCGCCGATGCGGCGATCCCGGTGCCGGCGGTGACCGCGCCGCGCAGCTTCGACCGGCCGTTCTCCCCCGACAGGAAGCTGCTGCAGCGCGAGGCCAGAACGCGCGAGGCGGCCGTCACGTCCGGCGCCTACGCGACCGTGCTGACGTTCACCCTGCTGCTGCTCTCGCTGCTCGCCTGGGGGCTGCACCGCGTCGGCGTGACCGCCGGCCTCCGTCGCGGTGTCCCGCCGACGCCGGCACCACCCGCGCCGCCCGAGCCCGACGAGCCCGAGCCGCCGACGACGCTGCCCGCCGACGTCTGGCCGGCGCGCCTGCCGACCTACGCCGGACGGTGAGCGACGTGCTCGAGCTGCCGGTCGACCGCGTCGTCCCAGCTGGGGATCGCGAGGACGCGTCCCATGTGCGAATCGCGATCGTCGGCAGCGGCTTCGCCGGGCTCGGCCTGGCGATCTGCCTCAAGCAGGCCGGCATCGACGACTTCGTCGTGCTCGAGCGCGCCGACGACGTCGGCGGCACCTGGCAGGCCAACACATACCCGGGCTGCCAGTGCGACGTGCCCTCGCACCTGTACTCCTTCTCGTTCGCTCCCAACCCGAACTGGAGCCGGACGTACTCGCACCAGCCGGAGATCTGGGACTACCTGCGCGACATCACGCGCCGCTACGAGATCGGCCCGCACATCCACTTCGGCCACGAGCTGCAGGCCGCCGCCTGGGACGAGACGAGCCGGCACTGGCGCGTCGACACCTCCCGCGGCGCCTGGACGGCGCAGCTCCTCGTCGATGCGACCGGCCCGCTGAGCCACCCGCAGCTCCCGGACATCAAGGGCATCGACGGCTTCGGGGGCACGATGTTCCACTCGGCCGAGTGGAATCACGACCACGACCTCGAGGGCGAGCGCGTCGCCGTCATCGGGACAGGCGCCTCGGCGATCCAGTTCGTCCCGCGGATCGCCAAGCGCGTCGGACAGCTGCACGTCTTCCAGCGCACCGCGCCGTGGATCCTCCCCCACACCGACCGCCCGACGACCCGCTTCGAGCGCCGCCTGTACAAGGCGCTGCCGTGCGCGCAGAAGGCCGTCCGGACGGCGGTCTACTGGAGCCGCGAGAGCTTCCTGCTCGGCTTCATCAAGGACCAGCGATTCATGGCCGGCGCAGAGCGCATCGCGGCGGCTCACCTGCGCAAGCAGGTTCGCGACCCCGAGCTGCGGCGCACGCTCACGCCGCGGTTTCGTCTCGGCTGCAAGCGCGTCCTGCTGTCCAACCACTGGTATCCGGCGCTCACGCGGCCGAACGTCGAGCTCGTCACCGATGCGATCCGCGAGATCCGCGGCAGGACGATCGTGCTCGCCGACGGCAGCGAGCGCGAGGTCGACACGATCATCTTCGGCACCGGCTTTCACGTCACCGACCCGCCGACCACGCGGCTCGTGCGCGGCCGTGACGGCGTCCTGCTCGCCGAGCGGGTCGCGACGGGGATGCAGGCCTACCTCGGAGCCGCGATCTCCGGCCTGCCGAACTTCTTCAAGCTCATCGGGCCGAACACCGGTCTCGGGCACAATTCGATGGTGTTCATGATCGAGTCCCAGCTGCGCTACGTCATGGACGCGCTGCGCGCGATGGACGAGCAGCAGATCGCGACGTTCGAGGTCCGCCCCGAGGCGATGGCCGCCTACAACGCGCAGATCCAGTCAAAGATGCCGGGCACCGTGTGGATGTCGGGCTGCGCGAGCTGGTATCTCGACGCCGAGGGGCGCAACACGACGATCTGGCCCGACTTCACGTTCCGCTTCCGCCATCGCACGCGGCGCTTCGACACGCGCGCGTACTCGCTGCGGCGAGGCGCTGATGTGACCGCGCCGGCGGTCGGCTGATGCTGCGCTCGCGCTTCGACGTCGCCGGGCGGACCGTCTTCGTCACCGGCGCGGCTCGCGGGATCGGCGCCGGCGCGGCCGAGCGGCTCCACGCCGCGGGCGCGAACGTCGCGCTTGTGGGCCTCGAGCCCGTGAAGCTCGCGGCGCTCGCCGAGCGGCTCGGCCCGCGGGCCGCGTGGTTTGGAGCCGACGTCACCGACTACGACGCCCTGCAGCGCGCGGTCGAGGGCACGACCGCCCGCTTCGGCGCGATCGACGTCGCGATCGCCAACGCCGGCATCAGCTACATCGGCCGCCTGGCGACCGCCCCGCGTGAGCAGGTCGAGCGCACGATCGAGGTCAACCTCCTCGGCGTCTGGCGCACGAACCGCGCCGTGCTCGACGAGATCGTGCGCAACCGCGGCTACCTGCTGAACATCGCGTCGCTGAGCGCCGCGAGCCACACGCCGCTCATGGGCGCCTACACGGCCTCCAAGGCGGGCGTAGAGGCACTGACGGACTGCCTGCGCGTCGAGCTCGCCCCGACCGGTGCACGCGTCGGGTGCGCCTACTTCGGCTTCATCGACACCGACCTCGTGAAGGCGAGCTTCGCGCACCCGTCGACGCAGGCGCTCGGGTCGGTCATGCCTGCCTTCGTCGCACGGCCGGCGCCGCTGGCGGACGCGGTCGACGCGATCGAGCGCGGCGTCGCCCGGCGCTCGGCGCGATTCTGGGCGCCGCGCTACGTCGGCGCGGCGCTCGCACTGCGCGGCGTGCTGCAGCCGCTCACCGAGCTGCGCCTGCAGCGCAGCCGCCGGCTCCCGCGCGCGCTGGCGCTCGCCGACCCGCCCGCAGACGCCGTGAGCGACGAGCACGCGCAGCTCGGCGTGGCCGCCGAGGCGCCCGCCGAGCATCCGTAGCGGGGGCCCACGCTCTACCCTCGGTGGGCATGCTCCGCCGACCCGCAACCCCCGACGAGGAGCTCATCGGCGCCCAGCACGAGGAGGTCGCCAGCGAGATCAGCGACGCGACGCGCGTGGAGCGGATGGAGGCGGAGCTCACGATGGGCTTTCGCGAGCTCAGTGGCCTGCACCGCGCCGTGTCGGTCTTCGGCTCGGCGCGCACGCCGCCCGGGACACCCGAGTACGAGTTGTGCCGCGAGGTCGGACGCCGACTCGGCGAGGCGGGCTTCGCGGTCATCACCGGCGGCGGGCCGGGGGCGATGGAGGCCGCCAACCGCGGCGCGCACGAGGCGGGGGCGCGATCGATCGGATTGAACATCGACCTGCCCTTCGAGCCGGGCGGCGCCAGCCAGTGGGTCGACCAGTCCCTGGACTTCCACTACTTCTTCTGCCGCAAGATCATGTTCGTGCGCTACGCCAACGCGTTCGTCGTCCTGCCCGGCGGATACGGCACGCTCGACGAGCTCTTCGAGGCGCTGTGCCTCATCCAGACCCAGAAGATCCGGTCATTCCCGGTCATCCTCGTCGGAACCGCCTACTGGTCGGGCCTCGTGGACTGGCTGCGCGAGCGGATGGCGGGCGAGGGCAAGATCGACGCCGGCGACCTCGACCTCCTGCACCCGACCGACGACCTCGACGCCGTCGTCGAGCGGGTCCTGCGTGCCGCCGTCGAGCAGGGCGTCTGAGGCGAACTGCGCTCATCCCCTGGGCTGTGCTGCGTCAGGGGGCCCCCGCTTCGGGACCCCCTGCGCACAGCTTTGCTCGTCGCGGCCTCAGCGGCCGGTCGTCGTCCCGAACTTGAGCAGCCCGGTGATCAGCGACACGATCCCCTCGAGCCCGGCGCCCGAGGCTGCGTGGGTGACGCCTGTGCCTTCGGTCGTTTCGGCGACCGCCGGCAGTGACGTCGCGCTCGCCGCCGTCGAGTCCCCCACATCTGCCGGAGGCAGGAACACGCACGCGCCGAGCAGGTTGTCGATCGGCAGTGCGAGCAGGGCGTCAGGGCAGTCACCGCCCGCCTTGGAGCTCGCGTTGGGCGCGTTGTCGAAGAGGTAGACGCACGCGAGCGCGCCGGTGCCCGGCAAGAGGTCCTCGAGGAGCACCAGATCGGCCTTGGCGCACGGCCCGCCCTCTGGGCGCGGCACGCAGGTGCCGTCCACGTTGATCTCGTCGTCATCGCAGACCCGCGGCGTGGGAATGCACTTGCCGTCCACGTCGATCTCGCCGTCCTTGCAGACCGGCGGCTTCGGCTCGCACTTGCCGCGGACCTTGACCTCGCCCTTCTCGCACTTCACGGGCTTCGCCACGCACTTGCCGTGCTTGCGGACCTCGCCGGCCTTGCACTTCTTCTTGGGCTTCTCGCATCCGGACTTGTCACAGCTTGGCGCCTTGGGTGCAGCCACGGCCGCTGTGGTCCCGAGACCCATGAACGCGGCAACTGCGAAGACCATCACCAGAACTCTGCGCATACAGCCTCTCTCCTTGGTTGGTGGCACGGCACGATGGCACAAAAAGCGAAGCGACCGATCGCCCGCCGCGCCCTCCTACCCTTTTCCGGACCCGCGAAGTACCGAGCCGACAGCTTTCATCCGTCCGATCCTCGCGCGACGATGCGAGTATGAACCCTTCGGCAGCGCTCCAAGAGTCGGCAGCCACGCCGTTCGCCATGCGCGAAACCACTCCTTCCGCCTTCCTCATCTCGCGCCCGTCCATCGACGTCGATGCGATTCGGGCCTATCTCGAAGATGTCGGCGGTCTGTCGTGGCTGGAACGCCGGCTGGGCGGCGTCGACGACGAGCTCAAGGACGCAGAGATGCTGGTCGAGTTCTGCGGCCGCGCGTGCTACCGCAGCTGGGAGCCCGGGCTCAATCCGAACGTCACGCGCATCCGCGAGGACCAGCACGAGTACTTGGGCAACCTCCTACGCAGTCTTCACGGGAGCGTGCTCGAACACGCCAACTACACGTTCGCGTTTCGCAACGTCTCGCGAGTCTTCACTCATGAGCTCGTGCGACACAGGGCTGGCTCAGCCTTCAGCCAGGAGAGCCTGCGGTACGTACGCCTGACCGACCTCGGCTTCCGGCTCCCATCCGCGCTGGAGCCCATCCGAGCACAGGTACTCACTCTCGTCGAGCAGCTCGAGGAGTTCCAAGTGGCGGCAGCCGAGGAGCTCGGGCTCGATGACGAGGGCGTGCCCTTCGCCGTCAAGAAGGAGGTCACGTCGGCCCTCCGCCGCTTGGCCCCCCTGGGTCTCAGCACGGACATCATCTGGACGGCGAACCTACGGACGCTCCGACACGTCATCGAGATGCGCACCTCCCCTGGCGCCGAAGAGGAGCTGCGCCTCGTCTTCGACATGGTGGCTCGGATCATGCGCGACGAGGCGCCGAGCCTTTTCCAGGACTTTGAGCAGGACGCCGACGGCTCGTGGGTTCCGCAGCATCGGAAGGTCTGAGCGCTCCGGAGCCGCGTCTGGAGCCCATCGTCTCCGAGCTGCATATGCAGGCCAAACTCGACGCCTGCTCCCCCTCGCATACGTAAGACCGCGGCCTACCGGGTGGTAGGGTCAGCAGTGAGGACGGCACCCGGGTTGCGGGTTTCGGAGCATGAGATGAGGGGATGACCGATGGATCAGGGCGAGCGCGCAGCACGTGCACGCAGACTGGGAAGTCTCGCCCTGCACAGCGAGCGCGACGGAGAGACGCACGTCATCGAGCTCGTCGGAGAGCTCGATCTCGACGGGGCGCCGCGTCTGGAGGCGGAGCTGCGGCGGGCCGAGGCGAGCGACGCGTCCTCGATCATCGTCGATCTCAGCGCGCTGGAGTTCATCGACTCGACCGGCATCCGGCTGCTGCTCATGGCCGCCGATCGCTGCAACGACAGTGGCCGCTTCACGCTCCTGCGCGGCCCGCGGCAGGTCCACCGGGTCTTCGAGATCACCGATCTCGTCGACCGGCTGCCGTTCGCCGACGCCTGATCAGCCCTCGCCGTCGTCGCCGCGCTCGGCGATTCGCGACTCGAGCTGCGCCATGACGTCGGGGTCGCGCAGCGTCGTCACATCGCCGAGCTCGCGCCCTTCTGCGATGTCGCGCAGCAGGCGGCGCATGATCTTCCCCGAGCGGGTCTTGGGCAGGTCGTCGGCCCAGACGATCCGCTTGGGCCGCGCGAGCTTGCCGATCTTGCGCGCGACGTGCTCGCGGAGCTCCGCGACGAGCGCGTCGTCGCCCTCGAGCGCGCCCTCGAGCGTCACGAACGCGCAGACCGACTGGCCGGTGTCCTCGTCGGCCTGCCCGATGACCGCCGCCTCAGCGACCTTCTCGTGCGAGACGATCGCCGACTCGATCTCGGCCGTCGACATTCGGTGCCCGGAGACGTTGAGCACGTCGTCGACGCGGCCGATGACCCAGAAGTAGTCGTCGGCGTCCTGCCGCGAGGCGTCGCCGACGAAGTACGTCTTCGGGCCGAAGCGCTCGAAGTACGTCAAGACGTAGCGGTCGTCGTCGCCGTAGAGGGTGCGCAGCATCCCCGGCCAGGGGCGGCGCAGCGCGAGCAGGCCCTGCGTGTCGCGGGCGACCTCCTCGCCGTGCTCGTCGAGGACGGCTGCGTCGACCCCGGGAAACGGGATCGTCGCCGAGCCGGGCTTGGTGTGCGTGATCCCCGGCAGCGGCGTGATCATGATGTTGCCGGTCTCGGTCTGCCACCACGTGTCGACGATCGGGCAGCGCTCGCCGCCGATGACATGGTGGTACCAGACCCATGCCTTCGGGTTGATCGGCTCGCCGACGGTGCCCAGCAGACGCAGCGACGAGAGGTCGTGGCGGCCCGGATACTCCTCGCCCCACTTCATGCAGGCGCGGATCGCCGTCGGCGCGGTGTAGAAGATCGTCACGGCGTAGCGCTCGCACAGCGCCCACCAGATGTCCTTGTCGGGATAGTCCGGCGCGCCCTCGTACATGACCGACGTCGCTCCGTTGCAGAGCGGGCCATAGACGATGTAGGAGTGCCCGGTGACCCAGCCGACGTCGGCCGAGCACCAGTAGACGTCGCGCTCGGGCTTGAGGTCGAACACGTAGCGGTGGGTGCAGGCGACGCCGGTCAGGTAGCCGCCGGTGGTGTGGAGGATCCCCTTCGGCTTCGCCGTCGACCCCGAGGAGTACAGGATGAAGAGCGGGTGCTCGGCGTCGAGCTCCTCCGGCGGGCACTCGGGCTCGGCGGCTTCCATGATCTCGTCGTAGTAGACGTCGCCGTCGCCCATCGGGCAGTCGATGCCGGTGTGGCGGACGACGATCGTCGTCCTCACGGGTATCCCGACCTCGTCGACGGCCTGCTTGATCGGCGCCGTGCGGCCCTTGCGCCGCGCGCCGTCGACGGTGATGAGCGCCTTGGCCTCGGAGACCTCCATGCGCTCCTTGACGGACTCCGGCGAGAAGCCGCCGAAGACGACGTTGTGGGGTGCCCCGATGCGCGCGCAGGCGAGCATCGCGACGACGACCTCGGGGATCATCGGCAGGAAGATCCCGACGACGTCGCCCTTGCCGACGCCGGCGTCCTTCAGCGCGTTGGCGAAGCGCTGCACGTCGGCCAGCAGCTCGGCGTACGTGATCGCGCGCTCCTCGCCCTCCTCGCCGTGCCAGTGGAAGGCCACGCGCTCGCCGTGGCCGGCCTCGACATGGCGGTCGAGGCAGTTCTGCGACGCGTTCAACGTGCCGTCCGCGAACCACCGGTGAAACGGCGCGTCGGAGTCGTCGAGCACCTCGGACGGCTCCGTGATCCAGTCCAGCGCGCGGGCCTGCTCGGCCCACCACGCCAGCGGGTCCGCTGCGGCCCGCTCGTAGACCTCGGGGTCGTTGAGCAGCGCGTCGCGGGCGAACTGCGCCGGCGGCGGGAAGGACTCGACCTCGAGCAGCTCCTCGAGACGGCGGGCCAGCCTCTCGTGCGTGGAAGCGTCGACGCTCACGTTGCCTTGCTCCTCTCTCGCAGCTCGATGCGGCGGATCTTTCCGGTCAGGGTCTTGGGCAGGTCGTCGACGAACTCGACGAGGCGCGGATAGGCGTAGGCCGAATGGTGCTCGCGGACGAACGCGCCGATCTCCTTGCCGAGCTCGTCGCTGGGCTCGTGGCCGCCGGCGAGCACGACGAACGCCTTGACGATGTTGCCGCGCCGCTCGTCGGGCCACGCGACGGCGGCCGCCTCGGCGACGGCGGGATGCTCGAGGCAGGCGGACTCGACCTCGAACGGGCCGATCCGGTAGCCGGCCGAGATGATGACGTCGTCGGCGCGGCCCTCGTACCAGACGTAGCCGTCCTCGTCCTGGCTGGCGGCGTCCTTCGTGTGAAACCACGCTCCCCCGAACGTCTCCTCGCCGGCCTGCGGGTTGTTCCAGTACCCGAGTGGATAGTGCGGGTTCGAGCGCGCGCGCAGGCAGATCTCGCCACGTTCGCCCTGCGCGACAGGCCGCTCGTCCTCGTCGAGGATCGCGACGTCATAGCCCGGCATCGGCTTGCCCATCGAGCCCTCTCGGACGTCCATGAACGGGAAGTTGCCGCAGAGCGGATAGGACTCCGACAGGCCGTAGTAGTCGAGCACTGTGACCCCGTACTGCTCGCGAAACCAGCGGATCGCCTCCGGGTTCAACGGCTCGCCGGCCGAGCAGACGATGCGGAACTCCTGCGGGTAGCGCGTGCCGGCGTCGGAGATGCCCATCATCGAGCGGATCGCCGTCGGGGTGGCGAAGACGTTGGAGGCCTTGTGGCGCGAGAGGAAGTCGAGTTGCTGGTGGGGGTCGAAGCCGCCCTTGCGTTGCAGCACCAGCTGCACTGCGCCCAGGCGCCACGGCCCGATGAGCGGGCAGATGCCGGCGGCCCAGGCCCACTCGCCCATGCCGTGGAAGCGCTCGCCGTCGCGGATGTCGTGGCAGTAGACGAACTCCTCGTGGCCGAGGATGTAGCGGTGGGCGTGGAGGATGCCCTTCGCGAGGCCGGTCGTGCCCGAGGTGTAGTAGAGCTGGGCGGGGTCGTCGGCGGCGGTGTCGACGCGCTCGACGTCCGTGTCGCCGGCGTCGAGGTCGCCGGGCTCGAGCTCGACGACGTCGGCCTGGCCCTCCACCCGCGAGCGGTTGGCGGCGTTGGTCACGACGACCCGCGCCTGCGAGTCGTTGAGCCGGTGGCGGATGCCCTCGTCGCCGTAGAGGATCGACATCGACAGCAGGATCGCCGCTGCCTTCCACGTGCCGAGGAAGGCGGCCGCGGTCTCGGGCATCGCCGGCAGGAGCATCGCCACCCGGTCGCCGGGCTGCACGCCGCGGTCGCGAAGCAGCCGCGCGAAGCGATCGGATGAGTCCTGCAGCTCGCCCCACGTCACCTCGCGGACGACGCCGTCGGGATCCTCGTGGATCATCGCGAGCTTCTCGCGCGGGTGCTTGTCGCAGACGTCGGCGGCGATGTTGTAGCGCTCGGGCACGTGCCACGAGTGTGCGGCGCAGGCTTCCTCGTAGGTCATCGTGGTCGCACGGTAGCGCCCTACGCGGGGCCGCGTGTACCACGTCCGTCTCAGCCGATGGAACTCATCCGGATCACGGCAGGACCCCGTAGGAGCGTAGGACCGACCCCATCCGTAGAACGGACAGGAGGGAACGCCGGCGCGCGCCTCAGCGGCGCTTGCGCTTGCGTTTCTTCGACGAGGGGTGCGCCGGGCGCGCGGGCGCCTCGGGCGCCGGCGTCTCCGGTGGCTCGGGGCGCTCCTTGCGCGGCCGCGACGCCGCGGGCTCGCCCTGGCGCTCCAGGCGCCCGGGCTCGCCCTGGCGCTCCAGGCGCTGCTCACGCAGCTCCTGTTGGGTCGGCCACGGCTGCGCCTCGCCCGTGACCCACGCGGGCGGCGGTCCCGGGGGCCAGAAGCCGAGGAACAGCGCGCCCAGGGCGATGAGCCAGAACGCCTGCACGATCGGCAGCGACGCTCCGAGCGGGATGATGAACAGGCCGCCGACGATGATCCCCAGCACGCCCATGAAGCGCGTCAGCAGGCCGACGCGCATCGCGTTCAGCGCGATGACGATGAATGCGAAGCCGAGCGCGAAGACACCGAGCTGACGCAGGATCCCCGCCGCCAGCGCGGTCGGCGGCATGAGCGCGTCGCGCGCCGCGGCCGCGGTCTGCTGCGCGCTGTTCGCAAGCGCATGCGCCTGGACGGTGATGCTGATCGCGAGCGCAAGCTCGGCGACGGCGACGAGTGCGGCGCCCGCGACCGCGGCGACGATCGCGGCGCGCGACAGCTCGGGGCGGCGCGCCTTCGTCGAGCGATACAGGTGCGAGAGGGCCAGCCCCATCCCCGCGGCGGCCAGCGCGAGCAGGAGCGACACGAGGATGATCTGCACCGCGTTGTCGTCGTAGAAGAGCGCCTGGCGGACCTTGAGCCCCGGAACGGGCGGGTTGGGCGACAGCCGCTCGCGCAGCGCCTCGAGCAGGGGCACCGTCGGCTTGTCGCTGTAGACGATGGCCGCGAAGGCGCCGCTGGCGAGCGTCAAGATGCCCGCGGCGATCGCGATCGCGCCGGCCTGCGTGCGCCGTCGGCCTTCGTCGGCGAGCGTCTCGTCGGCGGTGGCGGGCACGGCGCAAGTGTATGTTGCGGTCGTGGAGATTCGTGACGTCATGACGGAGGGCGTCGTGACCGCGCAACCGTCGGCGACGGTCCGCCAGGTCGCCGAGCTCATGCGCGAGCGCAACGTCGGCTCGGTCGTGCTCGTCGACGAGGACGGCGCGATCGTCGGCTTCGTCACCGACCGCGATCTCGCGCTCGGCGCGCTCACCGACGGGCGCGATCCCACCGACCCCGTCGCTGCTCACGGCTCGTCGCCGGTCGTCACGGCCGCGCCGGGCATGGACGTCGAGGAGGCCGCCGAGCTCATGGTGCGCCACGGGATCCGCCGCCTGCCGGTCCTCGACGCCGGCCGCCTGACCGGCATCGTCACGCTCGACGACTTGGCCGTCCGCACCGGCGACCTCGAGCTCGCCCACCACATGACCGCACAGATCACCCGGGCGGCGCTGCCGGGGTTCTACTTCCACGACCGGGGCGGGTGACGG
>Ga0136631_10000071_pt1 | contig 26568 bp, 27 predicted proteins | sample AntDrymUQ6012206_2_FD_104655 | JGI IMG/M metagenome (GOLD analysis project Ga0136631, IMG submission 104655) | Polar desert sand microbial communities from Dry Valleys, Antarctica - metaG UQ601 (22.06) | ecosystem: Environmental > Terrestrial > Soil > Desert | place: Antarctica: Dry Valley... | reverse complement strand
GGATTGATCCCGCATCAGGCCTCTACTACTGACGCAGTCGGGCGAGCGCGGACGACATCGCTAGGCAGAAGTCCACGAGACGAGGGCCCCAGCGTGAGGCGATCGAGTCGTGGATCCGGACGATCGAGCCCGTGCGCACGGCGCTGACGCGATCCCAACCCGGCCGGGCGGCGACCGTCGACGGCTTCTGGCCGCAGCAGACCGTGTCGGCCAGCACGATCAGATCGGGGCTCGCGGCAACGACGTACTCGGACGAGAGCTGCGGGTACCCGAAGCCGAGCGCGTCGGCCTCGTCGGCGATGTTGAGCAGGCCGAGCGACGTGTACACCTGGCCGATGAAGGTCTTCGACGTCGCCGAGTAGAGCGTCGGGTCGAGCTCGTGGTAGACGGAGAGACCCTGTCGCCCCTTGTGCGCGTCGGCAACGATCCTCGCGATCTTCACCTTCATGCCCGCGATCAGCTTCGATGCGCGAGCGTCGCGACCCGTGACCAGGCCGAGCTGCCGGATCTGCTGGTACGCGCCCTTGAAGCTCCTGGCGCCGTCTTGGTGCAGCACGGTGATGCCGAGGCGCCCGAGCGCCCCGGAGAGGCCCTTCGGGTCGTACGCGATCACGACGAGGTCGGGCCGGTACCCCGCGATGGCCTCCACGTTCGGCGTGAAGCCCGAGAGCGACGTCCGCGGAGCGGACTTCGGATGATCCGACTGATCGTCGACGGCGACGACCTGCGAGCCGGCGCCGATGGCGAAGAGTGTCTCGGTCGCCGTCGGCGAGAGCGAGACGATGCGTGCCGGGCGCTTGGAGACCGTGACCTTGCCGTTCGAGGCGGTCACGGTGACCGGGAACGAGGCCGAGGCGGCCGCGCCGCCGGACGCACCGGCGACGGAGACGGCGAGCGCAGCCACCGCCGTTCCGGCGAATAGGACGAGAGAGCGAAGCACCTGAATCCTCCCTTCCGCGAGGGGTTCTGGATATGAGGAGCCCGACAGGTCTTCTGACTCGGGGCTCCCTCCTCGCCGCCTTCCCGGCTTGCGCCAGTGGCTTCGTGGCGGAGGAGCGTCTCCCCTCACAGCGGCGGGACCGTCCCGGATTCGCACCGGGTTCCCTCACCGTGCTCCTGATTGCGGGCGAGCCTATCATCGGACGATCCGCAATGGCCCGCGCGCCAGCCGGTGTCAGACACTGATTTCTGTCAAGGATCAGAAGCGCCAACTCCGTGCCGACTTCCCAACACCCCACTCGCCTCCAGCACCCGAGCTCGGACCAGCGGACACGTCATGCCGGGCTCCGCCCCCCAAAGAGCGGCGGGCGACGGCCCGATCTCGGTGTCTGACACTGGAGCGCGTTCCTTGACGCGCCTCTGGCTTCCTGTCGTCGCCTGGGCTGCCCTGATCTTCGCCTTGTCGTCGGTGCCCGACCTCGGGACGGGGCTCGGTGGATGGGATCTCGTGCTGCGCAAGATCGCGCACGCAGCCGAGTACGCGATCCTCGGTGCGCTCCTCGTTCGCGCGACGGGACGAGCCGGCCTGGCGTTCGCGCTCGGCGCGCTCTATGCGATCAGCGACGAGGTGCACCAGTCGTTCGTGCCCGGCCGGTTGGGGTCTCCCCTCGACGTCGCGATCGACACGGTCGGCGTGGCCGCCGGAGTCATCCTCTGGCAGACGGTCCGTGCACGACGCCTCGCATGACGGAGCGTCGCGCGCTCGCCATCGAGCTCGACGTGATCGGCGACACGCGTCCGCTCTGGGCCGCCTGGCTCGAATCTGCACGTGCGGTGCTCGGCGTCGACCCGGCCATGCTTCCAGATGACCGTGCTGCGGCGGCCACAGCGCTCGACGTCGCGGGCGCCGGGAACTGGCGTGTCCTCCTCGAGCGCTTCGCAGAGGACCATGCGCCCGCGTACCTGCGGCGGGACGCCGCAACGAGCGCGGCGCTGCAATCGCTCGCCGGCACGGGAGCGACTATCGGCGTGTTCACTGACGCACCCGAGCCGCTCGCGCGCGTTGCGCTCTCCCAGCTCGGCGCGACGCGGCGCATCTCGGCGGTCGAGACCGGAGCAGGTGCCCTCGAGCGACTACTCGACGCCATCGGCACCGGGGCCGACGTCGTTCGCGCACGCGCCGACCTCCCGAACCGCCTCTAGAATTCGAGTCCGTGGAACAGCACGATGTCGGAGATCGCCAGCTCGACGCACTCCTGGAGCGCCTCGACCGGATCGCGGACGAGCTCGAACGCCTGAACCGCACGGCCGAGCGTCAGGAGGGCTTCATCCTCGTGGCGCGCGAGCTCCACGAGCTGCAGGAGTCGCTGAACGCACTCGCGTACGCGGCGCTCGGGCAGGCGCCGCCTCGCGTCAGGCGCCGCGCTAGCTGATCCTGTAGACGACGCCCTCGTGGGACGTCGCGTACAGCTCGCCGGCGGCGTCCTCGCCGAACGACGTGAGGCTCGGTATCCGGAAGCGCTCGACGCGCACTCCTCGTGCTTTGCCACCTACAACGCGGAAGCTCCAGACGATCCCGCTGCCGTAGTCCCCGACGACGTACCGACCCCGCTCGGCCGGCCTCGCCTTGCCGCGATACACGTGGCCACCGGTGATCGACAACCCCCGGTCGCGTCCGTACTCGAAGACCGGGAAGACCAGCTTTCCGGGCCCGGCGCCCTTGTTCTCGAACCGCCTCGACCCCTCGTAGACATCCCAGCCGTAGTTCTCCACTCCCGGGCTCCTCCGCGACGTGAACGAGACCTCCTCGAGCGCGCCCTGGCCGACGTCGCCGATGTAGAGGTCGCCCGTCAGCCGGTCGAAGGAGTAGCGCCACGGGTTGCGGAGCCCGAGCGCGACGATCACCGGCGGTGAGTCGGGGCTCCGCACGTTCAACCGCAGCATCTTTCCGAGCAGGCTCTGCATGTTCTGCGCGCGGTTCTCCGGATCGCCGCCGGAGCCGCCGTCGCCCGTGCCGACGTAGAGGAACCCGTCAGGGCCGAACGCGAGGCCACCCCCGTTGTGGTTCGCGTACGGCTGGTTGAGAAAGAGAAGCTCGCGCGCGCTCGACGGAATCGCCTGCCTGCCGTTCGTCCTGTATCGGACGATGTGCGTGTCGCCGGAACTCGTATCCGTGTAGTTCACGTAGATGAAGCGGTTCGTCGCGTACTTCGGGTCGAACGCGAGCCCGAGGAATCCCTGCTCGCCCCCAGCGGCGGTTCGCTGCCGGATGTCGAGAAAGAACCCCTCACGCAGCTTGCCACGCTCGATCACGCGAATCGTCCCGCGCTGCTCGACGACGTAGAGGCGCCGTGCCTCGTTCCGCGGGGCGGTCACCTGCACCGGCGCGTCGAGCCCGCGCGCGACGACGACACGCCGGAAGGCCTCTTCGGCCGCAGTCGCCGAGCCGGAGACGACACCCACGCACAGGAGGGCGAGGACGATCGCGGCGACGCGCATCGCCCCAAGGTAGCCCACGTTTGTGAGCGCCTCCCGCAGGAGTACGCTACGCGGTCGTGCGCGTCTTCCTCATCGGCGCCGGCCAGGTCGGAACGACGATCGTGGAAGCTCTCCACGAGGATCACGAAATCACCGTCCTCGACACGGAGGGGTCTCGGCTCCAGGCCCTGACGAGTCGCTTCGACGTCGCGGTGTTCGAGGGCAACGGGACGAGTCGCAAGGATCTCGCCGCCGCAGGGATCGGCCGTGCCGATCTCGTCATCGCCTGTACGTCTCGAGACGAGGTGAACATCGTCGCGGGCATGTTCTCGCGGCGCGAGGCCGAGAAGGCGACCACGGTCATCCGCACGTCGAGCAGCGAGTACGTCGAGCTCTGGCGAGAGGGCCAGCTCGATGTCGACTTCGTCGTCTCGTCCGAGCTCGAGACTGCATACGCGATCAGCAGCATCCTCGGCGTGCCGGCAGCCCGCCAGACCGACGTCTTCGCGGACGGGCAGGTGCAGGTCGGCGAGTTCGACGTCGACGAGGACGCGTCGGCCGATGTCGTCGGCGTACCGCTTCGCAACGCGAGCCTGCCCAGCGACTCGAAGGTGGCGGCGATCATCCGCGGCGACGAGCTGATCCTCCCGCGCGGCGACGAGGTGATTCGCCACGGCGACCGGATCGTGGTCATCGGCTCCCCGGCGGCGGCGAAGGCATGGAGCGAGCTTTTGTGGCCCGAGGGCGGGATCGTGCGCGACGTCGTCATCTACGGCGCCGGCCGCGTCGGCTCTGCCATTGCGCGTGTCCTGCGCGAGCAGGGCCTCAGCGTGAGAATGATCGAGGCGCAGCGCGACCAGGCACGTCGAGCGGCCGAGGCATTTCCGGACGTCCGCGTCTTCAACGCGAGCGGCTTCGACCCGGACTTCCTCGAGCGAGAGCGGATCGGGCAGGCGCAGGCCGCCATCTTCGCCATGCGCGACGACGCGAAGAACCAGTACGCGGCCTCGCTCGCCCGTGTCCACGGGGTGCCGTTCACGGTCGCCATCGCGCACGAGGCCGTCTCGATCAGCGCATTCGAGCAGGCCGGCATCGACGTCTCCGTCAACCCGCGCGCCGTCACGGCGGAGGAGATCGTCCGCTTCGCGCACGACCCGCGCATGCAGCAGGTGGCCATGCTCGAGGGAAACCGCTTCGAGGTGCTCGACGTCACGACACGCGACACGAGCCGCTACATCGGCATGGCCTTCCGCGACATGCCCGTGCACGGCTCGCTCATCGGCGCGATCGTGCGGAACGGGACGGCGATCTTCCCGCACGGCGACGACGTGCTCGAGGCCGGCGACCGGGTGATCATCTTCACCGAGGCCGCGAACGCGCCGTGGGTCGTCGAGGCGCTCTGAGTTGACACACGCGGCTGCGCGGATCGGCCGACGCCGCCGGATCGCGATCGATCTGTGGGCGGTCTTCAACCTCGTCGGGAGCCTCGGGAAGTACCTCGGGCTCGCCGTGATCTTCCCGATTGCGGTCGCGCTGTGGTACTCGGAGCCGTTCTGGCCGTACCTCCTGTCCGGCGCGGTCACGAGCGGGCTCGGCGTCGTGCTCGAGCGTGCAACGGCGCGGCCGGATACGCGCCTCGGCGTACGGGAGGGCTTCCTGGTGGTCGCTCTGACCTGGCTCCTTGCGGCCGCGTTCGCCTCGATGCCGTACCTGTTGGCTGGAGGTGCGCAGCTCTCGAGTCCGATCGACGCGTACTTCGAAGGGATGTCGGGCTTCACGACCACGGGTGCGAGCGTCGTCACGGACTTCGACGACCTCGACCAATCACTCCTCATGTGGCGTCAGTTCACGCAGTGGCTCGGCGGGATGGGGATCATCGTGCTCGCCATCGCCGTTCTTCCGCGGCTGCGCGTCGGAGGGCGCCAGATGATGGAGTCGGAACTGCCCGGACCGGAGATAGGCGCCCTCTCGGAGCGGATTCGATCGACGGCGCGACGGCTCTGGGTGCTGTACGCCGTACTCACGATCCTCCAGGCAGTGGTGCTGGCGGGACTGGGTTGGGCAGGCGTGGACGAGGCAATGACGCCGTTCAAGGCAATCGCGCACGCCCTGGCGACGATGCCGACCGGCGGCTTTTCGACGGAGCCGCGCTCGATCGAGGGCTTCTCGGCCGAGACGCAGTGGGTCATCGCCGTCTTCATGCTCATCGCGGGAGCGAACTTCGCGCTGCTCTACAAGGCGTTCGTCCGCCGGCGGCTGCGGCTGCTACCGCGAGACGAGGAGTTCCGCTTGTACGTGGCGCTCGTCCTCGGCGCGTCCGTTGCGATTACGGTGATGCTCTGGGGCTACGGGATCAGCGAAGGCGAAGCGGCTGTCCGCGCAGCGGTGTTCCAAACGCTTTCGATCGTGACCACGACGGGTTTCGCGACGACCGACTTCGCGGTCTGGCCCGCGGTGATGCTGCTGGCGATCTTCGCGCTCATGTTCGTCGGCGGCTCCGCAGGCTCCACGGGAGGGGGCATCAAAGTCGTGCGTCACCTTCTCCTGGGCAAGATTCTGCGCCGCGAGATCGATCAGACGCTGAGCCCGGAGGTGGTCATGCCCATCCGCCTCAACAACGCGCCCGTAGACGAGCGGACGCTCCGCGCCATCGCCTTCTTCATCCTGCTCTACGTCGGGATGTGGGCCGTGGGTGCGTCGGTCATCGCGATCGATTCCGCCGTCTCGAACGTCGGGCTCGGCACGCTCGACGCGCTCGCCGTCTCGGCGACCGCGCTCGGCAACATCGGCCCCGCGTTCGGTCTCGCCGGCCCCATGGGCTCCTTCGCCGAGCTCGGCGACGTCTCGAAGATCACGATGATCGGCCTCATGTGGGCCGGGCGGCTCGAGATCCTCCCAGTCGTCGTGCTGCTCACACGCCACTACTGGCGGCTGTAGATGCTCAGCGAGACGCGTCCAGGAGCGCGCGACGAAGATCTTCGGTGGCCGCCGCAGGAACGACTGCCAGCACCGGATCGCCTGGCCGCATCACGGTCGACGGCTCGACGAGTCCCGAGCGGCCCTGGCGCCAGACGGCGACGAGCCGCGAATCCGGAGCGAGAGCCCGCCGGCCTTCTTCTCTGCCACAGGCGAACCGCCCTCGACCTGCACCTCCGGGGAAGGGCGCGGTGCGCGTACGTCGCCGCCGTCGCCGCGAAGACGATGCCCGCGACGACGAGGACGAGCGGCGTCAGCCCGAGTGCGTAGACGGCGGTGAGACCGAGCGCGTAGTAGATCGAGGAGCCGACGTTGCCGTACGCGGTAGCGAAGAGCGCGGGGGTTCCGAGCACCCGCTCCATCTCCACCTCACGCCTGCGGCGGCGTCCGGGCACGGCGGCGAAGCCTACTCCTGTGCTGGGTCGGTACCTAGCGGCGAGCCTCTGTACGAGCAGTGGGTCAGTCGATCGGGGTGCAGTCGGGTCCCGAACGGTCGATCATCGCCCGGCTGCCACGGCTCCCGAGCGCCTGGACCACGAGGCCTCCACAACGTGGCATCGAAGCGCGAAGTGTCACGCGAAAACGACCGAGTCGGCCGGCTCTGACGTTTCGCGCCGAAGGCCCGGGAGTGATCAGGAGGCGCACTCGCTCGTACGGCCGGAAGCCGTCTCCGCGAACGACCACCGGCTCACTGGAGACGAATCCGAGGCGCGGCGCGTAGCCCGCATGCGTCGATCCGACGACCAGCAAGGCACCGAGCGCTACTCCTAACAGGATGGCTCGCATACGTCAATGGTGCCTGAACAAGGAAGGGGCCGGTCGATGCCGGCCCCTTCCTTCGTGCTTGATCGATGCCCTACGGAGTGACCGACTGCACGATCACGTCACCCGAACCGACCAGGACATTGGTGTCGGTTCGAACCTCGACCGCGCCGAGAAGCACGCGGCCGGCAGCCGGAACGGCGTTCGCCGTGACCGTCGCCGGAACCGTCCACGATGCGCCCGCCGTGCGGAGCGCATTTGCGTCCGTCACGTTGACGGCGCCGAACGCGGCGTTGGCGAAGACGTCGACGTAGTTGTACGTCGTCGATCCGGCCGGGACGTCGAACCCGTCGACGACGACCTTCCAGAGACCCGCTGCGGGGTTCGCGATCGTCACCGACTCCTCGGAGTCTCCGTCTGCGTTCTGCCCGGCGAGCACGCAGGTGCCCGTCGTGCAGTTGTAGACGAAGAGGTCGAGGTCGGCCGCCGGGTCCGAGGTGCTGCCGATCGTCGCGCGGAGTGACGACGACCCGGCCGTGACGATCACCTCGCGCGTCTGCAGTTCAAGGTCCGCGATCGACGGCGTTGCGCGATTTGCACTACCGAGACCCGTCCCCACCGCGCGGCCCGTGAACGCCCCGAACAGGTTCGTGAGCGTGTACGAGCGGCTGACCGGCACCCCGAGCGTCGCCGACGGGATAACGTCCGGGTTCGGCGAGACGCTCGCGCCGAGAAGCGTCCCCGTAAGCGTGAACGGTGCGGAGACGGCGTCCGAGTTGCGCCGCGCGTCGACCGTCACCTCCCACACGCCCGGAAACGGGTTCGTAACCGTCCTGCTCGTCGGGCTCCCGGTCGTGCAGGTGCCGGGCGCGCCGTTGTAGCAGTTCGAAACCGCGTTCGCATCGATCCCGAGGCCATACGGATGCCAGCGGAGGAAGCGGATCGCGCCCGCCCCCGCCGGGCCGCCGCCCGCCAGGTCCACCTTGAATGCCGGGGTGTTCGCCGGCACACGGAAGAAATACGTGCGGAACTGGCCGGGACCGAGCGATCCGCTGACCTGTTGCGAGTAGTTCGGCGACGCGAACGTGTACGGCGCTACGACCGTGTTCATCGTCTGATACTCGACGCCGGGCGAGCTCGGATCGTCGAGCTTCAAGATCGCCGAGTGCACGCCCGCGCTCGCCGGGTTGATCGTCACCGGCAGGCTCACGGCCGAGCCCCTCGGCAACGAGATCGAGGCGGCGGAGCTGAAGGCGCTGCTCCCGACCCACGAGAGGTTGTAGGTCACGTTCCCGCCAGGGCCGTCGTTCCGCGTGAACGTATACGTCCGCGTATACGACTGGCCGACGTTTACGCCCTCACGGTCGAAGATCCCCCGCCCCTGACCAGGCGTGGCCAGGAAGCCCGAGAGAACCGTGTTCACAGGCACCGACGACGAGATATCGACGGTCTTCGGCGTCTGGCGCAGGAGGTTCCAAGCCGCCCCCACGTCGATGAGGCCCATCCCCTGCTCGTATGCCTGGTACCGGCCTGCGAGGAAGCGCGAGGTCGACTGGAACGCCTTGCGGATCTGCGCCGGTTGGCTCTGCGCACCGGCAGCCTTGGCCGCGCTCACCAGGAGAGCTCCGGCACCGGCTGCCTGCGGGGCGGCCATCGACGTGCCGTTGAAGAGCGCGTAGCCGACCGGACAGGTCTGCGCGAGGCATCCCTGCGACTGCCACATCGGGATCGTCGAGATCGCCGCGCCCGGCGCGACGATGTCGGGGTCGAACCCACCGTCCTCCCGCGGTCCGCGCGACGAGAAGTAGTGCAGGTTGTCCTGCTCGTACAGCTGCGCGCCGTAGTCGGCGAGGTACGTGTCGTCCGTGATGTAGGCGCCAACGCTGAGCACACCGTCACACAACCCCGGATCGCCCGCGGTGTTCATACCAGGGCCGTTGTTGCCCGCGGAGATGAACATTTGGACGTTCGACTGCTCGATGAGCCGCTTGTAGATCACGCAGCGAGTGTTGTTGCCGTCGTTCAGCGCCGGCAGCCCACCGATCGACATGTTGATCACGTCGACGTCCGACTGCTTGGCGACGAAGATCATGCCCTCGGTAAGCGCGTGCACCGTGCAGCCTGCGATGAAGAGGCAGGCGCGGGACGAGACGATCTGCGCGCCCGGAGCCGCACCGCTCATCTGACCGCCGAAGAGCGCGTTTCCGGCCGCGATGCCGGCAACGTGCGAGCCGTGCGCGCCGGAGACGATGCCGATGTTGACGTACTTGCTGTCGCCTTCCGTCTGCACGACGAACGGCATGCGCTCTGCGACCGGGGTAGCCGGATTGTCCGTGCCGAAGTAGCCGACGTCGCGATTGACCTTGTACTCGCGCATCGCAGTCTGGTCGGCGAAGGAGTTGTCCTGGTCGAGATCGACCCAGACCTGGTCCGACCCGGTGTTCCAGAGAATCGGGAACGTGTCCGTCGTATCTCCATCGCGGTTGACGTTCCGGCCGACCTCGCCGCCGAGCCGCGGGTCGCCCTCGAAGAACACGCCGATGCGATACGTGCCTGCAGCCGGCGCCGTGTACGTCACGCCGTTCCAGACGAAGGACGCCCCGCTGACCTGCGCTCCCATGTTGACCCACGTCGGGTCGTTGTCGGTGACGGGGTCGGTCCCCGTGACCCAGTCCACGATCTTGGGCTGGCCCGTGCTCGTTGTCACGAGGCTCGGATGATCGAGCGACACGCCCGTGTCGACGATGCCGATCGTGACGTTGCGGCCGTCCCAGGTCGGGTTGGCGTTCACGAACTGCGCGGCGGCAGTGTCCTGCGTTGGCATGTACGGATTGACTCGGGGTGTGCCTGCGCCCGGAGTCGGCTGCCCGATGATGCCAACCACGCCTTCGGGCCGCGGGTCGGGCATCTCGATCGTCTCGTCGACATCGATCGCCTCGACGCTCGGGAGCTCCGCAGCCTGCCCGACCTTGTCGAGAGCGATGCTCGCGCGGATGTAGCCGAGCGCGGCATCGCGATACTGGATCGTCGCTCCCAGCGCCTCGAGCTCGCCGACGGCTTTGTTCGCCGCTCCATCCTTCGCGGCAATGAGCACGATGACCGAGCCCTCTCCCGCGGCTCTCGCGTTCGCGAGCAATGCGCGGTCGTGCTTGCTCAACCCTTTGTCATTGCCGTTTGCTCCGATAGCCGGAACGGCTACGGATACGGCGACTAGCACCATCGCGCTCAGCGCAGCGAGCACGACTCCATGAGTTCGTCGCATCTTCTCGTGTCTCCCCTTTTCGACTGTAGCGGGCACCTGACGACATGCCCATGCCCCTGAAGCGCCCGCATCCTAGTTGCGACAGGAAACCCCTGCAACACACAAAAGGCGGCTTAACGCCGCCTCCTGTGTGTCATGTCAGAACGCGCTACCCGTGGATCGAGACGAGCACCGGGATCATGAGGATCGCGACGATGTTCGCGATCTTGATCATCGGGTTGATCGCCGGGCCGGCGGTGTCCTTGTAGGGATCGCCGACGGTGTCGCCCGTGATCGCCGCGGCGTGGGCATCGGAGCCCTTTCCGCCGTAGAGCCCGTCCTCGATCATCTTCTTCGCGTTGTCCCACGCGCCGCCGCCGGAGGTCATCGCGATCGCGAGGAAGAGCCCCGTGACGATCGTCCCGATGAGGAGACCGCCGAGCATCTCGACGCTGATGATTCCGACGACGATCGGGATCAGCACCGGGATGAGCGCCGGAGCCATCATCTCCTTGATCGCCGAGCCGGTGACGATGCCGATCGCGTTCGAGTAGTCCGGGCGAGCGGTGTAATCCATGATGCCCGGGTTCTCGCGGAACTGGCGGCGCACCTCCTCGACGACCTGGCCGCCGACGCGCCCGACCGCCTGCATCGCGAGCGACGCGAAGAGGAACGGCATGAGCCCACCGATGAACAACCCGGCGATCACCCACGGGTCGTCGAGCGAGAAGATGGTGTCGAGACCTTCTTCCCTGAGCCCGCGACCGTACTCGTCGAACAGGATCAGCGCCGCGAGCCCAGCGGAGCCGATCGCGTAGCCCTTCGTGACGGCCTTCGTCGTGTTGCCGACAGCGTCGAGCGGATCGGTGACCCCGCGCACGGACTCCGGAAGATCCGCCATCTCCGCGATCCCGCCCGCGTTGTCGGTCACGGGGCCGTACGCGTCGAGGGCGACGATGAGCCCGGCCATGGAGAGCTGCGCCATGACCGCCACACCGATGCCGTAGAGGCTTTCGCCTGCGGCGTAGTAGGCGCCGACGACACCGACGGCGATGACGATCACCGGGAAGGCCGTCGCCTGCATGCCGACGGCCAGGCCCGAGATGATGTTCGTCGCGTGGCCGGTCTGGGAGGCGCTCGCGATGTCCTGCACCGGCTTCCAGCGCGTGCCCGTGTAGTACTCGGTGATCGCGACGAGCAGGAACGTCACCGCAAGCCCGATCAACGCCGAGCCGTAGAGGTTCCAGAAGCTGAACAGCTCGCTGTCGTACGCCATCGTGACGGGGATGAACCCGATCGCCGAGAGGATCGTGGCGACGATCACGCCGCGATAGAGGGCGTTGATGATCGCGTTCTCGCCGCCGCCGACGCGTGTGAAGAACGTCCCGATCACGGACGACAGGATCGAGATGCCTCCGAGCGCGAGCGGATAGAGCCAGAGATCTGCCTGGTCGAAGGCGATGCCGAGCAGCATCACGGCCACCGCGGTGACTGCGTACGTCTCGAAGAGGTCAGCCGCCATGCCGGCGCAGTCGCCCACGTTGTCGCCGACGTTGTCGGCGATGACCGCGGGGTTGCGCGGATCGTCCTCGGGGATACCGGCCTCGATCTTCCCCACGAGGTCGGCGCCCACGTCGGCCGCCTTCGTGTAGATGCCGCCGCCCAGCCGTGCGAACACGGAGATGAGCGAGCCGCCGAACGCGAGCCCGATGAGATCGCGTACCGCCGACTCCGGACTGTTGCCGATCCAGTCGGTGAGGACCCAGTAGTAGCCGGCGACTCCGAGGAGCCCGAGTCCCACGACGAGGAGGCCCGTCACCGAGCCTGCGCGGAAGGCGACCTTGAACGCCGGCTGCAGGCCCTCGCGCGCGGCCTCGGCCGTGCGAACGTTCGAGCGCACCGCGACGTTCATCCCGATGAAGCCGGCAAGCGCCGAGAAGACCGCGCCGATCAGGAAGCCGAACGCAGTGCCCCACCCGAGCTGGTTGTAGAACCCGAGCAGGAAGAACGGCAGGATCGCCACCACGGCGATCGTCGTGTACTGCTTTCGGAGATACGCAGCAGCGCCCTCCTGGATCGCGCGCGCGATCTCCTGCATCTTCTCGTTGCCGGCCGGCTGCTTGAGCAGCCACCAGGTGAGGTACAGCCCGTACAGAACCGCCACGGCCGCACACGCAAGCGCGAACCCGACGGCGTGATCTACGAAATAGTCCATGGTCCTCCGGTTCTCCCGCCCGTTACAAAGTGAACGCCGAGTCGCCCCGGCGCGGCCGATTATGTATCACAAGCGGCGATCGCGACGGCGTGACAGCAGTCAGCAGTCGGCGAGCGCGGCGAGCGCGCGGCAGATGTCGAATCGCGCGCGCGGCAAGACGCCGACCCGTTCACTCAGATCTCGTGGGGAGATGCGCTGCAGATTGTCGAAGCTCGCCACGCAGGGTTCATGGAGGCCTACGCGGTCGTCGATCGAGATCTCCGTCGAGATGCTTCGAACGGTCCGCGTGATCGGGGCGACGAGGATCGCGTTCAGCACCGGCACAGCCTCGGATCGGGTCACGACCAGAACCGGTCGTCGCTTCCGCTCCTCGGTCTCGGCCCACCAGATCTCGCCTTGTGCAGGCGTCACCACGGCTCTTCCTCGATCATGCGACGCGCAGCCTCGTCGACGCCGGCAAGCTCTTCCTTGGTCTGCGGCTGCGCGGTGTAGGCAGCAATCGTTCGTTCTGCGTCGCGCCGGCGTCGATGTCGATCGACGAGCTCGTGCAACGCAGTTCGGACGGCGTCCGAGCGCGACTCCACCACGCCCTCGGCGACTAGCGCATCGATAGCCACCGCGAGCTCGTCGTCGATCCGTGTTACCAGCTGGCTCACGAACTGAGTATTGCATCCCGCATTGCGGTTTGCAATGCCCTATTCAAACCGGGTCTGGCTCCGACACGACCTTTGCGTACGCGAGCTGGAGGTTCGCACGCGCCTGCTCGAGATCCCGCACGATCGTCTCGTCGACGCCGCCGTTACGAAGCACGGGCTCGAGCGCGCGCAGACTCTCGATCGCGAGCCGTGCCTGATCGAGATCACGCGCCTCGGCCGACAGGCGCTGGAACCCGATCGAGGCGACCGCTGAGAGCGCGTTCAAAATGATGTCCGAGACTCCGACCTTGTCGAGCGCCTCGCGGAGCTCCTCCTCGGTCGGGAGCTGCGGCTCGTCAGCCACCGATCGTCTCGGTCGCGCGTACCTGCTCGGCGTAGATCTCCTCGAGCGTCGCCCCAGCCTCGAAGCGCTCGATCTGGCGCTCGGCCGCGTTCTGCTCGGGAATGGCGAGATACTCCGCGGCGCCGATCTCCTCCGCGACCGGCTGCACCCACTGGATGAGCTCCTCGATCCGCTGCCGTGCCGGGATCGCCTCCCCACGGTCGAAGTCGAGCAGCTCGCCGGGAAGCCCCCACCGGATCGCACGCCAGAAGTTCTCCTCGATGAACCGGTGCGGAAGCGGCTCAACCGGCTGCCCTTCGTCGTAGGCACGGGCGATCCGCGCCGCGAGCGCGGTCGCGAAAGCTGCGAGCGACTGCGCCTCCGCGAGCTCGGGCTGGCCGTCGCAGATCCTTATCTCGACGGTCGGAAACGCGAGGTGCGGCCGCACGCTCCACCACAGCTGCGTGTGCTCGGTGATCGAGCCTGTGTCGTACAGGAACCGCACGAAGCTCTCGTACTCGGCCCACGAGCTGAACGCGTCCGGGACGCCGCAGCGCGGGAAGAACCGCGTGAAGATCTGCGTCCGCGCCGAGTGGAGCCCCGTGTTCACGTTCTCGGCGAACGGCGAGCTCGCCGAGAGCGTGAGCAGCTCGGGAAGGAAGTTCCGCAGTCCTGCGACGACCGCGATCGCGCGGTCGGGCCCGTTGATCCCGACGTGGACGTGGAGGCCGAACGTGTTGTTGCGCCAAACGACGTAGCGCAGAAGCTCGTCGTTTCGCCGGTAGTGCGGCGTGTCGATGATGCGCTGGGCCTTCCAGTCGGCCCAGGGATGCGTGCCCGTCGCGCCGAGTAGGAGCCCCATGGGCTCGACGAGGGCCTGGAGCTGCGCGCGGCGCTCCGCCATGGCGGCTTTAACATCCGCGAACGTCTCCTGCTTGCCCGTGCGCACCTCTACCTCGGACGCGATGAGCTCGCCCACGAGATGCTCCTCGAGCGCCGTGCCTCGCGCGGCCGCCTGCACGTCCTCGAAGCGGTTCGTGAGATCGAGCGACTCCGGATCGAGAATCGCGAACTCCTCCTCGACAGCGACCGTGAAGTCGGTCGCAGACTCGAACTGAGCCCGCGCCTGCGCGATCAGCTCGTCGGCGGAGAGACGCTGCTCGTCACCCATCGGCGCACTACAGTAGTTGAAGCATTGGCCTCAGCCGGTCTGATCAGCGGCCGGCTGCCACACGGGCGCGGCGCTCGACTCGATCGGCCTCGTGCACGACGTGCGCGCGCGCGGCGACCCTCCGTCACTGCCGACCGAAGAGATCGACATGCACCCGATCGTGGACGACGTCTCGAACGCAATGCTCCGTCCGTCAGGGCTCCACGCGAGGCTGTACGGGGCGTACGCGAAGAGCTTGTGCTCGACTCACCGCTCCCGTCGCGGTTGATCACGTAGATGCTCGCCCTGCCGTCGAACTGCGACGTACCGGTCACACGGGCGAACGCGATCAGCGAGCCATCCGGAGACCACGCCGCGGCAGCCTCGAAGATACCCGGAGGCGTCCGCGTGAGCTGGCGAGCGACCCCGGTTGCTAGGTCGAGGACGTACAGATCGTCGTTCGCCTTCGAGTTCGAGAGGTTCTCCCCGCGCGCGAACGCGATCGATCGGCCGTCCGGCGACCAGTCCGGGTCGGTGTCCGGATGCCCGTCGGTGATGCGGCGCGCTTCGCCGCCGTCGGCGTTCACGACGAACAGCTGGCCGTACCTCGAAGGCACGACGCTGGCAACCGATTCTCCGCGTACGTACGCAATCTCCCTGCCGTCGGCAGACCACGTCGGCTGACCCGAAGACATACCGACCTCCTCGGGCGTGAGCTGTCGAACATGGCTGCCGTCGGCGTCCATGACGAAGACCTCGTCGCTCGTGAACGTCGTCGACTCACCCTCGTCCTGGTTCCGCGTGAAGGCGATTCGACGACCGTCCGGTGACCAGGCGCTGCTCGGTGCCGTCGCTCCGAATCGAGCAGACCGCGTACCAGCGGTTGCCTTGCTCCTTACAGCTATGCGCGATGACGTCGCCTTGAACCGGCTCGGCCGCGTCACGCGTGAGAACCACTGCGACCACGGCCGTGAGAGCGGCGAGCCCGAGAGCGGCAGCGGCCAGGACGACGACGCGAGTCGACGGCATGCGGAACCTCGTCGCATGATCCTGTCGGACACGCCGACGAAAGGCAACCGGCGCCGGTGGCGCAGCTACGCCAAGTGGAAATACAGCGCGTAGAGCAGATCCCCGGCCGGGTTCGACGTGTGGACGTTAACGTCGGCGGGCACGTCGAGCAGCGCCTCCGAGTAGTTGAAGATGATCTTCGCGCCGGCGCCGATGAGGGCGTCAGCCGCGTTCTGCGCCGAGTCGGCCGGAACCGCGATGACGCCGACGATGATGTTGCGCTCCCGCGCGATGTCGCCGATGTCCGCGATCGAGCTGACCGTGAGGTTGCCGACGCGCTGCCCGATCTTGTCGGGATCGTTGTCGAGCACCGCGGCGACCGTAATCCCGTGCTCGGCGAAGATCGGCGAGCTCGCAATGGCGCTCCCGAGCCGGCCCGCGCCGACGAGTGCGATGTTGTGCTGACCCTGCGTCCGCAGGATCTGCCTGATCTCTTCGAGCAGCGCGTCCGTGCGATAACCGACGCCGCGCTTCCCGAACTTCCCGAACGCCGAGAGGTCACGCCGGATCTGCGTCGCGTTGATGTTCGTGTACTCGGAGATCTCCTGCGACGAGATCCGTTCCTTGCCCATCTTGCGCGCCTGTGTCAGGACCTGCAGGTACCTGCTCAGGCGTGCCGCGACTCCTACGGTGAGGCGTTCGGTCACGTGTCTCCCCTGTCGAAAGTTTGTGACGAAGTGTCACGATTGTGCCAGCGCCTTCTCCGGCTGCGCCGAGAGAACCGCTAGAGGCGTGCCCGGAGCGCGTCGGGATCCACGAAATACGTGAACGCCAGCTCACCGTCGATCTCGACTGCCGGTAGCAGCTCGCGATAGCGCGCCTCGAGCTCCGGCCGTCCGGCGATGTCGATCAGCTCGAGCTCGAACGGGAGCTCGTCGTGCAACTCCGCGACCACCTCGAGCGCACGCGCGCAGAGGCTGCAGTCGGCCGCGTGATACATCGTGACGTGCGGAGCTGGTTTGTGAGTCACACTGCCGCGGCCGCGAAGCGGACGCCTTCAGGGATCTCGCGCGACCGGAGACTCCGCGCTAGCGGATCTCCGGTCTGCGGACAAGTCACGGATACAGCCCCCGAGTCGTCGTCGCCTCCGCGACGCGCTGCACCGCGATCCCATAGGAGGCCATGCGAAGGCTCGTCGCACGGCTCTCGCGCGTGTGCCAGGCGTCCTCGAAGGCACGAGCGACGATGTCGTGGAGCTTGGCGTTCACCTCGTCCTCGCGCCAGAAGTACTCCTGCAGTCCCTGCACCCATTCGAAGTACGAGACGACGACTCCGCCCGCGTTCGCCAGCACGTCCGGAAGAACGAGGACGCCGCGCTCCTCGAGGATCGCGTCTGCGCTCGGCGTGACCGGGCCGTTCGCGCCCTCGCAGATCACGGTCGCCTTCACGCGATCGGCGTTCACCTCTGTGATGACCTGCTCGAGCGCACACGGCGCGAGGATGTCGCAGGGAAGCTCGACGAGCTCCTCGTTCGTCACGGCATCTGCGTCGCCGAGACCGGCGAGTACTCCGTGCTCCTGCTTGTGCGCGAGCGCCGCTGGAATGTCGAGCCCCGCCGCGTTGTAGACGCCGCCCTGCGAATCCGACACGGCGACGACCTTCGCGCCTTCGGAATGGAGCATTCGCGCGAGGTTCGAGCCCACGTTCCCGAAGCCCTGGATCGCAACCGAATACTCACTGAGGCGCCGCCCTTGTTTCGTCGACAGGGCCTGGATGCAGTAGAGGCTGCCGCGGGCGGTCGCCTCCTCGCGGCCGAGCGAGCCGCCGATCGAGAGCGGCTTGCCGGTGACGACGCCGAGGACGGAGTACCCCTTGTTCATCGAGTAGGTGTCGAAGATCCAGGCCATGACCCGACCGTCCGTGCCGACGTCCGGCGCGGGGATGTCCCGCTCGGGGCCGATGTCGTTGATGATCTCGCTGGTGAAACGGCGCGTCATTCGCTCGAGCTCGCCCGCGGAGAGCGCCTTCGGGTTGCAGACGACGCCACCCTTCGCACCGCCGAACGGAAGTCCCATGAGGGCGCACTTCCAGGTCATCCACATCGCCAGCGACTTGACCTCGTCGAGCGTGACGTCCGGGTGGTAACGGATGCCTCCCTTCGATGGGCCGCGCGCGATGTTGTGCGTCACGCGGTAGCCCTGGTACACCGCGATCGACCCGTCGTCCTTCGCAACCGGGATCGAGACCTCGACGGCCTTCTTGCACTGCGAGAGGACCCGAATCAGGTTCGGATCGATGGCGAAGATCTCGCCGACGCGACGCAGCTGCGCTCTCGCCAGATCGAAGGGGTTCTCGCGGAGATGAGACTCCGCCTCGGCGGTTGACATCGAGTAGCGCCTCCCTGGCTCGACTGGACGGTCGCGAGTATACGACCGCGTTCAGCGGACGCGATACTCGATCGTGTCGGCCTGCCGTCGTGTCCCGTCGCCCGGATAGGCCACGACGCGGATCGTGAAGGCTCGGCGCCCGAGTCGCTCGCCCGTCGGACCTCGCCCGGTGAGTCCGAACGTGTAGCGGCCGGGGAGGAGCTCGCGCCGGCGCGCGAGCAGGCCGATCCTGGTTCCGCCTCGCCACAGCTCGACTTCGAGGAGCTCGACCGACCGGACCTGCGGATCGGGCGCGGCGGTCACGGAGCCCGCCACGAACGAAAGTGCCGCCGGCGTGGCATCGGAGATGCGCGTCCCCGTCGTCTCCAGCGTCAGCCTCGAAACGAGGTCGACGCGAGGAGGCACGGCGACGGTCCACGGAACGTGCACCTCCGGCGAGTCTCCGATCCCGAGGACGAGCTCACCCGTGGCCGCGCCCGCCTCCTCCGAGAGCTCCCCCGTGTCCGCCCGAACGACCACGGTCGCCGTTCGACCCGGCCGCAGGCGGAAGCGCTGCGGCTCGGAAGTGATCTCCACGCCCTTCGGCGCGATCGCGGTAGATCCGACCGTGACCGAGAGGCGGCGCGTCGAGACGTTCGTGACGAGGATCCTGCGCTCGGCGCCGAACGGCCCCGAGACCGTTCCGAACGACAGCAGCGCCGGATCGGCCAGCAGCTCCTGCTGGACGGCGGCGCGCAGATCGACCAGGCCGGCCCCCGAGGCCGTCGGGTCGAGGTCGGCACGCTGGGCAGACCCGACGAGCAGGCCGTGCAGCGAACGGGCGCCCAGCGACGGTCGCCCCTGCGCGAGGACCGCTGCCACGCCGGCCGTCACCGCCGCGGCGGCGCTCGTCCCGCTGATCGTCCCGAACCGCACCTCGCCGTCGTCGCCACGCCCCGGCTCGGACGTCGGCACGGAGACGCCCGGAGCGGCGAGGTCGGGCTTCAGCGTGCCGTCGAGGACGAGGCCGCGTGACGAGAACGCCGCGATCGACCCTCCGGCTTCGCGGCTCTCCACCTCGACGTTGCCGATGGCCACAGTCACGGGAATCCCCGCGGCGAGCATCGCCCTGATCTCGGCCACAACCCCTTGGGCGAGGCCGACGACCGGCACGCCTGCAGGGACGTCGAGACTGAAGGCGCCCGCGGGGAGCGGGCCGTCGACGAGCACCGACAGCGCGCCGGCCGAGGTTGCCTCCTCCACGGTGTCGTCCGAGAGCGCGACACGTGGGAGAAGCACGGCGTTCCCGGCGACGGAGCTCACGCCGTCCTCGGAGAAGAGACCGACGATTCCGCCCGCTGCCGTTCGACGATCGACGAGCACGACGTCGGCGGTCACGGTCTCCGTCGGCGCGCCGCCGAGCGGAACGTCGTCCTCATAGAGCACGCGGAGGCCGGCGCGGAAGTGCACGCGAACTGTTGGCGCGGCGAGGCGGCCGTCCGCAGCGCCCACCGTCACGGCGTCGATCGCGCCGCCGGGTCCCGCGATGCTCCCGTAGCCAGGCCCGGCCTGCCCGTCGTTCCCGGCGGGGACGATCGTGAGCATGTCGAGATCTGCCGCCCCGGCGATCGCGCGCGGCAGCGGGCCGTCTGCGAAGGACGCGTACGGCTCGACCATCCCGATGAGAGCGATGCGCGCGGCGTCGAGCACGTCGCCGTCGTCGTTGGGATCGACGGCCGCCTCGAGCCCGGCGAGGATCTGATCCGTGCGCGAGTAGACGCTGTAGCCGCCCTCGGCGTTCGGCTGCCAGCCGCCGACACGGACAGGGAGGATCGAGGCGCCCGGCGCGATCCCGTGCAGCCCGTCCGGACCCTCGGTGCCGGCGATGATCCCGGCGAGCTCGGTCGCGTGACGCTCCGGCCGGCCCGGAATCGTCGGGTGCGGCTGCGCCACTCCGCCGCTGCCGGGGTCGATGACGTCGACGCCGGACAGGACGCGGCGGCGGAGGTAGGGATGGGACGGGTCGACGCCGGTGTCGAGCAGCGCGACGGTGACACCGGAGCCGTCGAGACCCGCGATCTCGAGATCGGCGACCGCCGACGGCAGCACGCCGCCTTCCGACTCGGCGGCCTGCGCCGGATATGCGATCCGCACCGGGTACACGCCCAGCACCTCACGGTCGCGATCGAGCAATGCAGCGGACGTGGGATCCAGACGGGCCGAGAAGCCGTTGACCACGCGCGTGTAGCGGTATTCGGGCGCGATCCGCGCTCCGACCGCAGCGAGTCGGGCGAGGAACTGCTCCTGCTGCGCGACCGCAGCGGCCGACCACGCACGCATCTCCGCCTCCGTCGCCCGTCCTCCAGCCCCTCGTACCCTCGCTGCCAGTGACGGTGGCCTGAGCAGCACGATGTAGCGCTGCGCCGCCGAGACAGCTGCGCGCACTCCGAGAACGCCCTGCCAGCCCGCCTCGTCGACGGACTGCGCCGGCTGCTCCTGCGCGCTCCCTCCCGCGACGCCGAGCGCGAGCGCGGCGACGGCCGTCGCGAAGATCGGCAGTGGCCTAGCGAATGGACGCATACGCATCGAGGTCACGGTAACGAGGGTATGGAAGCGGCTCGACGTACCGCGAGCATGAAGCGATCATTGCGGCGTTGTCCGTGCACAGCTCGAGCGGCGCGAAGGCGGCGTCGGGCAACGCGGCGCGGAGCTCCGAGTTCGCTGCGACGCCACCGACGACCGCGAGCCGCGCGAGGCCGGTCACCTCGGCCGCCTCGTGGAGACGCTGCACAAGAGCACGCACGATCGCACGCTGGTACGACGCCGCGAGGTCGGCTGTCTGCGCCTCGGCGTCGACCGGGCCGAGATCCCGCACGGCATAGAGCAGCGCGGTCTTCAGCCCCGAGAAGGAGAAGTCGAGACCGGAAACGCGTGCCACAGGGAAGTCGAACGCGCTCGCGTCTCCCTCCTGCGCGAGCCGATCGATCGCGGCGCCGCCGGGATAGCCGAGCCCCAGGAGTCGGGCTCCCTTGTCGAACGCCTCCCCCGCCGCGTCGTCGAGGGTCGTGCCGAGCCGCTCGGAGCAGCCGCGCTCGCGCACGGCGAGGAGCAGGGTGTGCCCGCCGCTCGCGAGCAGGCAGGTGAACGGCGGCTCGACTGGCGCGGGCTCGAGGTAGAGCGACGCGACGTGCCCCTCGAGGTGATCCACAGGGACGAGCGGCACCCCTCGCGCCCACGCGAGAGCCTTGGCGGCCGAGATGCCGACGAGCAGCGCGCCGACGAGCCCCGGACCCTGAGTCACCGCGACTCGCTCGATCTCGTCGAGAGGAGTGTCCGCTGCGGCGAGCGCGTCGCGCACGACGGGCGAGACGAGCTCGAGGTGCCGTCGCGACGCGATCTCCGGCACGACTCCGCCGAAGCGGGCGTGCAGATCGGCCTGCGACGACACGACCGACGACAGCACGCGTCCGTCGTCTCGCACGACGGCGGCGGCGGTTTCGTCGCACGAAGTCTCGATCCCGAGGATCACGATGCTTCTTCGGACGGCGCAGGCTCGCGCCACATGATGACCGCGTCCTCGCGATTGTCCGTGTAGTAGCCGCGGCGGAGACCGCGGGCCTCGAATCCGAGCCGCTCGTAGAGACGGACGGCAGCGGTATTCGAGACGCGCACCTCGAGCGTGTACCCACGCCGCGGATCCATGGCAGTCACGTCGAAGAGCCGCTCCAGGAGGGCCGACGCGATTCCGCGCCGGCGGTACGCGTCCGCGACCGCGACGTTCATGACGTGCCAGGCGTCCACGTAGCGCGACACGAAGGCGTACCCCACGAGGACGCCGTCGTCGGCGAACGCCCCGATCGCCAGCGAGCTGGGCTTGCGGAGCTCGGCGTCGAACATCGAGCGCGACCACGGCGTCGGATACGCCTCGCGCTCGATCTCCTCGACGACGGCGAGGTCCTGCGTCTCGAGCCTGCGCAGCTCGACGTTCACGTCCGCGGAAGCTCCGCGTCGGGCACGCGCACGTAGATCGGCTCCAGTCGCTCGACGTCGACGTAGTCGCGGGCGAGCGACGCGTGCAGCCGCGCGCGCGGAAGGTGGCGCTCGTCGTCGTCGGGCGGCACGACGGCGCCGCGGCGCTCGAAGACCGCGCGGTAGCGAACGGCTCCGCTGCCAATGCAGACCGCCCCTTCCTCCAGCTCGAGGTCGTCCGGCGACAGCGCGCGCGGTCCTTCGACGAAGACTTCCCGACGGCGCGCGTCGACGACCGGATGCGCGCCTGGCTGTGTGGCGGCGAGGGCGTCCAGCGTGGACACGCCCGCGCCCGGGATCTCGAGCGCGAGGCCGAGCCCCCGCGCGAAAGCGAGGCCGATCCGCGTGCTCGTGAAGCTCCCAGGGCCCGTTCCCACGACGAGAGCATCGAGATCGGCCGGGGTCGATCCGGCGCTCGCGAGGAGGTCGTCGACGTCGCCGACCAGCGCCCGCGCGGTGCCTACACGCTCGCCGAGCACGCGGCCATCCAGGACGAGCGCGCTCGTCGCGACATCGGTCGCGGTGTCGAATGCGAGAACGAGCACTATGAAATGTCTTCTAGCAGCGCCGTCTCGGCCGACCTGAGCACGATTCGCCGCCGGTCTCCCCCCACGTGCGCGAGCGACACCGCGACCCGCGCGGGCGGAAGCGTGGACGCGCCCGCCTCCGGCCACTCGACGAACACAACCGCATCGTCGAAGTAGGGCTCGAGATCGCCCCACTCCGCCGCGGACACATCAGTGAAGCGATAGAGGTCGAGGTGCGAGACGTCGACCGAGCCGACGTAGCGATGGCCGATCGTGAACGTCGGGCTCGTGACCGGCGAGGTGACGCCGAGCACACGGCATGCCCCGCGCACAAATGTCGTCTTCCCCGCCCCGAGCTCGCCCGAAACCGTGACGACGTCTCCGACCGTGAGGCGCTCGGCGAGAGCAGCCGCTATCCGCTCGGTCTCGCCCGCCGAGGCGCTGCCGAGCTCGATGTGCATGTCAGAACAGGCCGAGCTGGACTGACTCGGGGTCGGGCTCGAGCTCGGCAGTCGCGGGCTCGTTCCGCGCCGGCGGCTCGTCCACCACCTGCTCCAACACCGCCGGAATCCGCGCGAAGTCCTCCTCGAGCACCTTCAGCATCGACGGCGTGTAGAGCGCAGCTGCCGGATGGTAGAGCGGGTAGAGGAGCACAGAGCGCGCGCCGAGCGTCACCTCCTGCTCGTACCCGTGCACCTTCGTAATCCCTGCGGGCTTGCCCGAGAGGAGCTTCGTCGCGAAGTTCCCGAGCGTCGCGACGACCGTCGGGGAGATCAGCTCGATCTGGCGGAAGAGATGCGGCTCGCAGGCCGCGATCTCCTCCTGGAGCGGGTCGCGATTCCCGGGGGGTCGGCACTTGAGGACATTGACCACGAATACATCTGCACGAGTCAGCTCGATGCCCGCGAGGAGCTTGTCGAGCAGCTTCCCCGCCTGCCCGACGAACGGGACGCCCTGCTGATCCTCGTGGAACCCGGGAGCCTCGCCCACGAACATCAGGTCGGCGTCCGGGCTCCCTGAGCCGAACACGACCTGTGTGCGGCCTTGCGCGAGCGCACAGCGGGTGCAGCTCGCGGTCTCCTCGGCGTACGCACGGAGTGCGGAGGCGCGCTCGACGGCGTCCATCGGGAGGTCAGTTTACGGCGTCGCCCGGATGCAGCTGTAGGGGCGAGGCTTGCTTCGCCCTAGCCGCAGCCGCACGAACCGCCGCAACAGCCGCCGCCCGCGCCCGAGGGGCCGCTGAACGCCGGCTTCGTCGCTGCGCCGTGAACGGCGAAGCTCGAGAGCTGCTTCAGGACCTTCGCGGCGCCGCACTCGGGGCAGGTCACCGCCTGATCGCTCGAGCGGACGAGCTCGTCGAAGTGCGACTCGCACTCCATGCACGCGTACTCGTAGATCGGCACGGGCCGAGTGTACTGTCGCCTGCGGTGGAGGCGTGGACGGCACCGACGCTCGACGGGCGCATCGTTCGCCTCGAGCCGCTTCGCGCCGAGCACAAGGAGGGCCTCTGGGTCGCGTCGCGCGATCCGCGCACGTGGCGCTGGCTCAGCGTCGTGCAACCCCAGACACGTAAAGAGTGGCAGGCATTCGTGGCGCAGGCGCTCGCCGCGGCAGACGCAGGGACGGAGATACCGCTCGTCACGATTCGAGACGACGAGGTCGTCGGGTCGACGCGTTTCCTTGCGCTTCGGCCGGAGCACCGCGCAGTCGAGATCGGCTGGACGTGGCTGCATCCGTCCGTGTGGGGGAGTGGCGCGAACGTCGAGGCGAAGTTCCTCCAGCTGCAGCACGCGTTCGATGCATGGGGCTGCCGACGCGTCGAGTGGAAGACGGACGCGCAGAACGAGCGCTCGTGTCGTGCTCTCGAAGCGCTCGGTGCCACCTTCGAGGGGATCCACCGGCACCACATGCTCGTCCGCGACGGCGAGAACCGCGACAGCGCGTGGTACTCCGTGACGGACGGCGATTGGCCCGGCGTACGGGCGCGAATCGAAGCGAGGCTTGCCCAGCGCTAGCCGCGCAAGGCACACTCTGCGTGCCCGGTATCCCGAAAGGAACTGGAGCTACGAGAAGATGATTCAGAGTGTTCAGATCGTGGGCGCGCACGGGCGCGTCGGCTCGGCGGTGAGCGCGCGGCTCGCACAGCGAGGCGTCGTGCTCGATGCAGCGCCGCCGGAGCTCGTCCTGCTGTGCATCCCCGACCGCGCCATCGCGGAGGTCGCTGCCGCGACGCCGATCGGCCCCTGGATTGCCCACGTCAGCGGCGCCACCCCGCTCGACGCCCTCGACCCGCATTTCCGGCGCTTCGGCCTGCACCCGCTGCAGTCGTTCTCCAAGGAACTTGGACCCGAGCAGCTCGACGGGGTCTGGGGAGCCGTGACAGCCGAGTCCGACGAGGCTCGCTCGGTCGGACGCCGCCTCGCCGAGACCCTCGGCCTGCGCCCGTTCGACCTCGACGACAGCAGACGTGCCGCCTACCACGCAGGCGCCGCGGTGGCCTCGAACTACCTCGTCACCCTTCGAGCCGCCGCACAGTCGCTGCTCGAGGTGGCGGGGGCACCTCCCGAGGCACTCGATCCGCTGATCCGCGGCGTCATGGACTCGGGTTTCGAGCTCACCGGGCCGATCGCACGCGGCGACTGGGAGACGGTCGAACGGCATCTGGCCGTGATCCGCGCCGAGCGCCCGGAGCTCGAAGAGCTCTACCTCGTCCTCGCGGCCGCGACCGCGCGCATCGCAGGACGCGACCCGCACGAGGTTCCGGCGTGAAGGTCTGTCGCTCCATCGCCGAGATCCGGGACGCGCTCGCACCCCTCCGCGGCGCGTCGATCGGGCTCGTGCCGACGATGGGATCGCTCCACGGCGGCCATCTCGCGCTGCTGCGCGCGGCCCGCGCGGAGAACGACACGGTCGTCATGAGCCTCTTCGTGAACCCAGCGCAGTTCGCGCAGCCCGAAGATCTCGCCCGCTACCCGCGCGACGAAACCCGAGATCTTGCGCTCGCACGAGACGAAGGCGTCGATCTCGTCTTCGCTCCGCCATCCGACGAGATGTACCCGCCTGGCTTCCAGACGTGGGTCGACGTCACCGAGGTCGGCTCGATCCTCGAGGGACGCCTTCGTCCCGGCCACTTCCGCGGCGTCGCGACGATCGTCCTCATGCTCTTCACGATCGTCCGCCCCACACGCGCCTACTTCGGCCAGAAGGACGCGCAGCAGGCCGAGGTGATCCGGACGATGATTCGCGACCTCGCTCTCGGGATCGAGCTCCGCGTCCTGCCGACCGTTCGAGATCCCGACGGACTCGCGCTCTCGTCGCGCAATGCCCTGCTGTCCTCCCAGGAGCGAGACGTGGCTCTCGCGCTCCAGCGTGCGCTCGCCACGCGCGACCGCGATGCCGCGCTCGCGCTCCTCCGTGCGTCGGACGGCCTCGAAGTCGACTACGTCGAGGTCGCCGACTTCGATCCCCCCGTCCTCGCCGGCGCCGTGCGCGTCGGCTCGACCCGTCTCATCGACAACGTCGTCCTCGAAGGAGAGACATGAGCCCCGGAAGGCCCCCGATCACCGAGCTCGCCGAGATGAAGATGCGTCGGCAGCCGATCGTGATGGTGACCGCGTACGACGCGCCGGGAGGCCGCCTCGCCGACGAAGCGGGCTCCGACCTCGTGCTCGTCGGGGACTCCGCCGCGATGACCATGCTCGGCCACGACTCGACCGTCCCGGCGACGATGGAGGAGATGCTCGTGCTCACCCGCGCCGTCACGCGCGGCGCGAGCCGTCCGCTCGTGATCGCGGACATGCCGTTCGGCTCGTTCCAGGTCTCCGACGAGAGCGCCCTCGAGAACGCGATCCGCTTCCTCAAGGAGGCGGGCGCCGACGCGGTCAAGGTCGAGGGGGCCG
>Ga0136631_10000070_pt1 | contig 26666 bp, 19 predicted proteins | sample AntDrymUQ6012206_2_FD_104655 | JGI IMG/M metagenome (GOLD analysis project Ga0136631, IMG submission 104655) | Polar desert sand microbial communities from Dry Valleys, Antarctica - metaG UQ601 (22.06) | ecosystem: Environmental > Terrestrial > Soil > Desert | place: Antarctica: Dry Valley... | reverse complement strand
GTTCCCGGCGGCAAAAGTACGCGAACGGCAGCATGACCGCCAGCGGCGCCAGCAGTCCGCTCTTGCGAAACGTCGACATCGACGCAGCAAGGAGTATCGCGGCCGCGAGACCGTAGAGCACCTTTCTGCGTCTGACGTTCGAGTGGATGATTCCCACGAGCGCGATCGGCAGGGTCAGCGACAGCATCGCCGCCGCCTCGAGCGGGACCTCGCCCGGGCCGCGGACGACGCGGCGCCCGATCGCGTCGATCGCGGCCGCCTCGGCCTTGCCGACCTCGAACACGCTCGGCAGCAGCGCATCAGACAAGTCGTAGAAGAGATTGACCTTGAATCGGAACTCGTAGATCGTCCCGGCGGCGCACAGCAGCCCGAGGATGAGCGAGCACTTCATGAACGGCCGCACCTCGGTGTAGCGAATCGAGCTGGCGGTGATGAGGAACAACGCGATGTACGACGCCAGCAGGGTGAGCTTCTTGACCGAGGTGTCGAACTCCAGCGTCGAGTTGAGGTTGCGTGCTTCGACGACGAGGCTCAGCATCGCGACGAGCCCGACGGCAATGAGCGCGACGTGGATCCACGTCATTCGAACCTTCGGGGCTCCCGGGCCGCCGGCCGCGAGCGCCAGCACCCAAGTGGCGATGATGAACGGCAGCACCAGGCGGTCGAACTTCAGGTCGATCGGCAGCGACACCGTGAGCTGGATGACGTTGAACGGCACGAGCCAGACGACGGTCATCATCACGGCGAGCATCCAGGGCAGAACGCGCGTCGTGCGCGGCCAGTCGCCGGCGTGCAGCGCGGCTCGGCGCTCGGCGGAGATCAGGCGTGAGCGCTGGCCACCGCGCTGGACCGTGCTCGGCAGCGCGATCGCTGCCGGCTGCGCCGGCTCGGGGGTGGCGCGGGCGGGCGCGCGCTTCCCGGTCGGGCGCCAGTCGCGGCGTAGCTTCGCCGCCACGAGGATCCCGATGCCCGAGACGAGGAACGTGAAGATGAACGTCAGCCACGCGATCTGGATCTTCGCGCCGCCGTTGATGACTCCGCCACGTGCGCGCGACGGCTGCTCCAACCACACCTGCGCGGCGAGGTCCGCTCCGTCGCGCCGCCCGACCGCGCGCAGGTAGTCGCGCAGCCCGAGGATCGCCGAGTCGGCGAGCTTGATCGCCTCGGAAACGGTGGGGGCCTGACTGTAGATGTTCATCGTCGGCTTGACCGGGTCAGGCTGCACCTCCAGGCGGTAGGGGAGTGCGGCCGCGGCGATCGTCGAAGCGCGCCGTTCGCTGTTGGGCTCGGTGAGGACGGCCTGGACGTTCGCGGTGACGCGGGTGCGACCGACGAAGCGCTCCGAGTCGATGCCGGCGCGGCGGGCGATGAGGGCGCGCACCGGCTCACTCGTCATGAGGTTCGCCATCAGGACGCTGCGCCGATGCAACGACTGGAAGTCGCCGTCGGCGGCGAGGTCGTCGCTGACTAGCGACCGCGGGTTATCGACAAGCACGCGGGTTGCGGCACCTGCGATCTGCAGGTCCAGCGGCGTGATCCGCGGTGGCAGCAGGCTGACCGAGCTCACGCTGGCAATTGCCGCGAGGACGGACATCGCCAGACACAGCGCGACGGCGGCGTAGGGGCGGGCTGTCGGCGGAATGGGCAGCTTCATCGGACCGGCTCGGAGGAGCAACGCCCCCGGTGGCTCAGACTTTCGCCTGCGCACGGAAGGTCGCGCGCCGGAGAGCGTTCTTGGTTTTGATGGCCAGAGCGACCCACACGGCCGGTCAACGGCTGCTGGACCGCGTGATCGAACGCGCCGCCGAGCACAGCGCGGCCGGAAACCACGACACAGCCGACCTGCTCTACGAGCAGGTTCTCGACGTCGAGCCCGACAACGCCGAAGCACAAGAGCACGCCCTCCGGCAACGCTCGCTGGCCCGCCGGATGGTCGGACGGTTCGCGCGTCCCGCGCTCGAGGGCCTTGCCCAGCGCCCCCGGATCTGGAAGTACAGGGTCCTGTCGACGTGCTCACGCGTCACAGGTGACCCGATCGTGCTGCAGCCCGTGCTGTTCGCGGGTCCAGGCGAGATCGCACTTGGCGAGGGCGTGCAGTTCGGCTGGCCGGCCTCGCCGCTGTTCTATACCGGCTACTGCTACGTCGAGGCGTCCCGTCAGCACGCCCGCATCGAGGTCGGCGACAGGACGGAGTTCAACAACAACCTGATGATCAAGAGCGAGGGCGCGGGTATCCGCGTCGGACGTGACGGCCTGCTCGGCGCGCAGATCGAGATCTTCGACTCAAACTTCCACGACCTCGACCCGGCGCGGCGCCGCGAGAGCACGCAGAAGATGGCGCCGGTGCAGATCGGCGACAACGTCTTCGTCGGGATGAGCGTGAAGATCCTCAAGGGCGTCACGATCGGCTCGGACTCGGTCATCGGCGCGGGCTCCGTGGTGTCGTCGTCGATTCCGGCTGGCGTCGTCGCGGCCGGGAACCCGGCGCGCGTCCTACGCGAGCTCTGATGTCCGGCGGGGACGTCCGCAGTAACGAGGAGCTGACGGCCGCCGCAGGCGGCGGCTTGCGCTGGATCACACACGCGCGAATCGCGATCGAGATCGCACTGCTCGGCTCGCTCGTCGTCCTCGCGCGGCTCATTCCCCCGGCTGAGTTCGGCCTGTTCGCTGTCGTGGTCATCGTCCAGGAGCTCTCCCTGACGATGCCGATGGAGGGGATTGGAAGCGCGATCGTCCAGCGCCGGTCGATCACGCGCGAGCACCTTCAGGGTGGGATGGTTCTGAGCCTGCTCGTCGGCGGCGCCCTCACGCTCGTGACGGTGATCCTGGCGTTCATTCTGGTCGACCCGCTGTTCGGCAAGCGCGCGACGGAGCTCATCCTGCTCGCGACGCCGTGGTACATCCTTGGCGCGCTCTACGCCGTCCCCGTGGCGATCCTGCGCCGTCGGCTGGACTTCAAGCTCCTGAGCATCATCGACCTCGCGCTGAACATCGTGCGCGGCGCCGCCACGATCGCGATCGCGCTGGCGGGCCTGGACGCGGAGGCGCTCGTTCTCGGCGCGATGACGGGCATGGCGGCGGCCGTCGCGCTGGCGACCTGGTTCGCCACGCCGCCGTTGCCGCGGTGGCGCGGTGGCGCGATGCGCGAGCTGTTGCCCTACGGCGGTCCCGCCGCGCTCGCATGCATCGCGTGGACGGGTTTTCGAAACGGTGACTACGCGATCATCGGCGCCAAGCTCGGTACCGCCCAAGCAGGCTTCTACTGGCGCGGCTACCAGCTGTCGGTCGAGAACCAGCGCAAGATCAGCGTGCTGATGACGCAGGTGGCCTTCCCCGTGCTCGCCCGAGCGACCGACGCCGAGGCGATGTTCGCCCTGCGCCAGCGTATGGTGCGACTGCTGACGGTCGTGCTGTTCCCGCTGCTCGTGTTGCTCGCGCTCGTAGCGCCGGTGTTCGTCCCGTGGGCGTTCGGCGACATGTGGGAGCCCGCGGTCCTCCCGACGCAGATTCTCGCGCTGGGAGGCGCGGCGATCCTCGTGACCGATGCCGCCGGCTCGGCGCTGATGGCAGGGGGACGCTCGAGAGCGCTCCTCGGCTATGGCATCGCGCACTTCGCCGCGTACGCCGGGGCGGTGCTGCTCGTCGCATCGCACGGACTGGCAGCGGTCGCGACGGCCGCGGCCGTCGTGCATACGCTGTTCCTCGTCATCGCCTATCAGGTGCTGCTGCGAGGCGGCCCGATGAAGGCACTCAACGTGCTCTGGCAGGACGTTGGCCCTGCTGCCGTCGCATGCCTCGGACTCGTGTGCGTCGCCGTTCCCGTCGACTGCGGCTTGTCGGCAGTCGGCGTGCCCGCGCTCGTCTATCTCTTCGCGGTCTGCGCCGCCGGCGGCCTGGGGTACCTCGTCACGCTGAAGGTGCGCTTCCCGGCTGCCTACGGCGATCTCGCCTCGGCCATGCGACGGGTGATGCCGGCGCGGGCGCTGGCCATCGTGGGGCCGCTCAGCGTGTCCCCGCGCCAAGCGTAGATGACCACCCGCCCAACTGCGTGCGAGCGGCGCGCAAGTCCGGGCCGGCGCCGTTCGTTGACTGGACAGATGGGAGATCTACGCGGTTTCGCGCGCTACAACGCACGTCGTGGTTACATCGTGCTTCGCAGGTCCGTCAGCGCCGCCATGATCGACCGACGGCAGGGCATCGAGACGGCGCGCGAGGCGAACCTCGGCGACTTCGGACTCGATCTGGCAGATCGTGTCCGCTACGAGCCGTCGGGGTGGATGAACCTGCCGCGGGTGCTCCGCGCCGGGGATGTGTCCGACGACGATGTCTTCGTCGATCTCGGCTCGGGCAAGGGACGGGTCGTGCTGCAGGCCGCGCGCTATCCGTTCCGCCGCGTGATCGGCGTGGAGATCGCGGAGGAGCTGACCGCGGTGGCTTGCGCCAATGTCGAGGCCAGCCGCGACCGCGTCCGCTGCAAGGAGATCGAGCTCGTCACCGCTGACGTGCTCGAGTACGAGCTTCCCGACGACGTGACCGTCGCGTACCTGTACAACCCGTTTCGCGCGCGCACATTCGAGCTGTTCGCGCAGCGCCTCATCGACGCCCTCGATCGCAACCCGCGGCCCTTTCGCCTGATCTACAGCACCCCGATGGAGCATGAGCTCCTGATGCGCACCGGACGCTTCCAGATGGTCCGCGAAGTGCGCGGCCTGCGCCCCGGCCGGGAGTGGTCGAGCAAGCTCTCGATCCGGATGTACTCGCTGGTGCCGGCGCCGGCTCCGGCACCGTCGGACAGGACCCGATAGCCACCCGGGTCGGGGTCGGGTGACCCACGGCCCGACGTGGCCACGCAAGCGCTCAGCGTGCGACGAGATCGCGTTCAGGCTGACCGCTGACCGCTGCCCCGGGGGCGCGCCGGGGCGGCCTCTGTGTCGCGCTCGTCGGCGAGCTTGAAGCCCTTGCGGACTCGCGCCACGAAGATCGCCGCGGCGGCGCTCGCGAAAAAGAAGAACAAGAACGCCACGAATGTCAGCTGCAGGCTCACGCCGTCGTTGATGACCTTGCCGCGGGCGGTGCCGAGTTGCGCGACGTTGACGCGCGAGCGGGGATTGATGCCCTGCCCCACCGCGAGCTGCTGCAGGTAGTCGCGCAGGCCTACGACTGCGGCGTTTGCGAGCTGTCCGGCCGCCTTCGCGGACGGCGCCTGAGCGTAGAGCTTCAGCACCGGCACGGTCGGGTTGGCCTCGATGTCCAGGCGATACTGATCGGTCGAGCGGAGCAGGTCGCTCGTCTTCTTCTTGTTGTCGGTCGTCTCGAACGCGCGCGGCGAGTTGGGGGTACGCGGCGTCTCGGCCTTGATCACCCCCTGCGGCAGCCCTGCGCGGCGCTCGATGAAGCTCAGCACCGGGGCGCTCGCCAGGACGTTGCCGATGAGCACGGCGCGGTCGGTCAGCGCTTGGACGTCGTGGGTGTCCTGGCGCAGGTCGAGCACGAGGCTCGTCGGCGTATCCACGAGGACCTCGGTCGACGCCGCCGCGATCATCAGCGAGCGCGTCTTCAGGCCGGGCGGGAACAGGCTGATCTGATAGGACATCGACAGCGCGCTGAAGAGCGCGATGAGCGTGCACGCGGCGACGCCGAAGCGCACGCGGGAAAGCTCGCGTAGGTGCCGACCTAGATCCATGCCGTCCCACAAACGCCGAGCGGCTTGCCGGACTTGCACCGCTGGACGCGCCGGGCGTCACCGCGCAAGCAGGTGCTTCTCAGCCGCGCGCCGCGAGGCCGCGCCCGCGCCGGTAGGCCTTCGCGAGCGGACGGCGGACGCGCTCGCCGGCGCGCACCATTTCCAGGCCGCGGCCGTGCAGGAACTGGGCGGCCGGACGGCCGAACGCGGTCGCGGCAAATGCCCCGGCGCGCAGCGCGTCCAGGACGGCGCCGACCGTCGGCGTGCGGCCGTCCCATGCCGTTGTCATCGCCAGCGGGAAGAACTGCCGCGCGGAGTGGAAGTCCAGGCCGACAAACGGCCACAAACCCGCCCCGGCGGTTGCGGCGACCTCCAGGCCTGCCGAACCGGGCGCCCAGCCGTCGACCTTGCGGTTCCAGATCTCGACGCCGCCAGCGAGCTCAAGCCAGTCGGGCTCGAAGCTGCGCCACGCGTCCTTGCGGTTGGGATGGGCGAGCACGGCGACGGCGTCTGCGCGGCGGGCGTCGCGCAGGAGCTCAGCGGTCGGCCGGTCCTTGCCGAGAAAAGCAGGCGAGCCCCAGACCGGGACGTGGACGAGATTCTCAGCATCGCTGTACTCGATCCCGGGCACCAGCAGTGCTCCTCCAGCAGAGGCTGCCGAACACGCGGCGCCGAACTGCTCCCAGCGTTCGTCGTCGAACGTGCGGTCGTGCTCGGACATGAGCACGGCCTGGTAGCCGCGGCGGGCGAACGCGCGGGCGAGATCGTCGAGCTGCCACTCGCCATCGTAGGACCACGTGGAGTGAACATGCGCCGCGACGCGCAGGACGCTCACCTGCCGACCCTCCGGCGCAGGAACGGCTCGAGCACGGTCTGCACGGTGTCGTCGACGAAGACCGCGGGCTGGGGGCGCGACCAGTTGTACCAGCGCTCCGCGCGGCGCACTCGAGCGACGGCCTTCAAGGTGCCCCAGCGCGATGGCCAGTCCGCGATGGCCGCCGACCGCGGGCCGCGCAGCACGCTGAGGACGTGCACGATCTCGCGACCGAGATGGCGGCAGACGACCGGCTCGCCGCCCGCCGGCCCTGTGACGACGGCCGGGGGCGGCTCGATCCCGAGCGCCTCGCGGGCCGCCCAGGCTGGATACTCCAGACCGAGCCGCCGAGCCAGCGCAAGGCTGCCCCAGCTGCGGCCGTTGAGCTCCATGAACCATGGAGTGCCAGTGCGGTCGCGCAGGAACTCGAGCATGAACAGGCCCTCCCAGCCGGCATCGCGCATCATCCGCGAGCCCGCAGCGACGAGCTCGGGATCCGCCGCAATCGAGATGCAGGCGCTCGAGCCCGACCCCTGCGGGTTGGCCATGCGCAAGCGCCTGTGCGCGCTCCAGTGCCCGACCTTTCCGCCGGCCGCGATCCCGAACAGGCCTTCGCCGGTGCCGCGCACCCAGGGCTGCGCCAGCATCGGACCGCGTGCGGGGTCCCACGACGAGGTGCCCGCCGCGAGCTCGCCAGCGTCAGCGCACACGATGGCGGACCCGCGCGCGAGGAGGCCGCCGGCTTCGGCGGCTGCGAGCGCCGGCTTGAGGATCAGCGGGAACGCACGCAGGGCGAGCAGCTGCTCGGGCGTGCGGCATACGGTCGTCAGCGGCACCGCCATCCCGGCGCCCGCCGCGAGCGTAACCTGAACGCTCTTGTCCAGCGCCAGCCGGGCCTGCGCGCCTGTCGGTCCGATGACCGGCAGGCCCAGCTGCTCGGCGACCTGATCGCAGAGCCACAGCGACCCGTCGTCGAGCGGCATCAGCGCGACCGCGCCGCGCCGGCGAGCGAGCGCAATGAGATCGGTCGCCGCGCCGGCGGTGGATTGACGCGGGTCGGTGATCCGGTGGAGGCTGACCCGCTTGTCGCGGCGCAGCGCGGGACGGTCGTCGCCCTGCGTGAAGGCAGCCACGGAGAACCCCGCCGACAGCAGGCTCATCGCGGCCTCGGGGGCGGCGAGCGCCCCCGCGAAGCCGATCAGGATCGGTCCCGCCGGCGCCCCGGGCCGTGGCCGAGCCGGACCGTTGCCATTCACCGCCAACGCTTCACCATGCCCTTCAGCGCCCGCTGCGCCGTCTTCTGACTGCTCGGCGACGGGAACAGATCGCGAGCCGCAACGCCGTCGTTGCCGACGGTCGTCCGCCGTTGCAGCCATGCGTCGCCGCGCGCGGGCCCGCCGTCGCTTGTGAAGACGCGCTCGTACCCACCGCGTCGCACGCGGTCGAGCACGCGGCGGTCGTAGGAACCGAACGGAATCGCGACGTGCGTCACGGCGACGCCGAGCACCTGCTCAAGGATGCGGCGCGACTCGGTCAGCTCGTGGCCCAGCTTGTCGCCGCTGCAGCGCCGCCAATCTAGGTGGTCCATCCCATGCGAGCCAATCGACATCCCGGCCGCGGCAAGCGCGACCAGATCCGAAACCCCGAGGTGGTGGGGGTTCTCAAGCCGTCCGGCCAACACGAAGAACGTCGCCGTCATCTCACGCTCGAGCAGAAGCGGCAGCGCCACGTCGACATCCGAGCGGTTGGAGTCGTCGAACGACAGGCGAACGTCGGAGCGCCCGCGCAGCGCGTCGAGCGTCGACACGAAGCGATCCCTGCCGAGCCACACCATCGCCTCGCCGTCGCTGAGCGGACGCGGCGGCTCGCCGACGCCGTGGAAGTTCACGTTGTGCACGGTCGCCGGCGTCACGCGACATCGGGGCCAAGCTCGGCCGGCACGCGACCGCCGGCGGCGCGCTTGCGCCGCAGCATCGCGCGCAGCGCGGCAACGTGGCCGCGGGCGTTCGCGGGCCGCCGGACGTTGACGATCGCGTGTGTCAGCGCCTCGACCGCGAGACCTGCGTGCGCGAGCCGCGCTGCAATCCTGCCCATGTGCTTGCTCGCGTAGCGCGAGCGGCTCTGCGCGAGGACCTTGAAAAGGCTCGTGCGCTCCGCCGACCGGCCCTCCTGGTGACGGACGATGGCGGCGGGCTCGTAGCGCGCGCGCCAGCCGGCGGCGCGCAGCCGCGTGCAGAGATCCATGTCCTCGCAGTACAGAAAGAAGCCGTCGTCAAAGCCGCCGATTTGCTCGAGGAGGTCGCGGCGCGCGAGCATGCAGGCACCCGAAACCCACTCGGGGTAGGCGACCGCCTCGTGCGCCGTCAGATCGCGGTCGATCTCGTTGGCCCAGCGCGACCGCGGCAGCACGCGGTGGACGAAGAACGCCTGCGCCCAGATCGTCGAGACGCGCTGGCGGCGGCGCAGGTTGGGGATCAGTCCGCCCTCACCGTCGAGCATGCGCGGTCCGACGACCGCGACGTCCGGCTCGGCGTCGAGTACCGCCACGAGACACTCGAGATCGGCGCGCTCGATCCGTGCGTCGGGATTGAGGAACAGCACGTAGGGCGCTTGGCCCGCCGCCAACCCGATGTTGCAGCCAAAGCCGAATCCGCCGTTGCGCCCGGACTGGATCGCGCGGACCGGCAGGCCGTCGAGGACGGCCAGCGAGTCATCCGGCGATGCGTTGTCCACAACCGTCACCGTCACGTCGGCCATCGCAGCAAGCGGCTCGACGCCGTCCAGCAGCGTGTCGCGGTTGTTGTAGCTGACGAAGACCGTGTCGACCCGCGCGGCTATGGCGTTCTCGGTCCGCATATGACTGACCAACGCGCGGCCGCCGTGCAATCTCGCGCTGGCACTTGGTCAACGCCGAAACGCCGCCGAGACCGGGGACGGCGGAAGACCCGGGGTTGTCGCGCCGTTGATCGGCCGTGCAGCGTTCGATCCTGATCATCTCGCCCGTGCGTAACGAGGCCGGCCACATCGAAACCGTGATCCGGGCGCTCGCCGCACAGGAGTTGCCGCCCGCGCGCTGGATTGTCAGCGACGACAGGTCGACCGACGAGACGCTCGCGATCCTGCGCCGCTGGGAGGCGCAGCTGCCGTGGATGACCGTCGTCTCGGCCGCCGACGCGCCGATCGGCGAGGTGCGCGATCGCCTGGCTCGGGCCGCGGCACCGCGCAACTTCAACCACGGCCTGTCGCAGTCAGACTGGACCGACGGCGGCTATTCGCACATCATGAAACTCGACGGCGACATCGAGCTCCTGCCCTCGTACCTGCGCGACCTCATGGATCGCTTCGAGGCCGACCCCGGGCTGGGGCTCGCCGGCGGCGTGATCAAAGAGCCCCTGGGCGACGGCGGGTTCCGCCACATCCAGATCCCGCGGGTGCATGTGCACGGCGCACTGAAGTGCTACTCGCGCGCGTGCTTCGAGGCGATCGGCGGGATCCAGGAGCGCTTGGGCTGGGACACGATCGACGGCACGTATGCGCGGATGAATGGCTTTCGGACGCACAGCTTCGCCGAAATGGTCAGCATCCATCACCGCCCGATCGGTAGTGCTGACGGAACGCTTCGCGGTCATGCTCGCCATGGCGAGTGCGCGTATATCGCCCACTACACCCCGTCGTGGGTGGCCCTGCGGGCCCTCAAGGTCGGTCGCCGCCGGCCGGCCGTGCTGTCGGGCGTGTCGTTCCTCTATGGCTACTGCCGGGCTGCGGCGCGCCGGGTGCAACGGGTTCCGGACCCTGAGTACCGCCGGTTCACGCACCGCGAGCTTCGCCGGCGGATGCTCGGCGCGCTGCGGCCACCTCAAGGAGGATGCCCGATCCGCGCGCTGATCGGGCGCTTCCCGCTGATCCGGTCGGTGGTGAAGAGCGCTCCGGTGCAGCAGCAGATCATGACCGCGCGCGCGCTGACCGTCCTGCGCGGGCGGCCGCGTTTCTTGACGCTGCAAATGCTCTCGCACCGGATCGCGCGATACGAGCTGCGCGGGTCCGGCTTGAAGTTCCACGTCCGCCACCGTACCGGCGACCTCGCCATCCTCAACAAGATCTTCGCGCGCGAAGGGACGGCCGACAGCTATTCGCCGCCGCCCGAGGTCCTCGCCGCCCTAGGGACGGGCGCCCCCAGGATCCTCGATGTCGGGGCCAACATCGGGCTGTTCGGGGTGTTCGCCAACGACTACTGGCCGGGCGCGCGGATCACAGCGTTCGAGCCGGACCCCGACAACTTGCGTGTGCTGCGCGCAACGGTCGCCGCCAACGGGCTCGGGGACCGCTGGGAGGTCGTCGAGAAGGCGGCGTCCAACGCACCCGGCAAGTTGAGCTTCGTGCCCGGCCTGCGCGCCGAGGCGCACATCGCCGGCGCAGGCGAGCGCGGCACCCTGACGGTGCCCGCCGTCGACCTCTACGAGTGGCAGGGCAGCGGCGTTGATCTCATCAAGATCGATTGCGAAGGCGGCGAATGGGCGATCCTCGCCGACCCTCGGTTGTCCTCCTTGAAGGCGTCGGTCATCCGGCTGGAGTGGCACACGCTGCTGTGCGCGCAGAAGGACGCCCGCGCAGAGGCGGTCAGGCTGCTGCGCGCCGGGGGCTTCGCGCACATCCTCGACGCCGACAACGAGCACGACCTCAACGGCGTGCTGTGGGCCTGGCGCGACAGCCCCGCGTCGAGACCTCCTGCCGCGGAGGCCTGAGGGCGCGACACCGCTCCGGCCGACGCTGCGGACATCGGCCGCTACGACAGCGCGACATGCGCGCCGTCACCGATCGACATGCGCACCGCGTTGCCGAGCTGCACGGCTCGGTGCCTGCCGAGGTTCATGAGTCATCTCATGAACGGGAGCGGCGGCGGCGGACTTCCGCGCATGCGAACGCGGGCGCGCACGTGGTCACTGTGGCGAACTTGCGCCGGAAGACCGAGCGCGTTTGCGCCGTTGATCGACACGTGAAACCTTCACTGCTAATCATCTCGCCGGTCCGAAACGAGGCCCTTCACATCGAGACGGTCATCCGGCGGATGCTCGGCGCGCTGCGGCCGCATCACGGAGGAGTGTCATGAAGGTCGGGGTCGTCGGGCTGGGATATGTCGGGCTGCCGCTGGCGATGGAGTTTGCGGATGCCGGGGTGGATGTCGTCGGTATCGATGTCGACGCCGGTAAGGTGGCCGCCCTCGGCGAGGGCCACTCGTACATCGAGGACGTGCCGGACGCGCGACTTGCCGCTGCTCTGCCGCGTTGTCGATTCTCGACACGTGCAGCCGACCTGTCGGCATGCGACGCGATCCTGATCTGCGTTCCGACGCCGCTGAACGCCAACCGCGAGCCCGAGCTCGGGGCTGCTGAGCGCCGCGCGGGCGGTAGGGTCTGTGTTGCAGCCCGGCCAGACGGTGGTGCTGGAGTCGACGACGTTCCCCGGCACCACGCGCGAGTATCTGGTCCCGCTGCTCGAGGAATCCGGACTTCGTGCCGGCTCGGACTTCTGGGTCGCGTTCTCGCCCGAGCGCGTCGATCCGGGGCGCGTGGACTTCACGATCCGCACGACCCCGAAGATCGTCGTCGGGCTGACGGAGACCTGCGGCGATCACGCCGCGGTGGTGTACTCGCGCAGCTGCGAGCACGTCGTGCCGGTGTCCACGCCGGAGGTCGCCGAGCTCGCCAAGCTGCTGGAGAACATCTTCCGCTCGGTGAACATCGCGTTGGTGAACGAGCTGTCGATGCTGACCGATCGCATGGACATCGATATCTGGGAGGTGATCGACGCGGCGTCCACCAAGCCGTTCGGCTTCATGCGCTTCGAGCCCGGCCCGGGCATGGGTGGCCACTGCCTCCCCGTGGACCCCTTCTATCTGACGTGGCGCGCCCGCGAGTATGACTTCGCGACCGAATTCATCGAGCTGGCCGGGAAGGTCAACCAGCAGATGCCCTACTTCTGCGTGGAGCAGATCGAGCGCGCGCTGAACGATGCGTACAAGCCGGTGCGCGGTTCGAAGATCCTGCTCTTGGGCGTCTCCTACAAGCCCGGCGTCGGCGACCTGCGCGGATCACCTGCGCTTGGGATCATCGAGTTGCTGCGTGATCGTGGGGCAGGCGTGCGGTACTTCGATCCCTACGTGGCGGCGCTGCCGGACTGGGGGCTTCGCAATGAGGCTGATCTGGCGGCGGCGCTGCAGGACGCGGACCTCGCCGCGATCGTCACGGCACACCCGGGTGTCGACCACGACAGCGTCATGCGCGAGTTGCCGGGCTCGTGTGACTTCCGAGGCGTCACGCGGCATCTCAGGCGAGCGCCCGCGCCGCAGGCGTGACGTTCACACCGTCGCGGTGTGACTGTCCTACGCCGTGCACACCGCTCGAGCCGATCGCGGTCGCACGAGCACGGTCGCGCGTTTCTCGTGCGTCTACTCCATGGCCATGAACGGTGCGACACTCCTCCGACTGCCGCGTACCCAGAAACCTTCAGACCCTGAGAAGAAGTGCGCGAGCCACGGCAGCCCCGAACCGTTGATCGGCGATGACCGTTGCCGAAAGACCAGGATCCACGGGAATGTCCGTAACCGAAGCCGTCGTCGCGCTTCAGACGCAGCACGCAGCGCTGGTCGAGCCCTCCGACGGCTCGCGCGTGACCGCCGCAGCCTGCCGGGCGCTCGACCTCGTCGTGGCCACCGCAGCGCTCATCCTGCTGGCGCCGATGCTCCTCGTCATTGCGATCTGGATCCGCCTGGACTCGCGCGGGCCGGCGCTCTTTCGTCAGCAGCGACGGGGGCGGGGCATGCAGACGTTCGTCGTCAACAAGTTCCGCACGATGCACACGAACTCCGCCAACGACGAGCATGTCGCCTACGTGCAGAGCCTCATCGCGGGTGACGCCGAGCGCAAGCAGAAGCTCTTCAAGCTCGTTGCAGACCAACGCGTCACGCCCGCCGGCCGGATCCTGCGCAAGACCAGCCTCGACGAGCTGCCACAGCTCATCAACGTCGTGCTCGGCAAGATGTCGCTCGTCGGGCCGCGCCCGTGCCTGGACTACGAGCTCGTGAAGTACCCGCCGCATGCGTTCGGCCGCTTCGCCGTCAAGCCGGGCATCACCGGTCTGTGGCAGGTCAGCGGACGCTCGCAGCTGAGTTTCGACGAGATGATCGCGCTCGATCTCGAGTATGCCCGCCAGCAGTCGTTCTGGCTCAACGTCCGGATCCTGCTGCGCACGCTGCCGGTCGTGCTGCTCGGTCGCGGCGCTGCATAGGCATGAGCGCCCGTTAGCCCTCGGTCACGAGGCGCCCGTCACGCTCGGAGGCGTATGCCACGGTTGCGGCGTAGTCCGTCATACCGGCCACTGCGCCGTCGGCCGCGATGCTCAAGCCGTCGCGCTGGCGCCACCAGCGAGCTACGTCGCGGGGCAGCGCATGCCAGCCGTCGTCGTGCTGCGCGAGGAAATCCAGAAACGCTTCGTAGCGGGCGAGGAGCTTCTGGTCAACGACGTAATCGGGGTGGACGATGAGGTTGATCAGCCCGTGGCGCTCGATGAGCCACTTGCTCTTGCGCCGCCAGAGGTCGATCCCCGGCTCGCGCAGGATCTCGAACACCGTGTGATCCTGGGTGAGCGTGATCGGCAGCTCGACCACATCGCCGAAGAAGAACGGCATGATCGAGCAGCAGCCGCCGCCCTGGGGCTCGAACGGGTCGGAGTCGGGAAACGAGCTGTCGTAGTCGACCGGTAGCTCGTGCATCCACTCGGCGTTGCGGCCGGTCGCCGGCGAGCGGAACCCGACGACGTCCCACTCGCGCACGTAGTGCTCGATCTTCGGCAGGTTGGCCTCGAACGTCGTCCGGCTCTGGAACAGCTTGCCGTCGTGGAGGATGCCGTGTAGCCCGATCTCGCAGCCGCTGGCGCGGATCTCGTCGAACAGGCCGTCGGGAATCGGATACCACTCGGCGACGAAGTTCCACGACGAGACGAAGCCGTAGCGCTGCTCGAGCTCGATGACGCGCATGACGTTGCTGACGCCTTTCGGTCCCTCGATGTCGTGGGTGAGGACCGACGCGAAGCGCTTGCCCTCGGGCCAGTAGTTCACGAACGCCATCCGCTGCGATCCCGAGCCGCGCAGCTGCTCGAGCATCTGCGCGTCGCGGTGCTCCACAAGCGCTGGCTCGAACGGCCAGCGCGGGAACGTCCCGCGGGCCTGCCGCGGCGCGTACGCACGCCGCAGCACAAGCTGCAGGCGCCGCGGCATCAGCGGCTTGAACCTGTAGTAGGCGTCGAGCTTGCGCGAGCGTTGAGCGGGACCCTTGTAGCGCTCGTGCAGCAGGTGCTCGGGATCGCCGGCGATCGTCATCCCACGTGCCGGTAGAGCGCGGTTCCGATCACGCGGCCGGTCTGCCGCGGCCCGCGGCGGATCGCCTCGGTGATGACCTTCCCCGCCAGCCCGTGGCCAACACCGTTGGGCCCCTCGTCGCTGAGGTACGTGTAGGCCAGTGGCTGCTCGTCGGCACCCCACGAGCGCTTGAACTTCGCCAGGCCCTCGTTGTCGGGGTCGGTGCGTCCGAAGTCGAGCTCGTTCAGGCCGGCCGCGCAGCCGCGGCGGATCGCCTCGGCGAACAGAAGGTGGTTCGGGCGCAGGTGGAGGAAGTTCTCGTCCGAGGCGCCGTACTTGTAGGTGAGCGTCGCGCCGTAGTTCAAGAAGACGGCCGCCGCGATCGCCCTGCCTTCGTGGCGGCTGATCAGCACGTAGCCCAGGCCGCGCGAGAACAGCGATTCGAAGCCGAGGATGAAGCCCTTGGACTGGACCGGCACGAGCTGGCGCCGGCGCGTCTGCACGTGCAGCTCGTAGAACTCGCGCAGGCCGTTACGGTCGAAGGACGGCTCGACGACGACGCCCTCGCGCCTAGCCTTGGCGATCCCGCGGCGCACCTGCGACTTCGACGCTCGCGCCAGCACCGCGTCGGCGTCGGGCGCCAAGGGCAGGCGGTGGGTCAGGAAGCCGTCGACGACGTGCGTGCCTGCGACACCATCCAGGCGCGCGCGCACCTCGATGGCGAGGCCCGTGCGCGACCGCTCGTCCACCAGCGCCTGCGTCAGAGCCGCCGAGACGGCCTCGCCCGCACCGGTCGCGTAGGCGGGCGCGCAGATGTCGGAGAACGGCACGGCGACCAGGCGGCGCCCGGTCAGGCGGCTCGCCACGCGCGCCAGCGGGATCCCGGCCAGGATCTCGCCGCCGTCGTCGGTGACGCACAGCGCGGACATCGGATAGCGGTAGCGGCGACCGACGAGCGCCAGCCAGGCGGAGTGGTGGAAGACGGATGCGTCGCCCGCGCCGTCGAGGAACGTCTGCCAGCGCGAGTCGCGCAGCGGATCGAGGCGCGCGATCTTCACGCTGCCCTCCCGCGCAGCCGCTGGGCGGCGCCCACGGCCTCCAGCAGGGCGGGCACCTGCTGGGGCCACAGCAGGGCGGGCACCGCTCGCTCGCGCGCGGCGGCGCCCAGCGCGGCGGCGCGCTGCGGATCGTCGAGCAGCTCCTCGATGCGGTCGGCGAAGTCAGCCGCGTCGCCGGCCCGCGCGTAGAGCGAGGTATCGCCGCATACGCGACCTGTCTCGTACAGCGGAAACTGCACGATCGGCCGGCCCATGACCATGTACTCGATCACCTTCGTCATCGTCGACGAGTCGTTCATCGCGTTTGACTCGTCGACGCCGACGCAGACGTCGGCGGTCGCCATGTAGGCACGCAGCAGGTCGTCCTCGGCGCGGCCCGGGAAGTCAACGTAGTCGGCCAGGCCGCGGCGGCGCGTGTCCTCGATGAGCGCGTCGCGTGCGTCGCCGGCGCCGACGATCGCGAAGCTCACGTCCGCGCGTCCGCGTTCGTGCACGATCTCGTTGGCGGCGTCCAGCAGGTGGTGCAGGCCCTCTTGGTCGGACATGAGCCCGACCCAGCAGACGAGCTTGTCACGCCCGCGGCGCAGCTCGGGCCGCGCCGGCACTGGGTAGATCCGCTTCGGGTCCGGGCCGTTGCGGACGATGTGCACGCGTTGCGGCTCGACCGAACCTCGGCGGCGATCGACCTCGGCGTACGTGTCGTTGGTCGCGATGACGACGTCGGCATGGCGCAGCGCAAAGCGCTCGACCTTGCGCACAAGCCCGTGCAGCGCGCGGCGGTTGCCGAACTTCAGCGCGAAGAGCTCAGGGGAGAGGTCATGGTGGTCGAAGATGACGGCCGCGCCCGCGCGCCGTAGCCCGAGCGCCGGGATCACGAGCAGGTCGGGCGGGTTGCAGACGAGCGCGACGTCGACCGGGGTGCGCCGGTGGGCCTTCCACATGAGCCGGCCGAGATGAACCAGCGACAGCCCGTACTCACGCATGTAGCCGGCGACGCCGCGGCCACCCGGGGGCGCGTTGTAGCGCAGGGCGAGCACGCCGCCGACGTCCTCCTCGAGCTTGTCCAAGCCGAAGCCCGTCGGCCCGACTACCGTGACCTGGTAGCCCGCGCTGATCAGCGCCTCAGCCTCCTGGCGGACGCGCCGGTCATATGGGTATGGCTCGTTCTCCAGGGCTATCAGGACGTGTTGACTCATGACGGGGGGCGCCGCCGAGCTACCAGATCGGCAGCCCTCAGGGCGCTGACTACAGGCGTGGCTCGGCCTTCGCCGCAAACCGGGTGGCCATGTCGCACGGTCCGCTGATGCTGAGCACGCGCCCACCGTTCAGCGGCAGGTAGAGCATCGGGCGTCCGAGGCTGCCGCACAGCGCCACGCGGTCGGAGACCGTCACGTTGCGACGTTTGCGCATCTGTGCCTTGTGCATGGCGAAATCGGTCGTCTGCACGGTGAGCGTGATGAAGCGCTTGCCCGAGCGCGACTGGTAGATGCAGGTCGGGCCCTGCGGCGCCTCGAGCGGCTCGAGGATCGCGACGCCGATGATCGCCCGCGCCTGCGCCTTCGTGACGAGCGAGCATGGGCGCTTGGCGCTGGGAGCGAGCGCCTTTTGCTTGCGCGGGCCCCGACTGGCGGTCGTCGCACGGCGCTTGGCGGCCGTCGCGTTGGCCTTCGCCTCCCTACTCGCCCGCGTACGCTCGTTGCGCGCCTGCGTGCGCTTCCGCGCCTCGACGTCCGACCGCCTGCGCCTGCCTGTCCTGCGCCTGGACCGCGTCGACGACTTCGCCTGCGGACCGGTCTCGCTCGTCGCCGGGACGCGCGTCGGCTCAGGATTCGGCTGCGCCTGGATGGGGTTGTCGGGGCTGCCGAGCGCTGCTCTGTCCGGCGGCGAATCGCCGCCGCAGGCCGCCAGGAGAAGGGCTGACAGGGTCAGCAGGATGATGCAGCAGCGTCGCATCGCGTTACGAGACGCGGTCACGGGCTCTGGCCGGGAGCGGGGACGTAGTTGACGTCGACGTGGTAGTTCGTCGCGTTGAACACGCTGGACGGGAACGCCGTGCTCGGGCCGTAGGCGTAGACACCGTTGCCGGCGCTGGACCCGTCCGACAGCGCCGTCAGCGGGCCGTTGGTCACCGCCGAGGAGAGCCCCTCAGCGGATGCCGAGTAGTGCCCGTTGGGCGCGAGGTAGCTCGCGACGTATGTCGTGCCGGCGGTGATGCTCACCGGGCTTGCGAACGTCGCCGTCTGCCAGCCGCTGGCGGTCTCGTTCGTGAACGTCGCCTGTGCGAGCAGCGTGCCGGTCGCACTCCACAGGCTGCCGATGTGCGAGCCGGTATTGAGGGCCGACTTGTAGAAGCGGATGCCGGTGATCGAGCCGCTCGCGTCGGCCGTGAACTTCACACCGAGGTTGACCGAGTTCGGATCCCCGGCGTCGACGGTGTCGGGGGTGGCGAACTCGAGGACCGTAAAGCGCGGGGTCACGGCGTTGGAAGGTGCCGACGCTGGGCTCGTTCCGACGGCGTTCGTGGCCTTCACGGTGAACGTGTAGCTGGTCCCGTTTGTCAGTCCGGTCAAGGTCGTGGCGGTCGACGATGCGCCGACGGTCACGGGCGTCTGCGCGGTCGAGCCGGCAAACGGGGTGATCGTGTAGCCGGTGATCGGGCTGTCGCCGTCGCCGCTGGGCACGCTCCAGCTCACGCGCGCCGACGAGGTCGCCGCGCGGGCGTCGACGTTCGTCGGGATCGTCGGAGCGAGCGCTTGATCAGGCGTCACCGCGTTGCTCGGGCCCGCCTGGGCGCTGCAGCCGCTCGTGTTGCAGGCCGCGACGCGGAAGGTGTATGTGGTGCCGTTCGTCAGCCCGGTGACGGTCGTGCTCGTCGGCGGCGCGGTGCCAGTGACGGTCCTCGGAGTCTGCGCAGCGCTGCCGATGTACGGCGTCACGACGTAGGACGCGATCGGGCCGCCGCTCGCTGGCGTGTTCCACGACACGGTGGCAGACGTCTGGCCGGCTGCGACGGCGCTGACGCTCGACGGCGCCCCGGGAGCGGGCAGCGCGACCATGACGTCGACGAAGTAGTTCGACGCGTTGAAGCTGTTGGATGGGAACGCGCTCACGCCGCCGTAGCGGTACACGCCATTGGCGCTCGTCGCGTCGGAGAGGCCGTGCAGCAGCCCGTTGTCGATGGCCGACGAGAAGCCGCCGGACTGCGCCGAATAATGGCCCTGCGGAGCGTAGTAGGAGACGATGTACGTCGTGCCGTCGGTGATCGCCACAGGGCTCGAGAACGTCGCCGTCTGCCAGCCGCTCGGCGTCTCGTTCGTGAACGTTACCTCGGCCAGGCGCGCTCCGGTTGTCGACCACAGGCTGCCGATGTGCGTGCCGCCATTGGCCGCCGCCTTGTAGAAGCGCACGCCTGTGACGGATGCGTTGACCTCGGATGTGAACTTCATGCCCAGCTCGACGGCGTTACCGTCGCCGGAGTCGATCATCGGCGGTGTTGCGAAGTCGAAGACCGTGCTCTGCGGCGTGACTGCGCTCGAGGGCGCGGAAGCCGGGCTGTTGCCGATCGCGTTCGTCGCTGTGACCGTAAATGTGTAGGTCGTGCCGTTCGTCAGTTCGTTGATCGTCGTGGCCGTCGTCGATGGACCCACGCTTGTCGCCGCCTGCGCGGTCGTGCCGGCGTAGGGCGTGATCGTGTAACCGGTGAGCGGGCTGTCACCATCGCTCGACGGGGCGTCCCAGGTCAGCCGAGCCGATGTCGTTGCCGGACGCGCGGCGACGCTCGTCGGCGCGGCTGGGACGACGGGCTGGCCGGGCGTGACCGCGTTGGACGCCGCCGATGTCGAGCTGCAGCCGTTGGGGTTGCAGGCCGCAACGATGAAGGTGTACGTCGTACCGCCGGTCAGCCCGCTGACGGTCGTCATCGTCGGCGGCGGCGTGCCGCTGATCGACTTCGGCGTCTGCGCGACGCCGTTGATGCGGGGCGTGACCACGTAGCTCGTCGGCGTGCCGCCGGTCGACGCTGCTGACCACGTCACATTGGCCGAGCTCGTTCCGCCGGAAGTAGCGGTCACGTTCGCAACCGGGCTCGGCGCGGGAGCCGGGTTGAAGACGACGTCGACCCAGTAGTTGCTCGCGCCGAACGAGTTGGCGGGGAACGTGCTCGTGGAACCGTACGTGAACATGCCGTTCGTCTGCGTGCCCGAGTTGCGGACGGCGTGCAGCGGCGCGGCGTCGGGCGTCGCGCCGCCGTTCGGACCGGGCGCGGGGTCGGGATAGAAATACGCGGAGGTCGCGGCGAAGTGCCCGTTGGGTGCGTGGTAGGAGGCGATGTACGTTGTGTTGGGCAGGACCTGGACAGGGGTCGAGAACGTCACGGTCTGCCAGCCGGATGCCGTCTCGCCGGAGAACGTCGCCTGCGCCAGCTGAGTGCCGTCGGCTGCCCAGAGGTTGCCGACGTGTGTACCGGTGTTCGCGGCGGACTTGTAAAAGCGAACGCCGGAGATCGTGCCGAACTGCTCGGTGGTGAACTTCATGCCGAGCTCCGCGCCGTTGGGATCCGTGCTGTCGGCCTGTGGCGGCGCCACGTTGTTGCCCCAGATCGAGCAGGGGCAGGCGACGTTGACCGTACGGCCCGCGCTCGGCAGCTCGATGTTGCCGCTGTCGTCGGTGGCGCGAGTCTTGATCGTGGTCGACGGGCTGCCGTGCGCGATCCATGAGTAGGTCCAGGATGTTGTGCCCGTCGTCGCGGGATGCCACGTTGCGCCGCCATCGGTCGAAACCTCGATGCCGGCGACGACGCCGCCGGCGTCCGAGGCGGTGCCCGCGATCGTCATGCTCTGGCCGTCGCCGAGGCTTGCACCGGCGGCGGGCGAGTTGATCGTCGACGTCGGCTTTGTCGTGTCGGTCGACTTCGTCGCGCCGACGAGGCCGGGCAGCAGCGCGTACGGCTGTGCGTCCAGATCGGCCAAGATGTTCACCGTCGCCTGACGCATGTTGTTGTCGATGTTTCCGGACTCGGTGTAGTCGTCCAGGCCCCACGACCACTGCACGGTGCCCGTGTTGAACACGAGTGCTCCACTGGCCGCGCGATAGGCGACGATGTTGTGCGTCGCGGTCGATGTCCGGTCCGTGACGAAGCTGCCGTAGTCGGTGAACGTCTCGAGTCCGCTGACGGTCGTCGACGACATCCGGAACGTGCCGGCGGGGCGGAAGCCGTTGTCGGCGTCAACGTCCCATTCGTACCCGAGCGTTGACGGCGCGAGCGCCAAGCTACCGCCCGGCGCCAACGTCGTCGCCGCCGTGTTGCGCCAGATCCGCAGGTTCTTGTACGCGTACGGGACGGTGATCCGTGACGTGCCGAAGTTGACCAGGAACGAGAGTCCGAGCAGCGCGTTCTCGGGCGTCGGCCGGTCCGGCGGCGTCGTGTAGCGTGGGTCGCGCCAGGTGCCCGTCCACTCGACCGGGTCCTGTTGGGCGTCGAAGTGCGTGTCCTTGTAGGTCACGAGCGTGCGGCTGGCGGTGTTGGTGCCGTCCGCGCTCGGCTCGAAGCGCGTCTTCCAGAACCCCGTGTTGCCGGTGAAGAACGCCAGGTTGACGCCCGCTGCACGGGCGGCCTCCATGCTGTTGCGCTGATTCTGAGACCAGTACTCGTCGTGACCGCTCGAGATGAACAGCTTGTGGTTGAGCAGCAGCGAGCCACGAACCTCGCTGTCGACCTGGCTGATGTAGCTCATGTTGTAGCCGCTGGCCTCGAGGAAGCGGATCAGCGAGTACTCGCCACCGGTGAACAGCGCAGACCGGCCGTTGTCATCCTCGGCGACGTTCGACGGGCGGTTGTAGGACACCTTGAAGGCACCCTTGTACGAGTTCGGGTTCCCAGGCGGGCAGGCCACCGTGCACGTGTAGGTGCTGTTGCCGCCGTAGGTGTTGTAGGCCTGCCAGGTCGAATCGGATGTCTGCAGCACGATGTCCGACGTGCTCGCATCGTCGCGTACGACGAACGTGATGTGGCTCTCACCACCGGTGTCGTTGCGCACGAGGTGCGCGATGTAGACGCCCGACACCGCAGTGCTCGGCGCCGTCCAGGTGCGCGACACCGACCAGTTGCCGCAGTCGATCAGGCCGCTGTCCGAGAACGTCTGACAGGCCGGCTGCGCAGCCGTGTTCGTCGGCGTCAGGTTGCCCTGGATCAGACGCGCGCCTTTGCCGTCGTAGTAGCCGAGGCGCAGGATGTCGATGTGGTAGTTCGACGTCGCCGACTTGATCTTGAAGCTGATGCTGGCGCCCTTGTTGACGCTCATCTGCGTGGCATAGCCCTGGATCGAGGGATCGCCGGCGCCGTCGATCTCCCAGGTGCTCGGATCGGCGCCGGTCAGCGTGTTCTCGCACGCCACCGGGTTCGTCACCGGCGCGTCGCAGGCGGCCGCGCCGGCTGCCGACGGCACTGCGCCGCAGCACAGGACGACGAGGACGAGCAGCAGGCCGCCAGTGGGAAGGCGCCGTGATGGACTCGGGCTCATGTGACCCTCATGCGGCGGTGGCGATCGCGTGGGTCCCGAGGCGCGCCAGCACGTAATCCTGCTGCTGCTCGGTCATATCCGGAAACAGCGGCAGCATGATGACGTCGTCGGCGGCCGCCTCGGAGTGCGGCAGGCTGACGCTCACGTCCGCGTATGCGGGCTCCTGGTGAATCGTCATGACGCCGCGCCGGGTCGGGATCCCGTCGCGCAACAGCCGGCGCATGAGCTCTGTTCGGCCGATCGGCGACCGTCCGTTGACGCGGACGCAGTAGGACTGCCACGTGCGCAAGGCGTAGTCGGGCTCGAACGGCGCCACGAGCGAAGGAATGTGCGTCAGTGCGCGCGTGTAGCGCTCGGCGAGCGCGCGGCGGCGCTCGAGGATCCAGTCCAGCTCCTCCAGCTGGCAAAGCCCGAGCTGTGCCTGCATGTCGGTCATGCGCGAGTTCCAGCCACGCTCGGGGTAGCTCTCGATGACGACGTCCTTCGCTGAGTGGCGGGCGAGGTCCGAGACGTCCATCGCGTGCGCGCGCAGCCTGCGCAGGCGGTCGGCGACCTGAGGATCGTTGAGCGTGATCATGCCGCCCTCGCCGGTCGTGATGACCTTGCGCGGGTGCAGCGAGAAGCACGCCAGCGGCCCCAGCGAGCCGATCGGCCTGCCCTTGTACGTCGCTCCTACCGCGCACGCCGCATCCTCGACGACCTTGATCGCATAGCGCTCCCCGAGGTCGAGGAAGCGATCCATGTCGGCCGGCAAACCGACCTGGTGGACGGGCATGATCGCCTTCGTGCGCTCGGTGATCGCACGCTCCGCGGCGTCCGGATCGAGGTTGTAGGTATCGGGGTCGATGTCCGCGAAGACCGGTGTCGCACCGCAGTGCCAGACGGAGTTCGCGGTCGCGATGAACGACAGCGACGGGACGATGACCTCGTCTCCGGGCCCGACGCCGATGACGTACAGCGCGAGCTGCAACGCCGTTGTACAACTCGTCGTCGCGACCGCCTCGGCGGCACCGACGCGCGCCGCGAAGGCCTGTTCGAACTCGCGTACCTTCGGCCCCTGGGAGACCCACCCCGAGGCGATGACCTCGGCGACGAGCGCCCCCTCCTTGCCCGTGAAGTGCGGCTTGGCGAACGGGATCTGCACGGCTACGCCGCCAGTACTGACGTCGCGCGGTCGGCACGCCACCAGTCCACGAGCCGGCGCAGGCCGTCCTCGAGGCCGATCTGAGCTTCGAAGCCGAGGCGCTCGCGGGCCAGCGTGGTATCGGCCAATCGGCGCGGCACCTTGTTGACGCCGCGCTCGGGTCCGAACTCGATCCCGAGGTCCGCGCGCCCCATGACGTTCAGCAGCGTGCGTGCGAGCTCGAGCAGGCTCGTCTCGTTGCCGCTGGCAACGTTGAAGACCTCGTCGCTGACGTCGGCCTCGGCGGCGAGCAGCGTCGCACGCGCAACGTCTTCGACGTTGACGAAATCCATCGTCTGCGATCCGTCGCCGAGGATCAGCGGCGGTGTACCTGCCTCAATGCGCTTCATCCAGCGCACGAGCACCTCGGTGTAGACGCCGTGGATGTCCATCCGCTTGCCGTAGACGTTGAAGTAGCGCAGCGCGACGTAGTCCAGACCGTTCATCGCGTGCATGCTGCGCAGCAGTCCCTCGAGGAAGACCTTCGCGGCGCCGTAGAGTGTGTCGTTGGCGTATGGGTGGTGCGGCTCGGTCGTCGGGAAGTCGACCGCGAGTCCGTAAACGGACGCCGACGAGGCGGCGACGACCTTGCGCACCCCCGCCTCGACAGCGGCCTCGAGCACGTTGTAGGAGCCGTCGACCATGACCTCCAGCGCGGTGCGCGGCTCAGTAGCGCACTGCGTGATCCGCAGCGCGGCCAGGTGGAAGAGCACGTCCACGCCCTGCATGAGATCTGCGACGCGGGCGCGGTCACGGATGTCGCCCTCGACGATGTCGACGCTGGTGTGCTCGATCGCCCCGGCGAGGTTCTCGCGGCGGCCGCGAACGAAGTTGTCTAGCACGACGATCTCGCCCGCGCCCGCGCGCACGATCTGATCGACGAGATTGGACCCGACAGCGCCTGCGCCACCGGTGATGAGGACGCGCTCACCGCGCAAGGAATGCGTCATGTGGACCTAACGCGATGTACGCCGACGGACTTCCGCCGGCGACGCCTGTGCCTGCTGGTGGCGCTCTACGTGCGCGCCGTCCCGGGGCCGCCCTCAGTGGCGGTCGTCGCCGGTCGCCGCCGGCGGTCGTGACTCCTCGGCGAGCGAGGTGATCGCGAGCTGGCCGCGGGCGGCTTCCTCGAGCACCGTCGTCGCCTCCTCGGCCGAGCGTGCGTAGAGCTCGACGAGCAGGTGGACGACGATCGCGTCGCCGTCGTGCTTGTGGAAGCGCACGTGGGTGAAGAACTCGCGCGTGCCGTGGTCGCCGAAGGCCGCGTAGGAGAGGGCGTCGCCGGCCTCCGGGCCTGAGCACGTCTCGACCTCGTCGGCGTCGACCGTGACGGTGCACGAGGCGACCCACGGCGTGCCGGCGATCATGCGCTCCCAGCGATCCTCGATCGGCTCGACGCGGCCGTTGTGGAACCCCAGGTGCGGCTGGTCGTGCATGCACTCCAGGCACTGGACGACGGCCTCCTGCAACTCGTCGACCGGCTCGGCTCGCTCGCCGCTCTCCGGATCGATCTTGTGGATGCCCTCGTAGTGGACGTGGACCTCGAGATCGGTCGACCAGCAGCGATAGCAGCGCAGCCACGAACGGGCTTCAGAGGCTTCCATGCTGGTCATCTTAGGTCGCGGACTCTCGTCGACGCGACCGGGGGGCCGTTGCGGCCGTCTGCCGGCGTCCTCAGCGGAACGTGAAGGCGTAGCCGCTGACGTCACGGTCCAAGCGCAGCGTCAGAACGTGCTCCTCGGTACGCGGCAGCCGCACGAGGTGGTAGAGGCGCTGGCGGCGGACGGTGACGGCGCCGTCGTGGACGTCGCGGCCGGCCGCGACGGTGCTGATCGGCCTGCCGTCGAGCGACACGTGGACGCGGCGCGGCCGGCCGTCCTTCGAGGCCAGCACGAGGAAGACGCCCTTGGCCACGAGGCGGGCGCGCAGCGTCGCGCGACGCACGGCGCGCGCCGCCTCGTCGTCGATCGTCCAGCGCCCGCCGAGCGAGAAGACGCTGCTCGGCAGCGACGCCGCGCCGGCGAGGACGTAGTCGTGGGTCCCGCGACGCGGGCTCACCGGCGAGAAGCTCCGTGCACGCGCCGCGCCGAGGTACGTCTCCGCGGTCGCCTCGCGCCCCGGCGTGAGCAGCTCGCCGCGCGTGCGCGCGGTGCCGCCGAGGTCGCGGCGGCCCGCCTCGGCGAGCAGCGCGCGGATCGCGGCCTCGGTCTCGTCGTAGTCGCCCTCGCCGAAGTGCGTGTAGCGCACGCGCCCGTCGGCGTCGATCAGGTACTTGGCCGGCCAGAACTGATTACCGAACGCGTTCCATGTGCCGAACTCGTTGTCCTGGACGACGGGATAGCGCAGCCCGCGCTCGCGGATCGCGTCCTGCACGTTGGACGCCGACTTCTCGAACGCGAACTCGGGCGTGTGCACGCCCACGATCGTGAGCCCCGCGCGACGGTAGCGCTCGTCCCAGGCCCGCAGATAGGGCAACGTGGCGACACAGTTGATGCAGGTGTAGGTCCAGAAGTCGACGAGCACGACGCGGCCCCGCAGCCCGGTGATCGTCAGCGCCTGGGAGTTGAACCAGCGCTGCGTGTTGGCGAACTCGGGCGCGGAGCCGAGGACCGCCAGTTCGGGGCGGCGAGCGTCGCCGGGCGGCCGCGCTCGCCGCGCCGGCGTCACGCTCGAGTCGAACAGCGAGCGCCCGCGCACGCGCGCGAGACGGTCCTCGACGGCGGCGGAGCGCTCCAGCTCGCGCGTCGGGTTGCGCAGGAAGCTGGGCAGGTCGGCGGCGAGCGCCGTCTGGAAGCGGAGGTCGAGCTTGCTGAACATCAGCACCGCGGTCAGCACCATGACGACGCCGAACGCGCGCTGCAGCAGCGGACCGCGGCGGCCAGGGCGCAGGCGGCCGATGACGCGCCGGCCAGCGATCGCCAGCCCGAGCAGCGTCGCGGCCGACCCCAGGCCGTAGGCGACGCCGACGGCGACGAGCTCGCCGGTCGTGCCCTGCGACGCGCTGACCGAGATGACCGCGGTCAGGATCGGCCCCGCGCACGGCGCGTACACGAAGCC
>Ga0136631_10000069_pt1 | contig 26684 bp, 33 predicted proteins | sample AntDrymUQ6012206_2_FD_104655 | JGI IMG/M metagenome (GOLD analysis project Ga0136631, IMG submission 104655) | Polar desert sand microbial communities from Dry Valleys, Antarctica - metaG UQ601 (22.06) | ecosystem: Environmental > Terrestrial > Soil > Desert | place: Antarctica: Dry Valley... | reverse complement strand
CCGACGTGACCACGACGCGCGCGAGCTTCATCCGCGCCGCGGCCTGCGCGCGCCGCAGTGCCTCGAGTGGATCGGGTGCGCCGTCGGGCTTCCCGGAGTGGACGTAGCAGTAGCGGCAGGCGCGCGTGCACGTGTCGCCGAGGATCTGGAACGTCGCGGTGCCGCGTCCCCAGCACTCGCCGATGTTGGGGCAGCGTGCCTCTTCGCAGATCGTCACGAGGCCGCCCTCGCGCATAAGGTTCTTGACCTCGAAGTACCGGGAGTTGGTACTCGGCGCGCGAACCTTCATCCACTCGGGCCTGCGCGGGCGCTCTGCGACGGGAAGCGATGACTTCATAGCGACCTGGCCGCGTCAGCGGACAGCTTCAGGGATCTTACGCAGAACGGAATTCGCGCTAGCGGATTCCGTTCTTGCGAAGGCACTAGTCTAGGCATCGTGGTACCGGAGGCTCCTCTCGAGCGTGACGAGCACGGCGTGCGGCCCCTCGGGGATGGCTGGTTCGTCGTCAATGCCCGGGACCTGCGCTGGTTCGAGAGCGAGCTCGGCCTCTACACGATGTTCGACAGCGAGGAAGCACGGTTCGAGCAGGTCGGTGTCAACATCGGGATCCTGCGACCGGGTGAGCCGAACTGCATGTACCACGGCGAGGAGGCGCAGGAGAACTTCCTCGTTCTCTCCGGCGAGTGCCTGCTGATCGTCGAAGGGCAGGAGCGTCTTCTGAGGGCGTGGGACTTCGTGCACTGCCCGCCGTGGACGGAGCACGTCTTCGTCGGTGCCGGTGACGGGCCGTGCGTCGTGGTCGCCGTCGGAGCACGCAAGAAGGGTCGAGGACTGCGCTATCCCGTCAACGAGGTCGCGATCGGCCAGGGTGCGGGCGTCGAGGAGGAGACGTCGGATCCGAGCGTCGCGTACGCGCGCTTCGCCGAGGACAAGCCGATTCCGTGCCCGGAAGAGTTCCCCGGCTGAGTCAGTCGAAGTGCTCGACCATGAGCGTCGTCATGGTCGAGTTTTTCGTCCAGAGCCGATGCGGAACGCCTTTCGGCCACCGCGCTTGCTCTCCCTCTCGAAGCCGCGCAGTCTCGCCTGCGACCGACGTGTAGCCCTCGCCTTCGAGGCAGACGACAATGGTGTCGTTGTCGCCGGGGTGCTCGTGGATCGTCGCATGCTCCGAGAACCGGAGCTGGGCGACGACGTAGGTGTTCTCGCGGACGAGCACACGTCCGACGACTCCGACGCAGCCCTCGAAGGGGAGCGGGTCCCAGCAGGGCCGCGGGATGGGACGGATGTCGACGGTCACCGAGCTGCGAGCGAGGCGTGGATCGACTGCGGCCAGAGGCCGGCGCCGTCGTCGGCGGGGAGCTCGTCGAGCTGGAGCTCGAAGACGTCCGCGATCACCTCGATCGCTGCGGGGCGCACGTCCTCGACACCGATCGGTCGCCCCAGCTCCTGCGCCATCGTCGTAAACTGCGCGTCCTCGAGCCCGCACGCGGTGATCCACTCGGTGAACGGCGCCGGGTCGAGATCGACGTTGAGCGCGTACCCGTGCGTCGTCACCCAGCGCGACACGTGGACGCCGATGGACGCGATCTTCCTCGGGCCCTGTCCTCCGCTCGGAGCCATCCACACGCCGGTCAAGCCCTCGTACCGCACAGCTTCGAGGTCGAAAGCGGCGAGCGTCCTGATCAGTGCCTCCTCGAGGTCGCGGACGTACCGCTTCACGTCTTTCCCGTGGTTGCCGAGATCGAGGATCGGGTAGCAGACGAGCTGGCCCGGGCCGTGGAAGGTGGACTTGCCGCCGCGGTCCGTCTCCGCGATCTCGACGGCAGCGCCGTCGGGGATGTGCAGCTCGACGTCCGTCTCGGTACGGCGCCCGATCGTCACGACCGGTGGATGCTCGAGGAAGATCACGGTCTCCGGCATTGCGCCCTGGGAGACCGCACCGGCAATCGACCGCTGAAGCTCGAGCGCCTCTCCGTACGGGACGAGGCCGAGGTTCATGAGGTACGCCAGGCGCGCCACGCGAGGAAGGCTAGTCGGACTCGATGAGCTCGCGCGCAGCCTCGAGATTGCCTGCGTGAACGAGGATCTCACGAGGCCCGACTCCCGACGGCATGCCGTCCAACGCGGCCGCGCCGAAGTTCGTGTAGCGCTGCATCGACTCGATTCCGGCTGTCGCGAGCAGCGATCGAACCATCTCGGCCTCCAGCTCGTTTCCCACGATGGTCAGTCGGACGAGGTCGTTGCTCACAGCCGTTGGGCGAACATCCACCGATGCCCTTCGAGATCCTCGGCGGTGTAGATGCGGAACCCGATCCCAGGCTCCTCCGGCCCACGCAGGATCGTCGCACCGGAGGCGACAGCCTGCGCGTGATGAGCGTCCACATCGTCCACCTCCACGTGGACCCCATCGATGACGTACGGGTTGTCGAGCCACCGGGCCGCTGCCTCGCAGCCTTCGCGGTGCTTCCTCGGGCTCTCGTACTCCCGATTCGGGGTCGCGAGCATGACGATCTCGCCCTGGAGCTCGAGCTCGGCATGGCCGATCGTGCCGTCCTCCATGACGTAGCGCTCTCCGTGCTCGGTGAAGCCGAAGACCTCGACGAGCCATTCGATGGCGGCGGCGGTGTCCTCATACGCGATCATCGGGATGATTCGCTGCGTCATCGCGGCCACGGTCAGGTCGCGCGAGTCTCGTATCGGGGGAGGCCGTCCTCCGGGAGGATCTCCCACGCGGCGACGGAGCGGACGAACGTGTGCGCCTCGGGCTTGCGGTCGTAGTCGAGGCCGAACGACGACAGGCGTACGCTCGACGTCTCCGACTCGGGCCAACCGCCCCCGAAGAGATTCGACCCGCACGTCGAGCAGAAGGTCTTCGCCGACCCTCCGTCGGGCGTGTAGGAGCGGAGGCGCTCCTCGCCCTCGATGACGCGTATCGCCTCCGTCGGGGCTCTCCCGCTGACCGTGCCGTATCCGCCCGCGATCCGCTTGCAGAACTCGCAGTGGCACTGTGTGACGTACGCGAACGGCTCGGTCACCTCGAAGCGGACGCCTCCGCAGAGGCAGCTGCCTTGGAGCGCCATATCAGTACGCGGCATCGTCCCAGCTCTCGAGCCGGTCGCGGATGTCCCGCAGGCACATTCCGGCATACGCGCCGTCAACCAGCCGGTGGTCGTACGTGAGCGTGAGGTTCATCACCGGGCGGATCGCGATGACGTCGGAGCCGAGGTCGTCCTGGATCACCCACGGGCGTTTCACGAGCGCGTACGTGCCGAGGATTGCGGACTGCGGCTGGTTGATGATCGGCGTCCCGTGGAACGTCCCGAAGCTCCCGGGGTTCGTGATCGTGAACGTGCCACCCTGGACGTCCTCGGGAAGGAGCTTCTTCGTCCGCGCGCGCTCGGCAATGTCCTGGATCGCTCGTGCGGTGCCGGTGAGATTGAGGTCCTGCGCGTTGCGGATGACGGGGACGATCAGCCCCTTCCCCTCGTCGAGCGCCACTGCGATTCCGAGGTTGATGTATGGCCTGGTGACGATGCTCTGCCCTCGCAGCTCTCCGTTGACCCACGGGTAGTCGAGCAAGGTGTCGACAGTCGCTCGCGCGATGAACGCGAGGTAGGTGAGGTTGACCTTCTGCGCCGCGAGCTCGGGCTTGAGCTTCGCCCGGAGCGCGACGACGCGCGCCATGTCGACCTCGATCGCGCTCGTGACGTGCGCCGCAGTGTCCACCGAGCGGCGCATGTGCGCCATCACGCCGCGCCGCATCGCGGACATGGGCTCGAGCTCCTCGCCCGGAGTGAGCTCCGCCTGCGCAGCGACCGGTTCGGCCGCCGGAGGCGGCGCAGCAGGAGCAGGAGCAAGAGCAGGAGGCGGAGGTGCAGGAGCGGCAGCGGGTGCGGGCGCTGCGGCGACGGGTGCCGGCTCCGGCTCGGAAGCTACGGGCGGAGGTGTCGGTGCGGTGTCGGCGACCGGCTCCGACGCCGGAGGCGGTGCAACCTCGACCGGAGGAGCGGGAGTCGGTGCGGGTGGCGGCGCGGTTGCCGGGCCCGACTCGATGAAGCTCAGGATGTCCTTCTTCGTCACGCGGCCGCCGGTCCCGGTGCCGGGAACCGCGGCCGGGTTGACGCCGTGCTCTGCGGCGATCCGCGCGACCACGGGTGAGACGAAGGTCCTGCCGTTCTCCGCGGCCGCCGGCGTCACTGGAGGTGCAGGCGCTGCGGGTGCTGCAACTGCCGCAACCGCGGGGGCGGGCTCGGCTGCGGGTGGTGCGACTGCCGCGACAACCGGCTCGGGCTCCGGAGCGGGAGCGGGAGCGACCGGTGCGTGCGCAGGCTCAGGTGCGGGCTCAGCTGCGGGAGGCGGGATCTCAGCGCCGGCGGGAGCGATCGTCGCGAGCACGGTGCCCACCTCGACGGTCTCGCCTTCCTGCACGAGGATCTGCGCCACGACGCCCTCGGCCGGGCTCGGTACCTCGGTGTCGACCTTGTCGGTCGAGATCTCGAGCAACGGCTCGTCGCGGCCGATCGCGTCGCCGACCTGGCGAAGCCACTTCGTGACCGTCCCTTCCGAAACGGACACGCCCATCTGGGGCATCACGACCTCGGTCTGCGTTCCTGTCGACACCATTCCTCCTCGTAGGGGCGAGGCTTGCCTCGCCCTAGTAGGCGGCCAATTCGCGTAGAGCTGTCACGACGTCGTCGACTTGCGGGATGAAGGCTTTCTCGAGCGGGGGCGAGAACGGTACGGGTGTGTCAGGCGCCGCGAGCCGCATGACCGGCGCATCGAGGTGCTCGAACGCCTCCTCGGCGATGGTCGCTGCGATCTCCGCGCCGAAGCCGCCGGTGCGCGTGTCCTCGTGCAGGACGAGAACCTTCGAGCAGCGCTGCACGCCCTCGAGGACGCGCTCCTTGTCCCACGGAATCAGCGTGCGGAGGTCAAGCACCTCGACCTCGAAGCCCTCCTTCGCGAGCTCCGCGGCCGCAGCGGTCGCCGTGTGCACCATCGCGCCCCAGGTGACTACAGTTGCATCGTCGCCCGGCCGGTGCACGTTGGCATAGCCGAAGGGGATGGTGTAGCGATCCTCCGGCACCTCGCCCTTGATCCGACGGTAGAGGTGCTTGTGCTCGAAGAAGAGCACCGGGTTGGGATCCTCGATCGCGCTCGCAAGCAGGCCCTTCGCGTCGTGCGGAGTCGCCGGGCAGACGATCTTGAGCCCCGGGATGTGCGCGAACGAGCTCTCGGGGTTCTGCGAATGGAACGGGCCGCCGGAGAAGCCGCCTCCGGAGGGGAGCCGGACGACGATGGGGATCGGCGTGCCGACGCGGAAGAATTGCTTCGCCGCGACGGTGACGAGCTGATCCCACGCACACGAGATGAAGTCCGCGAACTGCATCTCTGCGACCGGGCGCATTCCCATGAGCGCGGCGCCGGTCGCGCCGCCGACGATCGCGGTCTCGGACAGCGGCGTGTCGATCACGCGCCACGGCCCGAATTCCTCCTGGAACCCGAGCGACACCTTGAACGCACCGCCATAGACGCCGACGTCCTCGCCGAGCAGGATCACTCTCTGGTCGCGCCGCATCTCGAGACGGAGCCCGTCCGAGATCGCCTGGATGTACGTCATCTCGGGCATTACTTGTGGTGCGGCGTGTCGAGGTCTTCGGGAGAGGCGTAGACGCCTTCCGCGAGCTTGGACGGATCGGGCAGCGGCGACTCCTCGGCGCGGTCGAGCGCGTCGTTGAGCAGCCGCTTCACGGTCGACGTCAGCTCGCCCTCCTCGTCGTCGGTCATGTCAGCGTTCGTCTGGAGCCACGTGCGGAAGCGCTCGATCGGGTCGTACGCCGCCCATTTCTCGAACATCTCCTTCGGGACATAGAACGCGTCGTCGTGCACCGCGTGGCCCTCCATGCGAAGGGTGACGCACTCGAGCAGCGTTGGGCCGCCGCCCTCGCGTGCTCGCTCGATTGCGCGCCGTGCCTCGCGATAGACGGCGAGAACGTCGGTTCCGTCGACCACGACGCCCTCGAACCCGTATGCGGCCGCGCGGTCGGCAATGTGCTCGACCGGATACGAGAGGTACGTCGGCGTCGAGTACGCCCACTGGTTGTTGTCGCACACGAAGATCACGGGCAGCTGCCGAACGCCGGCAAGGTTCATCGCTTCGTGGGCGTCGCCGCGCGCCGCCGAGCCGTCGCCGAACCAGCCGAGCGCGACTCTTCGATCGCCGCGGATCTTGAAGGCGAGCGCCATGCCCGTCGCGACGGGGAGCATCGCGGGGAGATGCGAGACCTGTGCGTGCAGTCCGAGCTGCGCGACAGCCATGTGCACGTTGCCGTCGCGTCCTCGCGTCGGGCCTCCTTCGCGACCCATGTACTGGGCGAAGACGCGCCAGGGCTCGATGCCACGAGCCACGTGCACCCCCATGTCGCGGTGCAGCGGGGTTCCGACGTCGTTTGGCCCCATCGCCGTCGCCACGCCCACCGCCGCGGCCTCGTTGCCCCGCCCCGTGTAGAAGGAGCCAGGAATCTTGCCCTGCTTGTAGAGGATGTGGCCGCGCTCCTCGATCCCGCGCGTGATGAGCATGGTGCGGTAGATGCCGAGGAGGTCCTCGCGGTCGAGCCCTACCTCCTTCACCTCCTGGAGCGAGCCCACGGGCTCGGCTTCACGTACGGCCATGCAGTCGTCTCCCATCGTCCGCTGGGTTACCGGGACTCTAACGAAGGGGTCTGTCTACAGTGGCCCGGGATGGCGAAGGCCAAACGCAACTGGATCCAGGAGGAGCGCCGAAAGACGCTCGGCGACTGGGTTGCCTTCTGCCTGACCTGCGGTCACACCCTGCGCTACTTCCTCGAGGACGAGAATGAGCTTCCCGCTGCGTGCCCCCAATGTGCGGGCGAGCTGCGCCATAGCTGCCCGAGCTGCGCGGCTCCGATTCCGTCCGCGTTCGCCGTCGCGTGCGAGGAGTGCGGCTCGCCGGTCCGTAACGCTGAGCTCTTCGGTACGGCGATTCGTCGTCCCGGCAAGTGAGCCGCGAGGAGGCGCGCGGTCGCCTCGAGGACGCACGCGACCGGCACCGAGCCCGTTCGCCCGGCCGTCGACTCGCAGTGCTCGCCGGTGGTTGGGCAGCCGGCCTGCTGGGCGTCGTTCTGGTTCTCCCGCTGCCGGAACTCGGCCTCCCGCTCCTCGTCATCGGGCTCAGGCTTCTCGCCCTGCGCTACGACTGGGCCGCGCGTGCCTACTTGCCCGTCGCGCGCCTGTGGGCGCGACTCAAGGCACTTCCCGCACCCGTCAAGCTCGCCCTCGGCGTCTTCGCCGCGGCCATCGTCGCCGGGGTCGTCTGGTGGCTCTACTGAACGATCTGCGAGAAGCGAATGAGCGTGACGATCTCGTCTTCGTCGACCTCGCGGTTGTAGAGCTGGCTCAGGAACCACACCATCTCGTCGACGCGCCGGATCTGCGGGTTGTCGTGCTCGATCTCACGGGGTGAGAGATCACGGAGCGGCTTCACCTCGACCTTGTCGATGACGGCGTCGAAGATGCGCTCGCGCTGACCGAACCGTGCGCCGCAGAGAACCGTCACGATCATCCCCTTGCGGTACTTCGCCGCCTTGTCGCCCAGCCGGATGGTCGCAGTCTTCCGGCCGGTGCGGAGCTGTTCGGCGACGGCGGGGTTGTAGAAGTTCAGTGCGAACGTCGGCATCGGCGGCGCGGCAACTATAGAGGGTTGATCGAGAGCGCCTCGAACGCCTTCGCGGCCATGTCGCGCTCACCCCGGTAGGCGAGCAGCGTCTTTCCGTCGTCGAGCGGGAGCCAGCGCGCCTCGGCGATCTCGACGTCCATTCCCGGTGGAAGCGCGCCCACGCGACCGCGGCGCGCGTGGGCCAGGAAGAAGCTTACGACCTTGAACACGCGCTCCCCGTCCCACGTGTAGACGTAGCGGACGTCACCGAGCTTCGAGTCCAGGCGACCCTCGACGCCGGTCTCCTCGTATCCCTCGCGCAACGCTGTCTCGGCGGGAGCTTCGCCGGGGTCGACGAGCCCTTTCGGCAGCGCCCACGTGCCCTCGCGCTTGCCCTGAGGGCGCACGGCGACGAACCACCAGCGGCCGCGCATCCTCCGCACGAGGACGACTCCGGCGCTGAATTCGCGTCGCACAGCCACGTTTGTAGCAAGGCCCTGGCCTCCGCGACTTTGTAACAGCCTTTAGCGGCTGCGTCACGAGATCTGAGCCAAAGAGACTCAATTTGGCTTTGCGCAGCGCGGCGAGGGTGCTATGGTGGCCCTGGCACTCTCAGTGTGTGAGTGCCAGGTATGTCACAAACTCCGTATCAAGGAGGAACTGTCGAATGGATCTGCAGCCTTTGGGCGACCGCTTGATCGTGGAGGTCCTCGACGAAGAGGAGACCACTATCAGCGGCATCGTGCTGCCCGACACGGCGAAGGAGAAGCCGCAGCGCGGCAACGTCCTGGCCGTCGGCCCCGGCTCGCGTGACGAGGACGGGAAGTACATCAAGATGGACGTGGAAATCGGTGACGAGGTCATCTTCTCCAAGTACGGCGGCACCGAGATCAAGATCGGTACCGACGACGTTCTCATCCTGCGCGAGTCGGACGTTCTCGCGAAGGTCGTAACCACAGGCAGCAAGGGCAAGAAGAAGCAGCTTGCCGGCGCGGCCGCCTAGCTCGTTCCAGGAGGAATAGATGGCTCACAAGGAGCTCAAGTTCAACGAGGACGCTCGCCGGGCGCTCGAGCGCGGCGTCAACGCCGTCGCCGACGCGGTCAAGGTGACGCTCGGCCCGAAGGGTCGGTACGTCGTCCTCGACAAGAAGTTCGGCGCGCCGACGATCACGAACGACGGCGTCACGATCGCCCGCGAGATCGAGGTCGAGGACCCGTTCGAGAACCAGGGTGCGCAGCTCATGCGCGAGGTCGCTACTGCGACCACGGACGTCGCCGGTGACGGCACGACCACCGCCACGGTGCTCGGCCAGGCCATCGTCCGCGAGGGCCTGAAGAACGTCGCCGCAGGCGCGAACCCGATGGGTCTCAAGCGCGGCATCGAGAAGACCGTCGAGGCTGTCGTCGAGAACCTGAAGGCGCAGTCCGTCGAGGTCAACGGCAAGGAAGACATCGCCCGCGTCGCCACCATCTCGTCGCGCGAGCGCGAGATCGGTGACGTCATCGCCGACGCGATCGAGAAGGTCGGCAAGGACGGCGTCGTGAACGTCGAGGAGGGCCAGACTTTCGGTCTCGAACTCGAGTTCACCGAGGGCATGCAGTTCGACAAGGGCTACCTCAGCCCGTACATGATCACGGACGCCGAGCGCATGGAGGCTGTTCTCGAGGAGCCGTACGTCCTCATCGCCAACCAGAAGATCGGTGCGGTCAAGGACATCCTTCCGGTGCTCGAGCAGGTCATCCAGGCGGGTCGCCCGCTGCTCATCGTGGCAGAAGACGTCGAGGGCGAGTCGCTCGCGACGATCGTCGTCAACAAGCTCCGCGGCACGTTCAGCGCCGTCGCCGTCAAGGCGCCGGGCTTCGGCGACCGCCGCAAGCGGATGCTGGAGGACATCGCCATCCTCACGGGCGGCGAGGTCATCACCGAGGAGCTCGGTCTCAAGCTCGAGAACACGAAGATCTCGCAGCTCGGCAAGGCCCGCAAGATCGTCATCGACAAGGACACGACGACGATCATCGACGGTGCCGGCGGCTCCGACGCGATCAAGGGCCGCATCAAGCAGCTCAAGTCCGAGATCGAGAACACCGACTCCGACTTCGATCGCGAGAAGCTCCAGGAGCGCCTCGCGAAGCTGTCGGGCGGCGTCGCTGTGGTCAAGGTCGGCGCAGCCACCGAGACCGAGATGAAGGAGAAGAAGCATCGCGTCGAGGACGCGCTGCAGGCCACGCGGGCAGCCCTCGAAGAGGGCATCGTCCCGGGTGGCGGCGTCGCGCTCATCAACGCCGGTGACGCAGTCAAGGCCACTCTCGACAAGCTCGAGGGCGACGAGCGCACGGGCGCGAAGATCATCGTCCGCGCACTCGAGGAGCCGCTTCGCCAGCTCGCGTACAACGCGGGCCTCGAGGGCTCTGTCGTCATCGACCAGGTCCGCCGTGCCAAGAAGGGCCAGGGCCTGAACGTCGAGACCGGCGAGATCGAGGACCTGGTCAAGGCCGGGATCATCGACCCGACCATGGTCACGCGCTCGGCGCTGCAGAATGCCGCGTCGATCGCGAAGAACATCCTCACCACCGAGGCAGTCGTCGCGGAGATGCCGGAGAAGGCCTCGGCAATGCCCGCAGGTATGCCCGGCGGAGGGATGGACTTCTAGGCCGAACGCCTAGACTGGGAGTCCCTTCCCCTGATCCACGAGAGGGCCGGCAATTGCCGGCCCTCTGTCGTGGTGAGGTCGCTGGCGTTACTCGCCGAACGGCGTCCAAAACACGTGCGTGATGCGCGTTGCGCCTCCGGGTAGTGCATCGAGGTAGACGCTGCCGTTCGCCCGGTCGGCCTGTGAGAAGGTGGGCGGGTTGCCGGCGCCGCTCTGGCACTTGGGAGCCGGACCCGGGCAGCCCGGCGTTCCGCCTCCGCCTCCGGTGTCCAGGTGCGCGTAGATGGCCTCGAGTTGCTCGAAGTCGTGCGCGTTCGGGCGTTCGTTGGTCGGGTCGTTCGAGCTCGCCCCGCCTGCCCCGCCGTCCGGGTCGTTCGTGTAGTCCATGCACGATCCGAGGTTGGGGTTGTCGTACGTCTCGTCCTGGTGGTCGAGGCCGAAGTCGTGGGCGATCTCCTGGCACATGACGAGTTGACGCCACGCCGGCGTGTTGTACGTCGCCGTGTCGAAGTACGAGTCGTTGACCTTCGTGATCGCCTGCGTGATGTGACTTCCCGAAACCCAAATCTGGGCGATGCCGAGCCATCCCGTGTTGCCGTACGAGGCGTTGCAGGCCTCGATCCTTCCGGATGTGGGCCGGCAGCTCTTCGGGCTCGTCCCGCCGGGGTCGTTGGACAAATCGATGACGCTGGACCGGGTCCAGTCGACAATCGCTTCGTTGAGATACGTGTCCCAGCGGGAGTCGACGTTGTCGCCCACCGAGAGCTGCAGCGGGTTGGCGCTCCGCTCCCAGTGATAGCCGTTCCAGCTGTGGTCTGCGAGAGCGGCCCCGACGACGACGAGTGCTACGGACGCCGCGACCGCTGCGAGGGCAAGCACCTTCTTCATCCTCGATCCTCCTCTGATGGCGGTGGAACTCTCGGAGTCTGCCGACCCGAGGCTAGAAGTCAATAGTGCGATGGTCGGGTTGACCGAGACTTTCCTCCGCAAAAAGAAGAGTGGCCGCTGGGACGGCCACTCAAGGGGAAGAACTGGGGAGGATTGGGTACCCAGGTTGTCGTCGATCCGCCCAGGCCGATCCTCCCCCTTTCGGGGGAAATCGCAGATCCCTCAGAATCCGTAGCGCTCTTCTTCGAACGGGTCGGCGTCGTTGTGGTAGCCGTAGCGCTCCCAGAAGCCGGGACGATCGTTCGCCGTGAGCTCGATCCCGCGCAGCCACTTGGCGCTCTTCCAGAAGTACTTGCCGGGGATCACGAGGCGCAGCGGGCCGCCGTGCTCGGGCGTGAGTGGCTCGCCGTCGGCGTGCGTCGCGATGAGCGACAGCGGATCGCGGAGAAACGCGATGGGCACGTTCGCGGTGTAGCCCTCTTCGGCGTGCGCGACGACGTGATGCGCGGACGGCAAAGACTTCACGAGCGGTTCGATGGCGCTCCAGTGGACGCCCTCGAACGTGACGTCGAAGCGGCTCCAGCGCGTCACGCAATGGATGTCCTGCGTGTGCGTCATGCGCGGGAGCGCGTTCAGCTCGTCCCAGGTCAGGCGGAGCGGATTCTCGACCTCGCCCTCGACGAAGAAGTCCCACGTTGCGAGATCAGTCCGAGGAATCGAGCCGGCATGGAGAACAGGCCATTTCTCGGTGAGGTACTGCCCGGGCGGGAGCCGCGCCGGGTCGTAGCCCGCGTCGATGACCTTTCGCTCCGCCCTACCCCGGAACACGGGTGCAACACTATTGATAAGCGCAGGACCGGAGATCCGCTAGCGCGGAGTCTCCGGCCGCGCGAAGATCCCTAAAGGCGACTGCTTCGCAGTCGCGTCGCAGCTAATAACCATGAGCGCACAGTCTTGATGCCTGGAACAGCCGCACGGGTGGGGAAGAGACCACGCGGATTCGTGGGCGTGGTCGGGCCCGATGCGGCTTCGTATCTCCAGCGAATGCTGTCGAACGACGTCGAGGCGCTCGGGCCGGACGAGTCGTGCGATGCGCTTCTCCTCACGGCGAAGGGCCGCATCGTCGCCCCGATGACCGTCTACCGCCGCGGAGTGGACGACTTCCTCCTGCTGACCGAGCCCGAGCTCGCCGAGCGCCTCCGCGACACGCTCACGCGTGGTCGCTTCGCCGCGAAGGTCACAGTCGAGATCGAGGAGCACGCATCCGCCCTCGTGGTGGGACGCGAGACACCCGCCGGCGGAATCGCAAACCGCGAGCTCGGCGTCGCGGCGTACGAGGTCATCGACGAGGAGCTTCCGGCCTGGCGCGAGATCGACGAGCACGAGCTCGAGCTACTCCGGATCCGGGCGGCCACACCTCGCTACGGACGCGAGCTCGACGACCGTGTCCTTCCCGCCGAGGCCGGGCTCGACGCGCGAGCGATCGACTTCGAGAAGGGGTGCTACCCGGGCCAGGAGCCGATCGCCCGCCAGCACTACCGAGGTCGTGTGAACCGGACGCTCCGCGTGCTCGAGCTCGAGGGAGGGGAGCTACCCGACTACGACGCCGAGCTCGAGCTGGAGAGCAAGGTGATCGGTCGCGTGACGAGCGCGACTCGCGACGGCGATGCCGTTATCGCGCTCGGTTATGTCCGCGCCGAGGTTCCCCGCGAAGCAGTGCTCCGCCTCGGGACGCGCTCGGTAACACAGCTAGAATTGCCCTCCCCGCGCCCGTAGCTCAGGGGATAGAGCGCTGCCCTGCGGAGGCAGAGGTCGCAAGTTCGAATCTTGCCGGGCGCATCTCGCGGTACTCGAGCACCTGCTCAGCTCCCGACGACAGTTGCGCGGTAGCCCGTCGCCGCCGGCCCTGCCAGGCGAGCGCTCATCACGGTCTCCGCAGCCTCGGCGCTCTGAGGATGTCCCGTCACCGCGGCGAGGAAGTCGTCGCGATCCAACGCGTACAGCACCGCATCGGTCTTAGCGACCACGGTCGCCGTTCGCGCAACGTCCCGGAGGAGTGCGATCTCCCCGAAGTAGCCGCCTTCTTCGAGGTCGGTCAGGTGTGCGCCTCCCTGGATCACGTCGAGCGTGCCCTCGACCACGATGTAGAAGCGGTCGCCGGCGTCGCCCTCGCGCACCACGAGCGTTCCTGCCTCGACGCGGAGCGGTACGAGTCGCGACGCGAGATGCTCGAGGGATGCCCCTGGGAGCGGCGCGAAGATCGGTGTTGCACCGAGCAATCGAAGCGTTGCCTCGTCAGGAGCCTCTGCGGCTGAGTCGATCCGGACCAGGCGTGGGCTGAGAACGAGGACGAGAGCCGGCAGCGCCACACCCGTGATGACGAGTGCGGTTTGCACGCCGACGGCGCTGATGAGGACGGGCGCTGCGACGGCTCCGATCCCGACCGAGGAGAGCCAGAGCATCTGGATGACGCCGAAGACGCGGGCGAGCACCTCGTCGGGAACCGCACGCTGAACCAGCGTGAACGCGGCGACGTCGACCAGCGAGTTTCCGACTCCGAGCAATGCGAAGACTAGGAGCGCGAGGACGGTCGACTGGGTCAGCCCGAGCACGATCAGTGGCGCCCCCCACAGGACGACGCCGACCATGAATGCAGGGCTCAGGCGTGTAGCGCCCGCGAGTGAGAGCGCGAGAACGCCACCAACGAGCGCGCCGACTCCCACGGCAGAGTTGAGGTACCCCACCCCGGCATCTCCCAGGTTCAGGAGCTCGATCGCCGTAATCACCAGGAAGACCTGCACCGCTCCCGCCACGAATGTCTGCGCCGTGAAGAGCGCGACGAGCACGCGCAGTGCCGGATCTCGCGCGATCGCTCGGAAGCCGGCGAGGGCCTCGGACGCGATGGTCGACGCCTCGAGTCCACGGCGGGCCGGAGGCTCGTCCACTCGGATGCGGAGGACGAACAACGTCGAGACCACGACGAGGCCGGCAGTCACGGCGAACACCGATCCGATGTCGAGGGTCACGAGCAGGAGCCCCGCCACAGCGGGCCCGGCGAACGCGGCGATGCTCTCGAACGTGCTCGCGACAGCGTTCGCTGCAGTGAGCTCGGACGGCGATCGGGCCAGCGACGGCGTGAGTGCGGCTTGCGCAGAGCGAATGGGCGTGTTCGCGATGGCGGCGGCGACGGCGAGCGCGTACACGGCTACCGCGGGTGCGTCGAGGAACACGCACGCCGCGGCTGCGCTGACGAGCACGATGCGAGCGAGGTTGCTGACGAGCAGCACGCGCTCGCGTCGATAGCGGTCGGCGAGGACGCCTGCGAACGGAGCGATGAGTCCCGCGGGAACGAGACGAAGCATGAGGAGGACTCCGACCGCCGTCTCGCCGCCGATGCCGTAGGCATAGACGGATACGGCGACCAGGAAGGCCCAGTTTCCGAGGATCGACGCGGCCCACGCGAGCTCGAGGCTTCGCAGGTTCCTGTTCGCGAAGACGTTCCCGAACGCCGTAGCCGAGTCTGCGATCCTCTGCTTCACGCCCGTCACGCGGAGCAGCATCTCACTCAGGCTTGCTCAATTGAAGCCGTCGAGGGAAGATCTTTGCAACTAGTACCGTCTAGTTGATCGGAACGTCGATGAGAACCACCGAATAGGAGGAGCAATGTCCGACGAAAGCACGCAGGTCGAGGACGACGTCGAGGCCCACGGGTCTCTCGAGGGCAGCACCGAGGGCAGCACCGAGGGAAGCCTCGAGGCTCACGACTCTGACGACGACGTCGAGGCCCACGGGTCTCTGGAGGGGTCGCTCGAGGGCAGCACCGAGGGAAGCCTCGAAGCCAACGACGAGTCTGAGGACGACTTCGAGGCACACGGGTTCCCCATGGGATCCGTAGAGGGCTCGGTCGAGGGTTCGGTGGAAGGCGCCGTCGAGTAAGCGGCTGCACTGAAGCTCTCTCTGGCCCGGGCGGGATGTACAGCCGCCCGGGCCTCTTTCTTTCTACGCGCCTAGTGTCCGCGCCAGGTGATTCAGGAGCTTCAGGCCCGATTCGCGCTGCTCGTCCTCGAGCGCATCGACTGCGGTGGCGAGGCGCGCCACGACGGCGAGGTCACCTTCTCCGTCGCCGAGCAGTGCCTCGGCTCGTCGCGCCTTGAGGAGCAGGTCGACCGCGATCGCGGCCTGGTTCGCGAAGAGGCCGAGCAGCTCCATCTCCTGCAGGCTGAAGAGCGTCTGCTCCGGGCGGTCGAGCACCGACAGGACGCCGAGCGCCCCCTCCTCGTGCAGCAGCGGAGCGGCCATGAGTCCCTTCGGGACGTAGCCGGTGTCCTCGGCCACGTCGCGTGACCACCGCGGATCGTTGTGAACGTCCTCGATGACGAGCGGCGTGCGTGTCGCGAGCACCCAGCCCGCGATTCCGGTTCCCGCGGGGAAGCGCGTGCCGAGGAGCGTGTCCTCGCCCTCGCCGACGACGGCCTCGAACACGAGCTCCTCGGTCTCCTCGTCGAGGAGCAGGATGGACGATGCCGTCGCGCCGAAGATGGAGCGCGCGACCTCGACGATCGCGGACAGCAGCGCGCGGTACGACTCCTCGGAGCCGACGACGCCTGCGGCCACGGCTGCGCGGAGATCCGGTTGATCGGTCATGGTGCACCTCCCACGTTCGTCGCGGTCAGGTAGAGGACGCTCTTCAGCTGGAAGGGCGTCAGCTCGGGATGCTTCGAGAGGATCAGGGCGCAGATCGAGCTCATGTGCGGTGTCGCGAAGCTGTTCCCCGAAACAGTGAGCGTTCTGCCGCCGAGCCAGGGCACCTCGACGTTCACACCGCGGCCGAAGAACTCGACGGGCGGGCTCGGGTTGTAGAAGAAGTCGAGCGGATCGGGCTCCTCGTGGCTCCCGACCGAGATGACCGAAGAGAAGCGCCACGGATAGCTCTCGACCGGCATGTTGTGCGCAGAGGCGACGAGCACGGTCCGCTTGAAGTACGCGCTGTCGGCGAGCTCGTGGAGGATGCTGGCGAAGGGCTTCTTCGTCGTCGAGAGGCTCATGTTGATGACGTCGAAGCCCTGCTCTATCGCGTAGCGCAGGCCTCCCAGGAGCACTGCACCCGAGCCGGTGAAGCTCGATCCGAGAACGCGAACGCTCGAGATCTTCGATTCAGGGGCGTGCCGGCGCACGATCCCGGCGCAGGCGGTGCCGTGTCCGGACACGTCACCGTCCGTGTCCTCGTCGGCGATGACCTCGTCGTCCTCGCCGATCGAGATGACGACCGCGCTCTCGAGCTCGCCGACGAGCGGGTGGGTCGAGTCGACGCCCGAATCGAGGATGCATACCCGCACGCCGTCGCCCATCGCGCCGCCGAGCGCCCAGTCACGCGTGACTCGGTCGGGCCACTCGGAGGGGAGTGCGATGCGGTCGACCGCGTCCTTGGGAAGGCTCCACGCAGGAAGTGCGGCCTTGCTCGCGTCCCAGCTGTGACCGGTCACGTCCTGCACGGGTGGACTCTATGGCGCCAGGCCGTCGAGGCGTGTGCTGGTCAGCTCTCGCTCAGACGCTCGCGGAGCCCGTCGACGATCCGGCGATCGGGCTCGTAGCCCTCTGCGGCGAGGGCTTGTTCGAGATCCGCGACGAGCGCCGAGCGGAACGCCTGATCTGCTTCTGCCCGCGTCACGATCTCGTCGAACGTGCGGCGAGCAGCCGGCAGCTCCTGCGCAGCCCGCATCCAACCGGTGGGCGCGGGCCGCAGGATTCGGAGGAGCACTCCGAGACGTTCTTCGTCGTAGAGACGCGTCATCTAACCCCTAGACCCCTCCGAGGCGTCGTTTCTTCCCTGCTCTGTTTGCGCAAGACCGGAATCCGGCTAGCGCCGGACTCCGGTCGCGCGAAGATTCCTGAAGGCGTCCGCTTCGCGGCCGCTGTGCTTTGCGTCAGTTCTTTGCCTCCAGCTCGTTTCGCAGTCTTCCCAGGCATCTTGCAATGCGGCTCGCGATCGTTCCGGACGGGATCTCGAGCTCGTCGGCGATCGTCTTGTAGCTCTGGTCGCGCGTGAAGAAGCGGTCGAGGATGTCCTGACATGGTTCCGACAACTCGGCCAGCGCCTCGCGTACCTCGAACGCCTCCTCGACGTCGCTCAGATCGCTCGAGCCCTCCTCGGTTACTTCCTCAGCAGGGATCTCGCGCTTCGCAGCAACAGCGTCGAGGCAGCGCCGCCGGGTGAGCTGCGCGATCCAGGGCCGGAGCGCAGAGTCGTCGCGCAGGCTGTCGAGTCGCGTGTAGATGCGGGTGAACACGTCCTGGAAGACGTCTTCGGCGTCCTCGTCACTCAGCCTGAAGCCACGCGCGGCGATCGCGTACACGTACCGCGAGTAGCGCTCGACGAGCTCATTCCACGCGCCCGCGTCGTCTGCGCGGCAGCCGCGGACGAGCTCGGCGTCGGTCAGGGTCGCGTAGCGGCTCACCGGCGGGAGTCGAGCAGCCGCGCCGCGACGTCCTGCGCCGCCTGTTCGCTTGCGAGCGCGCGGGCGAGTCGTGGATCCGCACTATGGACGCCGAGGTTCACGCGGACGAGATGCGCCGCGGCTGACGCCCCGCCCGCGGCGAGCGCGGCGGCGGCCGCGGCGTCCGCGCGGTACGTCGCATCGCCATGCTCGGCGGCCAGCGCTGCGAGGGCGGCGGCATCCGCGCCGAGGGAGGCGATCTCGAGCGGCGCCGCGGCCGCGGCTTCGAGCTTCTGCTCGAGCGCAAAGTCTCGCTTCGGATCCTCCACCTCCCCCGCCTCCGCATCGCGGAGTGCCGTGAGCGCGTCCTCCCAGACGCGGCCGTCGGTGTACGAAAGCTCGACGGCGCGCTCGCCGATCGCGTTCGCCTGGGCAGAGACTCCGCCTGCCTCGTCCCACCGAACCGAGCAGCGCGCGACCATCGCGACGAGCCGTGCCGAGAACGCAACCGTCAGTGCGGCGGCCGAGCCTCCGCCGGGTGCGAGCCCGTCCGCCGACAGGCGTTCGAGGAACTCGCCCAGCCGCAGTTCCAGGTAATCGCCGTCCACGCTGCGGCGAGTCTACGGCGGGTCTCTCGACGTTCCTAGACTTGCGGCACATGCCGCTCTATCTCACGGAGTCCGACGTCGCTGCGCTCGTCTCTCCGGCCGACGCAGTCGAAGTCGTCGAGGCGTGCTTTCTCCGGATGGCCGCCGGAGAGGTCGAGATCGCTTCGCGGCGCCGGCTTTCGCTGCCCGAAGGCGCGCTCGCGGACATGGCCGCCTCGGACAGCGGGCTCGGCCTCGCCGGCGGGAAGCTCTATGCGGCGACCTCGAACGGCGCGACGTTCGTCGTCTGCCTGTTCGACGCGGAGTCCTCGGAGCTCGTCGCGGTGATCGAGGCCGATCGGCTCGGGCAGCTCCGTACCGGGGCGGCGAGCGGAGTCGCGGCGCGTCATCTCGCGAAGAGCGGCGCACGCACGCTCGGCATCATCGGCTGCGGTCACCAGGCCGAGACTCAGGTCGCGTGCATTCGCGCCGCCCTCTCCTCGATCGAGCACGTCGTGGCGTTCTGCAGGACGCCCGAGAAGCTCGCTGACTTCTGCAAGCGCATGGGCGGCGAGCCCGGTGAGAGCCATCGTGATGCCGCATCGCAAGACGTCGTGGTCACGATCACGAGCTCGCGCGACCCGGTGCTCCGCGGCGAGTGGCTCGTTCCGGGGGCGCTCGTCGCTGCTGCCGGAGCGAACGTCGTGACGCGGCGGGAGCTCGACAACACAGTCCTCGAATGCGCAAGCTTCGTCTGCTGCGATCTGCTCGAGCAGGCCAGGCTCGAGTCGGGTGATCTCGTCGAGCCCGTGCAGCTGGGCGTGCTCGACTGGCTCGAGGTGCACGAGCTCCACGAGGTCGTCGCGGGCGAGATCGCGGGCAGGCAGTCGGACGACGACATAGTCGTCTTCAAGTCGAACGGGCTCGCCGCGTGGGACGTGGCGCTCGGCGCCGAGGCCGTGCGCCTCGCCCGAGAGCAGGGCGTCGGGACCGAGCTGTAGGAGCGACGCTTGCGTCGCCCAGGGGGCGAGGCGAGCCTCGTCCCTACGAGGAAGCGGAGGCCTTCGCGGCCTCGAGCGTGTCTCCGGAGAAGGACTCGATGATCTCCGGCCGGTCGAGCAGACGCCTCTGCTGCTCGGCCGTCAGGCGGTTCTGGACGTACTTGTCCTTGAGGATCTCGGTGAGCGATCGGCCGCGGTCATGCTCGCGAATGACGTACCTCGCGACGTGCTCCTCGGCCGACCCTCGAGAGAAGAGGAACGAGAAAATGTTCTTGAACCCGGACACGAGACGCGATTGTATCCCGCTTACATGAAACGGAGCTCGCCCGAGGGCCGGTACGCCGAGCGAACGCTCGTCGGCGTCGACGACGTGGGCGCCGAAGAGCGCATCGTCATCTGGCTCGAGCGACGCCCGGGCGCGGTCTGGGCCGTGGGTCGTGTCGTCAACCCGCAGCTCCGCGAGTCGGACGAGCCAAGGCTGGAGGACGTGATCTTCGAGGGCTTCGAGCTCGACGACGCGCTCGACCGCGCCAACGAGGCGCTCGAGGACGACGTCAGCGTGCTCGAGGGGGACGGGCTTCCTGCCGACGCACGGCCGTTTACGAGGAAGGAAGTGCTGCCGCTTCTGGAGCGCTGGTTCTTCAACCGGTAGCCGCCTGGGCGGTGCTAGCGTCCGCGCGCTTTGCGGATCCGCGTGGGACACAGCCCGGACCCTGACGACGCGTTCATGTACTGGGCCCTGACGACCGACCTCGTCGACACGAGGGGGCACGCGTTCGAGCAGGTGCTCGGCGACATCCAGACGCTCAACCAGTGGGCGCGGTGTGGCCGCCTCGAGGTGACCGCGATCTCGCTCGCCGCGTACCCGTTCGTCCAGCAGGACTACGCGCTGCTGCCGCACGGGGCGAGCATCGGCTCCGGGTACGGCCCGATCGTCGTCGCGCGCGAGGAGATGACGCTCGCCGAGCTCGGCGAGCTGGAGATCGTGGTGCCAGGAGCCATGACGACGTCGTTCCTCGCCCTGCGTCTCGTGCTCGACGGGTTCTCGTATCGCGAGCTGGCTTTCGACGCGATTCCCGACGAGGTCGCATCGGGACGAGCTGAGGCGGGACTTCTGATCCACGAGGGCCAGCTGACCTTCGAGGACTACGGCCTCGTGAAGGTGCTCGACCTCGGCGAGTGGTGGCTGCTCGAGACGGGGCTCCCGCTTCCGCTCGGTGTCAACGTCGTTCGCCGGGATCTCGGGAAAGACGTGCTCGGCGACGTCTCGCAGGTGCTCCGCGAGGCAATCCAGTGCGGTCTCGACAACCGCGCCGAGGCTCTCGCGTACGCGCTCGAGTTCGGTCGCGGGATCGACGCTGCGGTCGCCGACCGGTTCGTTTCCATGTACGTCAACGAGCTCACGCAGGACTACGGCGACGAGGGGCGCAAGGCCGTGACGGAGCTGCTTCGGCGCGGCGAGGCGCTCGGCGCCTTCCCGGAGCCTGTCGAGATCGACTTCGTCCGGTAACGTCGCCGCGATGGCGCGCGCACTCGTTCTCTCCGCGGTTCGCACGCCGATCGGGCGGTACGCGGGTGCGCTCGCTGGCGTGCGGCCGGACGACCTTGCCGGGATCGCCATCGCCGCTGCAGTGGAGCGAGCCGCCGTCGACGGTGGCGCGATCGACGACGTCTACTTCGGGTGCGCGAACCAGGCGGGCGAGGACAACCGCAACGTCGCGCGGATGGGCGCGCTGCTCGCCGGCCTTCCGGAGACGGTCGCCGGCGTCACGCTGAACCGACTGTGCGCGTCCGGTCTCTCCGCGGTCGTGTCCGCCTGTCACGCCGTGCTCGCGGGTGACGCCGAGATCGTCGTCGCGGGCGGCGTCGAGTCGATGAGCCGCGCGCCGCTCGTCACGGCGAAGCCGGACGCCGCGTTCGCCCGTGGCGACCGGACGATGTGGGACACGACGCTCGGCTGGCGCTTCCCCAACCCACTGCTCGAGGAGATGTTCCCGCTGGAGTCGATGGGGGAGACGGGCGAGAACGTCGCCGAGCAGTGGAGCGTGTCGCGCGAGGATCAGGACGCGTTCGCCGCGCGCTCGCAGGAGCGCTGGAAGCTGGCGAACGCAGCGGGTCGCTTCGACGACGAGCTCGTCCCGGTCGGTGAGGTCGTCGTCGACGAGCATCCCCGACCGGAGACGACTGCAGCGGTGCTGGGCAAGCTCGAGCCCGCCTTTCGCTCCGAGGGCACCGTGACCGCCGGCAACGCGAGTGGGATCAACGACGGCGCGGCGGCGCTCGTCATCGCGAGCGAGGACAAGGCGCGCGAGCTCGGCGTCGATCCGCTCGGCGCGTTCGTGGGTTCCGCCGTGGCAGGTGTCGATCCGCGGGTGATGGGCATCGGACCGATCCCGGCTGTTCGGAAACTGCTCGAGCGGAGTGGCGTCAGCGTGGCCGACCTCGATCTCGTCGAGCTCAACGAGGCGTTCGCGTCGCAGAGCCTCGCGGTCGTCCGGGAGCTGGGCCTCGACGAGGAGAAGGTCAACGTGAACGGCGGCGCGATTGCGCTCGGGCATCCGCTCGGGATGAGCGGCGCGCGTCTCGTCGTCTCGCTCCTGCATGAGTTGCGGCGGCGGGACGGCCGCTACGGCCTGGCGACACTATGCGTCGGCGTCGGCCAGGGCGTTGCCGCGCTCTTCGAGCGCTAGGGGAGTCCGAAGCCGGCGGCCTCGAGGGCGCCGCGCCCGTCGGCAGCGTCCAGCAGCGCGACGAAAGCACGCGCCGCATCCGTGTCATCGCTCGCCTCGACGACCGCGACCTGGTACGCGATCGGCGGCTGCGCGCCGTCTGGCAGCTCGATTGCGAGCACGCGATCCGCAACCGGCGTCACGTCAGTTGCGTAGACGAACCCGGCATCGGCTTCGCCGAGCGCGACCTTTCCCGCGACGCCCTTCACGTCGTCCTCGTTCGAGACGACGTTGTCGAGTGCGGCCGACAGACCGAGTGTCGCGAGGACGGTGCGCGTGTAGTCGCCGACAGGGACTCCTTCGGCTGCGACGACGAGCCTCGTCCCGCGCTGCACGACGTCCTCGATGCTTTCGATTGCGGCCGGGTTCCCACGCGGCACGATGAGCACCAGTCGGTTCGAGGCGAACGTCACCGGTTCCTCGACGAGCCCCTCCTCGAAGAGCTCTTGCGGGTACTTCGAGCTGGCCGCGGCGTAGACATCTGCCGTCGCGCCCTCCCGGATCTGCGTCGCCAGCTCGTCCGAGCCGGCGAAGCTGAAGCGTGCGTCCGGGGCGATCTGCGGGAGGACTTCGGCCAGAGAGGCGGCGGCGTAGACATCGACCGGCGCGTCACCGTCGCTGCCTCCGCAAGCCGATGCAAGTCCGAGGATCAGAACCGCTATGCCTATGCAATACTTATGCACGTGACCTCAAACATACACGAGGATTCGACGTGACCGCCGAGCGCGCGCTCTACACCGCAAGCGAGGCTGCTCGCGCACTGGGGATCAGCCTCGACACCCTGCGCCGCTGGGACCGGAGCGGTCGGATCCGCACCGAACGCGACGCGGCGAATCGTCGGCTCGTACCTGCGTCCGAGGTCGAGCGACTGCGCGGCAAGGCCGACGACGAGCTCAGCGCGCGCAACCGCTTCCGCGGCGTCGTGCGGAGCGTCGAGGTCGAAGGCTTCCTCGCACGGGTCGAGATCGACGTGACCGAGCCTTCCCGGGTGGTGGCGATCATCACGCGCGAGGCGGTCGAGGAGCTCGGCTTGAAGGCGGGCGTCGGTGCGACGGCGATCGTGAAGTCGACCTCCGTCATGGTCGAGCGGTGAGAGCTCGGCGCCTGTTCGAAGTGGCGCTCGTCGGCGCGACGGCGCTGGCGCTGACGTTCCTCCTCCTGCCGCTCATCGCGATCTTCCTGCGCGTGCCGCTGGGCGAGCTCGTCGCGCAGCTCGGGTCCGACGTCGCGGTCGACGCGCTCCTCGTCACGCTCGAGACGACCGCGATCGCGCAGGCACTCATCCTCCTCGTTGGCACGCCGACGGCGTATCTCATCGCGAGCCGACGGTTCCGTGGACGCGCGCTCGCGGTCACGCTGATCGAGCTTCCGCTCGTTCTTCCGCCGGCTGTCGCCGGGCTTGCGCTCCTCGCTGCGTTCGGGAGGCTCGGGCTTCTCGGGAGCACGTTCGAGGTTCTCGGTGTCACGGTGAGCACCGGCACCAAGGCGGCAGTCGTGCTCGCCATCACTTACGTTGCGAGCCCGTTCTACGTCCGCGGAGCGATCGCTTCGTTCGAAGCTCTCGACCAGCCGCTGCTCGATGCGTCGCGCACGCTCGGCGCCGGCCCGGCCCGCACGTTCTTCCGCATCGCATTGCCGCTCGCTGCGAAGGGTCTCGGTGCGGCAGCCGCTCTCTCGTTCGCCCGCGGCATCGGCGAGTTCGGCGCGACGATCATGTTCGCCGGCTCGCTCCAGGGCGTCACCCAGACGCTCTCCCTGGCCATCTACGCGCAGTTCGACCTCGACCCCGACGTCGCCCTCAGTCTTGGCGCGCTCCTCGTCGTCGTGTGCGCGGCGATCCTGTTCACCGTGAAGCTCCTTCCCGCATGGACGCGCTCGAGCTCGACATCCGTCTACCCCTTCGCTCCTTCCGACTCGAGCTAGCGCTCGCGCTGGGTCGTGAGACCTTCGCGCTGGTGGGGCCATCGGGTGCGGGAAAGACGACGGTGCTGCGCGCGGTCGCCGGTCTCGCTCGGCCCGAAGCCGGCCGCGTCGTGCTCGACGGGGAGGTGCTGTTCGACACGACGCTGCGGATCGACCTGCCTCCAGAGGCCCGCCGCGTCGGGTTCGTCTTCCAGGACTACGCGTTGTTTCCGCACATGACGGTCGCGCAGAACGTGGCGTACGGCGCGCGCGATCGCGCGGCGGAGCTGCTCGAGCGCTTTCGGATCTCGCACTTGGCCGGTGCGCGGCCGGGCGAGCTCTCCGGCGGAGAGCGACAACGCGTCGGCCTCGCGCGGGCGCTCGCTCGCGACCCTGGCGTCCTGCTGCTCGACGAGCCGCTGTCGGCGCTCGACCCGCACACGCGCGCTGCGCTTCGGCTCGAGCTCAAGGAGATCCTCGACGAGCTCGCTCTCCCCGTCCTGCTCGTGACGCACGACTTCCACGACGCAGCGGTGCTCGCCGAGCGCGTCGCCGCGATCGCCGACGGACGCATCCGACAGGTCGGGACGCCGTCGGAGCTGATCGCCGCTCCCGCCGATGCGTTCGTGGCGAGCTTCACCGGGGCGAACGTTCTCGCAGGCCGGGCACGCCGAGGTGCGGACGGCCTCACGGAGGTGGCTCTCGACGGCGGTGGCGTCGTGTACTCCGTAGATGAAGCGCTCGGAGATGTCGAGGTCGCGGTCTACCCGTGGGACATCGCGATCTCTCGCGAAGCGCCCCACGACTCGGCGCTCAATCACGTACGCGGGCCCATCACGTCGTTCGTCCTGATCGGCAATCGCGTGCGCGTGCAGGTGGGCGGGCTCGTCGGTGAGGTTACGGCAGCGTCGGCCGAGCGCCTGTCGCTCGAGGAGGGCGACGTCGTCATGGCGTCGTTCAAGGCAGCGGCGACGCGGCTCGTGGAGCGAGCTCCCGCGTCCAGCGGTCGGTAGATTTCAGCCGATGGCCGTTGCCACCGACCGCGAGTACGGGCTCTTCATCGGCGGAGAGTCGACCGAGTCTGCTTCGGGCGAGGTGCGCGATCTCGTCGAGCCGGCCACCGGCGATGTGCTCGCTCGCGCTGCGATGGCGGGTGAGGCCGACGTCGATCGCGCCGTCGAGGCTGCGCGCGCTGCGGTCGAGGGTGACTGGGGCAGGACTCCCGGAACCGAGCGTTCGCGCCTTCTGCACGCGCTCGCGGACGCGATCCACGCGAACCGCGCCGAGCTCGCGGAGCTCGAGGCAAGGAACGTCGGCAAGGCAATCTCCTCGGTGAAGGCGGAGCTCCACCAGGCCGTCGAGAACTTTCGCTTCTACGGCTCGGCGATCGCGTCCATCTCGGGTCGCGCGAACCCGATCGGCGGCTCACTCCTCTTCTACTCGCTGAAGGAGCCGGTCGGAGTGGCCGCGCAGATCGTCCCCTGGAACTACCCGCTGATGATGGCGACCTGGAAGCTCGCACCAGCGCTCGCGGCCGGCTGCTCGGTCGTGCTGAAGCCCGATCCGCAGACGCCGCTCACGGCGATCCGACTCGCCGAGCTCGCGGCCGAGGTCGGGTTCCCGGCGGGTGCGCTGAACGTTGTTCCCGGAGACGGGCCGACGACGGGCGCGTATCTCGTGAAGCACCCGGGCGTCGACAAGGTCGCGTTCACAGGCTCGACTAAGACGGGCGGCGAGATCATGCGGCTCGCGTCCGATCCGGTGAAGCGGGTCACGCTCGAGCTCGGCGGCAAGAGCCCGAACCTCGTCTTCGCCGACGCCGATCTCGCGAGTGCACTGCCGAGCTCGGCCTGGTCGATCTTCTACGCGGCAGGCCAGAGCTGCGAGGCGCGCTCGCGGATGCTCGTCGAGAAGCCGCTGTACGACGAGGCGGTGTCGAAGATGGCCGAGTTCGCCGGCGGCATCAAGGTCGGCGACCCGCTCGATCCCGAAACGCAGATGGGCTCGCTGGTCTCGACGGCGCACCGCGATCGCGTCCACAGCTTCGTCGAGCGAGCCGGCGACGGGGCCGAGGTCATCGCCGGCGGTGCGCTCCCCGATGGGCCGGGCGCCTTCTATCCGCCGACGGTTGTCGCGACCACGAACGACGCCGAGATCGCGCAGGAGGAGGTCTTCGGCCCGGTCGTCACGCTGATCCCGTTCGAGGACGAGAAGGACGCAATCCGCATCGCGAACGACATCCGCTACGGGCTCATGGCGACGATCTGGACGGGCGATCCCGCGCGCGGCCACCGGATCGCAGCGCGGATCAAGTCGGGCACCGTGGGGATCAACATGCCGTACACGGCCTTCCCGGGGATTCCGTTCGGCGGCTACAAGCAATCCGGGTTCGGGCGTGAGCTCGGCCTCGAGACACTCGACCTGTACCTCGAGACGAAAAGCGTGATCGTCTCCACCGGCGCACGGCCGATCAACCCCTTCGGGCTGTAGCGGGCGGTCGCTACCGGTGGGCGGTGCTCGCCGCCGGGACGCTGGCGCAGGCCAGCTTCTCCACGCTTGCGATCGGGCTTCCCGTGCTCGTGCCGACGCTTCGCGAGGAGTACGACCTCTCGCTGCCGCAGATCGGCGTGCTGCTGGCCGCGGAGTGGGTCGGTGCTCTCGTGACGATGCTCGCGTGGGGGATCGCGGCGGATCGCTTCGGGGAGCGGGTCGTGCTCGGCCTCGGCCTCGGCGGATGCGCAGGCTTCCTCGTTGGCGCGGCATACGCGCCCGACTTCGAGTCGCTCGTCGTGCTGCTCGCGCTCGCCGGCGGTGCT
>Ga0136631_10000068_pt1 | contig 26730 bp, 23 predicted proteins | sample AntDrymUQ6012206_2_FD_104655 | JGI IMG/M metagenome (GOLD analysis project Ga0136631, IMG submission 104655) | Polar desert sand microbial communities from Dry Valleys, Antarctica - metaG UQ601 (22.06) | ecosystem: Environmental > Terrestrial > Soil > Desert | place: Antarctica: Dry Valley... | reverse complement strand
GTCCACCATGGTCAAGCGGTTACCGGCGTTGTCGTAGCTGAAGGTGACGTCGGGAGTCGAATCCGCGTAGTTGATCGACGTGAGGCGATTTGCGCGGTCGTAGCCGTACGTCGTCACTCCGTCGCCTGCCGTCACGGTCGCGTTGCCGTTCGGGTCAGTCAGGGTGAGGCGGTTGCCGTTCGCGTCGTAGCTGTAGGACGTGACTGCGGGACCTAGCGGCCCGGGCCCATCGGGATCGGGGCTCGTCTCGGAAACGAGGCGCGAGGCGTTGTCGTAGGCGAAGGTCGCCGCGTGATTGAGGGCGTTGCGGCGGGTCGCGACGTTTCCGGCGTCGTCGTAGGTGTAGGTCGTGACGCCGAGGTCAGGTGCGGTCACCGTGAGGACGCGCCCGGCAGCATCGTAGGTGTAGGTCGTCGAGTGATTCAGGGCGTCGGTGACCGACTGCAAGTTCCCGACTGGGTCGTAGACGTTCGTCGTGACCGGAGAGATGGCAGGTCCTGCGCCGTCGGGATCGGGGCGCGTCTCGGTCAGCTGCCTGCCCGCGGCGTCGTAGGTGTAGGTCGTGCGGAAGTCGTTCGGGTTCGCGCCGGAGGCGTTGCCGCGCGGCTCGACCGACGAGGCGAGGTTTCCGTTCGCGTCGTAGGTCGAGGTGGTGATCGGGGCGGCAAGCGGGCCGGCTCCGTCGGGATCAGGCCCCGTCTCCGAGACGAGCCGATTCGCCGCGTCATAGGCGAACGTCATGGTGTTTCCGCGCGGATCGGTCTGCGTCAGCTTGTTTCCGACGTTGTCGTATGTGTACGTGGTAACGGGTGCCGTGAGCGGCCCAGCGCCGTCGGGATCCGGCGGCGTCTCGGTGAGAACGCGGTTGGCGTTGTCGTACGTGTACGAGGTCGTGTGTCCTTTCGCGTCCGTCGACGAGGTGAGCCTGCCGGCGTCGTCGTACGCGTTCGTCGTCTCGTGTCCGAGCGGGTTCGTCTCGGTCAGCTGCTGTCCCGCGGCGTTGTAGGTGTACGTCCAAGTGAATTGGGAGGCGCAGCCGCAGCCCGCGACGTTGCCCTTGGGATCAACCCGGGTTGCGACCCGGCCGGCGGCATCGTAGGTGTAGGTCGTCTTGTTGCCGGCCGGATCGGTGACGGATTCGAGGTAGCCGGTCGCAGGGAAGTAGTTGTACGTCGTCGTCTTCTCGTTTCCGTCCGTGAAAGTGAGGACCCGTGTTGCGCCGTCGTACGTGTAAGAGCCGACTGCGACCCCGTCCTGCGTCACGCCCTCCACGTTTCCTGCCGGGGTATACGTGTAGCTCGTCACTTTGCTTCGAGCGTCCGTGATTTGGGTCGGGTCGTTGCGGGCGTTGTAGACGAAGGACTTCTGCGCGCTTCCGAGCGAGGGCGGCGCGGTCGCGGTCAGCATGTTTCCGCGATCGTCGAACGTCATCGTTGTGGTCTCGTTCGTCGGCCCCGTCACCGAGGTGGCGTTGAGATCGTCATCGCGAACAAGGTCGGTGTCGTTCGTCAGCGGATCGATCTCCTCGACGAGGACGCCGTCTTCGTAGTCGTGCGTCCACACTCTTTCATTCGCGTCGGTGACCGTCGCCGTTGCGGTCTCCGCACTCCAGGCAAAGGTCGTCGTCTTGGAGAGCGCGTCTGTCTGGGATTGCACCCGGCCGTCGGTCCCGTACACGTTCGTCACCTGCGTGTGCGTGAGCGGGTCGACGATCGTCGCGAGCCGGCCGCCGGCGTCGTACGTGTAGTTCCAGGTCTTGCCACGGACGTCGGTGACCGAGGTTAGGCGGCCGGACGTGTACCCATAGGCGACGCTACGTCCGTCCTGCGTCTGCACTTGGCTGACGAGGCTCGCGGCGTTGTATGAGACGGTGACCTGCTTTGCGGCGGCGTCTGTGATCGTCGCGAGCCGCCCGTTGCCGTCGTAGGCGAGCGTCACACCTTGGTTGTTGCGATCCTTGATCGAGCTCAGTTGTCCCGCGCTCGTGAAGGCGTACGTCGTCTGGTCTGAGCGCTTCAGCTCGTAGCCGCCCACCACGCTCGCGAGCGTCGACAGCGAGCCGGCGGCGCCGACGAAGGAGCCGTCTCCCTGCTTCGTGTAGTAGAGCTGCTGTCCGTCTTCTCCGTGCAGGAGGACGTCGCCGTTTGCCTGCACCGCGAGGGAGGCCGAATAGGAGTCGGTCCAACCGGGGCCGAGCCTGCCGACTGTCGGATCGGCCGAGGTGTAGCTGCGGCTCCAGGAGAAGGAGACGCCGGTACCGGGGACATCGAGGTCGGCGACCGACGTCGTGAACGCACCCGTCCGCGAGTTAACCGGGTCGGCAAAGAGGCGTGTACCGCTTCGGCCGTGGGATCCGACACCGTCCTCTCCGGCACCGAAGCTTTGCTCGGCCGGCAGCGTTGGCGGGGGCGCGACCCAATCGAGCGGCTTGCTCCCCCCGCCGATCGACGCGCTGATCGCGGTGCCACCGTCGGCAGCGGGGGTTCCGCCGGTGCCGAGTATCTGGGCGTGCGGAACCGGATAGTGAGCCCACTGCCAGCCGCCGTAGTAGTGGCTGAGCGCGATGCGGCTTCCGTCGGGCGACCATGTCTGCCCGCCGCTCGGAAGGACAGCCTCGGCGACCTTCGTCCACGTCCAGGAGCTCGTGTCGAGCAGCTGGCCGTCGACGCCGATCCCGCCGCCGGAGCCCTGGTTGGCCGCGTAGATCTTCGAGCCGGCCGGGTTCATCCGCATCCGGTACCAGCTGTCCACGTCGGCGGACCACTCGGCGTCCGATGTGACCTGGTCGGTAAGCACGATCTGGAAGCCACTCCCGTCAGCTCCGACGCGGGCGATCTCCTCGTCGTTTCGGCTCAAGACGTCGCCGCCACCGGGCACCGGATCGAACCCCGTACACGCGGTGACGTCGTTCAGGTACTGGTTGGGGAAGTTGTCGTTGTAGGGGTTCAGCTGGCAGTGAAGGGTGCCGGGCCGGTACGCGAAGTAGACGAAGCCGTTCGGGGACCACTGGGGCTGCGTGCGCTCGTCCCAGTTGCCGTCGCCGACCACTGCGTCGTCTTTCACCCTGAGCTTCCCGGTGCCGTTCGCATTGATGACGTAGATGTCCTCGTCCCCCGCGCCGTCGACGTAGGCGATGCGCGCGCCGTCGCTTGACCAGGCGGGAACGAGCAAGTTGTGGCCCGCGATCTGGTCGATCTTCTGCTGGCCGGTTCCGTCGATGTTTGCGACGTATAGCGCCAGCGTCGTATCGGGAGCGATCTGGGCGACGTAGGTGATCTTCGTTCCGTCCGGGGAGACATCGAGATCGCGGCAGTAGTCGCCACACGCGATCCCGATGCTGCTGTCGTTCGCGCCGTCGACATCGCGGATACGCATGTCCTGGTTGCCGTACATGTAGACGAACCGACCCCCCGCTGGATCCGCCTTACCGCTCGGGGCAATCACGAGAAACATCAACGCCACGGCGAGGAGTCCGGCGGCTGCGGTCGATGCGATCGAAGCGCTCCCGGCCCGGGCGCGCAGGCGCGTCCACGGTTCGTTCGAGACACGGGTCATCTCATCCCTTGCTCCCGCCCCGCGAACGGACGAGTATAGACGGCTCTGACGGCGAGGACCCGCGGGTCCGACGCTTCCTGACTGTTACGGCGGGACGATCATTGACCGGATCGCGTGCACTTGTCAACCCGTCCGTTCGGGGCATGCGTCTACTGCGGTCCGCGTGACTGCACGCTCGCGAGACTGACGATTTCTGTGTTCTGGTTTCTCCGTTGTTCGGTCTCGTGGCCGAAACGGACCTCCCTCTAGGTCGGGAGATTCACGTCCCGCGCTCCGCAGCCGGCCTCCCAATCGCTGAGGAAGATAACCGAGTTCGTTCTGCTCTCGCCACGGTCGTCGTCGTTGGGCGACGGACTGCGCCGAGAGGCTGTCGCGCTCCTCGCCGAGCTGCTGATCGAGGCCGCGCTGAAACACGAGGGCGTCCGTTGTGGCAGCGCTTCCGGTAGCACTATCGGCCGCGCTTCCGGCAGCGCCGCTAGGGCTACCGACGTGCGCGCAAAGCCGCACCGGGCCGCGTGATGAGTCGGCTTCGGGAACCCCGACAACAAGGGGGAGAAACGAGACCCAGGAGAAACACAAGACCGCACCGCGCGAGCGCGGAGCGGCTGTTCGAGCTGGCGCGGCACCTGACCGAGCGCGACCGGGAGGCCGCGCTCTATCTGTATCGCCACCGGGTGCTGACGACCGACCAGCTGCAGCTCCTCTTCTTCTCGTCTAGACGCAGAGCGCAGGACCGGCTGCTCTTCCTCTACCGCAACCGCGTGCTCGATCGCTTCTACCCGGCGCGACCGTTCGGCTCCGGGAAGCCGGTGGCGCACTGGCTGCTCGACGAGGCGGGTGCCCTCCTTGTAAGCGCGATGCTCGGAGTCGAGCGCAAGCAGCTCGGCTGGCAGCGGCGCGACGACTGGGGCTCGCATCCCCAGCTCGCCCATCAGCTCGAGACGAACCGCTTCGTCACCGACCTGATCGCGGCCACACTCACCCACCCGTGGCTGGGTGTCAGCGAGTGGTGGTCGCCTGCGGAAGCGGCCCAGCGCCTGGGCGCGCGCACGCTGGGGCGGGTGCTGCCGGATGCGGGCATACGCCTGGAGACGTCCGCAGGGCCGATCGAGTGCTATCTCGAGTGGGATCGCGGCACCGAGACGCAGGAGCGCCTGGCAGAGAAGCTCCTCGCCTACCGACGCGCCGAAGCGCGGCTTTCCGGCGCAAGCGCACAGCCGCGTTGCATCCTCGTCGTGGTCCCGGGCGAGCGCAGGCTGGAGACGCTTCGCCGCGCCTACCGTGACTACGAGCTCAGGCTCAAGCGGCGAGCCAGTCGCGGAGCGCTCCAGAGCCTCACCGGCGTCTGGCCGCTGCTCGCCAGCACGGCGATCCGGCTGCGGGCTGACGGCCCGCTTGCTTCCGTGTGGGAACGTCTCGACGAGAGCAGTGCACCCCCGCTGGCGCTCACCGATCTGCCAGCTCGCGGCGACCTCAGCCCCGTCGAGCTACGCGCAGCGCTCGGGCGTCGCTGGCACAAGGACGATCCCGACTTCTGGAGTCACCTTTCACCCTTCTCGATCGACCGACAGAACGCCGCCGGGGACGCGGAGCGCGAGACCTCACGAGCATGTGACCGTGAGGCCGACGCTTCCGTCGGGCCGCTGCGACGCCGGCGCGAAGCGGATCTTGCGGAGGCCGGTCTCGACACTGCGACGTTGGGCTCTCCCGGCGGGAGTCGGGACTTGCGCTCGCCGGCGATCGATGGCTCCATGGACGACGCCTACGATGACTTCGAGGAGGAGCCATGGCAGTGACGCGCGTCTGCCTCTACACCCGTATCTCAACCGACGAGGAGAACCAGCCCACCTCGCTGCACTCTCAGCGCGAGCGGCTGGAGGCGTTCTGTAACTCGCAGGAGGGCTGGCGGATCGTCGCCCACAAGGAGGACCGGGCGACCGGTACTAAGCTCGACCGGCCCGGTCTGCAGGCCGCGCTCGGCCTTGCCCGCGACGGCCGCGTCGACATGCTGCTCGTCTACCGCGTCGACCGGCTCTCGCGCAAGGTGCGCCAACTCGCCCAGCTCGCGGAAGAGCTCGACACCTACGAGGTCACATTGCGCTCGGCGACCGAGCCGTTCGACACCGGCTCCGCGGCCGGGCGGATGATGCTGCAGATGCTGGCCGTGTTCGCCGAGTTCGAGCACGCCACGATTGTTGACCGCGTCTCCGCCGGGATCGAGCGGCGCGCCAAGGAGGGCCGCTGGTACGCGGGACGGCCGCCCTTCGGCTACCTCTTCTCCGACGAGCAGCGCATGCTCGTCGCCGACCCAGTGAAGGCGCCGGTCGTGCGCCGCATCTTCGACCTCTATTCGCGCGATCGGCTGGGCACGGTCGCGATCGCCCGCCGGCTGCGCGACGAGGAAGCGCCGGCACCCGCGGCTGGCTGGGGACACCCGGCTGTGCATTGGATCATCGGCAACCCGACCTACGTGGGCAGGATCCGCTGGCGCGACCGCCTCTTCGACGGCCTTCACGAGCCCATCGTCGACGAGCTCACCTTCCAGCGCGCGCAGGCGATCCTGCGCGCGCGCGGCGAGGACCTCTCCCGCCGCCGTGGCAACGCCTCCGACTACCTCCTCTCCGGCGTCATCCGCTGCGGAAGCTGCGGCAAGGCTTACGTCGGCATGTCCGCCCGCGGCAACGGCGGCCGCTACGAGTACTACGCCTGCTCAGGGCGCCAGAAGCACGGACCCAAGGCGTGCCGCAACGAACGCCTGCCCCGGCAGAAGCTCGAACACGCTGTCCTCGAGCAGCTCGCCGCCCTCTACCGTAATAGCGACTTGGTCACGGAGGCATTGGCGCAGGCCGAGCAGGAGGCAACACGGGCACGGCCCGAGATCGAGCAGCGGCTCGCATCCGTCGGCGCCGAAATTGCCCGCGCCGAGCAGGCGCTCGAGCGCTACTACGAGGCCTTCGAGCAGGGAAGGCTCTCTCCAGAGCGCTGCGACGAGCGGCTCTCGCGGCTGCAGGCGCGGCTCGAAGACCTCCGCGCCCAGCACGCCGAGCTCTCCCTTTCGACGCCGGACGAGGCCGGACGAGGGCCGACGCCGGCCGATCTGGCCGCCGTCGCCGACCAATTCGAACGCGTCATCGCGGATGGACAGCCCCAGAAGACGAAGGCGCTCCTGCGGCTCCTGATCGAGGAGCTACGCGTCGACGGACGGACGCAGATCCAGCCCACGTACAGGCTCGTCACGCCCGAGGTTTGCGCAACGTCCGAAAAAGTGGAGCGTGCCGGGATCGAACCGGCGACTCCGGCTTGCAAAGCCGCGAGAGCAGGGCGACGCCCGACGACGCGTGACGACACAGGCCGACGAATCCGGCTTGGCTCCTGGGATCGCGCCGTACGGGTCGCGTGGTCGTCCGGAGCCAGTGCGACGCGCCACCGGGACGTTCTGGCGTCGAGATGGCGTGGCTGCGAGCTGAAGCTCGGCGCGGGCGGCTTTATCACCCGCCGCTAAGACTGGTGGGTCGCTGGTTCGAGCCTGCCTCGGTACGGCTCGTCGCCGCTCCATTTTAGTCCCCCGAAGCGGATCACTTCGGCCGGAATGGCGCGCATGTCGAAAGTGGGTGATAAGGGTGGCAGGTTCACGACACCGAAGCGTCCGCCACCTAGTCGAGAACGCTCGCGAGTCCGAGCGTGGCCAGTTCGCGGCGTGTTGCCGCGAGCGCGGCGCTGTTGAGCCACTCCTCGCGGGGCCGGGGCAGTCCGCCTGGGTCGTCTGCATAGCTGCTAGGGCCCCACCCGCGGAGTTCGTACCGGGCGCCCCTCATCCCGCCTTGAGTTGATTGGACGAGAATTAGGTCTGGCGACCGCCAGACGGCGAGTGAGCCGTAGTCAGACAGATCGCCGATCATCACCGCAACCCCTATGCCTTCAACGAGACCGACGACGCGCAAGAGAGTTCGCCTTGGATCTCCGTGGCTTCCGTCAAGGACTCGAAGTAGTTGTCCCTCACGCTCGAGGGGGAGGTTGTACTCCTCGGCTGCGAGCTTAAGCGCGTCCTCGATCGGATCAGGGGAGACGACCGACTCGATGAGAGCCTCCATGACTGAAGAGCTCACGGAGGCTCCGAACATGTCGACGAGCGAGGATGCGTAGCGTTCGCATAGGTCGAGGCGGGCGTCCTCAAGCACCGTCTTCGTCGCTTCGATCGCTCGTTCATAAGGGATGCGCATCTCCTCCCATGCGGCGAAGCGCCGAAGCTGGCCTCGCATGACCGCGAGGGCGACGGCCGCCAGGCTGCCAGCAGGGGCTCGTTCCTCCTCGAACACAGCCCCGGGCGGTCCGAGCGCAACAGTTGCCCTTGCAACGAGTGGGAACCAATCTTCTCGCGCTACGAACAGCTCCCCCCTCACTGCATCTAGGACAAGGCGTAGCGCGATGAGTCGCCCCGCGTAAGGCAGCTCCGGACTGAGATCAACGAGTCGCTCGCACCACCGTCGGTATCGGCGACGCTGCGTCTCAGGCAGCTGCGCGAGCACCGGAGAGGAATCCTCGAAATCCTCTTGCGCCGCTTCCGTCGGGGCAAGGTCGACGCTGTCGTCCTCGAGCGCTCCGTCGTCAGCATCCTCGCGCCGTCCGTCTCCTGATTCGAGAGCAGGGAGTGCGAGTCCATAGGCGAGAAGCCGCTCACCCACGAGTGCCTCGCAGGCGTCCAAGTATTCCTCCCAACTCGTGAACGTCGAAGTTCGTTGCTGTCCATGGGCAGCTCCGCCGGGGGCTGGTCCTCGCGGAACGGGTGTGAGGAACTGACGAAGCTCGGCGAGATCGTGAGCGAAGTCCTCCGCAACGCGTGGATCACGGAAGACTTCCTCCTGATCTGTCCTCACACGGCCGAGGTGCTCGATGCGGGTGCGGCTGAAGCGTGCCGGATCTCCGACAAAGCACACGTTTGAGGTGAGAGCCCCCTGGCGCACGCGAACAGCAGTCCCTGCGGCGAGGACTGACCGAATTTCATGAGTGAGTACTCCGCGTGGGAGAGGCGCAACTTGATCCCACTCCGCCCCGACGAGGTATTCCATGACCCCGTCCTCAGCAAGCGGTCGACCGAGTGTCAGCTCGAGACGATCTGGGCCAAGAAGAACTCCGAGAAGCGTGATCCCGGGGACAGGCTCGCCTCGAGGAGAGAAGGTGATCGCGAGGAGCTCCTCAGATGCAATGGCACCCGCGCTTGGCGGCGCAAGGCTCGCCTCGATTTCGCCGTACAGGGCGAGCTCACAGTTGCCCCCGTCCGAGAGTCCCTTCAGCAACGCACTCTTCGACAGGTTTGGGCTGCCTGTCAGCGCGAAAGTTCGGTCGCGGCTTGTCCACTCGATGAGCTTGCCATGGTAGTAGCGGTCGCTGGCGATCGCCTCGGCGGACCCCCCTTCACTCCTGACCAGCTCGGAGAGAGCGTGTCCATCGGCAACGACGTCCTTTGGTTGTACGAGGACGCGAAACGATGATGGGCGGAAGCGGTCGAGCAGCGCCCGTACGCCGATCCCTTGGCGATCGTAAAAAGGTGCCGAAAGGGTCAATTCGTCGGCGCTGTCTTTGGGCAGCTCATCCATGATCGGGCCGTTGAGCGACGAGATGAGCTGTGGACCTGGCTCGTGAGTCGGAAGCCGCTCGAGCGACTCAGCAACCCGCGCGAGCACCTCGGGCACGCCACTGCTAAGGAGGACATGCTCGGGAAGCCTCCGCAGCCAGTCGGCAAGGGACACGAAGGTGTCGGGAGCGCCGCCGGAGTCCCCACGGAGTACCGTCCAAAGTTCGGCGTTGTCATGCCACCCGGCAAGCGTGGCGTTGCCCGAGCCGATCGCGACGACGGCGTGATGCTCACCCGCTATCACGAGCAGCTTCGGGTGAAACGCTCCGCCCTTTCGGCACGCCGCTCGTCCGTCGAGATATGTGACACCCGCGTAGCGCACGTGCGCCGGGTCGCCTGCCACCATCGCCGCGTCACCAACAACTGTTACGCGGGCTCCAAGGCCTCGAGCGACGCTCAGAGCGTATCGCTCCCAAAACTCGAGGTTTAGAGAGAAGGTGAGGAGTAGTACCTCTCGAGCGCGCTCTTCTTCCCAGAGCAGGTCGAGCGGCGACGCGATGGCATCGTCAGCCAAGATCTGCCTCGCCTTCAGGTGTCAACGTCCACACACCATCCTCGAGCAGCTCGAGTAGACCGCAGCCGGCGAGCACGCTCGAGAAGGTGTCGATCCGAAGTCCAACGTCGGCCCAACCCTCACGGGATCGTCGCGAGATCAGACCGGCCCGTTCACGAATCCGTGATGGAATCCAGAAGCGTCCAGTAGAGCGATTGAACTCCATCTTCGTCAGAGCGACTCTCTGCGCCCGCTGAACCATCATTTCCGCAAGCCAATGACCGAAGTCACGCAGCGAGCCGTCGCTTCGCGCCTCTAACTGCGCACGGAACCATCGAGGCCCGAGATCATCCTCTCGCTCCGAGCCCGCGAACGCGACGAGCGATCTATCGCTGAGATCGTCCAGGCGTAGAGCCCCGAGAGCCAAGAGCTGCACTTCGGTCAAGGGATCAGGCGCCCAGTGTGCTGAGCGCAGCTCGTGCTCGACTGGAAGTGGGACGCCGCCCGAGACCCGGTCCGGAAGCGCATCGAGCATCATCTGGACGGTTACGGCTGGCAGCGCGTCGGCGAGCTGATCCGCAAGAACCCCCACGGGTGCCGGCTCGCCGAGGACGTCAACCAGCCAGGACCAGAGGCGACGCCATGCCCCTACCGAGTAATAACGGAGGATCGCACCACGCCACGCTTGGGCAATCGGCAGCGAGGACGCGACCGGATCATGCTGTAAGAAGTCTCCGAAGGCGAGAGTGTGTCGGAACTGATCTTGGGGCGTCTCCCGCGACCCGGCGCCAAGTACCCGACCAAGCAACTGTGCGGTATGCCGTCGAGCCTGATCTGCCCGTTCGAGGCCCTCGAGAGGTGACGGGCGGACGAAGACCGACCGGAGCCACTCTCCGTCCGCGGCCGCGGGCGCGGCACAAGCACAGAGAGGTGAGGCCGACGCGAGTGAACTGAAGTCGATCGTGTCCCGCACCGCGAGCTGGACGAGTTCGCCCAGGGCCTCGTCCAGCACTCGGTAGTCGCTTCTGGGGCCGGGAGACGGAGGCCGCCCGCTCTCGACCAGGCCGAGACGCTGTTCGGAGCCAAGGTAGATGCCCGCGAATCCCCAGGTGTTCTGCGAATAGATCTGAGGAGCCGCAAGCGCCGCTACGTCGAGGTGCCCCGCTTCCTGCATTGCTCTTCCAATCACGAAAGCGCCATGAGGCTCGGGGATCCACGTCATGTGTTCTGTGTGCTGAAGGGTCACACCGGCGAGCACGACTTCGCAACGCCGCATGAGGTCGATCGCCTCCGCCTCGTCGAGACCTCGGGTGTTCGCTTCGGCCCACACAAGGGTGTGAAGCGCGTAGGAGCGTGCGTGAGGCGTCGTTGTAATCACGCCGGGAAGCAGGCCATCGACCAACCGGCTGAGGTGTCTCTCGACGCGCAGCGGGTACCGTCCACCGGCGACGTCTAGTCCCGGCTTGCTCCACGCGGGACCCCTAACCACCGTCGTCATCCGTCATCCGGACCGGCAGTGGCCGCAGACGGGGTCGTTGCGAGCGCGTGACCCTGCTTCCGACGCTCTGTCACCTCGACCCACGCGAGGAGCATTTCGGCGACGCTCTCGAGATCGGAGATCGTCGAGAACGACAGGCCGGCGAACCGGAAGCGGCGGCGCTTGGCACTGGTAGGTAGATCGATTACGAGTGCGAAGCCATCGGCCTCGCGAATCAGGCGAACGTGGCCACCAGACATCTCTACCTGATCACACAGGGCTACGAATGGGCGAGTCTGTGCCTCCACGGGGAGGATCTCGTCGGTTTGCATCACTCTTATAAAGGCGCCTTGCTGCCCTTTCTGTAACGCGTTTACATCGAGACCGCGGAGTCCTCGAAGGTCTGCGGCCACCAGCGGTACATCACCCGCGCCTGCTCGAGGATGTCGTCGACAACGCGATCGGGCATGGGGCCGCCTCCTCCGTGCGGAGCCTCATAACCGAGCTTCCGCAAGAGGCGCTTGATCTTGGCGCGGATGGCAGCTTCCGTCGCCTCGTGGTCGGCCCAGTCAACTGTGAGGTCATCCTTGATTCCTTTGACAAGCGTCCTCGCGATCTCGGCCAGCTTCGGATCGGCCGTCCACTCTTCAGAGCTCCCGGCAAGCGCGTCGTAGAACGCGGTCTCCTCGACGGTCAGCCCAAGCTCCTCGTTGCGGCGGCGGGCCTCCCGCATTTTCTTCGCGAGCTCCACGAGACGCTCGATTACTTCGCCGCTCGTGATCTGCCGCGCCTCGTAGCGCTGCAGCACCTCGTGGAGCTGCTCCCCGAAGAGCTTGGCCTGCATCTGGTTCGAGCGACCGCGGATGCGGATCTCGTCGGTGAGGATGCGTTTGAGCAGCGCGACGCCAACTACGGGCTCGGTCAGGCGGGTCGTCACCCGGTCGAGGAACTCGTCGGAAAGGATCGAGATCTCCGGGCGTTCTTCTCCCGCAAGCTCGAAGACGTCGATCACCTCACCCGCCGCTAGACCCTCCGAGACGAACTGGCTCACTGCCTGCTCCGCCTCCGGTGACACATGGCCGACGGGTGGGGCGATCTTCGTCACCGCGCCGGCGACCTTGCGGAAGAACTCCTCGTCTTGGGCAATCTCGATCGCCGCCGGGTTCGCACGCAGGAGGCGGAACAGCCGCGCGAAAAGCCCGTAGTCCTCGAGGAAACGGGTCTTCGTCTCCTCGTCCCTGATCACCGCGCCGACCGCCTGCGCGAACTGGTTCGCACGGTCGCCTGCGGAGAGGGCGCCGCGTCCGCGGAAGTCGATCCCATGGAAGAACTCGGCTACAACCTCGTGCTTTTCGCGCAGCCGGGCGATGGCGACCGCGAGCGGAATCGCGACATCCTCGACGTCCTTCGCGCTGTAGGCGGCGAGCGAGGCTTTGAGGTCGTCGCCGATCCCGATGTAGTCAACGACGAGCCCGCCGGGCTTGTCGCGGAAGACTCGGTTCACTCGTGCGATCGCCTGCAGCAGGTCGTGGTCGCGCATCGGCTTGTCGACGTAGATCGAGTAGAGCGACGGTACATCGAAGCCGGTAAGCCACATGTCCCTGACTACAACGACTCGCAAAGCGTGCTCGGAGTCCTTGAAGTCCGCCTCGACCTGCCTCCGCTCGCTGTCAGAGCGCCGCCATTTCGAGATCGCCGGGTCGTCGGTCGCTGAAGCAGAGATAACGCAGTTAACGGTCTCTTCGCCAAGTCTTTCCTTCAACAGCACAGTGAGCTCGGCAGCGATCCGCTGACTCATTGCCACGACCATCGCCTTGCCGCCTTCCCGTGCTGCCCCGCTGCGGTAGTGCTCAGCTACGTCGTCGGCCACCCGCTCAAGCCGCTCGCTTGTGCCGACGATACGCTCGAGCTGCGTCCACGCCCGCACGGTCTTGGCCGCAGCCTCGTCCTCCTCACCCGAGAGCGCCTCCTCAACCTCGTGCAGAAGCGCCTCGTCCCTGACGCCAACCGGGATCCGCCGCGACTCGTAATAGATGGGGACGGTCGCTCCATCGGCGACCGCACGCTCCATCCTGTAGATGCTGATGAGGTCGCCAAAGACAACCTGCGTCGAGCGGTCTCCCTTCTCGATCGGCGTCCCAGTGAACCCGATGCGGGTGGCGTGCGGGAGCGCAACCGTGACGTTCGCAGCGAGCCCGTCGTACTGCGTACGGTGCGCCTCGTCGGCCATCAGGATGACGTTGCGCCGCATCGAGAGCACCGGCATCTCACCTTCCGGCGCTTGGAACTTCTGGATCGTTGTGAAGACAATCCCGCCCGCTGGTCGGTCGAGCCGTTCCCGGAGGTCGGCGATTGAGTCCGCCTGCTCGACAGCGGGAGCGAGCGTCCGCTCACTCGCGAACGTCTCGTGGAGCTGCGTATCAAGATCGGTGCGGTCGGTGAGCGCAACGATGGTGGGGTTCTCGAAGCGCGGGTCACCACGGAGCCTGCGCACGTAGAAGACCATCGTGTAGCTCTTGCCCGAGCCCTGCGTGTGCCAGACGACGCCCGCGCGCCCGCCCTCGATCATCGCCTCCGCCGTCGCTTCGACGGCCTGTCGGACGGCGTCGACCTGGTGGTACTTCGCAACGATCTTTGAAAGTTTCGCACCCGACTCCTCGAAGAGGACGTAGGTGCGGATGAGCTCGAGGAAGCGCGAGGGCTCGAAGACTCCTCCGATCAGAACGTCGAGCTGCGTGCGCCCCTCGCTCGCCGCCGGATCCATCGTCTTCCACTCGGCGAAGTGCTCCGCGGGCGTGGAGATCGTTCCGAGCCGCGCCTGCAAGAGGTCGGAGACCCCGACGAGCTCGACGAAGCGGTATAGGCGCGGGATTGTCTCGACATAGTGGGCAACCTGGTTCGCCGCACCGATCGGGGTGGCGACTGAGCTACCGGGATCCTTGACCTCGAGTTGCCCGAGCGGGAGACCGTTGATGAAGAGAAGGATGTCCGGCCGCCGGTTCTTCTGGCCGATGACGATGCGGAACTGGTTGACGGCGAGAAACTCGTTCCGGCCGGGACTCTCGAAGTCGACGAGCCGGACTCGCGCGGCTCGCTCCTCGCCCTCGTCGAGCACCGTGACGGGGACGCCCTCGACGAGGAGCTCGTGGAAGTCGAGGTGGTCTCGGATCGGCTCTGGCGAAGCCGTCTCGCGGACACGAAGGATCGCTTCCTCGATCGCCTTGCGCGGGGCGTCTGGGTTCAGATCGACGAGCGCCGCGCGCAGGCGGTCCTCGAGAATGACCTCGTACCAGCCCGGCCGTTCGGATGCCTCGCCGTTAGGCGCGATCTCCGGGCCGTAGACGTAGTCCCACCCGAGCGCTTGGAGCCATTCGAGCGCGGGCTCCTCGGCGTAGGTCTCCTCATCCATGCGGAGCGCCTCGGTCATGCGGCGCTCCTGCCTGCTCGGAGACCATGCCGTGAACGTCACCCGGGTCGTAGCTGGCCGGCACTCGGATCTGGCCTGAGATGAGCTTGGGGAGAAGGGCGATGTGTACTGCACGTAGCGTCTCGACCTGGGCTTCGAGTGCCTCCGCCAGCAAGAACAAGGGCTGGGTCAGTCGTTCAAAGGCAGCAAGCCGTTCCGGATCCGGCAGCTCGAAGGCGAAGGACGGTATCGCATCCTTGGACAAATGAAGGACGGTGCTCCCGTTCGAATACGCATACGCGTGTTGCTGGAACGGCTCGGACATCAGAAGGTGGTAGACGAAGAGCCGACTAATCCGATCGCTGCTCGGGCGTGCGATCGCGAGATCGAGCGACGCAACGAGTGTCTCGAACTGACCGCTGCTCGGGACGATGGCTGGCTTGCCAATCACGTCGGCCGCTTGCGTTAGATCTGTTTGCGCGACGACGATTTCGCCCGGGCCGACCACCTGTTCGATCTTGTAGTCGCCCACGTACGACTTCAGACCGCCCGGAGAGTAGCCGCCACCACGGCGGATCGATTTAAGCGTGACGAGCGCGATTCGTGAGTCGGCTAGCTCCTCCGACTTGTATGACTTTCCCTTCACGACCTCCACGTAGTCGCCGAGAGCCTCGCCACCCTCGGCACCGGGGTGAAAGCCCTCACATGGTGGAAGCTCCGACTGCCCGGAACGTCCGGTGCAGACCGGTCATTCGACGACGACCTAGAGCCTCAGAATGACAGGTTTGAACCGGACGTTTACGTCCGGCCGAACGACCGGGAGAACGACCGGGAGAACGACCGGGAGAACGACCGGTCGAACGACCGGGAGAACGTCCGGTCGAACGACCGGTCTACGCCGGACACGTTCCTAGATCCTGATCCTGTTCCAAATCCTGTTCCGACTTGCGCCCGCTGCGCGGGCGCGGTCGATGAGGACTTCCACTGCACGAAGTGCAACCTCACCACGCTGCCGAGGAGGGTCGCGTGAGCGAACGCCTGCTCAGCACGCGAGACGTCGCCAACCGCCTGGGCGTCTGCGCCGAGACGATCCTGCGCTGGACGCGCCGCGGCGAGTTGCAGGCCATTCGTCTCCCCGGTGGCGCGCTCCGCTACCGTCCCAACGCGATCGAGGGCTGGCTCGAGGCGCGTTCGACGGACGCGGCCGACCGAGAGCTGTCAGACGCCCGAGCGGACCGCGCCCGTCCTGGGGCAGGCTACTCGTCGGTCGATCGACTATCGTTCGGCGCGTCAGACGCCCGGCCGCTCGAGGCGGCCACGACCGAGGAGGAAGACCATGCCCGCTGAGACGCGCGGGAGCGTCTACAAGACCCGCACCGGCTACGGCATCCGGTGGCCGGAGGACGACAAGCGGATGCACCGCGCCGGCTTCGAGACGAAGACCGATGCGCGCCGCTGGTTCACCGAGAACGTCGCGCCTCGCCTGCGCCGCGGTGCGCCGTCCGCCGAGATCACCTTCGACGCTTTCTGCGACGTGTTTCTCGAGCGGCACGCCGCCACCGTCGCGCCCGCGACGAAACGCACCCTCGAGGAGAGGCTCGCGCCCGCTCGAGAGCACTTCGGCAGCTGGACCCTTCGCGAGCTCGAGGGTGCCGCCGACGACATCGCCTCCTGGCGCGCGAGCCTGCGCTCCACGTCCCGCTACCGGCTCTCTTCGGCGTTCCGGCAGACGCTCGCGGCGGCCGTACGCTGGCGTTACATCACCCGAAACCCGGCTGTCGATGCCGGCCGCAATCCGCAGCCCCGCTCCGAGGAGCTCCAACCGTTCACCCGCGACGAGATCGACGCACTCGCTCTCGAACTCTGCCCGCTGTACGGGGCGCTCGTCGTCTTCGCTGCCGAGACGGGGCTACGCACGAACGAGTGGGTGGCGCTCGAGCGTCGCGATGTCGACCGAGCCGGCCCGGCGGTGACGGTCCAGCGCCGCTTCGCCAACGGCACCGCGACGCCATACCCGAAGACGGAGCGATCGCGCCGCCGCGTCCCGCTCACGCTACGCGCCGCCGCGGCCCTCGAGAACCTCCGGCCGCGGCTCGACACCCCGCTCCTGTTCCCGGCGGCGAAGGGCGGGCCGATCGGGCTCGACACCTGGCGGATGCGCGAGTGGTACCCGGCGCTCGAGGCGGCCGGGATCTCTCGCCGGGGGCCCTACACGCTCCGGCACACGTTCGCGACCGAGGCGCTCGCGGCCGGCGTTTCGATCTTCGAGCTCGCGCGGCTCATGGGCACGTCGGTCGCGATGATCGACCGCACCTACGGGCACTTGGCGCGGGATTCGGAGGAGGCGATCCGCGCCCGGCTCGACGCGCGCTCGACGGGTTCTGGCGAGGAGAAGGCGTCGGCGTCGCCGGACTGAGAACGCGGACGCGGCGGTTTCCAGCCGCTTCGTAGGTGGAGCGTGCCGGGATCGAACCGGCGACCTCCGGCTTGCAAAGCCGGCGCTCTCCCAGCTGAGCTAACGCCCCGAGCGAATGGAGTGTAAGAGCTTACGGCGGCGAGGTCCACGCCGGCAGGGATTGTGCGGGACGTGAAAGGGTAGCGACGTCACTCGCTCGGTGACCCGCCGCGTATGCCTCTGTTCTCGAGGGCGCGGAGGCTGTCGCCGAAGCCGTGCTCCTTGGTGGCCTCGCGGGTTTCGCGCTCGAGGCGGCGCAGGCGCTCGTCGAGCTCGTCCATCTCGGCGCGATTCGGGATCGCGGGGCCTGCGTCGACGACGCCGAGCCGCGCGTTCTCGGCCAGGGCGGCCTCGCGGGTCGCGAGCTCGGCGCTTCGTGCTGCGAGCTCGGCCTGCGTTCGCGCGAACGCCTTCTCGGCCTCATGGAGCCCGGCGATCCGCTCCTCGATGTGCACGAGGCGCTCTTCGGGGGTCTCGGCGGCGGCTGCCGCACGTCGCGCGAGGTCGGACTCCATCCGCAGGAGCGCCTGCTCGCGTGCCATGAGGTCGCGCTCACGTCGATTCAGCTCTTGCGCGTACGCTGCGAGCCCGGTCTGGGCGTGCTCGACTGCGTCGTCGTGGCCGCCGGAGCCGCGGCCGGGGCTCCGATTCACGCGGGCGACTGCATCGGCGAGCTCGCGCTCGCGCTGCTCCACCGAGGCGACGCGCTCGGTCAGCTCGCGGCGAAGGCGTCCGAGCTCTTGCTCGGCGGCGATCCGGATCGCGTGCAGGCGCTCCTGCTCGCTCTCGATGGAGACCAGTTCTGTCTTCTGCCTGCCGAAGAGAGCCACGCGCCGATGATATGCGCGGGCCGGGCGCTCTCTCCTGCCTCGAGACTACGCTGCGCGTTCGAGTCGCTCTTCGGCGCGCGCGCGACGGACGATCTCCTCGCGCTCGCCGAAGCGCAGGCGGGCCTTCTCGATGCGAAGCGACTGCCAGAGTGTCTGGAGGCGCTCGTCAAGCTCTTTGATTTGGTCTTTCACGGACATGTCGAGGCCCTCGGAGAGCTGTTGCCAGAGCTCCTGGCGGTCCTCCGAGAGCTGTTCGATCTCCGTGTGGATCTGATCGGTAGTCACGGTTCCTGAAAACGCGTACCCGCGAGCGGGCATTCCCGAAACTCAGTCGTATCCGAGCGCGGCGATCGCGTCCTCGTCGAGGCCGAAGTAGTGCCCCAGCTCGTGCAGGACAGTGATGCGAATCTCGTCTCGCAGCTCGATCGGATCCGGAAACGACTCCTCGAGCGGGACGCGGTAGATCGAGATCGTGTCCGGGAGGACGCCCGCCATGTCGCCGCGCTCCGGAAGCGGAACGCCGTGGTAGAGGCCGAGGAGGTCCGGATCCTCCAGGTTCTCGTCCTCGACCACGACGGCGATGTTCTCGAGCGCCGCCGCGAGATCGGCAGGGAGCTCGTCGAGAGCTGCGCGAACGTGCTCGTCGAACGTCACCGGATCACGAGCGCCATCAGCGCCTTCTGCGCGTGCAGGCGGTTCTCCGCCTGCTCCCAGGCCAGACAGCGCGGACCGTAGAGAACCTGTGCAGTGATCTCCTCTCCGACGTGCGCGGGGAGGCAGTGCATCGCGACGGCATCGGGATCGGCCAGGCCGAGCAGGGCGTCGTCGATCCGGTATGGCGCGAGGTGCGCTCCGCCTTGAGCTCGTCTGCGAGGTCGAGCAGCGTCTCGAGCTCCGAGCGCGACCAGGGGGCGACGCGCGTGAAGCTCCTGCCCTTCAGCTCCGTGGGGACGCCCGGCATCGGCCCAAGGTACAGCGCCTGACTCGATAGAGTCGCAGCATGTCCGCGTTCGGAGACGCCCTCAACGGCCAGGTCGCGTACGAGTTCGCGGCGTCGCAGCAGTACATCGCGATTGCCGTCTACTACGACGCCGAGAACCTCCCTCAGCTCGCCGCGCACTTCTACCGGCAGGCGGTCGAAGAGCGAAACCACGCGATGATCATGGTGCAGTACCTCCTCGACGCAGATGAAGTCGTCGTGACACCGGGCGTCGAGACACCGCAGGCGGCATTCGACGACGTCGTCGCACCCGTCTCTCTGGCTCTGGCGCAGGAGAAGCGCGTGACCGAGCAGATCGTGGAGCTCGTGAAGCTCGCTCGAGACGAGGGCGAGCTCGTCGGCGAGCAGTTCCTCCACTGGTTCCTCCAGGAGCAGCGCGAGGAGGTCGCGTCGATGAGCGAACTCCTGACCGTCGTCGAGCGCGGGAAGGACAGTCTGCTGAGCGTCGAGGAGCACCTGAGCCGCGCTGCCGGTGGTGAGAACCTCCTCGAAGCCGGCGCACCCCCCGCGGCCGGCGGCGCGCTCTAGCCCGAATGCACGAGATCAGGTTGCGCACGGCGCGGCGGAGCCACGTCGTGGACATCAGTGCCGATGTGCGTGGTGCCGTCGACGGCTCGCATGGATCGGCCGTGCTCGTCTATGTCCCGCACACTACGGCGGGCGTGACGGTCAACGAGCACGCTGACCCCGCTGTCGGTCGAGACCTCGAGGCGGCCCTGGAGCGCATGGTCGACGACGGCTGGCCCTGGGAGCACCACGAGCCGGAAAAGGGTGAGGAGAACGCGCCGACGCACGTCCGCGCCGCACTCATGGGCCCGAGCGTGCTCATTCCGCTTCGGGAGGACGGTTCGCTGGCTCTCGGAATGTGGCAGGGGATCTTCTTCTGCGAGTTCGACGGACCGCGCGAGCGCACGGTCTACGTCAGCGTCCTCGCGTGATCGAGGTCGTCGGGCTCAGCAAGCGGTTCGGCTCGACGCTGGCGGTCGACGATCTCACGTTCTCGGTGAAGCCCGGGGCGATCACCGGGTTCCTCGGGCCGAACGGCGCGGGGAAGTCGACGACGATGCGCGCGATCCTCGGGCTCGTCCGGCCGAACGCCGGAACGACGAGCATCCTCGGTCAGCAGTATCGCGAGCTCGACCAACCGGTTCGCCGCGTCGGCGTGCTGCTCGAGACCTTCGATGCCCATCCTGGCAGGTCGGGGCGAAACCACCTCCGCGTGCTGGCACTGGCAGGGGGCATCCCGCGCGCGCGGGTGGACGAGGTGCTGTCGCTCGTCGATCTGGGGCAGGCGAGTCGCCGCCGCGTGAAGGGCTACTCCCTCGGAATGCGGCAGCGTTTGGGCCTCGCTGCGGCGCTTCTCGGCGATCCCGAGGTCCTCGTCCTCGACGAGCCCGCCAACGGCCTCGACCCACAGGGAATCCGCTGGCTCCGGGACTTCCTGCGGACGCTCGCCGCAGATGGTCGGACGATCCTCGTGTCCAGCCACGTGCTCGCGGAGGTCGCCCAGACCGTCGACGAGGTCGTGATCATCCATCGCGGCAAGCTCGTGCAACAGGTGGCGATGGCCGAGCTCGAGGCGATGGCGGCCGGCTCGACGACGGTGCGGTCACCCGAGGCGGAGCGGCTGGCGACGCTGCTGGCCGAGGCGGACATGGGCGTCCGCGCTGTCGGCGACGGACGGCTTGCCGTTGCGGCGCCGCCCGAGCAGATCGGCGAGATCGCCGCCGCGAACGGAGTGGTGCTGCACGAGCTCTCGGTCGAGCGCGCGACGCTCGAAGAGGTGTTCCTCGAGCTCACCGGCGAGCCCGGGGAGCGTGGCGCGTGATGCGCCTGTTCGGGGCGGAGCTTCTGAAGCTCCGGACTCTCCGCTCGACATGGGGCTTCGGCCTGGTCGCGCTCGCATTCGGAGCGCTCGTGACTGCGGGAGACATCGGTGGGTCGACGGAGCTCGATCGGCTCGATCCCGAGCTGCAGTCCCGGATCGTGCTCGACGCTGCATTCGCTGTCTCGATCCTCGCGCTGCTTGTCGGGATCATCCTCGTGACCAACGAGTTTCGTCACGGCACGATCGCGCGGACGCTCCTCGCGACGCCGCGCCGCGGACGATTCGTCGCCGTCAAGCTCCTCACCGGTGCTGTTGCCGGCGCCGCGCTCTTCCTCCTCATGCTCGTGGTGATCGCGGTGACCGCCGTCATCTGGCTCGGCATCCTCGACGTTCCTCTCGCGCCGGGTGAGGCGGCCGACGGGTTGTGGCGGGCACTCTTCGCCGTCGTCCTGGCGGGGACGTTCGGGGCGGCCGTCGGCGGCGCGGTTCACTCCCAGGTCGGTGCGCTTGTCGGCGCGCTCGTGTGGATGTTCGTCCTCGAGCCGATTTGCTGGGTGGTTCTAGGGCTGCTCGACCTCGACAGCATCGCGGAGTACTTGCCGGCTGCTTCTCTCGGCCGCCTCGTGGACTCGGACGGAGGGGGCGACGTGCCCTGGCTCGGCGCCTCGGGCGCCTTCCTCGGGTGGATCACGGTGGCGACCGTGCTCGCGGTGCTTCGCACGAGGCGACGAGACATCACGTAGGCGCGGGTACGCTGGCTGGCCGGTGGCCGCGCCAGTTCGCAAAGGGGAGGAGCTCGAGCTCCGAATCGACTCGCTCGCCTTCGGCGGGAGCGGTGTGTCGCGACATGACGGCTTCGTCGTGTTCGTCCGGGGCGGCGTGCCGGGTGACGATGTGAAAGCTCGAATCACGAGGGTCAAGCGCGGCTTCGCGGAGGGCGTCGTCACCGAGCTCGTCGAGCGAAGTCCGTCGCGCGTCGATGCTCCCTGCCGGCACTTCGGAATCTGCGGCGGCTGCCGCTTCCAGGACCTCGCCTACGACGTGCAGGTAGCAGAGAAGGAGCGCCAAGTACGCGACGCCCTCGTGCGTATCGGCCGCTTCCCGGATCCGCCGCTCGAGCCGATCGTGCCCGCGGCCTCGCAGTTCGGGTACCGCAACAAGCTCGAGTACTCCTTCACGACGACCGAGGACGGCGTCGACCTCGGGTTCCATCGGGCCGGGCGCTGGGACGAAGTCATCGGAATCGAGGAATGCCTGCTGACGACCGATCTCGGTAACGCGATCCGGCTTGCGGTGCGCGGCTGGGCGCGGGAGGAGGGCCTCGAGGCGTACGACCAGTCCTCGGGCGCCGGGTACCTGCGTCACCTCGTCGTTCGAGAAGGCCGGAACACCGGACAGGCGCTCGTCGTGCTCGTGACCGCGCCCGGCGATCGATTCGAGGCCGGCTACCTCGTCGACGTGCTGCGGCGATTCTCGGAGGTTCGCTCGGTGCACTGGGCGATCAACGACACGCCCGCCGAGCAGACGAACCTTCCGACGAAGCTCCTGTGGGGCGTCGACGCGATCGAGGAGGAGATCCTCGGCCTGCGCTTCCGCGTCCGCCCATCGGCGTTCCTGCAGACCAACACGGAGATGGCCGCGACGCTGTACGAGCTCGCGCGGGACTATGCGCGGCTCACGGGTGTCGAGAACGTCTTCGACCTCTACTGCGGCACCGGCACGATCGGCCTGGCACTCGCCGGGAGCGCACAGTCCGTATGGGGCCTCGAGATCTCCGAGGAGGCCGTGGCGTGTGCGATCGAGAACGCAGAGCTCAACGGCATCGAGAACGCACGCTTCTTCGCCGGCAACGTCGGTCAGACGATCGAGGAGCTTCGCGAGGAGGCCGGGGATCCCGACCTCGTGGTCGTGGATCCTCCGCGTGCCGGGCTCGCTGGGAAGGCGCTGCGCCGTACGGGCGCGCTCGGTGCGCCGCGGATCGTCTACGTCTCGTGCAATCCGACCACGCTCGCGTCGGATCTGCAGGTGCTACGCGACGAGTACGGATATGAGCTCGAGCGTTGCAGGCCCGTCGACATGTTTCCGCACACGCCGCACGTCGAGTCGGTGTCGTCGCTCAGCCTGCCTCGGTAGGGCGGGCTCGCACGCGGCGAACGTCGCGCCAGAGCAGGTCGGCGTTCGGGAGGAGGAATCCGAGGCAGACGGCAGGGAGCGCGGGGAGGCCCGCCACGTCTTCCCAGTACCAGACGAGCGCGAGCGTCGCGCCGAGGCAGGCTGTCATTCCGACCCACGTCGCGGCGACGCGCAGCCGGAAGCGGTCGGCAGCGGCGAGGAAGAGCGAGAAGAAGAGGATGTCTGGCGGCCCGATGTTCACGACGGCGGTCTCACCCGGGCTCGGAAAGGCCATCGCGACCTGCTCGAAGAGTCCCGGCCTTTCCTCCACGACGTACTCGGTGGGACCGGCCGCAACCGACCAGATGTCGACCCACGGCACGAGAACGGCGACGAGGGTCAGCCACCACAGCTCCTCGAACAGCGAGAGGAACGTAAAGCCGGCGAGCGCATAGCACGCGAGCTTCGCGACGTTGGCCGCCGATTCGAGATCGAGGAGCGAGAGTGCGACGGCGAGCGCGCCGGCAGCGGCGGCGAGGACGAGCAGCGGCTTCGTACGGGGGCCGGCGACGGGAAGCGCGAGCCAGATGGCGGCCGCGAACGCCGGAAGGACGACGAGTGCGTAGAACGCCACGTCCAAGCTGGACGGCAGCTCCGGCAGATGCCGTGCGCCCGTGCCGTATCCGACGAGCACGACGAGGAGTGCGGCGAGCGCGGCCGTCCGACGTTGACTCAGGGGATTCATCGGCACCGCGGCCGCGAAGCGGACGCCTTCAGGGATCCTCCTGCGATCGGAATCCGCGAGCGCGGATTCCGATCTTGCGGACAATCTAGTATGGCGGCTGCTCCGCCCACCAGGGGCCGAGCGCCTTGAAGGCGTTCCAGAACGCCGTCTTCGCGGGCGCCTCGTCGAGCGCCTCGTCGATGTCCGGCGTGACGAGGGCCTGGATCGTCGGCGTGAAGCGCTGGATTGCACCGAGTCCAGTGGCATCGAGCCGATCCGAGAGTGGAAACGCGAGATCGTCGACGAAGGCGACACACTGCTCGCCCATCGCGACGACGAGCTTCGGCTGGACGATGTAGAGCTCGCGCGTCAACCAAGCGGCTGCGTCCTCCGGATCCTCGGTGCCGAACTTGAGGCAGTTGGTGCCGTACACCGAGAGCGGGTCGACGTGGAGACGCTGCAGTGACTTCAGCACGGCCTGCCCCGAACGGCCGAAGAACGCCACGCCCTCCTGGATCTCGGACGGCTGCGGCGAGAACTTCAACAGCATGATGTCCGCGAGTGGATGTCCCGATCCGACGACGGGCACGCGCAGCTCGTCTCCGGAGCGCGCGAGCTCGTCCCCGAGCTCGTTGATCTCGGAAATTGCCTTCTTGAGATACCGCTCGTAGATCTCGTCGGTGGGCACGGAGGCGGGCACGGAGTCGGGAGCACCCTTCTCCCTCAGAGGACCCTTTCCTTGACCTGCGCCACCCACTTGAGCGACTGCAGGTACGCCAGTGACTTCGGTCGACGCAGGATCTCTGCCGAGCGGAGCGACAGCAGGAACTCCTCGGGTCCGTCGAAGCGACGCATGCGGACGACTCCGGTTCCCACGCCTTGGAGGACATGGGCGTCCGATCCTGCACCCTGGAGCAGTCGGTACTTCCGGGCGAAGCGCAGCGCCTCGTCGTTGAAGGAGTCTCGAAGGAGCCGCGCGTTGTAGACCTCGAGCACGTCGATCTCCCCGAGGTGGCGATGGATCGTCGCGGGGTCGGGAATGGCGTGCAGGCGATCGAACGGATGGGGGAGATAGACGAGCCCACCCTGCTCCCGGATGGCGTCGATCGTGTCCGCGAACGACATGCCGCGCGGGATCTCCTCCTCGAGGAAGAGCCCGATCACCTCGCCCTGGTCGTCGGTCTTGACCTCCTCGCCCGGGATGACGACGAGGTCGCGCGTGCGGGCGAGCTCGACGGCCTCGAGCGCGCCACCGAAGACGTTGTGGTCGGTGACGGCGATGCCGCCGAGACCGATCGCTTCGGCGTGGTCGAGCAGGTCTTCCGCGGGAATCGAGCAGTCGTGCGACCAGTCCGTGTGAAGGTGGAGATCGATCGTGATCCAGTTGCGGCCGGCGAGCGGATCCTCCGGGTCTGGCCGGGGCGCGCGCCGCTTTCCGGCGAGCCTCGAGTAGACGGCGTCGAGCTCGCCGGCAACCGTCTCGAAGCTCTGTGTCTCGGCCCGGGTGCGGGCGAGGTGAGCGGCCGTTTCTCGGGCGGCGCCGTCGTCGTCGATGAGTCGCGCGACCTCCTCGGCCACGTCGGCGGCACTTCCGTCGACGAGCGCAACGCTGCACGCGGCCGCCTCGAGCGCGAGGCGCTCCTCGCCTCCGGGCGCGGAGACGAAGACCGCCGCCGGTCCGAGGACAGCGGCGCGCTGCGCGCTCGTGCGGGTGGCGCGAACGTGCACGCGCGGTTGTAGTCGTCGCGGGATCGCCGGTCGGAAGCCGAGCGGCTTCGTGTGCAGGAGTGTTGCCTCCCATGCGGGCGCGTCCTCGAGGAGACGCAGCAGCGCGCGCGTCGTGGAGCGCCCGGCCGCCTCGAGCTCGATTGCGAGGAGCTCGCGTTTCGGTGCGGGCCTGAACAGCTCGAGGTCGACACCGAGCGGGATGACGTTGTAGTCACCCTCGAACCGCTCGGTGGCCGCCTCCGCGGTCTCCTCGGACGTCGCAAGCAAGGCGTCGATCCGAGTTCGCAGGCGGTCACGTCGCGAGCGCCGCGCGGGGTAGCCGAGACGATCGACAGAGAAGAAGGTGGCTGCGGTCAAGGCGTGCGTCGAGGTGAGCGCGAGGTACGAAAGGCTCGGGAGGCCTGGCTCGAAGCCGTGCACGACGTCGAACCGGCCGTGGGTGAGAGCGAGTCGGAGGTTTGCCCGCACCGCCACCGGGACGCCCATGTTCGTTCGGCGCGACAGCGGAACCGAGGGCCCAACCGCGATGACTTCTGCGTCGGCGCCGCGTTGGAGCGCTCGCCGACCTGCGAGCAGGTCGCGTGCGCGCGACGACGGCGCGAGCACCGTCACCTCATGTCCGAGCTCCCGGAGCGCCGCCGCCGCCCCTTCCGCGTGCGCGTTCACCTCATGTGGCTGCGACCACGCGAACGGCGTGACGAAGCAGATGCGGAGGCTCACACGCGGCAGTGTAGGGGCGAGATACATCTCGCCCCTACAATCGAGGCGTGGCCGAGGTCGAGATCAAGGTGCGGGCAAACGGGCCGTACCGGATCACCGGACCGGTGCGCATCGTCGACGCCGAGGGGGTGGCACTCGTGCTGCCGGAGGGCGACTCGATCGTGCTCTGCCGGTGCGGTCACTCGGTGAATAAGCCGTTCTGCGACAAGTCGCACAGACGCGTCGGGTTCATCGCGGACGACGCGGCGCCTCGCGCTACCGCGTAGCACGCCGCCGCAGGAGAAGTCGCTCGCCCTGAGCCAGTTCGACCACGAAGCCTGCGTTCGAGCTGGTCACCACGAGCTCGACGCCGTCGAGCGACGCGAGCACGCGCACGGCGCGGCGACGATCAGGCTCGCCGCCGCGCCGATCCAGAAGATGCGCGCGAGGCGCCTACGGCTCACGCTTTCGCGGCCGCCGTCGGCTTCTTCACCGCGTTGCGGACGATGAAGCGCTCGATGTCCTCGCGCGCCTCGTCGTCGCGGATCTGCTTCGGCGGCGACTTCATGAGGTATGCGCTCGGCGCCTCGAGCGAGCCCGAGATGCCGTTGTTCAACGCGAGCTTGGCGAGCCGGACGGCGTCGATCACGATGCCGGCCGAGTTCGGTGAGTCCCAGACCTCGAGCTTGAGCTCGACGTTGAGCGGCACGTCGCCGAACGACGAGCCCTCCATGCGGATGTACGCCCACTTGCGGTCGGTGAGCCACGGGACGAAGTCCGACGGGCCGACG
>Ga0136631_10000067_pt1 | contig 26774 bp, 26 predicted proteins | sample AntDrymUQ6012206_2_FD_104655 | JGI IMG/M metagenome (GOLD analysis project Ga0136631, IMG submission 104655) | Polar desert sand microbial communities from Dry Valleys, Antarctica - metaG UQ601 (22.06) | ecosystem: Environmental > Terrestrial > Soil > Desert | place: Antarctica: Dry Valley... | reverse complement strand
GGACTGCATCTACGAGGGCGAGGATCAGCTCTACATACACCCTGACGAGTGCATCGACTGCGGCGCCTGTGAGCCGGAGTGTCCGGTGACGGCCATCTTCCCCGAGGAGGACGTGCCGCCCCCAATGGTCGAGTACATCGAGAAGAACAAGGAAGTGTTCAACAGCGACGCGCCGCCGGGACGGCCGAAGAGGTAGAAGGGCTATTGGCTATTGGCTGTGGGCTATTGGTTATTCCACAAACAAGCGACCCTCCTTGGACATCCAGGAGGGTCTTTAGTTTTGCGTTCTAGCCAATTGCCAATAGCCAATAGCCCACAAAGAAAGGTTTCAGCCCAGCGATCTCACGAATTCCCGCAAGATGGCGGTAGTAGCGTCGGGCTGTTCCACCGGCGGCAGGTGAGCCGCTCCAGGGACGACCGCAAGGCGACCCCCGGGGATCGCCGCGGCCATCGCTTTTGCCTGGTCAGGCGGGGTCAGAATGTCGGCCTCACCCACCACCACCAGTGTCGGGATACCGGAAAGGGTTGGCAGGAGAGAGTGACTGTCCTCCCGGTCCCGCATGGCGGATAGTGCCCCCACGATCCCGGCCACCGGAGTCCTGGCCATCATTGCGCGAACTCGCTCGGCGACGTCAGGCCGCCGGCTGAGCGTTGTTGAAGCCAGCATCTTCGGAAGCATCGATTCAGCAATCGCTGCCGCGCCATGCTCCCGCGCGGTGGCCGCCGCCGCATCGCGGGCTCGTCGCATTTCGGGAGCATCCGCGTCTGCCCGGCTGCTCATCAGCACCAGGCCGCGAACCCGGGAGCGCCACTGCCGCAGGAACTCGAACGCCACGTAGCCGCCCATCGACAGTCCGCAGAGTACCACGTCGTCCACGCCGAGGGCGTCCAGCAGTGCCGCGAGATCGGCTGCATAGATCGACATGCTGTAGCCGAGATCCGGGGAGTCAGACTGGCCCATACCACGCAGATCGACCGCGATACACCGGAACCCCTCCAGCATTCCGATCTGCTCTCTCCAGATGGTGCGATCGAGCGGGTAGCCGTGGACGAAGAGGACAGCGGGGCCCTCGCCTCCCTCCTCGACCGCCAGGCTTACTCCGTGCACCGTGATACGCTGGACGTTCCCCGGAGAATCGCGCCGGGCGTTCATGTATTCGCTGAATTCCTGCGGCACCGGAATTGGGCTGCCGTCCCGATCGATACAGACGAAAACGAATTCCGCGCTGGCAATGAGGGCGTCGTCGCGAACTCGTCGTGCGGTCTGGCGCATCGTAAAGCTGGTGCGTCCGTGGTGGGTGAGCACCTGCTGAAAGCGAAGCACATCGCCCGGGAATGCGGCCGCCCGGTAGTCGATGATGGTCTTCCGCAGGGCAGGCCAGGCGCCTCCCCGGGTAAAGACGTCCATGCCCGGGCCACCGCGCAGCATCTCCCACCGGGCCCGCTCGAACAGGCTGAGGAACGAGGCCTGATTGAGGTGGCCGAAGGCATCGCACTCGTCCGGGTAGACGACGAGATCGATCTCGGGAGTGGACATGGTGGAAATAATAGCGGGGCAGCGGGGCAGCGCGGCAGGACAGTCGCTGGAGTGGACTGAGTTCCTTTCACCCACCTATGTTCCAACGATCCGTCGTCGCCACCAACCGCCCTGCTGCCCCGCGGCCCCGCCGCCCCGCTGACATGAAGCCACCAACCGACTACATCCGCCACGCCGCCCGCCTCGCCCGGAAGCTCCAGATGGATGGCGCCATGGGAGGCGCTCCGCAACCGGACGCCGAGTTCTACAAGACACTGTCCAAGGCGTTCGACGAGATCGCCGCGGGCCTGGAGCTGGTGGCCAAGGCGGAGAAGTGACGGGTCCATCCCGACCCGATGCCCTTGAGCGGCCCCGGGTGCAGCTGATCGCCAGCCAGGCTGAGCTGGAACAGCTCTTTCAACGATTTGAGGGCGAGCCGCTCCTGGCTGTCGATACCGAGGCAGCCAGCTTTCACCGCTTTCACGACCGCATCTATCTGCTCCAGCTTTCCTCCCGGCAGGAGACCGCCGTGGTGGACCCGCTCGCCGTCACCAGCCTGGCCCCCCTCGCGAGGGCACTGGCTAACCCTGATGTCGAGATCGTCTTTCACGACGCCGACTATGATCTCCGGCTGCTGAACCTCGAATACGGCTTCGGAATCACCAATCTCTTCGATACCCGGATCGCCGCGCAGTTGCTTAACGAGCCAGGTGTGGGGCTCGCTGCACTGCTGGAGAAGTATTTTGGCATGAAGCTGGACAAGCGCTTTCAGCGCGCCGATTGGTCGGCACGGCCGCTCTCGCCTGAGATGCTGGAGTACGCGGCGGGCGACACCCATCACCTTCCAGCGCTTCGCGACTTGCTCCGGGAGCAGCTCCGCCAGCGTGGCCGCCTGGAATGGGCCGAAGAAGAGTTTGCCTTGGCCACGGGAGCTCGATGGTCACCGCCGGACGCAGACGAGCCGGCCTACCTCCGGCTCAAGGGCGCAAAGGCACTTCCCGGAAGAGCACTCGCCGTCCTGCGCGAGCTGTTCGAGTGGCGAGACCAGCTGGCCCGCCGCACTGACAAGGCGGCATTCAGGATTCTCAACAACGAGCCGATGCTGGCGATGGCTCTGGCGCCTCCGGCCGATCTGGCGGCGCTGAAAGCGGTGCGGGGCATCGGTGGGGAGCAGGCCGAGCGGAGAGGGCGGGAGATTCTGGCGGCGGTTCAACGCGGCCTGGCGATTCCTGAGGCTGACCTTCCCAGAGTGGTCCGGCCGCACCGACGGCCAGCCGATCCTGCCTACGAGGCCCGACTCGAGCGACTCAAGGCTGCAAGAAACCTGCTGGCTGCCCAGCACGAGCTGGCGCCCGGGGTCCTCTGTCCCAACGGTACCCTCGAGGCGATTGCCCGTATCAATCCGACATCTATCGACGAGCTGGCCAACGTTCCGGAGTTACGCTGGTGGCAGTGGCGCGAGATCGGCGGAGGCCTCCTCGCCGCCCTCCAGCGCCCGCCTGACGGAGCAACTACCGGCTAGAAACCGAGGAACGTTCGCACCCGGGGGTCCATCTTCTCCGGGGTCCAGTAGGGATCCCACACCAACTCGACCTCTACCGACTGTACCCCCTCCATATCTCCCACTACCCGTTTCACGTCCGCGATGATCTCGGCCCCAGCCGGGCAGCCGGGCGAGGTCAGGGTCATCTGCACCTGCACACTTCCCGCCTCATCCACGTCGACCTCGTAGACCAGACCAATGTCGATGATGTTGAGATTGAGCTCAGGATCCTTGACCGCGCGGATGGCTTTCCGGATGGCTTCGGCTGTAGGAGCGGTAGGCATGGGGCACACTCGAGGCGGCTGGGCAATTTGCTACAAGGGGCACCTTTCACTGGGAAAGATAACCGGTCCCTCTGCTCAGCAGGCCGACACCAGTTCCTGTTCACATACCCGGGGAACCAGGCGGATGGCGGCGTCCGAGAGCGATGTCCTGACCGTTCGGAGCGCATGATGTGCGTCCGGTGCCCTGGGGTCGAAGGTGCGGTTGGTCAGGAAGACGAGGAATAAGTCGTGGGCCGGATCCACCCAGATTTCGGTGCCGGTAAAGCCGGTGTGACCGTAGGCGGCCTGGCTGATCAGGGTACCGAAGAGACTCGGCTCCTTGCCGTCGAGCTCGGGGGTGTCCCAACCCAGCAGGCGAGGACCGCTCTTTTCCCCCCGGGTCAGGAACTGGCGCATGGTCGCCGGCGTCACCCACTGGCCGTGGGGCCCGGCGCCGTTCCTCAGCCAGGCCTGGGCGTAGCGCGCCAGATCCATCCCGGTCGAGAAGATGCCGGCATGACCCGCGGCGCCGCCAAACACCACCGCATTGGGATCATTCACCTGGCCCTGAACAGGGTGCCCGCGCCAAAGCGCGGTGGGCGCCGTCCGGCGATGGACTGAGGCGCGCGGCCGAAAGGTCGTCGCCTGAAGCTCCAGCGGCCGAAACACCTCCCGAGTTACCAGACTATCGAGCGGTAGTCCCGACACGCTCTCGAGGACCAGGCCCATCAGGATCGCGTTGAGGTCGCTATACACCGCACTGTTGCCCGGCTGCCGGACCAAAGGTTCGGCGTAGAGCAGCGCCTTGGCGGCGTCGCGGGTTCGCGCCTGCTTGAAAAACGGCACGTAGCTTCGGAGCCCGCTGGTATGGTCGAGCAACATCCGGACGGTGACCCGATCCTTGGGCCCACCGGCAAACCGAGGCAGATATTGCCGGACCGGAGCGTCGAGGCTGAGACGTCTGGTATCCACCAGCCGCATGGCCGCGCTCGTGGTCCCCATGACCTTGGTGATCGAGGCGATGTCCCACAGTGTCGAATCGGGTGACGGCACCGCAGAAGAGGGGCTCCAGGTAAAGTGGCCGTATCCACGGGCGTAGAGCACCGAGTCCCTTCGGCCGATGACCACGACCGCCCCGGGATACACCATCTGCCTGATTCCCTGCCTAACGATCGCATCCACCTCGGCCAGCGACTGGGCCCGTAACGGAGCACCGAGCGCCAGCGCGGTCAGAAACACGCCGGAGAAGGCGCGGAGGCGAAGCCCGCTTGTGCTGGTTTCTATCACGGCGTCCCCGCCAGATCCTGGAGCGGGCCAACGGGAAGTTGATAGAGCAGTTGGGCGGTACGCCGGTCCCGCTCCGAGAGGGTACTGGTTTTGGTTGCTGGGAACATGACGTCGGCAGAATCGGACGAGTGAGGCAGGCCGAGCGCATGACCGGTCTCGTGCACTGCGACTGCGCGAAGCGCAGCATCCGGCATGGCAAAACCGGTATTGGTGCGCAGCGCCAGCGAGATCGCAGCCTTGCGGACCCGGCCGGCGCGGTCCCATGTCAAATCGGTTTGCCCGGCGCGATCGAAATCGAAATGATCGATCCAGCGCACCACGATATCGGCAGCGGTGCTGTCGGAGGTCGGGCTGAAACGTACGCCGATACCGGTATCCACCCAGCTGTTCAGCGCCATGCGGATGAACTCGACCATTCGGGGCTGATAACCGGGAGGGCCGCCCTCGAGCACGCAGACCTTGAGCGGTGTTCCGTTGCGATCGGGCCAGCGACGCACCAGCGAATCGGTGCTGACGATCAGGGAATCCAGATAGGTCGCCCTACCCTCGCGGGTGAGGTGCTGTCGGGCGGCGAGCCGGGCCAGTCGGTCGATGGTAGGCGTGTTGGTTGCTGCGGCTCGGTCTATGGAATTGGAGTCACCGCCGGGCCTGGCCACAGGACTGCGGCCAGCGAGAACCGCTGCAGCGGGCACGCTATCGCTGGAACCCGAAACCGGCGACCCCTGTGATGCCGAGGCAAGGGCCTGCGATACCCGGTCCGCAACGACCATGGCAAGAAGCCCGAATGTCACCAGGGGCAGCACGGCGAACCTCATAGGTCTCCAGAGTGTGGCGGCGGCAGAGGCCTTTTCCAGGCAGGAAGACACCGTACTCAGTGCAAATTCTGCGCGCGGCGGCTCAGCTCTTGGCTTCGAGCCAATTGGGCCCAGTCCCGATGTCCACCACCAGGGGCACCCGGAGGGGGGCAACGTTCTCCATCTGGGCCCGGACGAGCTGGGCGAGGGGTTCAACCTCGTGGGGTAGGGCTTCGAAGATGAGCTCGTCGTGCACCTGGAGGAGCATCCGGCTGGCTAGTCCACGCTCCCGGATGCCCCGATGAATCCGCACCATGGCCAGCTTGATCAGGTCGGCTGCCGAGCCCTGAAGCGGCGAATTCTGCGCATTCCGCTCTCCATAGGCGCGCTGATTGAAGTTGCGGTCCTTGATCTCGGGGATATACCGGCGCCGCTTGAAGAGTGTCTCGACGTATCCCTGCTGCCGGGCCAGCTCGATCTGCCGATCGAGAAAGGCACGAACCCCGGCGAAGCGCTCGAAATAGCGGGAGATGAACCCCTTTGCATCATCCTGCGAGATGCCGAGCTGCCGGCTCAGGGCGAAAGGTCCTTGACCGTAGATCGTAGCGAAATTGATCGTCTTGGCGCGGGCGCGCATCTCGCTGGTGACCAGTGGCAGAGGCACATTGAAGATCAGTGCCGCGGTCTGCCGGTGGATATCCCCACCTTGCTGGAATGCCTCGATGAAGGCCGGGTCCTCCGACAGGTGGGCCATGATCCGAAGCTCGATCTGCGAGTAGTCGGCCACCAGGAACACCCACCCTTCCCGCGGCACAAAGCCTGCCCTGATGGCCTCGCCCCGGGGGGTGCGTATCGGAATGTTCTGAAGATTGGGCTCCGCTGAGCTGAGCCGCCCAGTGGCGGCGCCCGCCTGGTTGAAGCTGGTATGAATCCGACCGGTCCGCCGATTGATTCGCTGAGGAAGGGTGTCCACATAGGTGCTCTTCAGCTTCTGCAGCTCGCGGTACTCCAGAATTAGCCGCGGCAGCTGGTGTCCCATGGCGGCAAGCTGCTCCAGCACGTCGGCGTCTGTTGAGGGTCCGGTCTTGGTCTTCTTCAAGATTGGCAGCTGATGCTTCTCGAACAGGATGATAGCAAGCTGGCGGGGGGAGTTGAGGTTCAGGTCGGTGCCGGCGACCCGCGCAATCTCCTGCTCCAGCCGCCGAAGATCCTTCCCCAGCTCATCGCTCAAGCGGCGAAACACCGACAGGTCGATGGTGATGCCGGCCCACTCCATATCGGCGAGCACTTCGACCAGGGGCATCTCGATATCGCGCAGCAGGGCCTCGAGCTTCATCTCGGCCAGCATCGGCCTGAAGAACCGGTGCAGGGCCAGGACCGTAGCTCCATCCACGCCGCAATAGTTTGCGGCCAGTGGGATCGCCACTTCGGCAAACGGGATCTCAGACTTCCCTTTGCCTACCAGGTCCTGGTAGGTCTGCATTGCCCGGCCAAGGTGCTCGAGGCAGAGGGTGTCTATGGTGTGGGACCGCCGTCCGGGATCGAGCACGAAGCTGGCGAGCATCGAATCGTATGCCGCTCCCCTTAGCTCGACGCCCGCCTGTCGCAGGACCTGCCAGTCGAACTTGATATCATGACCTGCCTTGGGCACCGCAGGATCGGTGAGCAGCTCGTAAAGGGGCGCGGAGGCAGGATCGGTCAGCGGCGGCAGGTTCCGCACCGGCATGGGAGCGGCCAGCTCCCCGCCGCCTGGCCGGTGGCCAAAAGGCAGATACCAGACTTCTTCTGGACCGGCGGCAAGTGAGAGCCCGATCAGCTCTCCGGAGTGAAGCTCAGGTGACGAGCTCTCGGTGTCGAGCCCGACCATCGGAGCAGCCCGCAGCCGCTCGACCAGGGCCGGCAGATCGGCAGGATCATCCAGCACGGTCACCGTTGCAACCGATGGGCCCGTGAGATCCGAGAGGGTAAGCCACGACTCGGCCGAAAAGGAAGACTCGCCCTCATCCTCGGTGAGCGTGGCCAGAGACCCGTCACCCAGATCGAGAGAAGGCTCTCCCTCGTCGGCTGCCGCGGCGGCCACGACGACGCTTTGCTCCACCGGAGCCCCGCTACCCTGCCCCGTCAGCTTGCGGGCCAGCGAATAGAACTCGAGTTCGGTCAGGAGCCGGATCACCGCTTCGCGGTCGGGGTCGTGAGGGATCAGAGCGCCGGCATCGAGCTCTACCGGTACATCGCACTTGATGGTGACGAGCTCGCGCGAAAGCCGCGCGCTGTCCGCCTGACCGAGTAAGGCCTCCCGGGCCCGTTTAGCAGTCACCTCCCCGGCTCTGGCCAAGAGTGTTTCCAGATCGCCGAACTCCGCCAGCAGCTTCTGGGCGCCCTTCTCGCCGATGCCCTTCACCCCGGGGATATTATCCGACGCGTCGCCGACAAGCGCCAGAAAGTCGACCACCTGCCGGGGCGCGACACCGAGCCGAGCGGAAGCATTGCCTTCGTCGACCCAGGTCTCGTCGACCGCGGCGGGCCCGCCTCGCCCTGGATTCAGCAAGGCCACGCGGGGAGCAACGAGCTGGTAGAAGTCCTTGTCGCCGGAGACGATCACGATCTGCAGGCCGCGTTCGGCCCCCGCGGTAGCCAGGGTTCCGATCACGTCGTCGGCTTCGTACCCCGGGATCGCGATCAGTGGGATACCGAACGCTTCGAGCAGTTGCCCGATCCGCTGAACCGAACGGTCGAAGTCGGCCTGGAGCTCGTTGTCGAGCTTTTCCCTGGTCGACTTGTACTCCGGATAGCGCTCCTCCCTGAAGGAGGTGCCGGCATCATTGATCCAGGCGACGTAATCAGGCCGATATTTCTCCCGCAGGCGGAGGAGAAAATTCACCACGCCCCAGGCCGCCGAGGTGTTTTCGCCCTTGGCTGTGCGGAGCGGACGCGAGATCATCGCGAAGAAGGCCCGGTAGATCAGCGCATAGCCATCGATGAGGAAGAGCTGTGGGGGGGTATGGTTGGGGGGCATACAGGGAAAATAAACGTAAGCGGTGAGCGGTGAGCGGGCTGATGGTAGGGAACTCCGGCAGCCCCTCCCGCTTCCCTGCTTACCGCTTACGCTCGCGTCTAGCTCTGTCTTCTCACCCGATTCAGCGTGCGTTCGAACTCGGCCCGGGAACCTGGGGTAAGGCGCAGACGCCCGAACCCGGTCTCATCCTGGAAGAAGAGGGAGAGACGATAGCTAAGATAGGTCCAGCGCACTACTCTGCCGGCCGTGCCCGGACTGGTCTCGATGGTCTCATCCGGCGGCCCGAGCGCAATGAACACCTCGCCACGGTCGGTGCGCCAGCCGGCGACGCCTTCATCGGTAAAGCGGGAATTGGCGGCGCTGATCCGGCCGAAGTACTGGTTCAGCGCCTCATTCTCGGGCGTGATTTTACTGGGATCGGTTTCGGCATAGAACTCCCGCCAGAGGCGCGAGCGCTCCGCGGCCGGAGCCTTCCGCATCGCGTTTACCCGGGAGTCATGCCCGAAATACCGCAGAAGATCGAGCATCTCGTTGAAATTGGTGATCACCCATGCCTGGGAGAACGACACCAGTGCTGAGACGCTTTGCTCGTTTGGGGGGGTGCCGACCAGGAGCTTGAGCTCGCCCAGTGAGATGCTGTCCGGCGCCAGCCGGATGACCTGACTTTCGACCGGGCGACCACCGCGGAACCGGAGCGAATCGGTATAGACAACGTTCTGCTGCTCATCCAATACCCGGAATGGCACAGTGGCCGGGCCGGGAAAGCTGTAACCCTCGACATATGCCAGCAGAGTGTCGGCGCCGTAGCCGACGGCACCCCGGGAATTGAGCACCACGGAGAGAGGGTCGGTCAATGCACCCCGCCCGGTGGCTTGGTAGGCGAGGATTGGGGCAGACGTCGAACCCGCGCTGAACGAAGGGGCGACGAACTTCCCCTGGGCCCGGCTCTCGGCAGTCGAGCTGGCGTCGCGGACAGTCACGGTGACCCTGTAGCTGCCCGGAGTGAGCCGGAGGATTTGCTGAAAGAGGACGCTCTCGTCGGCCCGGAGCGTCTCCTGGAATGTGGGGACCCGAACGACCTCCTCGCGAGTGAGATCAACCGACCGGGCACCCTCCTGCTGAAACGAGATCCCTACCCGATAGCGGGCGACGAAGAGGTTCCCCTCCCGCTGAAAGGCCAGGGCTCGATTTTCCAGTGAGAGACCGAGGGCTGTGATGACGGAGTCCCCCGGGCCCGCGGCGAAGGCAACCGTCCCCACGAACGGCAGGGGCTCGGCGGCAGCCAGCCGCCCCAGGCGCTGGTAAAAGCTCGATACGTTCACCAGCTGCGTAAGCTGCTCCCCGGGTGCCGGCGCCTCCTTGCTGCCGACCCGTTTCCAGCTACCGCAACCAAGAGCGGCCCCGCCAAGAAGGACCGAGATGACGTGCCGATGCATGAGACAACCCATGGGAGAACCGCCTTTGATCCTGCAGGATTGCAGGCCGGCGAAGGTTAGTGATGGCAGACAAGAGGCGTCAAGCGGGTCGCGGACCCGCCAGGGCCCTGTCCAACTTGCTGGCTCCTGTTGGATTAACTAGCTTGGCGACTGCATGAACGGAGATACGCTGGTCGGTCGGACTGTCGCCGGTTACCACCTCAAGCGATATGTCGGCGAAGGCGGCACAGCGACCGTCTATCGCGCCGAGCACCCGGAACGTGGTACGGCGGCGGTGAAGATCCTTCGCTCTCGCCTGTCGGGAGACCCGATTGCCGTCAAGCGCTTCCTTCGCGAAGCCGAGTACGGGGCCCGGGTGAGCCACCCCAACATTGTGCGCGCCTACGACTACGGCCAAGCTGACGGGCTGCACTACCTGGCCCTGGAGTGGGCCGATGGCGAGCCCCTGGCGGAGTTCGTCAACCGCTCCGGTCACCTGGCTCCTGCCCTCGTAGCCAAGATCGTCGAGCAGATCGGCGCCGCGCTGACCGCAGCGCATCACGCCGGCATTATCCACCGCGATCTCAAACCTGCCAACATCATGTACAACCCAGTCGAGCAGAGCGCCAAGCTCCTCGATTTCGGCATCGCGCGGGACTCCGAATCCAATCCGGAGGAGCGGCTCACCAGGGCCGGGTTCTTCGTCGGAACCCTACAGTACGTCGCCCCGGAGACCCTGAGTGGTGAGCTGGTGAAGGAGCAGGCCGACGTCTATAGCCTGGCCACCATTGCCTATTATCTACTGACGGGCGTGTTGCCATTTAATGGAAAGAGTCCTCGGGAGTTGTTCCAGCAACTACTAACCCAACCACCTATCCAGCTGAATGATGCCAAGAAGGGTCTGCGCTTTCCGCAGGCGGTTGAAGCGACCGTCATGCAAGGACTGGAGCGGGACCTGGGCAGGCGCTGCAAGACGGTTGACGAATTTGCCCAGGCCTTCTGCACCGCTGTGCGGGAGGAGGCGCCGAAGCGCCCCGGTTTTCTGGCCGGGCTATTTCGCAAGGGAAGCACGTGACCGATCGTGCCTCGCTCCGTCGCCTGCTGCTGGAGCGTTCGGTCAAGCAAGGGAGTTTTGTTCTCGCATCGGGACAGCAGTCGTCCTACTATATCGATTGCCGCCTGGCGACCATGTCGGCCGAGGGCATGGCGCTGATCGGGCGGATGGGGTGGGCAGCGATTCGGCAGCTCGGTTGGCGGCCGGCAGGCATAGGAGGTCTCACGATGGGGGCAGACCCGGTGGCCTACGCCATCGCGGCCGCGAGCTTCGGCGGCGCCTCACCGGTGGATGGCTTCAGTGTTCGGAAGGAGCCCAAGGATCATGGGACAGGCCGCCTGATCGAGGGGAACTTCAAGTCTGGGGATGCGGTGGTAGTGGTTGAAGATGTGATCACTTCAGGCGGCTCCGCCATGAAGGCGCTCGCCGCCGTGGAAGGAGCGGGCGGAACCGTGCTCGGGGTCCTCGCGGTGGTCGACCGGGAGGAGGGTGGCCGAGCCCGCCTGGAAGCCGACGGACGTCGGGTAGTCACTTTGATCACCGCGTCTGATCTGGGATTGATAGGCGGGTGAAAGGTCCCCTGGCTCTCCAGATTCTGCCCATCTATCTCAACGATCACCTGGCCGGATCGGTCGCGGCCCGTGTGGCCTTTGGCGCCTGACCTCGCGCGTCCTGACCATCCGGGACACCTGACCACGGCGGAGCCTCCCGCGGGCTGGGTACTCTATGATGGCGACTGCGGCATTTGCAGCCGATGGGTCACCTCTTGGGGTCCAGCGCTCCAGCGGCGAGGTCTTGCCATCGCGCCGCTCCAGAGCCCATGGGTGCAGGAACGGACCGGCCTCCCTCCTGTCGACCTGGTGAGCAACATCCGCCTCCTCCAGCCGAATGGGCACCTGCTGACAGGCCCAGAGGTTTACCGGTACCTCTTGCGACAGATCTGGTGGACTTATCCACTCTACCTGCTCTCCAAAGTGCCCGGGCTTAGCCATCTATTCGACTGGAGCTACCGCACCTTTGCCCGCCACAGGACCCGTATTTCGGCCAGCTGTGGCATCCCACCCGCAGCCTGAACCAACGCAGTCCCCATTCAGGAGCAGCCATGAACGAAGAAGTCTTCAACCTCGAGGTGAGAAAGTTCCTGAAGCGGTTCGGCGTCACGGCCCAGCGGGAAATAGAGAAGTCTGTGGCCGCAGCCATTGAACGCGGGACGTTGAAGGGGACAGAGGCTCTTCCGGTTCGCGCGACACTGACGATCCCGGGCGTCCTTTCTGACCTTCATATTGAGGGGGAGATCGCGCTCTCCTGAGCAAGGTGTCATGTCCTGCAAGAAGTTGCCCCCCATCACAGCACAGCGCCTACCTCAAGGAGGTCGCCATGGCACCACGGACGCGTTACCGGCTGGATCGAGTGACGGTGGAGGCCGGGGAGCAGCGTGCGTCCACCTGGACCTTCGGTGGCGAGGCGATGTCCGGCACAGAACAGGCTTTTGCGGTCCAGGACGGCAACTTCCCGGCGCGGAATCAGTGGGAGTTCGTGGTCAGGACCCCCACCGGCCGTGACGGCCGGGTCGAGGTGCGGCCGCGCACCACGCCGAACGTGAAGGTGTGGGCCGAGCTTCCGGATCGCTCGGTGACATTCTCGCGGGCGACAAAAGGCGAGGCTAGGGGCAAGTGGTACTGCAAGGTGGCCCTGGCCGACCCCACCGGCGCCAAGAGCCGGGACGTCATCCGAGGCGACCAGCGTGGAGACTTGCCACCCTGGTTCGGCGCGCTCAAGGGCCGGATGCGGACAAAGCAGACTGTCAGGCCAACAAAGGGCAACGATGGCGAGGACCTGGTCGTCGTTGTAGCAGCCCAGGACCACGCCACGATGATACGACTCTTCTTCGCCACCAAAGTATGGATACTGAAGGAAGGAATCAGTCTGGAGGCATGACGTATACCTCCGCAACTGTACCGGGGTGCGCCGCCTGTGCCGAGGTAGCGGGTGACGTCGAAGCGCCCGGCGGCGTTATCGTGGATGACGGCCTCTGGTTTGTGAGCCACCATACCGGCGCCTTCACCGATCCGGGGGAGCTGATAGTCAAGACTCGCCGACACTGTGAGTCCCTGGCCGAGCTGACGCCGGCGGAGGCAGAGGGCCTCGGCCCAATTCTCCGCGCTGGTGTCAGCGCACTGGAACGAGTAGTGGTTGCCGAGCGAATCTATGCGGTATCATTCAACGAGCGCATTCGTCACGTGCACTTCCTCCTCTTGCCCCGCACGGCAGACATGCCGCGAGGTCACGTGATCTCCGATCTATACCGCCGGGCGCGTAACCTGTTCCGGAAAATCGGGGTGCTCCGGAATCCGACCGCTGCCGCAAGGGAGGAAGCCGCCAGGCGAGTGCGGCGGCTATGGGAGGCCTCGACCTGACTCATGCCCGAGAGCACTGCGCCTACCCGCAGGCTGGCGATTGAACCGCTCCAAGCTCTACCCCGCGAGAGACGAGAGCGGCCTGGAGGTTTTGCTACGCAAGACCGTGGGACCGCTGACCGGGTTCAGCCCGAAAGCTGACGTTGAGCGGCGAGGTATGGTGCGCTATCCTGAGTCGAAGTAGGATCGAGCATAGATGCGCGAAGCACGTTTGAAGCCCGAGTTTGCGGACCTCTATCCGAGCCTCACCGCCGGCCAGTGGGAGCCTGCGGCCCGCGTGGCAGAAGCGGTACTGGCTCGGCTTCTCCTGATGGAGATCTCGGACGCGCCGATACAGGACCGGGTGCTTCGGGAGGAGCATTTCGAGTTCCGCGGTGAGAGTCCTGACGGGGCTCCGCGTGCACCCGACAGCGAGCGTACTGCCGACAAGGCTCGGGAGTAGACGGAGGAAGCCGCCGCCGATGGATGATCTTCGATACCCGATCGGGCCGTTCCGGTACGGCGGTTCCACCAGCCCGGCCCTGCGAGATCAGTGGCTGGGCGAGATTGCCGCGGCGCCAGGACAGCTCAGGGCAGCCGTGGCCGGCCTGTCAGACCCTCAGCTCGACACGCCATATCGTCCCGACGGTTGGACGGTGCGGCAAGTGGTGCACCATCTTCCCGACAGCCATCTCAATGCCTACACCCGCATCAAGCTGGCGCTCACGGAAGAGGAGCCCACCATCAAGCCTTACGAGGAGGCGCGCTGGGCCGAGCTCCCGGACGCCCGCTCCGGACCGCTGGAACCCTCGCTGGCCCTGCTCGACTTCCTCCACCAACGCTGGCTGCTGCTGTTGCGGAACCTGCGACAAGCCGACTTTGCGCGCCGGTACCGGCATCCCGAGCACGGCCGTATGTTCGAGTTGGATGAAGTGCTGGCGTTGTACGCGTGGCATGGCAGGCACCACGTGGCCCACATCACCTCGCTGCGCCGGCGCATGGCATGGGACTGACCGGGAACGATCTGAAGCCGGAAACTGTTGATGGTGAGTCACAAACGAGAGGAGCACATGACACAGTTGGAGAAGGCCACCTTCGGAGCCGGATGTTTCTGGGGGGTAGAAGTAGCGTTCCGGCAGGTACCCGGGGTGACCGATGCGGCTGCCGGCTACCTGGGAGGGACGCTCCCGAATCCGACATATAAGGATGTGTGCAGCGGTCGTACCGGTCATGCCGAGGTGGTCGAAGTCACCTATGACCCCGGCAAGGTCAAGTACGAAGACCTGCTCAATGTGTTCTGGACCAGTCACGACCCGACCACGCTCAACCGTCAGGGTCCGGATCGCGGTACACAGTACCGGTCGGCGATTTTTTACCACGACGATGGCCAGAAGGCCGCGGCCGTTGCCTCGAAGGACCGGTGGAACAAGTCAGGCAAGTTCTCCAGCCCGATCGTTACCGAGATCACCCCTGCGTCGGCCTTCTATAGGGCCGAAGAGTATCACCAGCGCTATCTCGAGAAGCAGGGACTAGCGAGCTGCCACATCAGGTGATGAGTGCGCTGCGGTTGTTTCTGGCAGCCGGGATACTCGTCCTGACTGCCGGCACCGGGCAAGCGCAGACGGCAGTTCGGGCTCCCCAAATGGAAATTCCGCTGGATGGGAATCCAGGCCCGCTCGATGCAATCACCGATGTTCCCGGCGTGGCCGTAGGGCACGCCACCCTGATCTCAGGCTCGGGCAAACTGCGGGTCGGGGCCGGGCCAATACGGACCGGGGTAACCGCGATCTTTCCCCGCGGGACTCGCGACCTGGCGGAGGTTTTCGCCGGCTGGTTCAGCCTGAACGGCAACGGAGAGATGACCGGCACCCCGTGGATCGACGACTACGGTCTCCTGCTCTATCCCATCGCCATAACTAACACCAATAGCGTCGGCACTGTCAGGGACGCGATCATCGAGTGGGGACGGACCCGGGTGCCGGGGGTTTTCAACTGCTGCCTGCCGGCCGTGGCCGAGACCTGGGACGGCGACCTCAACGACATCTACGGTTTTCACGTCACCAAAAAACATGTCTTTGCCGCGCTGGCTGCCGCCAAGCCCGGGCCGGTGGCGGAGGGCAACGTGGGTGGTGGCACGGGGATGCAGTGCCTCGGGTTCAAAGGCGGTATCGGGACGGCCAGCAGACGGTTGTCGGGGAAGGCAGGCGGGTTCACCGTCGGCGTCCTGGTACAGTGTAACTTCGGCCTTCGACGACAGCTTCGGATTGCAGGTGTGCCCGTGGGCGAGGAAATCACCGAGCCCAAGCCGTGTTACGATACCGACACACCGCTGGCCCCAGAGCAGGCCAACATGCGTTGCCCCCGGGGACTCGACCGGGAGCGCGAGCATGGGTCCATCATTGCCATCATTGCGACCGACGCCCCGCTGCTTCCTCATCAGCTGCGCCGGGTAGCCCGCCGAGCGGCGCTCGGAGTAGGGCGCATGGGTGGCATTGCGGGTGCCGGGTCGGGTGACCTGTTTCTCGCCTTTTCCACCGGCCGGACGAAAGCCGCAGACAGCCTCGGAGTGGCGGCGGTCCCGATGCTCCAGGATGAGCGGATCGACCCGGTTTACGAAGCCACCGTACAGGCCACGGAAGAGGCCATCATCAACGCGATGCTTGCGGCCAAGACCATGACCGGCGCCGATCATTTGCGGGTTCCGGCGCTACCCCACGATCAGCTGCGAGCCGCGCTGAAGAAGTACAATCGCTGAGGTACTTCTCACCTCTCACCTCTCATTCCAGCTTCCCGCGGCCAGCGGGTGAAATGCTCTCCAGGTGGCAAGGTACGGAACAATCAGCACCTCGATGAACCGCTCCAGCGCCACGGGGAAGGGAAACCGGCGACGAAATTCGAGAGCGGTGACACCCAGCATGGCCCTCAGGTGACGGCCAAAGCTCTGCGGCGAGGAATATTCCAGGCGGTAAGACACATCGGCCACCGAAAGGCCTGACGCCTCGAAGAGGTAGGACGCGTGGAGCAGGCGCACCGCCGCCAGATAGTTCTTGGGCGAGGGGAGCCCGGCCCGGGCAAAGCGCGACATCAGGGTACTCGGCCGCACATAGAGCCGCTGTGCCAGGTTGGTGACCGTGGGGGTGTCGGGCGCCAGGCGGATCATTGCTTCCAGGAAGAGCCTGGTGTCTGCCGGCGCGTCGGTCAGCGCATCGAGAATGGGTCCCTGGATACGCGCCACTGCTCGCGTGGCCGGCTGCCCCACCACCTGGCGAAGCCGGCTCCAACCCGTCGGCGACGTTACATCGACCACTTGCCGGACCCCGGAAGCTCCCAGCCGAAGGAGCATCTCGGTGGCGCTCGGGTCGTGCTGTGATACCAGAGCCACGGTGGGGATTCCGGGGAACTCCCGGACCAAATGCCCCAACACTTCCACCTGCTCCGGCCCACACCGGTGCACCGACACCAGGACGGCGTCGACTGGACGCTCCCGAACCATCCGGACTGCCTCGGGTATCGAATCCCGGTGCACCACCGCGAAACACCCACTCCCCGCAGCATCCACCCGCGGTCGCTCGATCGGCAGCAAGACAGTGGCGACCATTGGCGAACTGCCCCTCTCTGACTCAAAACGCACGTTGTCCTCTTGGTAAGTCGTGCGGCAGAGTACCCCAAGCTCGTCAAATGAGTTTAAATCCGAAACGGCGCGAACCTCGGCCTCGTCGGGTTATAAATGCCCGGTGGAGAACCCAGGCCGAAGGCAACCCTGGCGGGCCCTGAAGCATCCAATGCAGGTTGCCTCCAGACAGCTTCGTGGTGGTGTGGCCGGGCTGCAGACCGGGTGTATTGTTTACTTCTCCCCCACTGGTCTCTGACGTGAGCGATACGGCCATCGACCTCTTTACCGCGCTTCAAACGGCGCTCGGGCCCCACTACCGGCTCGAGCGGGAGCTGGGACGCGGTGGCATGGGCGTGGTCTTCCTTGCGACCGACACCACGCTGGATCGCCGGGTGGCCATCAAGGTCGTTCATCCCGAGCTTGCCGCCCACGAGTCGATCACGCGCCGCTTTCTGGCGGAGGCCAGGACGATCGCGCGGCTGCGGCACCCCAACATCGTGGCGGTTCATGCGGCCGGGAGCGCGGAAGGCCTCCTCTATTACGTGATGGACGAGGTTGCGGGCGAGAGCCTCAGGCAGAAGCTGGTCCGCGAAGGTCGAATTGCAGCGCCGGAGGCGAGCCGGATCCTATCCGACCTCGCCGCAGCCCTGGATGCATCGGGCCGGGCCGGCGTGGTCCATCGTGACGTCAAGCCGGAGAATGTGCTGCTGGACGAGGCCACCGGGCGAGCAATGCTGGCGGATTTCGGCATTGCCAGGGCCGTGGTTGCCGAGGCGGGTGGCTCAGGTACCGGGCAGGGCGTCGCGGTCGGGACGCCGGTGTATATGAGCCCTGAGCAGGCCGCCGGGGAGGAGATCGATACCCGCAGCGACCTGTATGCCCTGGGTGTAGTTGCCTATGAGATGCTGGCGGGGCAACCTCCTTTCCAGGGCCCTCACCGGGTAGTGGTTTCCAAGCACATCGCCGAGCGGCCGGTGCCGGTCGAGCGTTTACGTCCGGAAACCCCGCGAGAGCTGGCCGGCGCAGTAATGCGGGCGCTGGAGAAGCAGCCCTCCGATCGGTGGCAGACGGGCGAAGAGTTCCGGCAGGCGGTAGCTGGAGAGCGGCCAGTGCCTCCTGCCATCCGGCAGGGCCGCCAGCGGATGTTCACGGCAACGGCGGCAGTACTGGTGCTCCTGGTGGCCACCGTCGCCCTTGTGCGGCGGAGCCCCGGACCACCCCGCGGCGTCAATCCTCGGCATTCCATCCTGGTTCTCCCGTTCGACAACCTGCGCGATGAGCGCTCCGTTGACTGGCTGAGGGACGGCAGTGTCAGCATGCTGGGTCTCAACCTGTCCCAGTGGAACGACCTTACCGTCGTGGACCACGAGCGATTGCACGACCTGCTAGCCCAGCACCGCCTCAAGGTGGGGGATGACATCGGCCTGGATATGGCCCGACGGCTCGCCCGCGAGGCTGGGGTATGGACCGTAGTCCTGGGCGACTTCACCCCGGCCGGTGACTCTCTGCACCTCACGGCGCGAGTCTTCGATGTCGCCAGCGGCAACCGAGTGGACGTGGCCCGGGTGGACGACCGTGTTGGATCCGACGTGCGTCCGCTGTTCGACGATCTGGCGACCAAGCTGCTGGACCTGTCCGGCGCTCCCAACGAGATCCGGATCGGCTTGGCGCGCTCGACCACCCAGTCGCTCGAGGCCTTCCGCGCCTACCTGCGGGGCGTGGAGCACCTTAACCGGTGGGACCTGGCCGGCGCCCAGCGTGATCTCGAGCGCGCTATTGCCCTCGACACCACCTTCGGTCTGGCGTACTACAAGCTCGCGCTTACCCGCGGCTGGGTGGGCGGGACGGAAGATTCGGTTGGTCGCAGGGCCATCCGCCGCGCCACCACCTTTTCGGGGAATCTTCCGCCGCACGAGCGCGCGGTGATCAACGCCCACCGCGCCTTCGTGCAAGGCGAGACCGGGGAGGCGCGTGCCCTCTACCAGCAGCTTCTCGCCCGCGACGCCGACGATGCCGACGCCTGGTACGGTCTGGGTGACGCCTGGTTCCACGACACCGCGGGGGCCGACCAGGGGCCGGCCTGGACCCAGGCGATGCGCGCGTTCAAGCGGGCGCTGGCCCTCGACCCGAACTACGCCCTCGCCTATGAGCACGTGCACTTCATGCTGAGCGAGGCGGCAGTCAGTAATCCACTCTACGCCCTCTTGCCGGCGGACTCCTTTGTGGTAGCTCGAACCGGCGGGCAGGCGCTGATCGACAGCAGCAAGCTCGCGGCAGCGGTGCAACGGGCACGGGGAGAAGCGCTCAACTCGGCGCGGAGCTGGGTTTCCAGCCAGCCGACGACCCTTCGGGCTCACGGTGCGATGGTCAACGCCTATGTGGGCGTGCGCAACTACCCCGCGGCGCTGGCGGAGGTCGATCGGTTCCGGGAGGCGACACCGCTTCACCCGGAGCTGCCCTTCGTCCAGGCCCGGATCCAGTTCGCCTCGGGTGAGGTCGATCGTGCCGCCGCTCAACTGCGGACGGCCCTCGATACCGTGGCCCCGAAGGATTTTCAGACCTATCAGGGAACCCCGACCGTCCTGTCCGATATCGCGGCGGCGGCCAACGTCTTCGCCTATCAGGGCGACCTCGATAACGCGGCGAAGGCCATCGACCTGGCCGACCAGGTGCGGCGCGAAGTTCTCTACGAGCCGGGCTGGATGCACGGGAACCCCAAAGGCGAATCGTGGCGGCGGGCCATGCTCGGTGAGCTGTACGCCGCCGCCGGGGCTCCCGCGTCGTCGCTCCGGCAGATCTGGCAAAGCGCCGCCGAAGACGGACGGATGGCCACGCCTGACAAGCGGAAACACCTCGTTCATGCCGGCGCTACCGCCGCGATCGGACTCTTCACCGGCCTGGCCGCCGACAGCACGGCGCTCACCGAGCTCCAGGCGATGTCTGGGGAGAGACCCTCGAAAGAGGTGCGTGCCCTTCTTGCCGTCAGCCGGGGAGATTCGGCAGCGGCTCGGCGGGCCCTCGCTGAGCCCGACTCCGCTGCCAGGTACATGTATCGGGTCTACAGCCGGCCCTATGCGGCCCAGGCGTACTACCTCCTGGGCGACTATGAGACCACGCTCCGGGTTCTGGAGGGATTCGAGCCTTCCAATCTCTACACGGCCGGCTTCGATGCGCGCTGGGGCATGGTAGGTCGGGTCCGGCTGCTCCGCGGTGCGGCCTACGAGCGGTTAGGGCGACGGGCTGAAGCACGGGACGAGTACCGGCAGGTCATGTCCCAATGGAAGTGGGCCGATGCCGAGCTCCAGCCCTTCCTGGACCAGGCTCGGCGGGGGTTAGCGAGGGTGGGGGTGGCCAGCTGAGGGAAAGGCGTAAACCGTCAACGGTAAACGGGTGTGTGGTACTCCGTTCACCGTTTACTGTTTACCGTTTACGCTGTATCTTTATTTACTGGTCAAGCACGATGGTCGCGGGGGCCGAGAGGCTCCCGAGGAAAGTCCGAGCTCCATAGGGTAGACTGCCAGGTAACGCCTGGGCGCCGCAAGGCGACGGACAGGGCCACAGAAAAGAAACCGCCCCCAGAGGCCGTAAGGTCTCGACGGGTAAGGGTGAAACGGTGGGGTAAGAGCCCACCGCGCTGCTGGTAACAGCGGCGGCAGGGTAACCCCCAGTCGGAGCAAGGCCAAATAGGCGGCGAGGTGTGACCCACACCGACAAAGCCGCGGGTAGGCTGCTAGAGGTGGTCGGCGACGGCCATCCCAGACAGATGACCATCCTCCGGAAACAATCCCGGGGAACAGAACTCGGCTTACGGCTCGACCAGCAGCAGCCCCCCCGGAGATATCCCGGGGGGTTGTTGGTTTTGGGGGTGGCTGGCGGTACCTTTTCCAGTCCCACAGCCTCCTATTATGGGGATACAGATGCTGTCACGTTCCGCCGGTTTCACCGCGCTCGCCGCTGCCGTTCTGGTCCTGCCCGGATCCGACGCGGCGCCCACCACCATCAAGTACCGCATCGACCAATCGTTGTCCCAGGAAATCGACGCAACCGCCGCCGGCGGGGCCAAGCAGAATATCGCATTCACCACCAGCAGCTTCATTACCGTGATTCTGGCCGACAGCGCCGGGGGCAGGTCGATGCGGGTAGTGGTGGACTCGGTCCGAGGTGACAGTGCCACCCCGATACCGGCAGCGGTGCTCGACAGCGCCCGGGGCGCGCAGTTTCACGGCTTCGTGGACAAGTCGGGCAAGCCGCTTGGGCTCGAGCCGATCACCAGCACCTCGGCCGCGGCGCAAATCCAGGGGCTCCTGAGCGACTTCTTCCCCTGGACCCGTGCGGGGCTGAAAGTCGGGGATAGCTGGGCCGACACGACGGCCCGGGTCAACGGGGTGGGCGCCGACAGCGTGACGGTGCGGCGGGTCAGCGCCTACAAGGCCTTGGCAAACGAGACCCGTGGCACGCGGAAAGCCGTCAGGGTTGCGGAGGATTTCACTTCGTCGGTAGCAGGCACCCAACCGACTCCGAGCGGGCCGGCGCGAATCGAGGGGAGCGGCAGCGGCAAGGGCGCGTACTACGTGGGCAGCGACGGCCGCTACCTGGGAGGAGACTGGCAGCAGGAGTCTTCCCTCAAGATTTCAGGATCGTTTGCGCCGCAGCCGCTCCCGATCACGATCACGCAAAAGATCAAGGTCACAACCCTCAAGTAAGCGGGAAAATACTGTGAAGCTCATACTGGGCGCGCTGGCCTCGCTTGCGTTGGCCGGCTGTGGTTCGAGCACGTCGCGAGCCGGCGAGCCTGGCTCTCCCACCCCCGAGCCCAGCCCAGGTGTCCCGGGCGCCCCCGCCCCTACCGGGGTCATCTATCGGCCGGTCCGGAACGCGGGGTACACCCTCCAGCGCCATGATAGTCTTTCGCTTCAGCTGCCAGGCGGAGCCAGCCAGCAGCAGATCATCGACCGCACTGCATATCTCAACCTGACGCTGCTGCCGGACACCGCCGGATACCAGGTCACCATCGTGCTCGATTCACTTCAGGCCTCAGCTGGTGGCGTGCCTGCAGTGCTGGACTCCCTGGTTCCCGCTTGGGGAACCCGCTGGACCGGCAGACTGACGCCTGAGGGCAAGCTGTCGACCTTGACCGCAGACCGGTCCACCACCCTGGGAGACCAGGTGGGGCCCACGCTTCGGAGTCTCTTTCCCTCGCTCCCCTCAGGCGGGGTACGAACGGGCATGGAATGGACCGACACCACCAATGTTCCCATCCGGGCAGACGCCTTCGATGCAACCGAGCATGGGGTTACGACCTATCGCGCGGTCGACAGCGACGATCCGCGGGCCAAGAAGGCGATCAAGCTGGAAAGCAACGGATCCTACGAGCGAACAGGCAAGGGGGTGCAGTTCGAGCAGCAACTGGAGATGTCGGGCACCGGGACCCGCGCCGCAGTCCACTATCTAACCCAGGATGGAGTCCTGCTTTCGGCTCGGGGCAGCGATGCGGGCAACATGACGATCTCGGTACCGGCGGTGGGCCAGACGGTACCGGTGAAGCAGGCCGGGAGCTACACCGTCACGGCGATTCGGATACCGAAGCGGTAGGCGACTCCGCTTCGGCCTCGCGCAGCCGGAGCCGCTCGATGCGATCGACGGCGCCCACCCTGATCCGGCCGAGGGTATTGCTCAGCCGATGGCGAACCTGAGCCCCGCTCGCTGGGGCGAGTAACGACGCAACGCCCGCCCCGATCAGCAACCCCGCCACGGCAATGATCTGTTTGTCCCGCCGCGACTGGTTCTTGCGCCTCCGAATTTCACGCCGCAGCTGCGCCACGGTCTCGGCCGCGTCCCCCCGCAGGCCCCGCATGCCCCGTCCAACGCGTTTCCGCGTCTCGCTCCCCTCATCGGGGGCAAGGAGAATGGCAGCCCCCGCCCCGGCCGCGGCGGCCAGCACCGCCAGCGCGACAAAACCTCCACGTTCTCCGGACCGCGAGTCGGCAGCTGTTCCGTTTTCCAGACCGTTCTTGCTGTCGGACATAGGGACCTCCTTCTGAACTCCTAATCCACGAGCCTCAGCGGCATCACCAGGGCAAGATAGCTGGCAGGATCATCCCAGCCGACCGGCTCACACGTGGCGGCCCGCTCCGGGGCTTTGAACGTCATCCTGACCTCATCGGTCGGAATGTACTTGAGGATTTCGAGGAGATACGCTGCGTTGAAACCGATCTCGAGCGGATCGCCCTCGTAGCTGACGTTAAGCTCCTCCTGAGCTTCACCGAGGTCGGGAGTCTGGACCGAGAGTTTACACGACCCGTTGGCGAAGGCCATTCGGATCCGGTGGGTCTGATCGCTGGCCACGATGCTCATCCGACGCAACGCTGCGGTCAGGGCCGACTTATCGGCCGTGGCGACCTTGTCGTTCTCCCGCGGAATCACCTGCTCGTAGTTCGGGTACGGTCCCTCGATCAGGCGGGTGAAGATCTGGGTGGCGCTCGACCGGAAGCCCAGGTGGTTCTCGCTCCGGGCGATCTCCACGATCTCATCGGTGCCGAAGAGACGCCGGATCTGCTCCAGCGCCTTGGGCGGTACGATCAGGTCGGCCTGGGATGCACCGCTGGCCTCGACCGTCGGCACGTCCATTCGGGCCAGGCGGTGGCCGTTGGTGGCCACCATGCGCATCCGCTCCGGCCGGAGCTCCCACAGCACGCCGTTGAGGATGGGTCGGCTTTCCTCGGTGCTCGCGGCAAACGCGACGTGTCCGATGAGCTTCTGAAGCTCTCGGGAGGAGGTGCGCCAGCCACCTTCGAACTTTACACTGGGGAACGCGGGGAACTCCTCGCGCGGCAGGCCGAGCAGCTTGAACCGCGAACGACCGCATTCGATCGTCACCCGTTGCTCTCCCGACGCGGTCAGTCGAATGGCGGCGCTGGGAAGCTCCCGAACGATCTCGACCAGCTTACGCGCCGGCAGCGTGATGGCGCCTTCCTGATCGACCGAGGCCGAGACGGTGGTGCTGACCGAGACGTCCAGGTCGGTGCCTGAGAGACGGATGCCGTCCTTGGTTGCCTCGAGCAGGATATTCGACAGGATCGGCAGGGTTGTTTTGGCGGGCACGCTGGCCGCCACCGCAACGAGCCCTTCCTGGAGTTGCTCCCGCGTGATCGTGAGCTTCATTCCGCTCCTCAGGATGCTATGAACAAGTACTACTCTTCCATTTAAACTACTTAGTAGCGGTAGTAGAGGGTCTTGATATGTGGACCGCCGCTACAATAAGTCAGCCCGTCCGCACTTACGACCTCTCGGCACTGTCGACAGCGTGTGTACGATGGGGATGGGGTCCGGCCCCGCTACCCCGATGTCAACTACTATCAAGAATTCCCACAGCCCGCCAACCGCGCGGGGATTATTCTGCGCACAACTCCTGGCGAGCATGCTCCACCCGCTCGCGAAAGCCGCGGTCGCGCGACATCTGGCGGCTCACTTTGTCCACGCTGTGAATCACGGTCGAATGATCCCGACCGCCGAATGCCTGGCCGATCTCGACCAGTTGCATTTCCAGGAGCTCCCGCGCCAGATACATCGCAATCTGCCGGGGGACGGTGAGAGTCTTGATCCGAGCCTTGGATCTGAGACCCTCCGGAGTCACCCCCCACCGCCGGGCAACGACTTCCTGCACCTTGTTGATGGAAGGCAGGGCCTTCGGCGCCGCCAGACCATCCTCGCCCGGACGGATCTTGTCCGAGAGCGCCTCGCGGGCGAGCTCGATGGACACCTCTTTGTGCTTTAACGACGCGAACAGCAACAACTTAATGATACAGCCCTCGAGTTCTCGCACATTCGAGCGCACATGCTCGGCGATGAACCGAAGCACATCGTCCGGGATGGTGAGCTCGAGGTGATCCTGCTCCTGCTTTTTCCGGAGAATCGCGATCCGGTGCTCGAGATCGGGCTGTCCAATGTCGGCCACCATGCCCCACTCGAAGCGGCTCACCAGCCGGGCTTCAAGGCCGGGGAGCTCCTTGGGAGGGCGGTCCGACGTCAGAACGATCTGCCGGTTACCCTCATAAAGCGCGTTAAAGGTGTGAAAGAACTCCTCCTGGGTCATTTCCTTCCCTTCGAGGAAATGCACGTCGTCCACCAGAAAGAGGTCCACGTCGGTGCGGTAGCGCCGCCTGAACTCCGGCATGGTCCGGCTATGGATGCTCTCGATGACCTCGTTGATGAACTGCTCCGCGCCCACATAGAGCACCCGGGTATCGGGGTGCCGCTCGCATACGATGTGCGCGATGGCCTGCATGAGGTGGGTCTTGCCCAGCCCGGTGGCACCGTAGATGAACAGCGGGTTGTAGGTCTTTCCAGGCGACTCGGCTGCGGCATGGGCCGCCGCGGCCGCGAGCTCGTTGGATTTCCCGATCACGAACGTGTCGAAGGTGTAGCGCTCGTTGAGGGGCTGGGTACTCGGATTGACCTGCGAACCGGTGACCGCGGGGGCGGACGGCGCCACGAAGAAGTCCATCTGGGGCCGCTTTTGCCGGTCCTCATTCACCCGAAAGACGACCGACGTCGGCTGCCCCAGGACAGGCTCGGCCAGACGCGACAAGAGCGTCGCGTGCTTCGTTTCGTTCCATTCCACCGCGAACTGGTCGGGTGCCCCGATGATCAGACGGCCCTCATCGAGGGCGATCGCCTCAGTGGGCTCGAGCCACGTCCGGATCGTGTGGTCTGGAAGTTCGCGATGCGCCTCATCGAGGATGCGCTTCCATGCGTCTTTTGCGGACAGCTGCATCGGTACTCGAAAACGGAAGGAATTTTTTCTAGGGCGAGAGATGTTACGGGCGGGTTGTGGAAAAGTCAATCGGGACTTGACAAGGGCGGAACGAGCGGAAGAGACGGAAAGGGTACTTCAGCCTCCGTATCTTCCGCCGCTTCACCTTCCGCCTCATCCGCCCTCTCAGCTTGACCTAAATGCTCAGTCGCGACTAACTTCCCCGGCTCACTTGGGAGGACTTTTCGGATGAAGCCGTCTTATCGCCCGCGCAACAAGCGCCGGATCAACAAGCATGGGTTCCGCGCCCGGATGGCCACGCGCTGGGGGCGAGCCGTGCTCTCTCGCCGACGGAAGAAGGGTCGCAAGCAACTCACCGTGTCGCTCCCGTCGAAGCACGGGGGTTCCTGACGGGTTCGGCGCGCCTGCCGCGAGCCCACCGGCTCGCGCGCGCGTCGGACATTCGCCGCTGCCTCACCCAGGGCCGGCGCCGCCGGTTCGAGCATCTCGACATGATTTGGATGGACAATTCAACGGGCCAGCCACGGATGGGACTGATCGTTCCCAAGTTTCAGTCGTCCGCGGTGGCCCGCAATCGTTTGCGGCGGCGGCTGCGGGAAATCTGGCGCCGCGAGATCCAGCAACGACAGCCGGCGTGGGATCTGGTCATCAAGACCCGGCGCGAGGCCTACGCCGCCAGCTTCGAGGCGCTCGAGTCGCAGGTGCTCACGTGGCGCAACACCGTTCTGGGTGCCGGGTGACTCGTGCCGCCGCTGGCTCAGCTACCCCGCCGCGCCCTCTCTCTCCTCATTCGCGGATACCAGCGGGGCATCTCTCCCGGGCTGCCGCCGAGCTGCCGGTTTACCCCATCTTGCTCCCAGTATGCTCTCGAAGCGGTGACCAGGTACGGGGCACTCAAGGGCACCTGGCTGGCCGCTCGCCGTCTCGTCCGCTGTCATCCGTTTCATCCGGGTGGGTTTGATCCTGTACCCTGACGCTGTGAACTGAGTCCATGGACCGCCGTACTATCTGGGCGATTCTGCTGATGATGGTGATCGCAATCGCGCCCGCAATATTCTTCAAGAAGACGCCCGTCAGCGGGGCAGCGGGGCAGCGGGGCAGCGG
>Ga0136631_10000066_pt1 | contig 27237 bp, 30 predicted proteins | sample AntDrymUQ6012206_2_FD_104655 | JGI IMG/M metagenome (GOLD analysis project Ga0136631, IMG submission 104655) | Polar desert sand microbial communities from Dry Valleys, Antarctica - metaG UQ601 (22.06) | ecosystem: Environmental > Terrestrial > Soil > Desert | place: Antarctica: Dry Valley... | reverse complement strand
CTAGCTGAGAGCTCCCGTTCCCCGCCCAGTTATGCACATTTCTTGGGAAAAAATTACTGATGTTGAAAACGACTCACGCTACATTGACAGAGAGGGGGCGCCGAGGATCCGCTCGCTGTCGACAAGCACCCGCTCCTCGATCTCGATCGCGTCCCCGGTGCGCCCCGCCCGCCTGTAGGAGACCGCGAGGTTGGCACGAGCGCTGAGCGTCTCGCGGTGCTCGGCGCCGAGGATCCGCTCGCTGTCGACAAGCACCCGCTCCTCGATCTCGATCGCGTCCCCGGTGCGCCCCGCCTGCCGGTAGGAACCGGCGAGGTTCGCACGAGCGCTGAGCGTCTCGGGGTGCTCGGCGCCCAGCAGCCGCGTGGCATGCCTTACTGTCGTCGTCGCCGCGTCGACAGTGCGCTGAAAGGTGCCGACGCTGAGCAGGTACTGGCAGGCGTGGTTGAGGAGATCGATCAACGTGATCGTGTCCTCGCCGGGTTCGGTGAGCGCGTCGCCCAGCGCGAGGATGTGAGGAAGCACCTGCTCGTAGTGCGGCCACCACTCGGGCAGCGCCGGATCGGTTGGAATGGCGGCGGTGAGTGCGGTGAGCGCCGCGTGGCCGGCGCTACGCAGCAGGTCGCTGTTCGCGTCGGTGTCGCGCACGACGCGTTGCAGCAGGCGGTGCACGCTCAGCGTCGCCTGCTCGACGTCGGCAAGCGAGTAGCGATCGAGCGCGCGGATCGCGTCAAGAAGCTGCTTGCGCCGGTACGGGTCGCTACCGTCCTCGAGCAACGCGTCAAAGAGCGTGAGCGGGATCGCATCCGGCGCGAGGTGAGCCGCCATCGCCAGCACCGGGTGGGCGAGCGGGGCTTCGTCATCGGCGGCTTTGATCGATGCCTGCCACGTCGAGGCAACCGTCTGGCGGTAGAACCCTTCAGGTGAGCGGTCGTACAGCGCCGCCGGGGGAAGGTCTTCGAGCAGCTCGAGGTAGCCCTCGAAGCTCGTGGCCTTCGCGCAGTACGCGCCGGCGTGTGCGAGCGCGAGCGGCAGCCCTCCCAACGCCCGGCTGAGGCGCAGCGCCCCGTCGCGCTCGCCGGCGCGGCCCGTTCGCGCGATGAGGTACTCGATCGCCGTGTCCTCGTCGAACACGTCGACCGCGAGCACCGGTCCGAGCTGCTCGAGATCACGGTTGCGCGAGGTGATGAGCACGCGTCCGTTGCCGCCGCCCGGGCTGCACGCCTCGAGCTGCTCGGGGTCCGTGAGGTTGTCGAGCACCAGCAACCAGCGCTCGTCGCAGCGCTCCAGCCAGCGCAGCGCCAGCGCCGCTCGGTCCTCGGGACCGAGATCGGTGACCGCGAGCCCGAGCGTGGCAGCCAGCGCGGCGAGGTCCGCGACGCCGGCGTCCTCGGCGCGCACCCACGCAACGATGTCGTAGTCGTCGCCGTGGCACTCCACGTAGCGCGCGGCCAGCTGCGTCTTGCCGACCCCGCCCAGCCCCGTGATCGCCTGCGTGATGACAGCCCTGCCGGCGGCGTCCAAGCGCTGCCTGAGCACATCGAGCTCAGCCAGGCGACCGGTGAAGTGCCCGACTGCGTGCGCACGCCCGAAGACGATCCGCCGCCGGCGCGCGCTGCGCGCGCCGGCCCAGCGCCGATCGCGGTCATGGAAGGCGCGGTTTGCGGCGGACAGCTTGTCGGCGTGCTCGCCGAGCGCAGACCATGCGACCGCCAGGCCACCATCGGGGTGCGTGGGGTTGCGGGTGGCGACGACGACGGCGCAGACCGCGCGGGTGCGCTCGCTGAACAGCGGGGAGCCGCTCATCCCCGGCTTGACCGGGGTCTCGGAGGTCAGGTCGATGAACGGTCGCTCGTCCGGACCCTTCTTGCCGCTGTAGGTCAACGCGAGCGGGGTCAGCAGAACCGAGCCGCCCTCGGACGGAAAGCCGTAGGCCTGGAAGCGATCGCCCAGCTGCGGCCAGTCGTGATCGAGCGCGACGCACGCGTGCTCGTCGACGTCGACGTCGAGCAGCGCGAGATCCGGATAGTCGCCGTCGAGGCCGGGGATCGGGCGTCCCTGATCGCACAGCAGGGTCGGCGGCCCGCAGTCGACGGCGCTACCGTCGGCCAGCCGCACGGTCAGCGGCACAGGGTGGGCGCCGACGACGTGCGCGCACGTGATCACGCGGCCGGGAGCCACGAAGAAGCCGGCGCCCGGCAGCGGCCCGCCCTCGACGCGCACGACACAGGCCCGGAGGAGATCCTCCAGCGACGGCACCCGCGGTCACCCGCCGCCCGCGGCCGAGCCCCTGGGTGCACGCTCCCACTGCAGGCAGATCGTCAGCGACGCATCCGCCTTGCCATCGAAGAGCAGCGCGGTGAGCCTGCCGCCCTGCACGCTGAAGCTGACGCCGAACTCGACGCTCGCCGTCGTCGGCGTGAGGTGCTCGAGCTTGTCGTGCACGAGCTTGGCGGCCTCGCCGACGACATCCAACGCATCCTTCAGGTCGAGCTTGTCCGCCAACCCGACGCTCGACATGCCATCGCCCCCGCCCCCGTCGACGACGCGGATCCTGACCGGTCGGTCGCCAAGCAGCGCATCCACGACACCAGCAGGCCTGCCTTGACCACCGTTCACGTTGCACACCCCCACCGTTGGGCAACTCGCCGAAGACCGATCGCTCGCGACCGGGCACCGGCGACGCTACCGATCCACATCGCTCACGTGAACTCCCCGGTCGGCCAGTGCGATCGCGCCGACGAGTAGGCGGTCCCGCGGGCGTTCGTTCGTCCGCCGGCCACGCGGCGCGGCGCGGCGCCATGCGATGCGATGCGAGGATCACCGCAGGTCCGACAGCGACTACCGCTCGCCGGTCTCCAGCGCGTTGGGCACCGGCGGGCGGCCGGCCGCCTGGCGCAGCACGACGAGGTGCTGGCCCTCGCTGGCCATGATCGATGCGCCGGTCTGCAGGAGCTTGGCCTCGACGAACTTGGCGTGGGCTTCGAAGTACGCCGCGACCGCCGCGGTCTCCAGCTCGATCGCGAAGCTCAGGACGTCGGCCTGCGTCGAGACGTCGCCGAGGCCCTCGACGACCGCATCGATGTCCTTGAGCCCCGACGGCGCGGGCGGCGGCGTCCCACCGAGGTCGGTGAGCGCCGTCGTCAGCACGTCGGCGTGCTGGCGCTCGTGCCCGCGCAGCAACCGGGCGAGCCGCTCGACGCGGTCCTCCAGCAGGCCGCCGCCGATGATCCGGTCGTAGGCCAGGACCGCGACGCGCTCGAGCGTGATCGCCTTGTCGAGGATCTTCTCGTCCGTGTCGCTCTCGGCGAACGCGTTGCGGACGCCCAGCAGCAGCGGGATCGTCGACGCCGCCACGACCGCGCCGCCGAAGCCCAGGCCGCGGCGGATGAGCTCGCGGCGGTCGCGCTCGAAGGCCGCGACGTGCCCGGTGTCGGCGTGCCCGTCGGCGATGACGATGCGCGCGTCGCCCGCCATCGCCGCTACGCCGCCTGTCCGGTGACGAAGGCCTCCGGCACCTGCGGCTCGTCGAGCACGCCGCGCAGGACTGCGATGTGCTCGGCCTCGCAGGTGACGATCGCCGCGGCCGTGGCGCGCAGGTCGCCCTGCGAGAGCTTCGGCAGCGCGTCGATGTAGGCGGCGATCACCGTGTTCTCGAGCTCGACGGCGAACCTCAGGGCGTCGCGCTGGGACCGCAGCCGCGGGAAGTCGTACGACGACTTCGCGCGGTTCGGCATGCCGCCCGCGTCGCGGATCGCGCTGGCGAGGGCGTCGGCGTGCTCCTGCTCCTGCTCGAGGAACCCCTTGGCGATCTGCAGCGCCCGCCCGGAGAGCTGGCGTGCGCCGGTCTTGTAGGCCTCGACGACCATGAGCTCGAGGTCGAGGGCCGAGTTGAGCATCTCGACGTCGGCGGCGTCGGACTCGTCGGGGGCGGTCTGGACGCTGCGGTCCTTCGTGTCGTCACCGCAGGCGGTGAGGAAGACGGCGGAGGCACCCGCCACGCTCACGCCCGCCATGCCGAAGAGGCGCCTGCGCGACAGCGGGTCGCGCAGAAAGCCGTCGATGTCCATGCCAGCCTCTCTGTCGGGAACCGAATATCTGGCCGGGCTGCGGGCGCGCACGCCCGCGAGCTCACCACCAGACGGTGGAGTCTAGGTTCTCGATCTCCTCCAGCGGCTTGGTGTAGATGCCGGAGGACAGGTACTTCCAGCCGTCGTCGCAGACGATGAAGACGACGTTGCCCTCGTCGATCTCGTTGGCGAGCCGTACCGCGACACGTGCGATCGCGCCGGACGACACGCCGGCGAAGATGCCCTCCTCTTCGAGGAGCTTGCGCGTCCAGACGATCGCGTCGGCGTTCGTCACGAAGATCTTCCGGTCGAGCACGCTGAGGTCGATGATCGGCGGGATGAAGCCGTCGTCGAGTGAGCGCAGCCCCTGCACCGGCTCACCCTGCATCGGCTCGGCGGCGACGATCTTCACCGCGTCACCGAACTCCTCCTTGAAGCGCCGGCCGTTGCCCATCAGGGTGCCGCCCGTGCCGAGGCCGGCGACGAAGACGGCGATCTCGTCGAGCTCCTCGAGGATCTCCTTCGCCGTGCCGTTGTAGTGCGCGAGCGGGTTGGCCTCGTTGCCGTACTGGTAGGGCATGTAGTACGTGTCGGTGTCCTGCGCCATCTCGTTGGCCATCGCCACGGCGCCGTTGGACCCCTGGCTGCCGGGGCTGTAGACGATCTGCGCGCCGTACATCTCCAGCAGCTGCGTGCGCTCCGGCGTGACGTTGTCGGGCATGACGACCTTCAGCGGATAGCCCTTGCGCCGGCAGATCATCGCGAGGCTGATGCCGGTGTTGCCGGAGGTCGGCTCGAGGATGGTGTGGCCGGGCCTGATGAGCCCGTTCTCCTCGGCGTGCTCGATGAGCGAGCGCGCGACGCGATCCTTCACCGAGCCGGTCGGGTTGGCGGACTCGAGCTTCGCCCAGATCCGCACGTCGGGCTTGGGGCTCAGGCGCTTGAGCTCGACGAGGGGCGTGTTGCCGATCGACTGGACGATGTCTCCGTAGCGACCGCCGCATGGGCGGTTCTGGAGCGGCGGAAGGCCCATGACCCACGGAGTGTAGCCACGTGTGACGCACTGGTCTCCATCTCCGCCGCGCCATCTTGGGGCCGCGCCCGTAGCGCCCGATCCACGCCGTGAGGCGCGGCGCCCGCTTGCGCCGCCGCCCGTGGCCGGTAGGGTCCGGCCGCGTCCAGCCACGACGGCGCGCCAGCAGTGGTCTTCCCCACGATCCAGTTCGCAGTGTTCTTTCCGATCGTGCTCGCGCTCTCGTGGGCGCTCATGGCGCGCCAGCATGTCTGGAAGCCGTTCATGCTCGCCGCCAGCTACCTCTTCTACAGCGCGGCGAGCCCGAAGTTCTGCCTGCTGCTCGCAGGGGTGACGCTCGGCAACCAGGCGGCGGCGAAGCTCGTGCACCGCACCGACGACGAGCGCCGCCGCCGGCTCATCGTCGGCATCGCGGTCGCGCTCGACCTCGCGACGCTCGGCGTCTTCAAGTACTACGGGTTCTTCGCCGAGGAGATCAACGCCGTGCTCGACGAGGCCGGCCTCGGGCTGCCGCTGCCGCTCGCAGCGATCGCGCTGCCGGTCGGCATCAGCTTCATCGTCTTCCAGGCGATCTCCTACACGGTCGACGTGCACCGCCGCCTGCTGGCGCCCGCGCCGACGATCGACGTCGGGCTGTACCTCAGCTTCTTCCCCCACCTCGTCGCCGGCCCGATCGTCCGCGCGCGCGAGTTCCTGCCCCAGCTTGCCGGCCCGCGCGACCCGCGCAAGGTCGCCGTCGGCGCCGGGGTCGCGCTCATCGTCATCGGCCTCGTGAAGAAGGTCGCGATCGCCGACTTCCTCGCGCGCGAGGTCGTCGACCCCGTGTTCGGCGTGCCGCAGGCCTACGCGGCGCCCGACGTCGCGCTCGCCGCCTACGCGTACGCCGTGCAGATCTTCTGCGACTTCTCCGGCTACACCGACATCGCGATCGGCCTCGCGCTGCTCATGGGCTACGTCTTCCCCCAGAACTTCGACCGCCCCTACCGCGCCGCGAGCTTCCGCGAGTTCTGGCGGCGCTGGCACATGACGCTGTCGCGCTTCCTGCGCGACTTCCTCTACATCCCGCTCGGCGGCAGCCGCCACGGCAGGCTGCGCCAGGCGCGCAACGTCATGATCACGATGCTCCTCGGCGGGCTGTGGCACGGCGCCGCCTGGGGCTTCGTCCTGTGGGGCGCGATCCACGGCGGCGCGCTCGTCGTCGAGAACGTCTTCCGCGGGCGCATCTCGCCGCCGCGCTGGTTGAAGTGGCTCGTCGTCTTCCACGTCGTCGTGCTCGCGTGGATCCCGTTCCGCGCGCCGGACCTCGACCTCGCCGGCAGCTTCCTGGCGCGCCTCGTCGAGCCGGGGCCGGCGACGCTGTGGTCCGTGCCGGTCGTCGCGGTCGTCGTCGCGGTCATCGGGCTGCAGCTCTTGCCGGCGCGGCCGATGGATGCGCTGCGCGTACGTTTCGAGGGCCTGCACCCGGCCGCCCTGGGCGCGAGCATGGCGGCCGTCATCGTGCTCGTAGCCGCGACGGTGTCCAGCCAGGGCGTGCCACCGTTCATCTACTTCCAGTTCTGATGTCCGCCACCGAACGCGACCCCTTCATCCTCGACCGTCCGACGGGCCGCCGCCTGCGCGCCCGCGACGCGATCGTCTGCGTGTTCGTCGCCGTCGTGCTGCTGGCGCTCTTGGAAGGGCGGTCGATCCGCCGTTCCGGCGAGCGGATGGAGCCCGGCCTGCAGCGCACGGTCGTGCTCGCGGTCGGCAGGCCCGCCGGGTGGCTCGCCGACCGCCTGCCGCTCGCCGACGGCGTCCACCGCGCGACCGGCTGGCTGTCGCCCGACGAGCAGCTCAGCGGCGGGCCGGGGGCCTTCCGGACCCCGCCCGCCGGCGTCGACGCCGCCACGGCGCGTGCGGGCGGCACGGCGCCGATCACCTCGGAGTCCTTCGATCCCGCCGCGCTCGGCGAGCGGCCCGAGCGGCTGGCGAAGCTCGGGACGCTGCTCGTGACCGGCGACTCGCTCGCCCAGCCGCTCGACGTCGAGCTCGCCCGGCGCCTGGCCTCGCAGGGGGTGCGCACCGTCCGCGACGCCCATCTCGGCACAGGCATCTCCAAGAGCGACCTCGTCGACTGGGGCCAGCTCTCGGCGCTGCAGGCCCGCGAGCGCCGGCCCGACGCCGTCGTGATGTTCCTCGGCGCCAACGAGGGCTTCCCGCTGCCGGGGACCGGCGGGCGGCAGGTGCAGTGCTGCGGCCCGGCGTGGGCGGCGCAGTATGCGACCCGCGCGCGCCGGATGATGGAGACCTACCGGCGTCGCGGCGCGGCGCGCGTCTACTGGCTCACGCTGCCGCTGCCGCGCGACGCTCCGCGCCAGCGGATCGCGCGCTCCGTCAACGCCGCCATCGCCGTCGCGGCGCAGCCGTTCCGCGCCCACGTCCGGGTGCTCGACACGGCGACCCTCTTCACCCCGGGCGGGCGCTACCGCGCCGCCATGCCGGTCGGCGGGCGCGCCACGATCGTGCGCAGGCCCGACGGCATCCATCTCAACGACGCCGGCTCGCGCGTCGCCGCCGACGTCGTCGTCGCCCGCCTGCGCGGCGACTTCGACTCGCTGCGCTGAGGAGCGACGCGTGTGAGCAGAAGCTATACGGCTCGAGCATGCCTTGCGGGCCTTCGACCCCGCCGCTAGACGCGTATGACGCTGATACTCGGGAAGTCCTCGAAGTCGGCGTCTTGGCTGTAGATGGCCACCTCGTGCGCTCGGGCGGTCGCGGCGATCCACGCGTCCTGCACCTTGGGGCGCCGACCGGCCCGGCGAGTTGCGGCCACGAGCTCGGCGAACGCTGAGGCCACATCCTCAGTGACGGGCAGCGCTGCGTAGGTTGCCCGCACCGCTCCGACCGTCTGCAGTCGCCGGGCGCGTATCTCGTCGGAGCTTGCCATGTGTACGCCAAGCTCGAGCTCGGCCAGCGTGATCACCGAGACCGCGGCCTCGTCGGGCAAGCGATCGGTCGCCAGTCCGCGTTCCTGCTCCTCGGCGATGAACACCGATGTATCCAACAGGCCCCTCACAGCTCGTCGATGGTGTCGGGCAGCGCCGCGGCAAGCTCGTCGCGCAGCGCCGTATCAGCCTGCACGAGGCCGTCGAGCACGCGTTGGCGCGGAACCCAGGTCATCCTCTGAGGCAACGGGCCGAGCTCGGCGACCGGCCGGCGATCGACGGTCACACGCAGACGCTCGCCCGCCTCGACGCGACGCAACACCTCAGCGGTGTGATTGCGCAACTCGCGGACGGAGACCTCGTTGCTCATGACCAGCGCCGTAGCATATCAGCTACACCCCATGTGGGACGTCCCGCACGCACGCGAGGGATCAGGCTCGCGCTCGCACGCGCCGCCTTCGTCAGCGAGCGGCGTCGCAAGCGGGGGTCGTCAGCCGCCGGCCATCGCCGGAAGGATGACGAGCACGTCGGCGCCCCCGACCGGGGTCTGGAGTCCGTCGAGCACCCGCACGTCCTCGTCGTTGAGGTAGACGTTGACGTAGCGGTTGAGCTCGCCGCCGTCGGCGAAGAGCTGCGACTGCGTGTCGGGATGCGCGTCGGCGAGCGAGCGCAGGACGTCGCCGACGCTGTCGCCGGCGGCGTCGACCTCCTTGACGCCGCCCGTGGACGGACGCAGGACGGGCGGAATGCGAACGGTGGCCATAGGTGGCGGGAGGTTAGTGGACCGCTAGCCGGCTGCGGCGCAGAACGCCTCGTAGTCGGGGAAGACGCCCATCTCCTCCTCGGAGATCTCGTCGGGCGGGCGCGAGCAGATGGCGCACTCCGGGTCGCGGCGGACCTTGAGCTCGGTGAACGTCGCGCCGAGCGCCTCGTAGAGCAGCAGCCGGCCGATGAGCGGCTCGCCCGCGCCGGTGATGAGCTTGACGACCTCGGTCGCCTGCAGCAGGCCCATCGTGCCGGGCAGGACGCCGAGGACGCCGTTGGCGCCGCAGCTCGGGGCCAGCTCGGCCGGCGGCGGCACGGGATACAGACAGCGGTAGCACGGTCCCTCGTAGGGAGAGAAGACCGAGAGCTGGCCGTCGAAGCCGAGGATCGAGGCGCTGACGACCGGGATCTGCAGGCGCACGCTCGCGTCGTTGAGCAGGTAGCGCGTCGGGAAGTTGTCGGCGCCGTCGACGATGACGTCGTAGCCCGCGATGATCTCCATGATGTTCGAGGCGTCCAGGCGCGTCTGGTACTTCACGACGTCGACGTCCGGGTTGAGCTCCTTCATCGCCTGCTCGGCCGAGTCGACCTTCGGGACGCCGATGCGATCGGTCGTGTGGATGACCTGGCGCTGGAGGTTGGAGAGGTCGACGACGTCGTCGTCGACGATGCCGATCGTCCCGACGCCGGCCGCCGCGAGGTAGAGCGCGGTCGGCGAGCCGAGACCGCCGGCGCCGAGCAGCAGGACCTTGGCGTCCAGGAGCTTCTCCTGGCCCTCGGCGCCGATCTCCGGCACGAGCATGTGGCGGCTGTAGCGCTCGCGCTGCTCGGGGGTCAGCACGCGCGGAACCTCGACCTTGTAGCCGCGGTCCTTCCAGAGCGTGAAGCCGCCGGTCATGGACTCGACGTTCTCGTAGCCGAGCTCTTCGAGCGTCTTGGCGGCCAGCGCGGAGCGGTTGCCCGAGGCGCAGTACAGGACGACGTGCTGCGAGCGGTCCGGGACCGCTCCCTCGATGCGCGACTCGAGGTAGCCGCGCGGCACGTGCTTGGCGCCGGGGATGAGGCCGCGGGCGACCTCGTCGTTCTCGCGCACGTCGACGAGCGCGATCTGGCCGTTGCCGTTGGCGTCCGACAGGGCGGCGTGGACGTCGCTCGGATCGACCTGAGCGATCTGGCTCTTGATCTGGCGGATGAACTCCGCGCCGGAGGGGCTCACACGAATCTCCTCAAAGGTGGTCGGACTTCGGTACTTCAGAAAGTGTAGCGAGGGGCTACTCCTTGGTTGTGCCCTGGAACGGCGAAAGGGACGCCCCCGCTCGCAAGCGTGGGGCGCCCCATTGACGGGACACCTCTGCTTCGCGGGCGCGGGACGCCCCTATCGCTGATCCGGTCTGGTGCAAACCTTCGTGGAGGGCGCGACACCAGCAGTATCGGTCGCCGGCGCCCGCGCCGACATGGGGCCCAGACCCCATGCGCAGACCTGCATTGCTCTCACAGGTGTTGACCGTCAACACCCTCGTCATCGCCGCGACCGTCTTCGCGGCCAGCGTCGCCGCGCGCCTCGACCTCGGCGACTCCGCCGGGCTGCGCCAGTTCCTCGTGCTCGTGGCGGCGATCCTCACCACGATCCTCGCGAACAACCTCGTCCTGCGGCGCCGCTTCGCGCCGCTGGAGTCGCTCACGCGGACGATGGAGTGCGTCGACCTCACGGCGCCGGGTATGCGCGCCCAGCCCTCCGGCGGGGAGCCGGCCGACGTCGGACGCCTGCGCGAGGCGTTCAACCTCATGCTCTCGCGGCTGGAGTCCGAGCGGCTCGGCACCGCCGCCGCCGTGCTGCGGGCGCAGGAGTCCGAGCGCGCGCGCGTAGCGCGTGACCTCCACGACGAGGTCAACCAGGCGCTCGCCGCAGTGTCGATCCGGCTCGCTGCCACCGCCGAGGGCGCGCCGCCGGAGTTCGCCGAAGAGCTCGCCGAGACCCAGCGCCTCGCCACGCAGGCGATGCACGAGCTGCTCGGCCTCGCACGGGACCTGCGCCCCGCGGCGCTCGACGACCACGGGCTGCTGCCGGCGCTGCGCACGCAGGTCCGGCTCTTCGGCGAGCGCTTCGAGATCCCCGCGCAGTTCGCGGCCGACGGCACGCGGGCGGTCCTGGGCGAGTTCGAGCAGCTCGTCGTCTACCGCGTCGTGCAGGAGGCGCTGTCGAACATCTCGCGGCACGCGGACGCCGGCGGCGTGAAGGTCTCGGTCGTGGGCTGCGACGGGCAGCAGGTGCGCGTCACGATCACCGACGACGGCGCCGGCTTCGACCCCGACCGGCTCCGCGACGGCGCCTCCGGCCTCGCCGGGATGCGCGAGCGCGCGATGCTCGCCGGCGGAAGCCTGGAGGTGCGCACGACCCCCGGGGTCGGCACGGCGATCGAGCTCACGCTCGGCGCGAAGGGCCGGCCGGCATCATGACAGCGCGTCATTGCTCGCCGGTCGTCACCGTCGAACCGAGCGGTCGGCGCTCGCGATGAGGCTGCTCATCGCCGACGACCACGGGATCATGCGTGCCGGCCTGCGCCTCCTGCTCGATCGCCAGCCCGACATGGAGGTGGTCGCCGAGGCCGCGGATGGCATCGAGGCCGTGGAGCTGGCCCTGCGCGAGCGGCCGGACATCTGCGTCCTGGACGTCGCGATGCCGCGGATGACCGGCTTGCAGGCGACGGTCGAGATCCGCGCGCACGCCCCCGAGGTCTCCGTCCTCGTGCTGTCGATGCACGACGACGAGCGCTATCTCTTCGAGGCCCTCCAGGCCGGTGCCGCCGGCTATGTGCTCAAGCGCGAAGCCGACCAGGCGCTCGTCGAGGCCGTGCGCGCCGTCGCCCGCGGGGAGCCGTTCATGACGAACGCCGCCGAGCGCTCGCTCGTGCGCGAGTGGATGGCCGACGACAGCTCGGGCCCACAGGAGCCGCTGACGCTGCGCGAGCGCGAGGTGCTCAAGCTCATCGCCGAGGCGCACACGAACCGCGAGATCGGCGAGATGCTGCACCTCGCCTCCAAGACGGTCGAGTCGCACCGCGCGAACCTCCTGCGCAAGCTCGGCATGCGCGATCGCGTCGAGCTCGTCCGCTACGCGATCAGGCGCGGGCTCATCGAGCCGTAGGGGATGCGGATGGGGACCGCGCCCCACGGCGGGCCCTTGCTTCGCGACATCGCACCACTCCGCCCACTGGACTCCCCGGCGGCCGCCCCCGGCTACCCTCATCGGGCGATGCCCGCCCGCCTGCGCCTCACCCTCTTCATCGCCGCAGCACTCGCTCTCACCGCGATCGCGGGCGTAGTCCTGTTCGCCGTCGGCGATCGCACCGCGCGCGGCGCCGGCTTCTCGGGGTCGCTGCGGCCCCCCGGCATCCCGCCGGCCGAGTTCGGGCTGCGCGACGACCATGGCGAGCTCGTACGGCTGCGCGACCTGCGCGGCCGCCCGGTCGTCGTGACGTTCCTCTACACGACCTGCCGCGACACCTGCCCCCTGACGACACAGCAGATCCGCGCGGCGCTCGACGACCTCGGCCACGAGGTGCCGGTCATCGCCGTGAGCGTCGATCCCGCCAACGACACCCCCCGGCGCGCCCGCGCCTTCGCGCTGAAGCAGCAGATGAGCGGGCGCATGCGCTGGGTCCTCGGCACGAGCGCGCAGCTGCAGCGGATCTGGCGGGCCTACGGCGTCGCCCCGCAGACCTCTGACGCCGAGCACTCGGCGTCGACGGTCGTGCTCGACGGCCGCGGCCGCCAGCGCGTCGGCTTCGCGACGAGCGTCCTGACGCCCGAGGGGCTCGCACACGACATCGCCGTGCTCGAGCGCGAGCGCGACCGCAACCGCTAGGCGGGCGGCGGGTGGTCGGCGGGGGTCTTCGGGCCCTCCGCCTTGTCCTCGCGCCTGTCGCGGATCGCCTGCAGGGCGAGGAAGCCCAGCGCGACGGCGAGCGGAAGCACGTAGAGCAGGTCGGCGAGCCAGTGGCCCGCATGTGCGATCGGGAGTGTCATGAGTTCGCCGAAGACAGCAGCCACAAGCCCAGCGACGTGAAGGCGATCATGACCGCGAGCATCCAGTATTGCGAACGCATGGCGACGCGGCTCTGCTTGAACGTCACGAGCGCGCGGTCGTGCGCCAGGATGAGGCCGGCCACATGCCCGCTGACGAGTGCGGCGACCTGGACGTACCAGATCGCCGTCGCCGAGATCCAGGTGTAGTCGACGGTCGCGTTCGCCGTCCCGAAGAGGTTGTCGCCCTCACCGAGCGGGTCGGAGACGAGGTAGGCGATGCGCTGCCCGTCGTAGGCGAGCAGCGAGAAGTAGTGCGCGACGATGTACGCCAGCGCGATCGGCGCGAGCGAGTGCACGAAGCGCCGGGCGAGCTCCGAAGCCGGCATGCCGTCGCGACTCTCGCGGTGCATCCCCGCTATCCCGAGCCAGTACAGGCCCGAGACGACGAGCACGGACAAGAGCAGTCCGATCGTGAACGCGAGCTCGAGCGCGTTCGCCTGGCTGAAGCCGAGACCGCGCAGCGAGGTCGTCAGCCGCGGAGCGACATCGCTCCACGCCGGCCCGTTCGAGAGGCCGTCGAACGACGTCGAACCGATCATCGTGCACAGCAGGGCGACCGTTCCCGGCACGGGGTCGAGCATCGTCAGGCCGCTCAGCGGAGGTCGCACGCGGACCTCGCCGCGGACCCAGTGCAGCGGCGACAGGCGCGCGAAGAGCCCGAAGTACACGCCGAACCCGTCGCCGTAGCGGTTCCAGGTCTCGATCCCGTAGAGGCTCATGCCGACGAACTGGACGGCCGCGTAGGCGAGGGCGAGCGTCGCGAGGTTGCTGGGGTCGCCTCTCCCCGAGTAGGCGAGCTCGACCCACGCGAAGCCGAGGATGCCCACGGCCGCCGGCCAGCGCCCGAGCCATGCCGGGTAGGCCATCGGCGCCGGCAGCCCCTCCCGGCTGAGCTTCGACGCGACCCAGGCGACGCCCCGGGCGATCGCGCGCCAGGGGTTGAAGGCTGCGAAGACGTCGCCGAAGAGCAGGGACAGCACCGCCAGGCCGACCCAGAAGATGATGAAGATGAACACCGGCGCGAGGTTGGTCGTCGCCGTCTGCGAGCCCGCGTATCCGGCATAGACGACGAGCCCGAAGAGCGCGACCCCGATCGTGCCGCAGATCGGGTCCAGGACCGTCGGCACCGAAGCCCACCGCCGCTCCGCGCGCCCCTCCAGCCGCGGGCGCGGCCAGAGGACCGCCAGGCCGACGAACGACACGACGAGCACGACGGTCGCGGCCCACCCGAAGAGCCATTTCGGGATCGGCAGGTCCTCGCGGCCGACGAGCCCGTGCGCGAGCGCGGCGTCCGGCAGCGCCGCCATGACACCGGCCGCGACCACGATCATCGCGAGCAGGCGACGCCGAGGCATTCGCGGGAGTGTAGGTAGCGGACGCGCCCAGCGGCGCTGCTAGCTTGGCCTTCCGTGCGAGCACCGATCGACACGATCAGCGCACCGCCGATCCCGGGCGGGCTGGCGTGGATCAACGTCGCGAGCCTGCGGATGGACAAGCAGCTCGGGCGTCCCGTGCTGCTCGAGTTCTGGGACTTCTGCCGCGTGAACTCGCTGCGCTCGCTGGACTACGTGCGTGCATGGCACGAGCGCTACGCGGCCGCCGGCCTGCGGGTCATCTCGGTGCACGCCGGCGGCTATCCCCCGTCGCAGGACCCTGCGCAGGTGCGCGACGCCGTCGCCCGGCTGGGCATCGAGCACCCCGTCGTGCTGGACACGGACTTCGCGCTCTGGCGGGAGTACGGCAACGAGGGCTGGCCGGCGCGCTACCTCTTCGACCGCGACCTGCACCTGCACTCCTTCCACTACGGCGAGGGCGCCTACGACGAGACCGAGGCCGAGATCTCCGAGCTGCTCGGAGCGCAGCTCGCCCCGCTCGCGCCCGTACGCCCCGAGGACGCATCGGGAGCGGCGCTCGTCGTCCCGACCCCCGAGCAGGAGGGTCCCTGGTCGGGACCGTACGAGGCCGGCGCGGTGTGGGCTGTGCTCGAGCCCGGCGCGGCGACCGTCGCCGGACCGCCGCCGGCGATCCGCGCCAATGGGACCGAGATCGCCGTCCCGCACGCCGGCTGCTTCGCCCTCGTCGAGCACGAGCGCCACACGGCCGGCGTGCTCGAGCTCGAGCTCGGCGACGGCGTGACGTGCCACGCCGTCCAGTTCACGGCCGGGCTGGCCTGAGCACGCGCTCGGGCACGTCGCCGAGCAGGCGCTCGAGCCGCGGCGGCCCGTCGTCGTCGAGCGCGATCGCCCCGCCGGGCCAGTATGGACTCTCGCCCTGTGGCCCGCGGCCCGTGAAGAGCCGCTCGTAGACCCAGCCACCGGCATTGTGCAGCTGCGTCGCGCTCGGGGTGCGCCACTCGCGGGGGTCGTCGCCGGGGAGCATGCCGGCGCGGTGCGTGTGGCCGAAGACGAGATGAGCGGGCGCGAGGCGCAGGCGCCGCGCCGTCTCGCCGACCGCCGTGAGGCCGGAGCGGCGCAGCTCGCCGACGCCGACCCGGGCCTGCACCGGCCCGAGGCCCGCTCGGTTGGCTGCGACGACGCCGAGCCGGAACGGCAGCGCCAGCGCGTAGCCGCGCAGCCGGCGCGTGCGGCCGTTGCCGCCGGCGAGGACCTGCCAGACGCCGACGGCCGAGCGCCCGCCGATCGCGGTGCGCCGCCCGTTCGCGCGCTGCGCGCTGGCGTGGCTCAGCGCGTAGATCGGCGCGAGCACCGCCTCGTAGTCCTCCGGCGTCGCGGGATCGGGGATCGCGCCGACCAGCCGTGCGAGAACGCCGATCGCGAGGCGCTCGAGCGTCGGGATGACCAGGTGCGCGTCGAGGTAGTGACCGTGCGTGGCGTAGACGTCGTCGCGCAGCCACAGCCCCGGGTAGGCGACCTCGACGTCCGCAGGCGTCAGCCAGGACGCCAGCCGCCCGGCGATCCACGACGCCCGCTGGGCTGGGACGCGCTCGTCGAGGCCGAGCGGATCGGCGGCGTGGCGGCGCTCGCGCCAGTCCAGCCAGCCGGCTGCGATCGCATGGTCGTGGTTGCCGGGCACGAGGACGACCTGTCCGCCCGGGCCGAGCGCGTCGCCGATCGCGCGCAGGACCGGCTCGGCGACCGCCAGCGCGTCGCGCGCCGGCCCGTGGCGAAGCTCGAGCGTGTCGCCGAGCAGCACGAGCCGGTCGACGCCGTCGAGCCGGCCCAGCAGCACGGCGAGCGCCTCGGGGCGGGTGAGCACGTCGGCGCGCGAGCGCGTCCCGAGATGCAGGTCGGAGATGACGAGCGTGCGCATCGCGGGCTGAGGCTAGTGACGGGCGGAGGCTGGTGACGGTCCTGTGCGTCCATGCACAGCGCCCTGCGCCCTTCGGTGACGAGGTGAGCAGTCCGCGAGGACTACACGGTCGCCGCGAGATCCTCGCGGATGCGCTTGGGCAGCATGAAGCGCACGTCCTCGCGGATGACCTCGAACTCCGAGACGCGCTCCACGCCGCGATCGGTGAAGAACGCCACGAGGCGGCGCACGAGCTCCTCGGGGGCGCTCGCGCCCGAGGAGATGCCGACGACGCGCTTGTCCTGCAGCCACGCCTCCTCGACCTGAGCCTCGTTGTCGATGAGGTAGGAGTCGGCGCCGTAGTCGCGCGCGACCTCGACGAGGCGCTGCGAGTTGGACGAGTTCTGCGAGCCGATGACGAGGACGAGGTCGCACTCGGCGGCCATCTGCTTGACGGCGGCCTGGCGGTTCGTCGTCGCGTAGCAGATGTCGTCGGTCCGCGGGCCGACGATTGCGGGGAAGCGCTCGCGCAGGCGATCGATGATCGTGCGCGTCTCGTCGACCGACAGCGTCGTCTGCGAGATGTAGGCGATCCTGTCCGGCTCGGGGATGTCGAGCGCGTCGACGTCGGCCTCGGTCTCGACGAGCACGATCGACTCGGGCGCCTCGCCCATCGTGCCCTCGACCTCCTCGTGGCCGCTGTGGCCGATGAGCACGATCGTGTAGCCGTCGGCGGCGAACTTCTTGGCCTCGACGTGGACCTTCGTCACGAGCGGGCAGGTCGCGTCGATCGTCGACAGCGAGCGCGCCGCCGCCTGGGCATGGACCGCGGGCGACACGCCGTGGGCGGAGAAGACGGTCGTCGCGCCCGCGGGGATGCTCTCGTCGATCTCGTCGACGAAGATGGCACCGCGCTCGCGCAGCTGCTCGACGACGTGCTTGTTGTGGACGATCTCCTTGCGGACGTAGACCGGCGCACCGTAGAGCTCGAGTGCTCGCTCGACCGTCTGGACCGCCCGATCGACCCCCGCGCAATAGCCGCGCGGGGCGGCGAGCAGCAACTTTTCGACGATGAATGAGATAGTCGAAGTGTAGGCGCTCTTAACCGGGGAGGAACATGTGCCACCCAGACTGCACCGAGCCCACGGCTTGGTCCTGACCATCCTCGTGCTGTCGCTCGCGCTGCCCGCGTTCGCGTACGGCGCCAGTACGAAGCCGACCGTCACCACCGGCACGGCTGCGAACGTCACGCCGCAGTCGGCGACCCTGCTCGGCAGGATCACGCCGAACGGCGCCGAGACGACCTACGTCTTCCACTTCGGGCCGACGACCCTCTACGGCTCCGCGTCGCCGGTCGCAGTCGCGGGCTCCGGCAGGAGCCCGGTCACCGTGCTCGCGAACCTCACCGGCCTCGCGCCGGCCACGACCTACCACTACCGGCTCGTCGCGCGCAACCGCAACGGCGCGGTCAACGGGGCCGACCGGACGTTCAAGACCCGCAGCCAGCCGCTCGGGCTGACCCTCGCCGCAACGCCCAACCCGGTGCCCTTCGGCCGCCCGCTCGTCCTCGGCGGCACGCTCAGCGGCACCGGCAACGCCGGCCGCCCGGTCGCCCTGCAGGCCAACCCGTTCCCCTACACCCAGGGCTTCGCGACGATCAGCAACCCGCAGCTCACGAGCCCCGAGGGCGCCTTCGCCTTCCCGCTGCTGACGGTCCCGCTCAACACCCAGTACCGCGTCCTCATCCCGGACAAGCCGGAGGTCGCCAGCCCGATCGTCGGCGTCGGCGTCGAGGTGCGCGTCAGCACGAACGTCAGCTCGCAGCGCGTGCGCACCGGCGGCGTCGTTCGCTTCTCCGGCCGGGTGACCCCGGCGCGTCCCGGTGCGCAGGTCGCGATCCAGAAGCGTCGCGGCAAGCGCTGGGTGACCGTCGCGGGGACGATCACCCGCAGCGCCGGACAGACCTTCTCGCGGTACGCCAAGCGCGTGCGGATCCGCCGCGGCGGGCGCTATCGCGTCTTCGTCGCGATCGTCGACGGCAACTTCGTCTCGAACGCCGGGAGGACGGTGACGATCAGGCGCCGGTTCTAGTCGACGTGGCGCCAGTCGCTGCGCAGCCCTAGCGCCGGCGCAGGACCCCGACGAGCCGCAGGACCGCCTCGCCGACGGCGTCGAGGCTGCGCTCGGAGACCTTGTCGAGGTCGTCGGCGAGCGAGTCGCGCGGCGGGTAGTCGAAGTCGATGAGGTCGATCGCGGGGATGTCACGCTTGGTGAACGGCGTGTGGTCGTCGAAGATCCGGCCCGAGGTCGAGTCCGGAAACAGCGCGCCGACGCCGACTGCAGTCGCGGCGGCGCGCAGCGTCTTCCACAGTGCCGGGTCCGAGCCGGCCTCGCGCGGGAAGCTCAGCCCGCGCTTCTCGGCGATGTAGTCGAGCAGGACGAGGCTGTGCACCGCGCCGGCGTGGCGCTTGGCGTAGGCCTTGGAGCCGCGCAGGCCGCAGGAGTAAAACGGCTGGCAGCCGGCCGGCTCCTCCTCGCCGTCGAAGAGCACGAAGCGCACGGGGCGCTCGCCGCGCACCCGCGGCGCGCGTGCGAGGGCGCGCGCGATCCAGACGACGGCGGCCGTCCCTGCCGCGCCGTCGTTGGCGCCGACGAAGCCCTTGGGCGCGGCCTCGACGTCGTAATGCGCGCCGACGACGATCGCCGGCCCGCGCCCGGGGATCGAGCCGACGACGTTGCGCAGCCGCGGGTGGCCCGGGATCGCCTCCAAGCGCCCGCGCGGCAGCAGCCCGCGCAGGCGCACGGCCAGCCGCCTCAGCGCCCGCGAGCCCGCCGGCCGCCAGCCGTACCGGCGCACCTGCTCGCGCAGGAGCGCGAACGCGCGCGCGCCGTCGAAGCGGTCGACCGTCGCTTGCGGGGCGAGGTCCGGCGCGGCCGGTGGGGGGACGGCGGCCGGCGGCTGTGCGCGGCGAGTCGCCGTCGGCATGCGCTCGTCGGCCTCCGTCAATGCGCCCGGGAGCGGAAAGCCCTGCGCCGCCCAGACGAGCAGCGCGGCCCCGAGCAGCAGCTGCACGACGAGCGCGATCGCCAGCGGCCGGACCGAGCGGTCAGTCATCGCTCGTCACGAGCTCGAGCAGCTCGGCGAAGCGCTCGCGCGCCGCGGCGCGGCGGGTGGGCACGTGCTCGCTCGGCACGCCACCGGGCGGCGGACTGTAGCCGCGCAGGATCTGGCGGGCGACCGACTGGCGGTGGACCTCGTCGGGCCCGTCGTAGAAGCGCGCCCCGCGGGCGTAGCGGTACATCGCCTCCAGCGGCAGGTCGGTCGAGTAGCCGAGGCTGCCATGGACCTGAAGCGCGCGGTCGATGACGTCGTGCAGGACCTTCGCGCCGTAGAACTTGATGAGCGAGACGTCGGTGCGCGCCGCCGCCGAGCCCTCCGTGTCGATCTTCCACGCGGCGTGCAGGGTCATGAGCCGCGCCGCCTGCATCTGCGCCGCCGAGTCGGCGATCCAGTTGCCGATCGTCTGCTTGTCCCCCAGCACCGATCCGTGCGAGACGCGGTACGTCGCGCGCTCGCAGAGCATGTCGAACGCGCGCCGCGCGACGCCGAGCCAGCGCATGCAGTGGTGGATGCGCCCGGGAACGAGGCGTGACTGGGCGAGCTCAAAGCCGGCGCCGCGCTGGCCGAGCAGGTTCTCCCGCGGGACGCGGACGGCCTCGTAGCGGATCTCGGCGTGGCCGCCGAGGCGCCCGAACTGCTCCTCGGGGTGCTCCATCGTCGGGACGTCGCGCACGATCGTCACGCCAGGCGTCGCCGCCGGGACGATGAGCATCGACGCCCGCTGATGCGGTCGCGCATCGGGCTCGGTCACGGCCATGACGATGAGGAAGTCCGCGATCGAGCCGTTCGAGGTAAACCACTTGTGGCCGTCGATGACCCATTCGCCGGCGCGCTCGTCGAGCACCGCGCCCGTCTGCAGCGTCGTCGGATCCGCGCCGGCGCTGCCGGGCTCGGTCATCGAGAACGCCGAGCGCAGGTCGCCGGCGAGCAGCGGGTGCAGCCACCGTTCCTTCTGCTCCGGCGTGCCGGCGAGCGCAAGCAGTTCGCTGTTGCCGGAGTCCGGCGCCTGGTTGCCAAACGCGCTGGGCGCATACGGCGACGTGCCGAGAATCTCGTGCATGAGGCCGAGCTTGACCTGCCCGAAGCCCTGGCCGCCGAGCTCGGGTGGCAGGTGCGCAGCCCACAGCCCGCGCTCGCGTACCGTCGCCTGAAGAGGGCGCAGCGCGTGGTCCAGCCGATCGCGGTCGAGGTCGAGCGTCTCCAGCGGCCAGATCTCCTCGCGGACGAATGCATCCATCCAGTCCAGGCGCGCCTGGAACTCCGGCTCGGTCGAGAAATCCCACGCCATCGCTGCGCAGAGGGTACGTGCGCACGTACTACTCTGGCGGCAATGACCCCGCGCCACCTCGACCGGCTCACGGCGATCGACGCGTCGTTCCTGCACCAGGAAGGCCCGGCCTCGCACATGCACATCGGCGCGCTCGTGCGCGTCGGCGGTGCGGCGCCCGCGTACGAGGAGTTCCTGGACTCGATCCGGATGCGGCTGCACCTCGTCCCGCGCTACCGCCAGCGCCTCGTCTACCCGCCCGCCGCGTCCGGCCGCCCGATGTGGACCGACGACACGGACTTCAACCTCGAGTACCACGTCCGCCACACCGCGCTGCCCGGACCCGGCAGCGATGAGCAGCTCTCGAATCTCTCGGCGCGCGTCTTCTCCCAGCAGCTCGACCGCTCCAAGCCGCTGTGGGAGATGTGGCTCGTCGAGGGCCTCGCCGACGGCGGCTTCGCGCTGCTGTCAAAGAGCCACCACGCGATGATCGACGGCATCGCGGGAGTCGACCTCGGCACGGTCCTCTTCGACCTCGGTCCCGAGCCGGCGCCGCCGCCGGAGGGCTTGGATCCGTGGACGCCGGACCCCGAGCCCAACCCCGTCGACCTGCTCACCGCCGGCATCGCCGGGATGACGAAGGCGACGGTGTCAGTCGCGTCGAAGGCGCTCTTGGCGCTCACGCAGCCCGAGCGCACGCTCGGGGAGGCGCGCGTCGCGGTCGAGGGCCTCGGCGAGATCGCCTGGGCCGGTCTGAACCCCGCGCCGCCGTCGCCGCTGAACGTCGAGATCGGCCCGCACCGGCGCTTTGCCGGCGTCGTCTGCGATCTGGCCGACTTCAAGACCGTCAAGAACGTCTTCGGCGGCACCGTCAACGACGTCGTCCTCGCCGTCGTCGCCGGCGCGCTGCGCCACTGGCTGCACTCGCGCGGCGTGCGCACCGCCGGCCTCGAGCTGCGCGCGCTCGTGCCGGTCTCGGTGCGAGTCGCCCAGGAGCGCAACGGCACGGGCAACCGCCTCGCCGTCATGCGCGGGCCGCTGCCGGTCTACATCGAGGATCCGGTCGAGCGCCTGAGCGTCGTGCGCGAAGCGATGGACGACCTGAAGGAGTCCAAGCAGGCCGTCGGCGCCGAGGTGCTGACGAGCATGCAGGAGTTCGCTCCTCCGACGGTCCTCGCGCAGGCGTCGCGGCTGAACTTCTCGACGCGTCTGTTCAACCTCCTCGTCACGAACGTCCCCGGCCCGCAGTTCCCGCTCTACGTCCTGGGTCGCGAGATGACGTCGGTCTTCCCGATCGCGTTCCTGCCCAAGGATCACGCGCTCGCCATCGCGATCATGTCGTACAACGGCCAGATGAACTTCGGTCTGCTCGGCGACTACGACGCGATGCCCGACCTCAACGCCTTCGGCGAGGCGATCGAGACGTCGCTCGCCGAGCTCGTCTCGCTCGCGTGGCGGCAGGCGCGAGAGCCCGCGACCGTCTGACGCCGCGGGTTCAGCCCCGGCGGGCGACGCGCGTTGAGAGATCCGCCCGCGCGGGGACGTGCTCGCGGTTGCCGGCGCGGTCGATCGCGATCGAGTAGAAGCGGTAGCGCGAGCCGGGCTTGACGCGGAGCTTCATGCGCGTCGCGCGCGTCGTCTTGATGCGCCGGTAGCCCCGCCCGCGGGCCCAGCGGTAGATCGCGTAACGGTCGATGCCGGACGACACGAGCCCGGACGGCGCGGTGTCGGTGCCGCTCCAGCGCAGCGTGATCGTGCGAGCGCTGTTCACGCTCCTGGGACCGCGCAGGGTCGAGCTCGGCGGGCGGCGGTCGGTCGTCCGCGCCGCACGCATCGCCGCGGCGGGGTTGACGATGCCCCAGCCGAGGTCCGCCGTCCAGCCGGTCCCGGGCGGCCGCGAGGCCGTCTCCTTCAGTAGGCGGATGACATCGGCGGCGCGGAGGTCGGGGTTGAGGTTGCGGGCGAGCGCCGCGGTCGCGGCGACCATCGGCGCGGCCATCGACGTGCCCTGCAGGTACGCCCAGCGCGAGTCCCCGTCGAATTGCCCACGGCAGCCACAGCCGGGCCTCGGAAACAGCACCCCGCCGCCGCTCTCAAGCTCGGTGGTGTTGCCGGGAAAGGCGGCGAACAACCCGGGCGGGCCTGCCGTGCCCTCGAAGGAGCCGTAGGCGGCGAGCGAGATCTGCGACCCGCGGCCGGCGAAAGAGGCGCGGGTGCCGGCGAAGCTCGCGGCGGTCACCGCCAGGCCGCGGCCGGCGGCGATGTCGGGACCGGTGCCGGTCGGTTGCAGGACGTTCGCCGGATCGCCCTGCTCCTCGACGGGAGCGTCGGCGGCCGCGGCGACGAGCACGACGTCGTGTGCGACGGCGTAGTTGATCGCGTCCACGATCGCCGGAGAGGGCGGGCTCGTGCCGTCCGTGCCGAAGCTCATGTTGATCGCGTCGGCGTCCAGATCGGTGGCCTGCACGATCGAGCGTGCGACCGAGCCGTCGCCGAGGTCGCTCTTGAAGACCAGCAGGCGGCAGTCCAGCCCCACCCCGACGATCCCGAAGCCGTTGTCGCCGGCCGCACAGGCAATTGACGAGACGTGCGTGCCGTGGCCGTTCTCGTCGACGGTGGCCGGCCCGTGTCTGGCGATCGCGTCGTTGTCGATCGCCTCCTTGACCTTGCCGGACAGGTCAGGGTGCCCCGCGTCGATGCCCGTGTCGATGACCGCCACCGTGGCGCCGGCGCCGCGGGTGATGTCCCAGGCGGCGGGCAGGTCCAGGCGCGGGATCCACCACTCCAGCGCCGTGCCGGCCGGCGTCCCCAACGAGGTCTCCGGCGCGACGAGCGCGGGGTCGTTGACCGCGAGACGCAGCTCATGGCGTCGCTCCACCTGTACGGAGCGCACTCCGTCGTGGCGGCGCAGCAAGCGTGCGAGCGCGGCGAGCGTGACCCCGGCCTGCGGGCGCACGGACACGAGCCCGATCTGCGGCACCTGCGCGCCGTCGCGGCGCAGGCCGTCGAGCGACAGCAGCGACGCGGCGGCGGCACGCAGCGCGCCTCCGGATTGCTGCGGCTCGAACGTCACGAGCAGCCGCCCGGTCGGCTCGGAGGCTGCGAGCGCGGCGGCCGGCGCGCTCAGCGCGATGACGAGCGCCGCGACCAGGAGCGCGGGCAGCAGGTGCAGCGAAATCGATGGACGCCGGCGCATCAAATGCACAACCCACGGCGCATCGCCCCGGTGCGCCGGACGACCGGAGCCTGGCGCGCTTGGCGTGCCGGTCTCAGCTCAGAACCCGAGTGCGAACTTCGCGTCCTCGCTCATCTTCTCCGGCGACCAGGGCGGATCGAAGACCATCGAGCTCTTGACCGAGCTCACGCCCTCCAGAGGAAGGACGAACTCCTCGATCTGCTCGGTGATCTGAGGCCCGATCGGACAGGCCGGAGTCGTCAGGGTGAACGTGACGTGGACGTTGCCGCTGTCTTGCTGGATGCCATAGATGAGCCCCAGCTCGACGAAATCCAAGCCGAGTTCGGGATCGATGACGTTCGTGAGCGCATCTTCGATCTCTGCAAGTGTCGCCATGTGCGGGATTCTATCTTGCGCTCTGGGGTGCTTGGAGTAGGTTGGGGAAACCCATCGTCTCCTACGACGAACATCCGCCGTTCTTACGCTGCTCCGGCGACGAGGATCGCTCGACGCAGGCGCTGCGCCGGCGGGCGCTGTCGCAGGCGCTGCAGGCCCCGACGAACGTCGTCGTCGACCTCACCGAGCTTGCCTTCGCGGACCCGTCGCTCATGCTCGACCTCGCGATGGTCGCCCGGCGCCTACGCAAGTCCGGGCTGCAGCTCCTGCTCCACGACCCCCAGCCGGACATCAGCGCGCTCATCGAGTACGTCGGCCTGCACCGCCTCCCCGGCGTGAAGGTCCTGCCGTCCCCTGCACGCGCCTGATCGGCCGCCGCGGCCCGGCCGGACGGCTGGCGTAGCCTTCGTCGCGTCATGCCGCTGTTGCTCGTCATCGTCTTCATCGTCGTCGCGATCGCCGAGCTCTACGTGCTCCTGCAGATCGGCCAGGCGATCGGCATCCTGCCGACGATCGCCCTGCTCATCCTCGACTCGGTGCTCGGCTCGTGGCTCATGCGCTCGCAGGGCCGGACGGTGTGGCTGCGATTCAACCGCGCGCTCGCGGAGGGACGCGTGCCCGGACGCGAGGTCATCGACGGAGTGCTCATCATCTTCGGTGGCGCGCTGCTGCTCACACCCGGCTTCCTCACCGACTTCCTCGGCCTCATCCTGCTGCTGCCGCCCACGCGCGCGATCGTGCGCCAGGCGCTCGTGCGGCGCTTCGGCGCACGACTCGTCGCCAGCGCGACGGGCGGCACCCAGGTGCGCTTCGGGCGGATGTTCGGCGCCGGGGGCGCGCCCCCGCGCGCCCCGGACGAGGACACCGTCGAGGGTACGGCGACAGAGGTGCGCCGGCGGCGCGGCGAGTCGCCGTGAGCGTGAGCTCCGAGCAGGACGCGCCGCGCACGCCCGCGGCGCCGGACCCCGCCTTCCGCGACACCGTGACGTTCGCCTTCGGCGACCCCGTCGCCCAGCTCTACGGCCATGCCCGAATTGGCCTCGCCGCCGACGGCGCCAGCGGACTGGCGCTGCTGTTCGCCGGCAGCGAGGTCGCCACGGCGTCGACGGAGGGCGGCGTCGCGCTCGCCGACGACGCGCCGCCGTCGTGGGAATCGGTCCGCGTGGCCGGTCTGCGCAGCGGCGTCGAGGAGCCGCTCGGGGCCTGGACGCTGAGCTATGAGAGCGACGGCGCCGGCTTCGACCTGCGCTTCGAGGCCCGCTCGGCGCCTGCGGTGCTCGACGCGGACGCCGACGTCGCGCGCGCGGGTGGCATGGAGGGCTACGAGCAGCTGTGCAGCGTGTCCGGCACCGTCAGCCACGGCGGACGCGCGCACCAGGTGCGCTGCCTCGGCCAGCGCGGCCACGCCTGGGGCGCGCCGGACTGGAAGCGCATCGAGCTCGCGCGGACGCTGTCGGCCTGGATGGGCGCCGACCGCGCCGTGATGCTCACCGCCGCTCGCCCGGCCCGCGCCCGCGGCCATGGCGAGGAGGCCGTCGCGGGCTGGCTCGTGGACGGCGGCGAGCCACTGCTCATCCCCGAGCCGCGCCTGTCGACGACGTACGACGGCGCCCTGCGCCAGAAGCGCGCGGGCCTGGAGCTGTGGATGGATGAGGAGAACGGCTACGCCCGCCGCGCCGCCGGCCAGGTGCTGTGCGGGACGACCGTCGACCTCGGCCGGCTGCGCCTGGAGAGCGCGTTCTTCGGCTGGCGCATGGAGGGCCGCGAAGGCGTCGGTCGCTACGACGTTGTGCGCCGGATCGACGGCGGCTCGAGCCGCAAGCGGTGATCCGCGCGGTCATCAGCGACTTCGGCGGCGTGCTGACGACGCCGCTCGCCGGCTCCTTGAAGGCCTTCGCCGACCGGTCGGGCCTCGCGATGGAGGAGCTCAACCAGGCGCTTGCGGCGATCTTCGCGCGTGACGGCGCGCATCCGCTCTTCGAGCTCGAATGCGGGCGCATGACCGAAGCGCGGTTCCTCCAGGCGCTCGAGCAGACACTGCGCGCGGAGCTCGGCCGAGAGGTTTCTTTCGTCGACTTCGCCGAGGCGTTGTGGGCGGGACTGGCGCCCAACGAGCCGATGATCGAGCTCATGGCCGCGCTGCGCGCCGAGGGCTACCGCATGGCGCTCCTGACGAACAACGTGCGCGAGTGGGAGGCGCGGTGGCGTGCGATGGCGCCGATCGACGACATCTTCGAGCTCGTCGTCAACAGCGCCTCCGTCGGCATGCGCAAGCCCGACTCGGAGATCTACGAGCTGACCGTGCAGCGTCTCGGCGTGCCGGCGCCGTCGTGCCTGTTCGTCGATGACCTCGAGCACAACTGCGCCGCCGCACGCGACGCCGGGATGCAGGCGGTCCTCTACCGCGATCCGGAGCAGGCGACCGCGGAGATCCGCGCCGCGCTCGACGCGAGCGCCTAGTTGTCGCAGCCCAGGCGATCCCAGAGGTAGAGCTCGACGCACTCCGTCGCGAGCTTGCGGCAGCTATCGCGTGAGAGGTGCGGCAGCACCGTCGCAAGCGCCTGCTCCTCCGCGACCCCGGCGTCAAACGCCTCCTCCCCGCGGAAGCCGGCCGCGATCTTCAGCGCCTCGCGCCGGTTCTCTCCGAGACTCGGAAAGACGTTGACGAGGAACTCGCGGTTGGCGATCGGATGGCCGACCTCCAGCGACGCATGCCAAGCCGCCAGCATCGACAGGTCGTGCTCGTCGAGGTCCTGCACGGCCTTGGCGTAATGCGAGGCCAGCTCGCTCTCCGGGATCTCGTCCACCCACGCACGAACCAGCTCGCCCAGCAGCTGCCGCCGAGCCTCGCGGCCCACGGACTCAGCGATCGCCCGGATCGCGTCCTGCGGTTCGATGAAACAGAGCGGCATACCGGCTCCCTGACGCTCGGGAAAGAACGGACGGGATGCACGGTAGGGGTGGGGTCGGACGGGATGAGCTTCCATCCGCGAGCAGCGGTGCGGACCGCGGTCACGCATGAATCCTTAGCCTCGATCGTGCAGGAAGGTCTTGAATCGATCCGCTTGCAGTAAGCGTTCGGTGGGGTCGTGGTGAGGGCTCGGAGGGCGGCTCGGGCGCGATCGGGGGCGCGATCGGGGGTGTGGAAGCG
>Ga0136631_10000065_pt1 | contig 27316 bp, 16 predicted proteins | sample AntDrymUQ6012206_2_FD_104655 | JGI IMG/M metagenome (GOLD analysis project Ga0136631, IMG submission 104655) | Polar desert sand microbial communities from Dry Valleys, Antarctica - metaG UQ601 (22.06) | ecosystem: Environmental > Terrestrial > Soil > Desert | place: Antarctica: Dry Valley... | reverse complement strand
CTACGAAACGGCGACGAAGCCCGGCCTCGCCCCGGTGGGGCTCGAGCTCGTCGCGCACGCGGCGGCGCATGCGGCCCAGCCCTTCTTCGCCATCGGAGGGATCGACGCGGGACGCGCGCCGGCGCTCGCGGCGGCCGGAGCCGAGCGCGTGGCCGTGGTGCGGGCGATCCGCGACGCGGCGGACCCGCGCGCGGCGGCACAGGAGATACGGGCCGCGCTGGGGCGAGAGGTGATCGGTGGGGCGGCGCGCTAGGCGGCGCGCCGCGGACGACGCTCCGCGGACCTCGTCTGCGTCCTCGCCCGCGCCGGCCACCGCCACCGGCGCTGACGCGCCCTCCTCACGCGCCGCCCGGACCGAGGCGAAGAACGCCGCGGCCAGGGCCGAGCTCGTGCCCCTGGCCGAAGGCGAGCGTCCGCGCGCCGTGACCGTCGCCTTCTTCGTCGTGCTGGCGCTGGCGACCCTCAACATCGTGACCTACCTCGCCGGGGTTCAGCTCACCGGCGGCGGTCCTCCGCCCCTCCCCCCGCTGCTGGCCTACACCTTCCTCCTGCTCGTCACCGCCTACGGACTGTGGCGGGCGCGCTACTGGGCGGTGCTCGGGACCGAGGCAGTGCTCGTGCTGTGGATCGTCATCTCCTCGCTGCTGCTGGTCACCGTGACCAACGCGCTCGTGGCCGCCGTCACGGTCCTCCTGATCGCCGGGGCGGGGGCGCTCTTCTGGTTCCTGATCAAGGCGATGGCCCGCATCCAGATGCCGACCCGCCGGTGACCGACGACGCCGCGACGGGATCCGCGACCCCTAACGGTTCGGTGAACAGAGCATGGCTCGGTTCGTGCGCTGATCCGAAACCCGGCATGATGCGCTAGCGCTTCGATGCTGACCCGCTTCCTGCACAGAGCCTTCGGCATGGACCCGGAGGCACGGGCCCTGCCCGGCCCGCAGCCGCCCGACCGCGGCCCGTTCCGGCGCGACTTCTGGAAGAGCCCGCTGAGAGGTCCCTGGCTCGCCTCGATCCTGAGCTCCGCGCTGCTGCCGCTCATCCTCATCTGCGCGCTCACGGGCTTCGTCTCGCACGTCGCCTACGACTCGGAGCTCGGCGCCAACTCGGTCACCGGCGCCGACGGCCTACTCACCCCGATATACGCCGCCCTCGACTGGCCCGCGGGCTGGGCCTGGCTCTACGCCGGCAACCAGGGGCTGCATGTGATCACCGGACTCGCCGCGATCCCGATCCTGCTCGCCAAGCTGTGGGCGGTCATACCCAAGCTGTGGGAGCGCCCGGCGCTGCGCTCGCTCGCCCATGCGCTCGAGCGCGTGAGCCTCGCGCTGCTCGTGGGCGCGAGCCTGTTCGTCTACCTCACGGGCGTCCTCAACATCCAGATCTACTACCCGTTCGGGTTCGGCTTCGTCCCGGCGCACTACTACGGCGCGTTCATCTTCATGGCCGCCCTCACCTTCCACGTCGCGACCAAGCTGCCCGACCTCGCCCGGGCGTTCCGCGAGCGGGGCGTGGTGGCGCCGCTGCGCGAGGATCGCGCCTCGACTACCCCCGAGCCGCCTGAGTCGAGCGAGAGCGCCCCGACCGCTCCGCGCCCCGCGACGATCTCGCGGCGGGCGTTCGTGGGCGCGGTCGGGGTCGGGTCGGTCGGGCTCGGGCTGATGGCCGCCGGCCAGTCGATCGGCGGGCCGCTGCGCCCGCTCGGGCTGCTGGCTCCTCGCGGGCAGTACTACGGCTCGGGGCCCAATGACTTCCAGATCAACAAGACCGCGACCTCGGCGGGCATCATGCCCGCCCAGACCGGAGCGAGCTGGCGGCTCGAGCTGCGCGGCGCCCGGACGCTCGAGCTCTCGCGCGAGGACCTCATGGGGATGCCGCTCTCGACCCAGAAGCTGCCGATCGCGTGCGTCGAGGGCTGGTCGACGACCCAGACGTGGACCGGCGTGCCGCTGCGCGACCTGGGGCGTCTCGCCGGCGTGGACGACCCGGACGAGCTGTTCGTGCAGTCGCTCCAGGACGCCGTGCTCGGCCAGACCACGCTCAACAACTCGCAGGCCTCGGACCCGCGGTCGTTGCTCGCCCTGCAGGTCAACGGCGCCGACCTGTCGCTCGACCACGGCTTCCCGGCGCGGATCATCGTCCCGGCGCTGCCCGGTGTGCACAACACAAAGTGGGTACAGCGACTCGAGTTCCGGGGAGCGTGAGCGAGGTGCAGCGCTTCTCGAAACTGTACGGCTCGAGCCCGGCGCACCTGCTGCTCGCGCTGGCCGCTCTCGTGGTGTCGGCGTGGGCGGTGCTCCAGGCCGTCGGCCAGGGCCCCCCGCTATCGCTGACGAAGTGGTTCGTCGGCTCGATCCTCGCGCACGACCTCGTGCTGCTGCCGCTCTACTCGCTCGTGCTGATCGGGCTGCTGCGTGTGGTCGGCGGGCGCGGGGGCAAGGACCGTGCGGGGCCCTCGCCGCGCCGCCTGCTCGTGCTCAACCACCTGCGCGTGCCGGCCGCCCTGTCGCTCCTCCTGCTGCTGCTGTTCTTCCCGTTCATCCTCGGGCTCGCCGACGCCGGGTACGAGGGGGTGAGCGGGCTGTCGACGGACCCCTATCTCCCGCGGTGGCTGATCTTGACCGGGGCGCTGTTCCTGCTCTCGGGGCTGATCCTGGCGGTACGGCTGGCGCGCGGCGGGGCGCCGGCAGCGACAGAGCCGTCTGACTCAGCCGCGGCCGGCGCGGGACCCCCGCCGGCCGGCTGACCTCGGCGCCGGACGCGGCCTCGCTCTACGCCTCGCCGCGGGCCGGGTAGTCGTTCTCGCCCACGAAGTCGACGGCGTCGCGCATCTCGTCGAGCGGCGGTCGCCCGAACGGCATCGAGTTGATGCCCTCGTAGAAGACCGCTCCCTCCGAGTCGATCAGGAACAGTCCCGGCTCGGAGAACTCATCGGGCTCTTCGTCGGTGATCCCGCGCGAGACGAACAGTCCCCATTCGCGCATCGCCTCGGTGCTCAGCCCGTAGCCGACCTCGAGGTCACCCAGGTTCCACTCGGCCTGGGCGCGTTCGGCGCGCTCTCGCGAGTCACCGCTCACCGCCACCACGTCGACGCCGCGGTCACGGAACTCGCCCACTCTCTGTCCGAGATCGCCCACGTACTTCGTGCAGACCGGGCAGTGGACGCCGCGGTAGAAGACGATCATCGTGAAGCGGTCAGGCTGCTGGTCAGACAGCCTGAAGCCTCCGTCGCCAAGGGTCTCGACGGCGAGCTCGGGGGCGGGGGCCTGCGGCTTGGGGGCGCTCATGGTCCTCGGTCGTGTTGGTTAGATCAGGATAAGTCAGAGGATCGACGAGGCAGTCTGGGCCGGGCCCGCCGCGGCGGCGGCGGGGAACCGGTCCGCCGTCTCCGGGCAACTAAGCTGGACCCGCGCCGGCCCGGCCGACCAGAACTCGCCCGCTCCGGCCGGGTGGCGCTCGAGCGCTCCGGCCGAGGCCGCGGCCTCGAGCTCGCGAAGCGCCCGCCGTTCGGAGAGCTCGGAGGCGGCAGCCAGCTCGGCGGCGGCGTAAAGCTCGCCGGGGCGCTCCAGGAGAAAGTCGACCGGGCTCGCGGCGCGTCGGCGCTCGAGCCCTGCCGCCAGGTTGTGCAGCGCGACCTCGTACGCCCCGAGAGGCTGGAACCCCGGCACGGAGATGTTCCTGCCTCCGCTCGACAGCACGTAGCTCGGCGTCGTGTAGCGGTCGCCGCCGTTCCGGGACGCCGCAGTCTTGCCGAGCTTGCGGGCGACGCGGTCGGGGCTATACGCCTCGCGCATGTCGGCCTCGAGCGCAGCTTCGGTCGCAGGATCTTCGAGGTCGGCGGCCAGGCGCCGCGTATCGAGGCCGGCCTCCGCGGCCAGCCCGAGGATCTCGCCTCGCTCGTCCGGGAGCCGTGTCTCCGCGAAGTAGGCGAGCCGCAGCCGGCGCTCGAGCGCTGCACCTCGCCCTTGACGCTCGGCGGCCTTGACGGCGCGAGCGGCCTCGCAGGTCGGCACGAGCCGCGGACGTACGGCGAGGCAGAACGGCATCCCGTGGCGACCGTGGAAGACGCGGTAGCCGTCGGCGAGGCCGGCCGGCGTGTAGCCGCCGTCGGACATCGCCGCGGAGGAGGCGTGCAGGCCCACCTGCACCGTCCGCCAGCGCAGCTGATCGCCGTAGCGGGTCTCGAGGGCCAGGCGCACGGGCTCGGCGCTGTAGCACCAGGGACAGCCCACGTCGTCGTAGCGAGAGATGTCGACGAGCGCACTCATTCGATCAGGCCGCCGCTCGGACCGCGTGCGCGGTCGCTCGCGCGGCCACGAGCAATGGGTCGTAGACACCCGAGAACGGCGGCGCGTAGGAGAGGTCGAGCATCTCGAGCTCGTCGACAGCCATCCCTGACCAGACGCAGGCGGCGAGCACGTCGATCCGCTTGGCCGCGCCTTCGACGCCCACGATCTGCCCACCGAGCAGGCGACCGCCAGCATCGGCGACGAGCTTGACACGGATGGGGCCCGTGCCGGGGAAGTAGCCGGCTCGCGTCTTCGAGTCGATGCTCGCCGAGACGACATCGATACCGGCATCGGCCGCCTCGCCCTCGGAGAGCCCGGTTCGCGCGACCTCGTAGCGGCAGATCTTCGAGACCGCGGTGCCGATGAGGCCCGGGAAGCTGGCGTCGCCGCCCGCGGCGTTCGTCCCGGCCACCCGCCCCTGCTTGTTGGCGTGGGTGCCGAGCTGGACGTTGACCGGCCGCTCGAGCAGGCGGTGCCAGCTCTCCGCGCAGTCGCCCGCGGCGAAGACGCCCTCCGCCCCCGCGCAGCGCTGGTGGTCGTCCACCGCGAGCGCACCGCTCGGGCCGATCTCGAGGCCCGCCGCCTCGGCCAGTGCGACGGCCGGGCGAACGCCGGTCGAGAGGACGACGTGGTCGGCCTCGAGCTCCTCGTCGACGAGCTTCACCGATCGCGCGCGACCGTCGGGGTGGCGCCGTATCTCCTCGATCTCGCCGCCGAGCAGGACACGAATGCCCTTGCCCTCCGCCGCGGCCTGGACCTCGGCCGCCATGTCGGCGTCGAGCGTCGTCATGACCTGATCGGCGCGGTCGACGAGCGTGACCGACATGCCGCGCTCGATCAGGGCCTCCGCCATCTCGAGGCCGAGGTAGCTCGCGCCGATCACCACGGCGCAGCCCCCGCCGCGGCCGTTCAGGAGCTGATCGCGGAAGCGCTCGGCGGCATCGACGGTGCGCACCGGCTCGATCGCCTCGGCGCCGGGGATGGGAGGGACGACGGCCTCGGCGCCCGTGGCGTAGACGAGCTGGTCGAAGCCTTCTCGGGCCGGGGCTCGGCCACGGCGGGCGACAGTGACCTCCCGGCGGTCGAGGTCGATGTCGACCACCTCGGCCTCGGTGACCACCTCGATCCCCTGCTCGGCGAACTCTGCTGGGCGGCGGGAGATGAGTCGCTCCGCGTCGTCGAACAGGCCGGCGACGAAGTAGGGGATCCCGCAGGCCGAGTAGGACGTGTAGGGGCCGCGCTCGAACGCCCGGATGCCGAGCTCCGGAGCGAGGCGGCGGGCGGTGGCCGCTGCGCTCATCCCGCCGGCGTCGCCGCCGACGACGAGCAGGCCGTCTGAGTTAGCTGACATAGACCGTAGTCCGGTCAGGAGCCGGTTTCGTTACAGGGCGGGCGGACCCAGGCGGTGTGACGCGTACTGGCGGCCTTCCGAGCGCGCTGCTGCACCGAAGGCGTCGACTGCGGACTCGATCTCGTAGCCCACCTCGGAGGAGTCACAGCGAGCACTTTCGGAACGGTCACGAGACCATGACAGTCCGCTGACGGTTCCCTTACCGTCGGCGAAACAGCCTTGACCGTCACCGCGGCCCCCTGGACGCTGTCGGGCGCAGGTGCCAAGGCGGCCACGCGGTCGCCGTCAACGACGCTAACTCCAGGAGGCCCTCCATGCGTCGTCATACCGTGTCCTTACCCATCCTTGCGGTGACCTTGCTGCTGGCGGCCGTTCTCTCCGCCGGTGCCGCCGCTCAATCGCCGGACACAACCCCGGCGCGTCCGGGCGCCGTCTACGCCGCCACCAACGACCCGACCGGGAACGAGATCCGGGTCTTCAACCGCCGCAGCGACGGCCAGCTCACCCCGGCCGGTGACTTCCAGACCGGCGGGCTCGGCAGCGGCAACTTCGAGCAGTCCGCCAACAGCGTCGTGCTCGGCAACCGCGGCGGTGAGTCGTCCCCGATCAACTTCACGGGATCGGAGCGCTTCCTGTTCACCACCAACACGGGCAGCGACAGCGTGTCGGTCTTTCGGGTGGAGCCCGGCGGCCTCGAGTTGATGGAGGTCGAGGAGGGCGGTCAGCTCGATCGGCCGATCAGCGTTACCGTCTCGAACGGCGTCGTCTACGCGCTGAACAGCGACCGGCCGCAGTGCGCGAGCCAGAACGCGAGCATCACCGGGTTCACGCTCGACCAGGACGGCCGGCTCACGCCCATCCCGGGGTCGACGCGCCCGCTCGCGGGCAACGGCCCGCCCTTCTCGGGCTGCACGCAGGTGTCGTTCAACAAGAGTGGCGACGTGCTCGCAGTGACCGAGAAGAACGCGGACGTGATCAGCACCTACCGCGTCGGCCGTGACGGCCTCGCCTCGCAGCCGATCCGCAACGAGACGCCGGGAATCGGCCCGTTCGGGTTCACGTTCACCCAGACCGACCGGCTGCTGACGACCGAGAACAACGGTCAGTTGGAAGGGCAGGGAGCCGCCTCCTCGTTCAAGATCGAGAAGGACGCGACGCTCACCGCGGTGAGCGGCAACGTTCGCAATACCCAGACGGACACGTGCTGGATCGTCGTCACCGAGAACCAGAAGTACGCGTACGTGTCGAACGCCATGAGCAACAACATCTCGAGCTACCGGGTCCGCCCGGACGGGACGATGACGCTGCTCGAGCCGAACGCCGGCCGGACGGACGAGCTCCCGCGGCCGGTCGCCATCTCGGAGGACCTGACCCTCAGCGAGAACAGCAGGTACCTCTACGCGCGTAACGCACGCGACGGCGACATCTTCGCCTTCGAGGTGCAGTCGGACGGAACGCTCGTCGAGATTCAGAGCCTGCCGGCGGCGTTGCCGCCCGGAGGCGCCATCGGAGTCGCCGGCTACTAGCGCCGGGCGCAGATCGACAGGCGCCGGGGCCGTCCCGCTCAGGCGGGGCGGCCGCCCGTCGTCTTGCGGCCGGGCGGCGGGAGCGCGTCGCGAACCCGAAGCGTCCCGAGGAGTTCCGCGTGCCTTACGGACCGCTTACGCCTCGCGTCAGTTAACCCCACGCTTAGTTTCCGCCCCGACCCTCGACTCGTGCACGCGCATCGTCAAAGACGCCCGACCTCACACGCCGTGCCGACCGACCTACGCGGGAACACGCGCCGAACGGTGGGCCGGATCATCTCGACGCGGCTCCTGAGGACCCTCCCGGCGATCGCTTTCCTCGTGACCGCCTTCCTCGCCGCCCCATCTCACGGCCTCGAGGCGGAGGGCCCCGGGGGCGAGCCGCCCGTGGGCGGGGCCCTCGTCACACTTGAGTCCGCGCCTCCACCCACCTCGACCGGGGTCTGCCCTCGCGACGAGAGGCGAGCGAGCACGGGGCGCGGGGCGCGGCAAGCGCCGCTCACGGCCACGCCGATCGACTGGCGGCCCTCCGTGGCGGTCGGCCGACCCGACGCGGGGAGGCTGGTGCGGGGGGTCAAGCTCGCCCACGAAGGACGGCACTTCCTCACCTGGGACCCGATCCGAAAGCGCAGTCCCAATCGCTTCTGGCGCCGGTACGGCACCGACCGCCTAGTGCGGTCCCTCCTCCGGGTCACGACACGCAACGCGACGGCCCATCCGGGCGCCCCACGCGTCCTGATCGGAGACCTGAGCCGGCGGCGAGGCGGCGACTTCGGCGTCCGCTACGGGAAGTCGGACATGCCTCTCACCAGAACGGGCTCGACGTCGACGTCTACTACCCTCGCCGCGACGAGCGCGAGCGGGCGCCCCTAACCATCAAGCAGGTTGACCTCCGCCTGGCCCAAGACCTCGTCGACCGGTTTGTGGCGGCCGGCGCCAAGCGGGTCTTCGTGGGCCCGGCGACGGGGCTGCGTGGCCCGCCCGGGGTGGTGCAGGTTGTTCCCGGCCACGACAATCATCTGCACGTCCGCCTGCCGGCAACGCGACGGTAAGCCGGCCGATGAACGGAGAGGTGAACTTCGCCCGAGAGGGACTCCTGGACGGTCTTGACGGCCGCCCGGTCGGCGAGGATCGAGCTCCTCGAACGTCTCCTCGACGAGGGCGCAACCCTCGGGGAGCTGAGGCGGGCGGTGAGGGACGGCAGGCTGGCGCTTCTCCCGGTCGAGCGCGCGCTCTCGAACGACGTGCGCATCGGATCGGCCGAGCTCGCCCGCCTGCGCGGGCTCGATCTCGCCTTCGTCCTCTCGGTGCGGCGGGCGCTCGGCCTCCCGGACGCCGACCCAGAGGAGCCGGTGTTCAGGGAGGCGGACGTCGAGACCTTCCGCGAGCTCGGGAACGTGAGGCGCGAGGCCCGGCTTGCGGACGACGGGATGCTTGAGGTCCTGGGGGTCGTCGGCCGCAGCCTCTGGAAGATCAGCGAGACCACGTTGGCGGTCGTCGACGAAGCGGTCAGTGGCTCGAGTGTGAACGAATGCGACCTTGCTATGCGCTACGCCCAGGTCGCCCTCCAGCTCGGGACCGTCGCGGGGCCACTCCTCGAGAGCGCGATGCACGCCCATCTTCGCGAGGGGTTGCGCGAGGAGGTCGTCACACCCGAGGAGCTCCGCTCGGGCATCGATGACACCTGGACCGTGACCGTCTGCTTCGTCGACCTGGTCGGATTCACGGGGCTCGGCGAGCAGCTGACGGCCGAAGGAGCCCATGCCCTCGCTCGGGGGCTTACGCGGATCGCGGCGAGCGTGGCGAGCCCCCCGGTGCGCCTCGTCAAGATGATGGGAGACGGCGCGATGCTCGTGTCGACCGAGGCTCGGCCCCTCATCGACGCCGCCCTGGAAATGGTGGCGAGGGGTGCGGAGGACGGCCGCCTTCCGCCGCTGCGAGCCGGCATCTCCCACGGAGAGGCCTTCGCCCGCGGCGGTGACTGGTACGGGGCGACCGTGAACCTCGCCAGCAGGGTCATGGAGATCGCCGAGCCGGGGACGACCCTCGCGACGCGGGGCGCCCGCGATGCCGCGCTCGACGGGTACGCGTGGTCCCCGGCGGGTCGCGAGCGCCTCCGGGGCATCACAGACGAGGTCGAACTATTCAGGGTGGCGAGTAGCTCGCCGCCCTAGTCTCTCTGCGCCTTGATCTCATCGAGACCCAGCCGGCGCCGGCCGACGAGCGGCAAGCCTGCGGCTCAGAGCCCACAGGCGATCCCGTGGCGTTCGAAGTAGCGCTGGTGGTAGGGCTCGGCCTCGTAGAACCTCCCGGCCGGCAAGATCTCGGTCACGACGGTCTTGGGCTTCATTCGCCTGAGGAGCCCGGCCCCGCCCTCGAGCTCGGCCCCGAGGTTCTCCTTCGAGCGAGTCGCCGCGGCCTCCTGCTCCGAACTGCCGAAGAAGATGGCGGAGCGGTACTGGCTGCCGATGTCGGGCCCCTGACGGTTCCTGGTCGTCGGGTTGTGGCTATTCCAGAAGACCTCGAGTAGCTCCTCGTAGGCGACGACGGCAGGGTCGTAGACCACCTCGACAGCCTCGGCGTGGCCCGTCCGACCGCGGCAGACCCGCTTGTAAGTCGGGTCCGCCGTCGATCCCCCCGTGTAGCCAACTCGGGTGGAGACCACCCCGTCGACGGCGCTGAACGTCGCCTCCACGCCCCAGAAGCAGCCGGCCGCGAAGGTCGCGATCGCGTGCGGTGGGGCGCCGTTCGTACTCACCTCGTTGGTGCTCATTGCTCCGTTCGTGCTCACGCTTCCTCCTTCAGGTCGAGCGCCACCGAGTTGATGCAGTAGCGCATTCCCGTGGACGTCGGTCCGTCCTCGAAGACGTGGCCGAGATGGGAACCGCAGCGCCGGCAGAGGACCTCGGTGCGGGTCATGAGGAGGCCTCGGTCTCTACGTGTGACGATCGCCTCGGCGGTGGCGGGCTCCGAGAAGCTCGGCCACCCGGTGCCGGAGTCGAACTTCGCCGCCGAGCTGAAGAGCTCGGCGTCGCACGCGCCGCAGCGGTAGCTGCCGGAGTCCTTTGAGTACACGTACTTGCCGCTGAAGGCGCGCTCGGTGCCGCGCTTTCGAAGGACCTTGAACTGCTCCGGCGTCAGCTCCTGCGCCCACTCTGCGTCTGTCTTTTCGGTTTGTGTGTTCATACCCCTTCCGTCAAGCAGATGGCCTGGGCGTTACACCGTTCGGTACGGCCTACCGCTTCCAGTCCCGGAAGCGCTCCATGAGCTCGCGCTTCGCCTCCGGGGCCAATGTCTCCTCGGACAGCTCCCCGAGCGTGTCGATCGTCGCCCGCATCTGGGCGAGGTAGGCCCGGCAGCCGGCGCAGCCCGCAATGTGCGAGTCGAAGCGACGACGATCCCGGGCCCGGAGCGCCCCCTCCAGGTAGTCGGTTACGAGCTCGACGAGCTCGCGGCAGGTCAGCGGCGGCTTGCGGAGCCTCATCCTCCGTTCCCTTCCTCCAGGTATCGCTCGAACTCCCTGCGCACCGTGGAGCGCGCGCGGTGCAGGAGCACACGCTGGTTGGCGGCGCTGACCTCGAGCAGGTCGCACACCGAGTCGGAGTCCCAGCCCTGCACGTCGCGCAGCGTGATCACCGTCCGTTGCGCCGGCCGGAGCCCCTCGATGGCGGCGAGCAGCCGCTCGTGACCCTCTGCGGCGATCGTCGCCTCGTCGGGCGGGCGGGGCGGCTGGGTCCACAGGTTGCCGCGTACAGGATCTGCGGCCGGGTGAAAGCGATCCTCGGCCACGGCGGCGCCGGCTCCCTCGAGGTCCGGCTGGTCGAGCGCGCTCATCGGAAGCGTACGGCGCTCGCGCTCGCCCCGCGTCTTCGCCCGGTTCGTGAGGATGCGAAACATCCAGGTCTTGAGCGAGGAGCGGCCCTCGAAGCCGTCGAGCCCCTGGAGCACCCCCACCCAGGCCTCCTGGGCGACCTCCTCCGCGACCGAACGACTTGGGACAAACAGCTCGGCGACTTTCACCATCGTGGGGTGGTTGGCCTTCACGAGCTCCTCGAAGGCACGCTCGTCCCCGGCTCGAAGGCGCGCCAGGAGCTCGCTTTCCTCGGCGCGCGGCGCGGCGACGGTGGATGAGGCGGCCCCGCGCCGTCGCATGCGAGGCCATGCTATCCGCTGCCGGAGCCCTGTCGGGGCTCCCGCGTTCCGTGCGGGCGCTCATCGATTGGCATTCGCTCGTCCCGGGGTCGAGACTCGCCGGCAGCGGACGCCTCGGGTCGGCTGTCTCGACGGCGAGAGCGCGCTCCACGGTGTGACCGACGGCGAGCAGCAGGCCGGCGCTCAGGCCGACCGTCCCGAGTCCCACGAGCGCCAGACCCGTTCCTGCGAACCGCCTTGCAGAAGCGCCGGGAGCCGCCTCGAGAGCCGATAGCTTCCGGGCGGTGCTCTCGGTCCTGGGCGCACCCTTCGACTCCTCAGGCTCCGATCGGGGAGAAGGCCGGGCGCCCGACGCCCTACGTCGGGCGGGCCTCGTCCAGCGTTTGGGCGCGCGCGACCTCGGTGATGTCGCGCCGCGGATCACTGACTCTAAGCGGGAGCCCACCAGTGGGGTCATCGGCTTCGCCGAGCTCCGCGAGTCTTCGCTGGCGCTCGCCGTCGCCATCGCTCGGGCGCTCGACCAACAGAATCGCCCGCTGGTGCTCGGCGGCGACTGCTGTCTGCTCCTCGGCATCTTCGGAGGGCTGCGGCTGATCGGCCGTGAGGCGGGCCTGTGGTTCGTCGACGGACACGCCGACTTCTACGACACCCGCAGCTCCCCGAACGGCGAGGCAGCCGACATGGAGCTCGCGATGCTGACCGGCCACGGGCCGCCCGGACTTGTCGACCTCGTCGGGCCTCCGCCGCTCGTGCCGCCAGAGCGGGTCATGATCCTGGGTCACCGCCGAGCGGAGGACGACAAGGACGTCGCCGAAGAGCTCGGCTATGTGCCGGCGGCAATCGAGCGGCTCGATGCCCGGAGCATCGAAGAGCGGGGAGAGGGGCGGGACTGCGAGTCGCGCCTGGCCGGTTTGGGTCCGGCGTGGCTCCACCTCGACCTCGACGTCCTGGACGAGCAGGCGCTGCCCGCGCTCACATATCCTCAGCCGGGCGGGCTGTCGTGGAACGGCTTCATCGAGCTCGTGAGGCCCCTGGCGGCCAGCACGGCGCTGGTGGGCGTCAGCGTCGCCGACTTCGAGCCCGACCGCGACCCCGACGGCGTGCACGCCGCGCAGGTGGTCGATGCATTGGTGCAAGTGCTCGGTTGAGAGCTCTCGCCACTGGCGCGAAAGGCGCGCCGAACCGGGTCGAGTCGCCCGCGGTGGAGACCGCGGCGGCTTAGCCGCGGAGCGAGAGGCGGGGGCCGGGCGCCGGGTAAGCGCCCATGAGAAAGCCTCCGAGATGTAATGTGTCCGTCGAACCTGGAGAGCCGGGATCGACGTCCACCCCTGTCTCTGGCTCTCCTCTCGAGTCCACGGCGCTAGGAGGCGGAGCTAACGGCGTCCTTACGCGCGACTTACGGGCTTCTCACGGTCGCTCGCCGGGGTGACGAAAGCCTTACGCTCACGCCCTGAGGCGACCTTGCGACGCAGAGCGGGCGACAATCGACACATGACCTCGGGGCACAAAGGCTCGATTCTCGTCGTCGACGACGAGCCCACGATCGCCGAGGTCGTGGGGCGCTACCTGGAGCGCGCGGGCTACTCGATCCGCGCGGCGGGCGACGGCCGGGAGGCGCTCGAGCTCGCGCGCGCCGAGCCGCCTGACCTTGTGGTGCTCGATCTCATGCTCCCGGGCGTCGGCGGGCTCGAGCTCCTGCGCCGCCTGCGCGAGCGCGAGCGGGTGCCGGTGGTCATCCTCACCGCCAAGGACCACCCGAGCGAGCGCGTGACCGGCCTCCAGCTCGGCGCCGACGACTACGTGGTCAAGCCGTTCTCGCCCGCCGAGCTCGTGGCTCGGATCGACGCCGTGCTGCGCCGGGCGCGACCGGCGCTCGGCCGCGAGGAGCCGATCGTCCTGAACGGGCTCAGGATCGACGCCGACGCGCGTCGTGCCTTCGCCGACGGCGAGGAGGTCGCGCTGACCGCGCGCGAGTTCGACCTGCTGCTCTTCCTCGCCCGCCACCCCGGCCGCGCCTTCTCCCGCGATGAGCTCATGGAGGCGGTCTGGGACTTCTCCTTCTACACCGACACCTCGACCGTGACCGTCCACGTCCGCCGACTGCGCGAGAAGATCGAGGCCGACGCTTCGCGGCCGCGGCGGCTCCAGACGGTCTGGGGCGTCGGCTACCGGCTTCAACCGTGAGCGGCTGGCACGGCGCGGGACTCGTCATCGGAGTCGCCCTCGCCGGCGGCCTCGTGACCGCTGCGGCGTTCGGGCCGCAGGACGGCTTACTGCTGGCTGCGCTCCTGCTCGGCAGCGGCGTCCCGATCCTGGCGCTCTCGCACCTGCTCGCGCGCCGGCGCGCGAGCAGGTGCGAGAGCGCCAGGATCGGGACGCCGCTGCCGAGCAGGAGCGCAGCCAGCAGTAAGCCGTCCTGCGGCCCGAACGCCGCAGCGGTCACGAGGCCGCCGGCGAGGGCGACTCCGATGACGAGTCCCGCGCCGTGCCAGCCGCTCACGGTTGAAGCCGGTAGCCGACGCCCCAGACCGTCTGGAGCCGCCGCGGCCGCGAAGCGTCGGCCTCGATCTTCTCGCGCAGTCGGCGGACGTGGACGGTCACGGTCGAGGTGTCGGTGTAGAAGGAGAAGTCCCAGACCGCCTCCATGAGCTCATCGCGGGAGAAGGCGCGGCCGGGGTGGCGGGCGAGGAAGAGCAGCAGGTCGAACTCGCGCGCGGTCAGCGCGACCTCCTCGCCGTCGGCGAAGGCACGACGCGCGTCGGCGTCGATCCTGAGCCCGTTCAGGACGATCGGCTCCTCGCGGCCGAGCGCCGGTCGCGCCCGGCGCAGCACGGCGTCGATCCGAGCCACGAGCTCGGCGGGCGAGAACGGCTTGACCACGTAGTCGTCGGCGCCGAGCTGGAGGCCGGTCACGCGCTCGCTCGGGTGGTCCTTGGCGGTGAGGATGACCACCGGCACCCGCTCGCGCTCGCGCAGGCGGCGCAGGAGCTCGAGCCCGCCGACGCCCGGGAGCATGAGATCGAGCACCACAAGGTCAGGCGGCTCGGCGCGCGCGAGCTCGAGCGCCTCCCGGCCGTCGCCCGCCGCGCGGATCGAGTAGCCCGCGCGCTCCAGGTAGCGCCCCACGACCTCGGCGATCGTGGGCTCGTCGTCGACGACGAGAATCGAGCCTTTGTGCCCCGAGGTCATGTGTCGATTGTCGCCCGCTCTGCGTCGCAAGGTCGCCTCAGGGCGTGAGCGTAAGGCTTTCGTCACCCCGGCGAGCGACCGTGAGAAGCCCGTAAGTCGCGCGTAAGGACGCCGTTAGCTCCGCCTCCTAGCGCCGTGGACTCGAGAGGAGAGCCAGAGACAGGGGTGGACGTCGATCCCGGCTCTCCAGGTTCGACGGACACATTACATCTCGGAGGCTTTCTCATGGGCGCTTACCCGGCGCCCGGCCCCCGCCTCTCGCTCCGCGGCTAAGCCGCCGCGGTCTCCACCGCGGGCGACTCGACCCGGTTCGGCGCGCCTTTCGCGCCAGTGGCGAGAGCTCTCAACCGAGCACTTGCACCAATGCATCGACCACCTGCGCGGCGTGCACGCCGTCGGGGTCGCGGTCGGGCTCGAAGTCGGCGACGCTGACGCCCACCAGCGCCGTGCTGGCCGCCAGGGGCCTCACGAGCTCGATGAAGCCGTTCCACGACAGCCCGCCCGGCTGAGGATATGTGAGCGCGGGCAGCGCCTGCTCGTCCAGGACGTCGAGGTCGAGGTGGAGCCACGCCGGACCCAAACCGGCCAGGCGCGACTCGCAGTCCCGCCCCTCTCCCCGCTCTTCGATGCTCCGGGCATCGAGCCGCTCGATTGCCGCCGGCACATAGCCGAGCTCTTCGGCGACGTCCTTGTCGTCCTCCGCTCGGCGGTGACCCAGGATCATGACCCGCTCTGGCGGCACGAGCGGCGGAGGCCCGACGAGGTCGACAAGTCCGGGCGGCCCGTGGCCGGTCAGCATCGCGAGCTCCATGTCGGCTGCCTCGCCGTTCGGGGAGCTGCGGGTGTCGTAGAAGTCGGCGTGTCCGTCGACGAACCACAGGCCCGCCTCACGGCCGATCAGCCGCAGCCCTCCGAAGATGCCGAGGAGCAGACAGCAGTCGCCGCCGAGCACCAGCGGGCGATTCTGTTGGTCGAGCGCCCGAGCGATGGCGACGGCGAGCGCCAGCGAAGACTCGCGGAGCTCGGCGAAGCCGATGACCCCACTGGTGGGCTCCCGCTTAGAGTCAGTGATCCGCGGCGCGACATCACCGAGGTCGCGCGCGCCCAAACGCTGGACGAGGCCCGCCCGACGTAGGGCGTCGGGCGCCCGGCCTTCTCCCCGATCGGAGCCTGAGGAGTCGAAGGGTGCGCCCAGGACCGAGAGCACCGCCCGGAAGCTATCGGCTCTCGAGGCGGCTCCCGGCGCTTCTGCAAGGCGGTTCGCAGGAACGGGTCTGGCGCTCGTGGGACTCGGGACGGTCGGCCTGAGCGCCGGCCTGCTGCTCGCCGTCGGTCACACCGTGGAGCGCGCTCTCGCCGTCGAGACAGCCGACCCGAGGCGTCCGCTGCCGGCGAGTCTCGACCCCGGGACGAGCGAATGCCAATCGATGAGCGCCCGCACGGAACGCGGGAGCCCCGACAGGGCTCCGGCAGCGGATAGCATGGCCTCGCATGCGACGGCGCGGGGCCGCCTCATCCACCGTCGCCGCGCCGCGCGCCGAGGAAAGCGAGCTCCTGGCGCGCCTTCGAGCCGGGGACGAGCGTGCCTTCGAGGAGCTCGTGAAGGCCAACCACCCCACGATGGTGAAAGTCGCCGAGCTGTTTGTCCCAAGTCGTTCGGTCGCGGAGGAGGTCGCCCAGGAGGCCTGGGTGGGGGTGCTCCAGGGGCTCGACGGCTTCGAGGGCCGCTCCTCGCTCAAGACCTGGATGTTTCGCATCCTCACGAACCGGGCGAAGACGCGGGGCGAGCGCGAGCGCCGTACGCTTCCGATGAGCGCGCTCGACCAGCCGGACCTCGAGGGAGCCGGCGCCGCCGTGGCCGAGGATCGCTTTCACCCGGCCGCAGATCCTGTACGCGGCAACCTGTGGACCCAGCCGCCCCGCCCGCCCGACGAGGCGACGATCGCCGCAGAGGGTCACGAGCGGCTGCTCGCCGCCATCGAGGGGCTCCGGCCGGCGCAACGGACGGTGATCACGCTGCGCGACGTGCAGGGCTGGGACTCCGACTCGGTGTGCGACCTGCTCGAGGTCAGCGCCGCCAACCAGCGTGTGCTCCTGCACCGCGCGCGCTCCACGGTGCGCAGGGAGTTCGAGCGATACCTGGAGGAAGGGAACGGAGGATGAGGCTCCGCAAGCCGCCGCTGACCTGCCGCGAGCTCGTCGAGCTCGTAACCGACTACCTGGAGGGGGCGCTCCGGGCCCGGGATCGTCGTCGCTTCGACTCGCACATTGCGGGCTGCGCCGGCTGCCGGGCCTACCTCGCCCAGATGCGGGCGACGATCGACACGCTCGGGGAGCTGTCCGAGGAGACATTGGCCCCGGAGGCGAAGCGCGAGCTCATGGAGCGCTTCCGGGACTGGAAGCGGTAGGCCGTACCGAACGGTGTAACGCCCAGGCCATCTGCTTGACGGAAGGGGTATGAACACACAAACCGAAAAGACAGACGCAGAGTGGGCGCAGGAGCTGACGCCGGAGCAGTTCAAGGTCCTTCGAAAGCGCGGCACCGAGCGCGCCTTCAGCGGCAAGTACGTGTACTCAAAGGACTCCGGCAGCTACCGCTGCGGCGCGTGCGACGCCGAGCTCTTCAGCTCGGCGGCGAAGTTCGACTCCGGCACCGGGTGGCCGAGCTTCTCGGAGCCCGCCACCGCCGAGGCGATCGTCACACGTAGAGACCGAGGCCTCCTCATGACCCGCACCGAGGTCCTCTGCCGGCGCTGCGGTTCCCATCTCGGCCACGTCTTCGAGGACGGACCGACGTCCACGGGAATGCGCTACTGCATCAACTCGGTGGCGCTCGACCTGAAGGAGGAAGCGTGAGCACGAACGGAGCAATGAGCACCAACGAGGTGAGTACGAACGGCGCCCCACCGCACGCGATCGCGACCTTCGCGGCCGGCTGCTTCTGGGGCGTGGAGGCGACGTTCAGCGCCGTCGACGGGGTGGTCTCCACCCGAGTTGGCTACACGGGGGGATCGACGGCGGACCCGACTTACAAGCGGGTCTGCCGCGGTCGGACGGGCCACGCCGAGGCTGTCGAGGTGGTCTACGACCCTGCCGTCGTCGCCTACGAGGAGCTACTCGAGGTCTTCTGGAATAGCCACAACCCGACGACCAGGAACCGTCAGGGGCCCGACATCGGCAGCCAGTACCGCTCCGCCATCTTCTTCGGCAGTTCGGAGCAGGAGGCCGCGGCGACTCGCTCGAAGGAGAACCTCGGGGCCGAGCTCGAGGGCGGGGCCGGGCTCCTCAGGCGAATGAAGCCCAAGACCGTCGTGACCGAGATCTTGCCGGCCGGGAGGTTCTACGAGGCCGAGCCCTACCACCAGCGCTACTTCGAACGCCACGGGATCGCCTGTGGGCTCTGAGCCGCAGGCTTGCCGCTCGTCGGCCGGCGCCGGCTGGGTCTCGATGAGATCAAGGCGCAGAGAGACTAGGGCGGCGAGCTACTCGCCACCCTGAATAGTTCGACCTCGTCTGTGATGCCCCGGAGGCGCTCGCGACCCGCCGGGGACCACGCGTACCCGTCGAGCGCGGCATCGCGGGCGCCCCGCGTCGCGAGGGTCGTCCCCGGCTCGGCGATCTCCATGACCCTGCTGGCGAGGTTCACGGTCGCCCCGTACCAGTCACCGCCGCGGGCGAAGGCCTCTCCGTGGGAGATGCCGGCTCGCAGCGGCGGAAGGCGGCCGTCCTCCGCACCCCTCGCCACCATTTCCAGGGCGGCGTCGATGAGGGGCCGAGCCTCGGTCGACACGAGCATCGCGCCGTCTCCCATCATCTTGACGAGGCGCACCGGGGGGCTCGCCACGCTCGCCGCGATCCGCGTAAGCCCCCGAGCGAGGGCATGGGCTCCTTCGGCCGTCAGCTGCTCGCCGAGCCCCGTGAATCCGACCAGGTCGACGAAGCAGACGGTCACGGTCCAGGTGTCATCGATGCCCGAGCGGAGCTCCTCGGGTGTGACGACCTCCTCGCGCAACCCCTCGCGAAGATGGGCGTGCATCGCGCTCTCGAGGAGTGGCCCCGCGACGGTCCCGAGCTGGAGGGCGACCTGGGCGTAGCGCATAGCAAGGTCGCATTCGTTCACACTCGAGCCACTGACCGCTTCGTCGACGACCGCCAACGTGGTCTCGCTGATCTTCCAGAGGCTGCGGCCGACGACCCCCAGGACCTCAAGCATCCCGTCGTCCGCAAGCCGGGCCTCGCGCCTCACGTTCCCGAGCTCGCGGAAGGTCTCGACGTCCGCCTCCCTGAACACCGGCTCCTCTGGGTCGGCGTCCGGGAGGCCGAGCGCCCGCCGCACCGAGAGGACGAAGGCGAGATCGAGCCCGCGCAGGCGGGCGAGCTCGGCCGATCCGATGCGCACGTCGTTCGAGAGCGCGCGCTCGACCGGGAGAAGCGCCAGCCTGCCGTCCCTCACCGCCCGCCTCAGCTCCCCGAGGGTTGCGCCCTCGTCGAGGAGACGTTCGAGGAGCTCGATCCTCGCCGACCGGGCGGCCGTCAAGACCGTCCAGGAGTCCCTCTCGGGCGAAGTTCACCTCTCCGTTCATCGGCCGGCTTACCGTCGCGTTGCCGGCAGGCGGACGTGCAGATGATTGTCGTGGCCGGGAACAACCTGCACCACCCCGGGCGGGCCACGCAGCCCCGTCGCCGGGCCCACGAAGACCCGCTTGGCGCCGGCCGCCACAAACCGGTCGACGAGGTCTTGGGCCAGGCGGAGGTCAACCTGCTTGATGGTTAGGGGCGCCCGCTCGCGCTCGTCGCGGCGAGGGTAGTAGACGTCGACGTCGAGCCCGTTCTGGTGAGAGGCATGTCCGACTTCCCGTAGCGGACGCCGAAGTCGCCGCCTCGCCGCCGGCTCAGGTCTCCGATCAGGACGCGTGGGGCGCCCGGATGGGCCGTCGCGTTGCGTGTCGTGACCCGGAGGAGGGACCGCACTAGGCGGTCGGTGCCGTACCGGCGCCAGAAGCGATTGGGACTGCGCTTTCGGATCGGGTCCCAGGTGAGGAAGTGCCGTCCTTCGTGGGCGAGCTTGACCCCCCGCACCAGCCTCCCCGCGTCGGGTCGGCCGACCGCCACGGAGGGCCGCCAGTCGATCGGCGTGGCCGTGAGCGGCGCTTGCCGCGCCCCGCGCCCCGTGCTCGCTCGCCTCTCGTCGCGAGGGCAGACCCCGGTCGAGGTGGGTGGAGGCGCGGACTCAAGTGTGACGAGGGCCCCGCCCACGGGCGGCTCGCCCCCGGGGCCCTCCGCCTCGAGGCCGTGAGATGGGGCGGCGAGGAAGGCGGTCACGAGGAAAGCGATCGCCGGGAGGGTCCTCAGGAGCCGCGTCGAGATGATCCGGCCCACCGTTCGGCGCGTGTTCCCGCGTAGGTCGGTCGGCACGGCGTGTGAGGTCGGGCGTCTTTGACGATGCGCGTGCACGAGTCGAGGGTCGGGGCGGAAACTAAGCGTGGGGTTAACTGACGCGAGGCGTAAGCGGTCCGTAAGGCACGCGGAACTCCTCGGGACGCTTCGGGTTCGCGACGCGCTCCCGCCGCCCGGCCGCAAGACGACGGGCGGCCGCCCCGCCTGAGCGGGACGGCCCCGGCGCCTGTCGATCTGCGCCCGGCGCTAGTAGCCGGCGACTCCGATGGCGCCTCCGGGCGGCAACGCCGCCGGCAGGCTCTGAATCTCGACGAGCGTTCCGTCCGACTGCACCTCGAAGGCGAAGATGTCGCCGTCGCGTGCGTTACGCGCGTAGAGGTACCTGCTGTTCTCGCTGAGGGTCAGGTCCTCCGAGATGGCGACCGGCCGCGGGAGCTCGTCCGTCCGGCCGGCGTTCGGCTCGAGCAGCGTCATCGTCCCGTCCGGGCGGACCCGGTAGCTCGAGATGTTGTTGCTCATGGCGTTCGACACGTACGCGTACTTCTGGTTCTCGGTGACGACGATCCAGCACGTGTCCGTCTGGGTATTGCGAACGTTGCCGCTCACCGCGGTGAGCGTCGCGTCCTTCTCGATCTTGAACGAGGAGGCGGCTCCCTGCCCTTCCAACTGACCGTTGTTCTCGGTCGTCAGCAGCCGGTCGGTCTGGGTGAACGTGAACCCGAACGGGCCGATTCCCGGCGTCTCGTTGCGGATCGGCTGCGAGGCGAGGCCGTCACGGCCGACGCGGTAGGTGCTGATCACGTCCGCGTTCTTCTCGGTCACTGCGAGCACGTCGCCACTCTTGTTGAACGACACCTGCGTGCAGCCCGAGAAGGGCGGGCCGTTGCCCGCGAGCGGGCGCGTCGACCCCGGGATGGGCGTGAGCCGGCCGTCCTGGTCGAGCGTGAACCCGGTGATGCTCGCGTTCTGGCTCGCGCACTGCGGCCGGTCGCTGTTCAGCGCGTAGACGACGCCGTTCGAGACGGTAACGCTGATCGGCCGATCGAGCTGACCGCCCTCCTCGACCTCCATCAACTCGAGGCCGCCGGGCTCCACCCGAAAGACCGACACGCTGTCGCTGCCCGTGTTGGTGGTGAACAGGAAGCGCTCCGATCCCGTGAAGTTGATCGGGGACGACTCACCGCCGCGGTTGCCGAGCACGACGCTGTTGGCGGACTGCTCGAAGTTGCCGCTGCCGAGCCCGCCGGTCTGGAAGTCACCGGCCGGGGTGAGCTGGCCGTCGCTGCGGCGGTTGAAGACCCGGATCTCGTTCCCGGTCGGGTCGTTGGTGGCGGCGTAGACGGCGCCCGGACGCGCCGGGGTTGTGTCCGGCGATTGAGCGGCGGCACCGGCGGAGAGAACGGCCGCCAGCAGCAAGGTCACCGCAAGGATGGGTAAGGACACGGTATGACGACGCATGGAGGGCCTCCTGGAGTTAGCGTCGTTGACGGCGACCGCGTGGCCGCCTTGGCACCTGCGCCCGACAGCGTCCAGGGGGCCGCGGTGACGGTCAAGGCTGTTTCGCCGACGGTAAGGGAACCGTCAGCGGACTGTCATGGTCTCGTGACCGTTCCGAAAGTGCTCGCTGTGACTCCTCCGAGGTGGGCTACGAGATCGAGTCCGCAGTCGACGCCTTCGGTGCAGCAGCGCGCTCGGAAGGCCGCCAGTACGCGTCACACCGCCTGGGTCCGCCCGCCCTGTAACGAAACCGGCTCCTGACCGGACTACGGTCTATGTCAGCTAACTCAGACGGCCTGCTCGTCGTCGGCGGCGACGCCGGCGGGATGAGCGCAGCGGCCACCGCCCGCCGCCTCGCTCCGGAGCTCGGCATCCGGGCGTTCGAGCGCGGCCCCTACACGTCCTACTCGGCCTGCGGGATCCCCTACTTCGTCGCCGGCCTGTTCGACGACGCGGAGCGACTCATCTCCCGCCGCCCAGCAGAGTTCGCCGAGCAGGGGATCGAGGTGGTCACCGAGGCCGAGGTGGTCGACATCGACCTCGACCGCCGGGAGGTCACTGTCGCCCGCCGTGGCCGAGCCCCGGCCCGAGAAGGCTTCGACCAGCTCGTCTACGCCACGGGCGCCGAGGCCGTCGTCCCTCCCATCCCCGGCGCCGAGGCGATCGAGCCGGTGCGCACCGTCGATGCCGCCGAGCGCTTCCGCGATCAGCTCCTGAACGGCCGCGGCGGGGGCTGCGCCGTGGTGATCGGCGCGAGCTACCTCGGCCTCGAGATGGCGGAGGCCCTGATCGAGCGCGGCATGTCGGTCACGCTCGTCGACCGCGCCGATCAGGTCATGACGACGCTCGACGCCGACATGGCGGCCGAGGTCCAGGCCGCGGCGGAGGGCAAGGGCATTCGTGTCCTGCTCGGCGGCGAGATCGAGGAGATACGGCGCCACCCCGACGGTCGCGCGCGATCGGTGAAGCTCGTCGACGAGGAGCTCGAGGCCGACCACGTCGTCCTCTCGACCGGCGTTCGCCCGGCCGTCGCACTGGCCGAGGCGGCGGGCCTCGAGATCGGCCCGAGCGGTGCGCTCGCGGTGGACGACCACCAGCGCTGCGCGGGGGCGGAGGGCGTCTTCGCCGCGGGCGACTGCGCGGAGAGCTGGCACCGCCTGCTCGAGCGGCCGGTCAACGTCCAGCTCGGCACCCACGCCAACAAGCAGGGGCGGGTGGCCGGGACGAACGCCGCGGGCGGCGACGCCAGCTTCCCGGGCCTCATCGGCACCGCGGTCTCGAAGATCTGCCGCTACGAGGTCGCGCGAACCGGGCTCTCCGAGGGCGAGGCGGCCGATGCCGGTATCGATGTCGTCTCGGCGAGCATCGACTCGAAGACGCGAGCCGGCTACTTCCCCGGCACGGGCCCCATCCGTGTCAAGCTCGTCGCCGATGCTGGCGGTCGCCTGCTCGGTGGGCAGATCGTGGGCGTCGAAGGCGCGGCCAAGCGGATCGACGTGCTCGCCGCCTGCGTCTGGTCAGGGATGGCTGTCGACGAGCTCGAGATGCTCGACCTCTCCTACGCGCCGCCGTTCTCGGGTGTCTACGACCCATTGCTCGTGGCCGCGCGAGCGACCGCGCACGCGGTCCGAGCGGCGGCCTGATCGAATGAGTGCGCTCGTCGACATCTCTCGCTACGACGACGTGGGCTGTCCCTGGTGCTACAGCGCCGAGCCCGTGCGCCTGGCCCTCGAGACCCGCTACGGCGATCAGCTGCGCTGGCGGACGGTGCAGGTGGGCCTGCACGCCTCCTCCGCGGCGATGTCCGACGGCGGCTACACGCCGGCCGGCCTCGCCGACGGCTACCGCGTCTTCCACGGTCGCCACGGGATGCCGTTCTGCCTCGCCGTACGTCCGCGGCTCGTGCCGACCTGCGAGGCCGCTCGCGCCGTCAAGGCCGCCGAGCGTCAAGGGCGAGGTGCAGCGCTCGAGCGCCGGCTGCGGCTCGCCTACTTCGCGGAGACACGGCTCCCGGACGAGCGAGGCGAGATCCTCGGGCTGGCCGCGGAGGCCGGCCTCGATACGCGGCGCCTGGCCGCCGACCTCGAAGATCCTGCGACCGAAGCTGCGCTCGAGGCCGACATGCGCGAGGCGTATAGCCCCGACCGCGTCGCCCGCAAGCTCGGCAAGACTGCGGCGTCCCGGAACGGCGGCGACCGCTACACGACGCCGAGCTACGTGCTGTCGAGCGGAGGCAGGAACATCTCCGTGCCGGGGTTCCAGCCTCTCGGGGCGTACGAGGTCGCGCTGCACAACCTGGCGGCAGGGCTCGAGCGCCGACGCGCCGCGAGCCCGGTCGACTTTCTCCTGGAGCGCCCCGGCGAGCTTTACGCCGCCGCCGAGCTGGCTGCCGCCTCCGAGCTCTCCGAACGGCGGGCGCTTCGCGAGCTCGAGGCCGCGGCCTCGGCCGGAGCGCTCGAGCGCCACCCGGCCGGAGCGGGCGAGTTCTGGTCGGCCGGGCCGGCGCGGGTCCAGCTTAGTTGCCCGGAGACGGCGGACCGGTTCCCCGCCGCCGCCGCGGCGGGCCCGGCCCAGACTGCCTCGTCGATCCTCTGACTTATCCTGATCTAACCAACACGACCGAGGACCATGAGCGCCCCCAAGCCGCAGGCCCCCGCCCCCGAGCTCGCCGTCGAGACCCTTGGCGACGGAGGCTTCAGGCTGTCTGACCAGCAGCCTGACCGCTTCACGATGATCGTCTTCTACCGCGGCGTCCACTGCCCGGTCTGCACGAAGTACGTGGGCGATCTCGGACAGAGAGTGGGCGAGTTCCGTGACCGCGGCGTCGACGTGGTGGCGGTGAGCGGTGACTCGCGAGAGCGCGCCGAACGCGCCCAGGCCGAGTGGAACCTGGGTGACCTCGAGGTCGGCTACGGGCTGAGCACCGAGGCGATGCGCGAATGGGGACTGTTCGTCTCGCGCGGGATCACCGACGAAGAGCCCGATGAGTTCTCCGAGCCGGGACTGTTCCTGATCGACTCGGAGGGAGCGGTCTTCTACGAGGGCATCAACTCGATGCCGTTCGGGCGACCGCCGCTCGACGAGATGCGCGACGCCGTCGACTTCGTGGGCGAGAACGACTACCCGGCCCGCGGCGAGGCGTAGAGCGAGGCCGCGTCCGGCGCCGAGGTCAGCCGGCCGGCGGGGGTCCCGCGCCGGCCGCGGCTGAGTCAGACGGCTCTGTCGCTGCCGGCGCCCCGCCGCGCGCCAGCCGTACCGCCAGGATCAGCCCCGAGAGCAGGAACAGCGCCCCGGTCAAGATCAGCCACCGCGGGAGATAGGGGTCCGTCGACAGCCCGCTCACCCCCTCGTACCCGGCGTCGGCGAGCCCGAGGATGAACGGGAAGAACAGCAGCAGCAGGAGGAGCGACAGGGCGGCCGGCACGCGCAGGTGGTTGAGCACGAGCAGGCGGCGCGGCGAGGGCCCCGCACGGTCCTTGCCCCCGCGCCCGCCGACCACACGCAGCAGCCCGATCAGCACGAGCGAGTAGAGCGGCAGCAGCACGAGGTCGTGCGCGAGGATCGAGCCGACGAACCACTTCGTCAGCGATAGCGGGGGGCCCTGGCCGACGGCCTGGAGCACCGCCCACGCCGACACCACGAGAGCGGCCAGCGCGAGCAGCAGGTGCGCCGGGCTCGAGCCGTACAGTTTCGAGAAGCGCTGCACCTCGCTCACGCTCCCCGGAACTCGAGTCGCTGTACCCACTTTGTGTTGTGCACACCGGGCAGCGCCGGGACGATGATCCGCGCCGGGAAGCCGTGGTCGAGCGACAGGTCGGCGCCGTTGACCTGCAGGGCGAGCAACGACCGCGGGTCCGAGGCCTGCGAGTTGTTGAGCGTGGTCTGGCCGAGCACGGCGTCCTGGAGCGACTGCACGAACAGCTCGTCCGGGTCGTCCACGCCGGCGAGACGCCCCAGGTCGCGCAGCGGCACGCCGGTCCACGTCTGGGTCGTCGACCAGCCCTCGACGCACGCGATCGGCAGCTTCTGGGTCGAGAGCGGCATCCCCATGAGGTCCTCGCGCGAGAGCTCGAGCGTCCGGGCGCCGCGCAGCTCGAGCCGCCAGCTCGCTCCGGTCTGGGCGGGCATGATGCCCGCCGAGGTCGCGGTCTTGTTGATCTGGAAGTCATTGGGCCCCGAGCCGTAGTACTGCCCGCGAGGAGCCAGCAGCCCGAGCGGGCGCAGCGGCCCGCCGATCGACTGGCCGGCGGCCATCAGCCCGAGCCCGACCGACCCGACCCCGACCGCGCCCACGAACGCCCGCCGCGAGATCGTCGCGGGGCGCGGAGCGGTCGGGGCGCTCTCGCTCGACTCAGGCGGCTCGGGGGTAGTCGAGGCGCGATCCTCGCGCAGCGGCGCCACCACGCCCCGCTCGCGGAACGCCCGGGCGAGGTCGGGCAGCTTGGTCGCGACGTGGAAGGTGAGGGCGGCCATGAAGATGAACGCGCCGTAGTAGTGCGCCGGGACGAAGCCGAACCCGAACGGGTAGTAGATCTGGATGTTGAGGACGCCCGTGAGGTAGACGAACAGGCTCGCGCCCACGAGCAGCGCGAGGCTCACGCGCTCGAGCGCATGGGCGAGCGAGCGCAGCGCCGGGCGCTCCCACAGCTTGGGTATGACCGCCCACAGCTTGGCGAGCAGGATCGGGATCGCGGCGAGTCCGGTGATCACATGCAGCCCCTGGTTGCCGGCGTAGAGCCAGGCCCAGCCCGCGGGCCAGTCGAGGGCGGCGTATATCGGGGTGAGTAGGCCGTCGGCGCCGGTGACCGAGTTGGCGCCGAGCTCCGAGTCGTAGGCGACGTGCGAGACGAAGCCCGTGAGCGCGCAGATGAGGATGAGCGGCAGCAGCGCGGAGCTCAGGATCGAGGCGAGCCAGGGACCTCTCAGCGGGCTCTTCCAGAAGTCGCGCCGGAACGGGCCGCGGTCGGGCGGCTGCGGGCCGGGCAGGGCCCGTGCCTCCGGGTCCATGCCGAAGGCTCTGTGCAGGAAGCGGGTCAGCATCGAAGCGCTAGCGCATCATGCCGGGTTTCGGATCAGCGCACGAACCGAGCCATGCTCTGTTCACCGAACCGTTAGGGGTCGCGGATCCCGTCGCGGCGTCGTCGGTCACCGGCGGGTCGGCATCTGGATGCGGGCCATCGCCTTGATCAGGAACCAGAAGAGCGCCCCCGCCCCGGCGATCAGGAGGACCGTGACGGCGGCCACGAGCGCGTTGGTCACGGTGACCAGCAGCAGCGAGGAGATGACGATCCACAGCACGAGCACTGCCTCGGTCCCGAGCACCGCCCAGTAGCGCGCCCGCCACAGTCCGTAGGCGGTGACGAGCAGGAGGAAGGTGTAGGCCAGCAGCGGGGGGAGGGGCGGAGGACCGCCGCCGGTGAGCTGAACCCCGGCGAGGTAGGTCACGATGTTGAGGGTCGCCAGCGCCAGCACGACGAAGAAGGCGACGGTCACGGCGCGCGGACGCTCGCCTTCGGCCAGGGGCACGAGCTCGGCCCTGGCCGCGGCGTTCTTCGCCTCGGTCCGGGCGGCGCGTGAGGAGGGCGCGTCAGCGCCGGTGGCGGTGGCCGGCGCGGGCGAGGACGCAGACGAGGTCCGCGGAGCGTCGTCCGCGGCGCGCCGCCTAGCGCGCCGCCCCACCGATCACCTCTCGCCCCAGCGCGGCCCGTATCTCCTGTGCCGCCGCGCGCGGGTCCGCCGCGTCGCGGATCGCCCGCACCACGGCCACGCGCTCGGCTCCGGCCGCCGCGAGCGCCGGCGCGCGTCCCGCGTCGATCCCTCCGATGGCGAAGAAGGGCTGGGCCGCATGCGCCGCCGCGTGCGCGACGAGCTCGAGCCCCACCGGGGCGAGGCCGGGCTTCGTCGCCGTTTCGTAG
>Ga0136631_10000064_pt1 | contig 27521 bp, 22 predicted proteins | sample AntDrymUQ6012206_2_FD_104655 | JGI IMG/M metagenome (GOLD analysis project Ga0136631, IMG submission 104655) | Polar desert sand microbial communities from Dry Valleys, Antarctica - metaG UQ601 (22.06) | ecosystem: Environmental > Terrestrial > Soil > Desert | place: Antarctica: Dry Valley... | reverse complement strand
GACGCGCTCGATCGTCGTCGCCGAGACGATGCACGCGATCATCTCGCACCGCTCCAAGGGCGATCCGTTCACCGTCGAGGGCGCGATCCTGCGCGTCGCCGACGCGCTCGACATGGCGCGCGGACGTTCGCGCGTGCCCTTCGAGGCCGGGCACACGAACATCCACTCGCTGTCGGCCTACGCGATCGAGAAGGTGTCGATCGGCGCCGGCGACGACAAGGCGGTCCGCGTCGAGATCGCGATGTCCAACTCGGCCGGGATCTTCCAGGTCGACGAGGGGCTGGGGGCGAAGCTGCGCGGGACGCCGCTGGAGGCCCACATCGAGGTCGTCGCCCGCATCGACGCCGAGCACGAGCAGCGACTCGTCCCCATCTTCCGCATCTAGTACACCCGGCCGGGAGCACGAGAGCGCCAATGCGCCACGGCGTGATCTGCGGCGGGCGCCGGCACGCTATGTCGCCTGCACATGTCAACTCCCTCTGACCCGGAAGGCATCTTCGTGACCGACTCTGCACTGCGTGAGCTCGCGGACGATCCGTCCTCGCGCAAGCGCTTTTTCAAGATGCTCGGCGGGGCCGGCGCGGTGAGCGCCGCCACCGTCCTGCTCGCCGCCTGCGGCGACGACAACAAGGACAGCGGCAGCGCCGCTGCCGGTACGAATACGAGCGACGGTGACAACGCGAGCGATCTGAAGATCGTCAACTACGCGCTGACGCTGGAGTACCTCGAGGCCGAGTTCTACAAGGAGGTGCTCGACAGCGGCGCCATCAAGGACCCCAAGATCGGCGACCTCGCCAAGCGCATCCACGAGCACGAGCAGGAGCACGTCGACACGCTGAAGGCGACGGCCACGTCGCTCGGCGGCAAGCCCGCGGCCAAGCCCAAGACGAAGTTCCAGGACGTCATCGACAAGGGCCCGAAGCACATCCTCGAGACCGCCGCGACCGTCGAGAACCTCGGTGCCGCGGCCTATCTCGGACAGGCAGGCAACATCAAGAGCAAGGACATCCTTGCGGCCGCGCTGTCGATCCACTCCGTCGAGGCGCGCCACGCCGCGGCGCTGAACGAGCTCGTCGGGCGCGGCTTCGGCGGCAAGGGCGGGCTCGAAGGCTCGCTTCCGGACGGGCCGTTCGCCAAGCCGATGGACATGGCCGCGGTCCTCAAGGCCGTCAAGCCGTTCATCGCCAGCTGATTCACCACGACGACGAAAGCGAGAACGCACATGGCTTCATCGCAACCGGTGGCTGGAGAGCTGGCCGCCATCAAGGTTCACGGTACGACGCGCGAGGCATTCCTCCTGCGCGCCACCCTCGCCGCCGGCGCCACCTACGGTGCGCTGTCGGCGACTCCCTACATCGCCAGGGCGCTCGCGCAGGACGGCGGCGGCGACGTTGACATCGTCAACTACGCCCTCACGCTCGAGTACCTCGAGGCGACGTTCTACACGATGGCCGTCAAGCAGGTCAGCGGCCTCAGCGTCGACGAGAAGAAGCTCGCCAGGCGGCTGCGCGACGACGAGGACGCACACGTCGACGCGCTGATCGCGACGGTCAAGTCGCTCGGCGGCAAGCCGGCGGCCAAGCCGACGTTCGACTTCGGCAAGGCCTTCGGCGACCGCGCGACGTTCCTGAAGACGGCCAACACGCTCGAGGACACCGGCGTCAGCGCCTACAACGGCGCCGCCACGTCGATCCAGTCCGTCGACGTCCTCGCCGCCGCGGGCGGCATCGTGCAGATCGAGGCGCGGCACGCCGCGCTCATCCGCCTGGCGCGCGACAAGACCCCGGCACCGATGGCGTTCGACAAGGCCTCCGAGATGGAGACGGTGCTAGCCGCCGTCAAGCCCTTCATCAAGGGGTGATTCGCGGCCCTCGCCGCGCCTGACGCCACCCGCCGAGGGGGTCCGTGCTGACGCACTGTCCCCCCTCGGCGGTCGGCGTCAGCCACGACGATGGCTCGCTCGAGAGCGTTTCGGGCGGGCAAGCGGCGCTGGAGCTAGTATCTCCGCATGCTCCAGAATTCGCGCCTTCGTCTCGCCCTGGCCGTCACCGTCCTCGCCTGCGCCTTCGGCGCCGGCGCCGCGCTCGTCGTCGGCAAGAGCCGATCGAGCCATGTCACAGTCATCCGTGTCGCGCTCAAGGACGCCGAGGGCAAGGTCGTCGCGGTCGCCGCGTTCCGCGAGAGCTCACGCGGCGCGGTCAAGGTCTTCGTCAGGGGCCGCGGCCTGCCGCCCGGCTTCCACGGCATGCACGTGCACGAGGTGGGCGCATGCGACCCTCCGGCCTTCACGTCGGCCGGCGGACACCTCAGGAAGGAAGGCACCTCTCACAGTGATCACACTGGCGACCTGCCGAGCCTGTATGTCAAGAGCGACGGCACGGCGCGCGCCCGCTTCGAGACAGACCGCTTCGATCTTGAAGCCCTGGGCGACAAGGACGGCAGCGCCGTGATGATCCACGCCGACGCCGACAACTTCGGCAACATCCCGCCGCGCTACGCACCCGACGGACCCGACCAGATGACCCGCGACACGGGCGACAGCGGCGCGCGCATCGCGTGCGGGGCGATCGGCTGAACCCGCCGCCGGCGCCTGGGCCGCTGCCGCGGGCGGGCGCCCGCAGGAGTCGGTCCTACCAGTGCACGCCCTTCATGATGTTCGCAATCGCGATCTGCTCCATGTTCGCCTTCTCGGCCGCCGCCGGGTCTTTCTCGCCCTTCGACGCGGCCGAGTCGGGGAAGACCTTGTAGGCCATGTGGAGGATCTGGTCCATGACCTTCGGGGCGAGCGCGTGGAGGACCTCGCCGGCGGTCCCGAGGCGTGTGTTGATCTCCTTCGGGCGCGAACGTATCGCCTCGCAGATGAGGTCGGCGGCCTCGTCCGGGGAGATCGTCGGGAAGTGGTCGTAGAGCTTCGTGGGAGCGATCATCGGGGTGCGCACGAGCGGCATGTGGATCGTCGTGAACGTGATCCCGTCGCCGACGACCTCCGAGGAGACGACGCGCGTCCAGGCGTCGAGCGCGGCCTTGGAGGCGACGTAGGCGCTGAAGCGCGGCGGGTTGGTCTGCACGCCGATCGAGCTGACGTTGACGACGTGGCCGAAGCCGCGATCGCGCCAGTGCGGCAGCAGGGCCATGATCATCTTGATCGCGCCGAAGTAGTTGAGCGCCATCGTGCGCTCGAAGTCGTGGAAGCGGTCCTCGGAGAGCTTGATCGAGCGGCGGATCGAGCGGCCGGCGTTGTTGACGAGGACGTCGATGGCCGGGTGGTCGGCGAGCATCCGCTGCACGACGTCGTCGATCGCGTCGGCGTCGGAGAGGTCGGCGCTGTAGACGTAGGCGGTGCCGCCGGCGGCCTCGATCTCGTCGCGTAGCGCTTCGAGCTTCTCGAGCCCGCGGGCGACGAGCAGCGGGATCCCGCCCGCAGTCGCGACCTTCAGCGCGGTCGCGCGTCCGATGCCGCTCGAGGCGCCCGTGATGACGACCATGCGCCCGTTGATGAGGTGCTCGAACGAGCGGTCCTTGTAGAGGTCGGGGTCGAGCGTGCGCTCCCAGTAGTCCCAGAGCTTGTCGGCGTACGTGTGCAGCTCGGGTACCTCGATGCCGGTGCCCGCCAGCGCGCGCTCGGTGTCGCGCGTGTCGAACTGCGGCTTGAGCGCCATGTGCGCGACGACCTCCTCCGGGATCCCGAGGTCGGCGAGCACCGTGCGGCGCAGCTCGCGCGCCTGCGGCAGCTTCATGAGCATCGAGAGGGTGCCCTTCGGCAGCGCGTCGGTCAGGCGCTTGTCGATGCGCAGCGCGAGCTGCGGCGCGTGCGCGGCCGCCGCGAACGCGTTGAGCGACTCGCCGACGCGCATCGGCTTGGGGTTCGTGAGGTGAAACGCCTGCCCGTCGAGGTCGGGCTGGTGGGCGATGTGATCCATCGCCGCGCCGACGTAGTCGACCGGGACGAGGTTCGTGTAGCCGAGCTCGGGGCCGACGAGCGGGAACCACTCGGGCAGCGCGTGGCGCGCCTTCTGGATCGCCTTGAAGAAGTAGTACGGACCGTCGATCTTGTCCATCTCGCCGGTCTGCGAATGGCCGACGACGATCGCAGGGCGGTAGACGCGCCAGGGCACCGTCGCCTGCTCGCGGACGAGCCTCTCGGACTCGAACTTCGTGCGGTGGTAGGCCGACGGCAGCTTCTGGCCCTCGTCGAACATGTCCTCGCGGAAGAATCCCCTGAACTCGCCGGCGGCGGCGACCGACGAGACGTGGTGCAGGTGGCCGGCGCCGAGCGCGTTGGCGAGCGCGACGGCGTTGCGCGTGCCCTCGACGTTGAGCCGCTCGTTGGCCTCGTCGGGGGCCGTCATGTCGTACATCGCCGCGAGATGGAAGAAGTGCTCGACCTGCCCGCTGAGCTCTCGCACCTGCTCGTCGGAGAGCCCGAGGCGAGGCTCCTGGAGATCGCCGACGACCTTCTCGATCCGCTCCGGCTGCCCCCAGCGCTCGATGAGCCCGTCGAGCCGCTCCTGCGATCCCTCCCGGACGAGCACGTGGATGTCGCCGTCACGCTCGAGCAGGCGCTCGACGAGATGGCGCCCGATGAAGCCGGTCGCGCCCGTCACGAAGTACGTCATCGCTCTCCTCTGGTGTGCCCCCGGTTCCGGGCAAGCCTAGATGGTCGACCCCGCGGCCCACGCCGCCATCCAGCGGCCGCCGCCGCCTGCGAGACTGGCGCCGATGGTCTCCCGTCGATTCCGTCCCGCCACGCGAGTCGCGCTCTTCCTCGCGGCCCGTGGCCGGTGCGCGGAATGCGGGATCAAGCTCGATCCCGGGTGGCACGGCGACCACGTCGTGCCGGTCCGCGCGGGCGGCGCCACCACGCCGGCCAACGGCCGCGCACTGTGCCCGCCGTGCAACCTGGCCAAGGGCGGGCGAACGCCGTGACCGTCGCCCCGCGCGCCTGGCAGGCGGCCTTCCTGGCGCGGCACGCCGCCGCGACCGGGCGCGACTTCCTGCTCGTCGCCACCCCGGGCGCCGGCAAGACGCTGGCCGCCTGCCAGGCGGCATGCGCCGCGGGCTGCGAGCAGCTCGTGGTCGTCTGCCCGACGACCGCCCTGCGCTCGCAGTGGGCCGACGCGGCGGACCGCGTCGGCCTGCACCTCGACCCGCGCTGGCGCAACGCCGACGGCGCGTGGCGGCCCGACGTGGACGGCGTCGCCGTCACCTACCAGCAGGTCGCGTCCGCGCCGGACCTCTTCGCCCACCACCTCGCCCGCCCGACGTTCGTCGTCCTCGACGAGGTCCATCACGCCGGCGAAGCCGCGACCTGGGGGACCGCGCTGCGAGCAGCGTTCGGCGACGCGCGGCGGCGGCTCGCGCTGTCCGGCACGCCGTTTCGCTCCGACGCCCGCGCGATTCCGTTCGTGACCTACGACGAGGACCGGCGCTGCGCGCCGGACTTCGTCTATGGCTACGGGGAGGCGGTCGCGGATGCCGTCTGCCGCCCGCTCGCGTTCCGGCTGCTGGACGCGACGCTGCGCTGGCGGGTCGACGCACAGGAGACGATCGCGGCGTTCGCCGACGAGCTCGACCCGCAGGACGACGCGCGCCGGCTGCGCACGGCGATCGATCCCGCGACGCCGCTGCTGCCCCGGATGCTGCGCGACGCGGACGCCCTGCTGGTCAAGGCGCGCGCCGTGGTCGCGGACGCGGCCGGCCTCGTGCTCTGCGACAGCCGCAGTCACGCGCGGGCGACCGCGGCGCTGCTGCGCACGATCGCCGGCGAGAAGCCCGTCGTGGTCGTCAGCGACGAAGCGGGGGCGCACGCGCGGATCGCGCGCTTCGCTCGCGGCGGCTCCGGCGCGCTGCGCTGGATCGTCGCAGTGAACATGGTCAGCGAGGGAGTCGACATCCCGCGGCTCGTGCTCGCGGCGTACGCGACCGTCAAGCGGACCGACCTGTTCTTCCGTCAGGCGGTCGGACGCGTCGTGCGGCGGCGTGCCCAGGACCCGGACGATATCGTCGCGACCGTCTTTTTGCCCGCCGACCCGACCGTCAAGGGCTGCGCCGCGCGCGTCGAGGTGGAGCTGCGCCAGCAGGTCTCCGACGAGGTTGGGCAGGGGTTCGACGTGCAACCGCCGCTCGGCACCGGCCACCGGGCGGACTTCCAGGCGCTCGACGCCGAGGTGGCACCGGGCGGGATGATCGTCGCCGGGGTGCACTACGGCAGCGAGGAGGTCGACTCCGCGCGGCGCCTGCTGCGCGAGCTGGGCCAGCCGGAGCGGGCGCTGCGCTCCGTGCTGGAGTTCGTCCGGCGCGAGCGCGTCGGCGGCGAGCAGCCCGCTGCGGCACGCCCGCCCGGGATCACGGGATCACCGGCGATCGCCCCCGCCCACCGCCGCGTCGAGGAGAAGCGCCGCACGCTGGATCGCTTCGCACGGCGCTGGGCGCGGCTGCGCCGTGAGATCGACTCGGAGTACACGTGGCCGCAGGCCCAGGCGCGCGTCAACCGGGCGATGGGCGTCACGCGGCGAACCGATGCCGGCGAGCGCGAGCTCGACGACGGGCTGGCGTTTCTGCGCTCGGAGCTGACCAAGCTGGCTGCCGCCTATCCCGACGAGGCCGAGCGCCTGCGCATCCCCGCCAGCCTCGAAGCGATCGACGAGCGTCTCTCGGCGGCGATGCTCGAACGCTGATCACGGCGCGGGCGCAGCGTCGTGTCGGCGTAGGCCCGCGCAGATTACGCGTCCATGAGCGGGCGCGAGAGCAGGGTGGGGTGCGTCACCTTCGTAAGGGTCAGCCTTACGAAACCGACACACCCCCGCGAGGACTGGAGCGGCTTGGTGTGGCTACGATCAATCGGCGACGATGACGCGTACCCCGACCGTCTCGTAGGTGGCCTTGGCACGGGCGTCGCGGGTGGCGAGGGCAGCGCCGTGCTCAAGGGCCGCGAGCGCCACGATCGCGTCGTAGACCGCGCCGCCGGCGATTCCCAGCCGACTGAGGACCTCTGGCAGGCGCCCGGCCACGTCGGATCCCAGGAGCAGAGGCTCGACGAATCGCTCGCCGAGGAGGCGGGCCGCGTCGGCTGGCGCCAGTCGCAGGTCACCGGGCAGCCGCGTGAGGACAGAGTAGGTCTCCGCCACCGCGTGTCCGCTGAGCGCGACCTCCTGACCGCTCCACCAGCGACTGACCGCGGCGTGCGCTCGGTGGGTGGCCACGAGCAGCGGAATCGCGACGCTCGTGTCCAGCGCGAGCGCGGTCAACGCCGTCCTGTGTCGATCAGTCCGAAGACGACGTCGTCGTCGATCGCGGTGTCCCCGGTGGCGACCAGCACACCAGACTCATCGACCAGCCGAGCTGTACGCCCGGCCGGGAGCAGTTGCAGCCCGGCGCCGTAGCGAGAGATGTCCACCGTCGACCCCGGGGTGAGACCGAGTGCGTCACGCAGGGGCTTCGGGACGACGATCCGTCCGACAGAGTCGATCGAGCTCTTCATTTGGGGCAAGGTTACCAGTCGTCTCCCATTCTCCAACCGCGGTGCTGCCGCCCCGGCGGGGTTGACGCTGATCCCGGCGCCGGTGTGGGCGCAGCCTAGGGCAACGCGTCGAGCAGCTTCATGAGGTTGCGCTTGCGCCCGTGGCGGACGCGCAGGTCGGCCAGGTAGGACGCGAACTCCCCCTCACGACCCAGGGCGGCGAGCAGCCCACGCACCTCTACGACGTAGCGCGTCGCCTCCTGGTAGGCGTCGTTCTTGGCGCGGGCGATGGTTGGGTCGACACGCGCCTGGTAGACCGCCAGCGCATCCTCGGGGTGGTCGGCACGGCGCTGCTCGGCGAGCTTGAGCCATAGCCCGTGCTCGCAGCCACCTGCCTGCGCCTCGCTCCAGGCTGCCTCTGGGTCGTCGTCCCACAGCAGGATGCGCACGAGTTCGGAGCGGTCGGCCGTATGCCACGCGGGGTGCCGTCTCGCCGTGTGCGCCGCGCCCCTGCGCGTGAGCTGCGCCTGCAGGAACACGAGCGCGCGCTGGCGCCGCTCGGGCCAGTCGCCCGCCGGCACGGCATGGAGCCTCAGCCGGCGGTAGGTCGCCAGGCACGGATGGCGGGCGTATGCCTCCCACATCAGCCGCGCGGCCTCGTGGTGCTCGCCACGACGGGCCCGTTCGTCGGCGAGGAAGTCGGCCAGTCTGCCATCGGGCGCGTTCGCGAACGCCGCCAGGCCGCGCTCGGCCCAGACGACCGCCTCGTCGCTGCGATCGGCGTCACGGTAGGACTCGGCGATGCGCAAGAACTGGTGGCCGCTGGACAGGTTGTGGGCGATCACGTCGACGAGCTCGTCGACGTTGCGCGCGAGCTCCTCCATGACGCGCGTCAGCGCGTATCGCCGACCGGCGTAGCCTGGCTCGCCGGGTCCGAGCGCCGGCAGCTGTGACCATTCGGCCTCGGCGAGCTCTCGGTAGCGCGCGCGGCCGGCCGCGCCGAGCACCCGACTGTAGATGCGCGCAGCGCCGGAGAAGGTGTCCCAGTCACCGCTGCACTCCCACTCGTACAGCCGCTCGGCCAGCGCGACCGGGTCGGGCTTGGCCGCGCGGCAGGCACGTAGGTGAATGCCTTGCAACCGCTCGAGGACGGCGCCCATCTGACCGCCGGAGTCGTCGACGTGCTGCATCGCCTCCTCCACGGCGGCGAGCGCGTGCTCGGACGCATCGACCGCGTCGGCGGCGTGGCCGTCGCGCAGGACGCGCTCGATCCCGTCGACCGCCTCCTCGATGCCCGTGGTGTAGTCCCACATCTCGTCCCAGCGCACGTCGTCGAGCGTCGCGACGGCGCGATCGACACTGAGCCGCAGCGTGGCCAGCCGTTGCGCTCGCGAGCCCTCGCTCGCCGCTGCCAGCGCCAGCCGGTCCCATGTGCGCGCATCACGCTCTGCGGCATCGAGCAGCAGGTCGACGAGGATGTCCGCGGTCTGGGCTTCCAGGTAGGCACGTACATCCCTGCGGCCGATCGCTCGCTGCTTGGGCTGGCGCGCCACGCGGTTGATGCTGCCAGGCGTGGCGGCAGAGCCGGTGCGTGCTCGGACGCACGAAGCGCCGCGACTCGTGGCGCCGTAGACATGGAGCGTGGGTGCGCACCGATGAATCGCCGCTGACGACCCGCATGCGGTGAACGGGTGCGGGCGAACTGTCCGGGCGCTGTGCTGACGTTCAGATCATGATCGACGCACAGCTTCTCGATGACGTACGCCGCCTGCGGGCCGCCGGGGCGGCCCCGAAGGAGATCGCGCGTGCGCTCGGCGTGCGCCCGGCGGTCGTCGCGCCGCTGGTCCGCGACATCGCCGCGGAGCAGGGCCGCGATCGTGCGGGCGAGGCCGCGCTCGCCGGATGCTGGGTCAGCCCGGGCTGGAGCCACGAGCTGCTCGTCACGTCCCGCGAGGGGTGGGACGACGTCGATCTCGGCGACCACGTGCCCGCGGGCATGGCGCTCGCGCTCGTCGCGCGCGCCGAACGCAGCGATCGCGTCACCGCGTGCGGCTACCTCGTCGACACGTTCTGCCTCGGGGTCAAGAACACCATCGGCCCCGAGCGCATGCGCGAGCGCGATCTGCCGGTCTTCGTGCGCCACTACTTCATGGCCTTCCCATCACCGCCGCTGAGAGCGCCGATCGAGCTCGCACGGCACCTCGTGCTCGGCGCCGTCGCGTTCGCGTCGGGGCTCGGGTTCGCGCCGCACCCCGACTTCGAAGCCGTCCGTGAGCATCTCGGCGGTGAGCTCGACGAACCGTGTGCGATCACGTTCGGTCGCGAGGGCAGGCCGCTGTACGTCCAGGGGCCGTACGACGATCCGATCGCGATCCTGGAGACGCTGCGGGCGACGATCGGCGCCGACGGCTTCGCGGTCGCGGCCTGAGGATCGGACCGTGACTTCCCGTCGGCACGGCGCGACGGTGTCAGCCACGGCCTTCACGAACCAGCCGAACTCCAGCGTGCGGCTCTCGCCCGCTACTCCGGGCCGGTCGCGTGGAGTTCGCAGCCGTCGGCGAGCGCCTTGTCCTCGAGGATGCGGACGGCGCGGATGAGCTCGGCACGGCGGGCCTGCTGGCGTGGCTGCAGCTCGCGTTTGTTCGCCCATCGCGCGAGCTGGCGGTGGGCGGCGAACTTGAGCGCTTGGATCTGATCGGCGGTGAGGCGGCGGGGCTCGTCGTTCACGGACGGGGCTCGCGGAGGCCGAACTCGATCTCGCGCAGCTCGCCGCGGGGGCGTACTTGCGGCGGCTGGATCCAGCCGGTGATGCGCTGGCGGCCCAGGCGCGTGTCGTCGTAGACGACCTCGATCGGGTCCATGCGCTCGGCGGCCCGCCGGGCCGCCGCGCCGCGGCGACGTGCCAGCTCGGTCAGCTCGCTGCGCAGCGCGGGATGCAGGCGCTCCAAGAAGCGCGCGGCGATGTATCGGCGCTCGTGTCGCGTGAGGCCGAGCCGGCCATCGCGGCCGATGGTGATGTGCACGCGGGCGCACACGAGCTCTCCGTCGCGGTACGCGCGCCCCCAGGTGTAGCGCTGTTCGAGGACCATGGCGCCGCAGTCTTCGTCCCCGCAGCCCCGTTCATCGACACGCAGGTGATTCGCCGCATTCCAACCTGAATGCCGCCTGTCGTCAGGCTCGGGCTCCCGGCCATAGGATCGGTTGCGATGAGCCGTTCGCGCTATTGCCGTTGTGGAAGCCCGCTGGCCCGTGACAACACCGACGCGCTGTGCAGCGTGTGCCGGGGCAAGCAGCGGCGCGACCGCGCGCCGGAGGTTCCCGCCGAGTTCTGGCACAGCGCGCTCATGGGCGCGGCTCTGGCCAGCGGGAATCTCGGGCGGGTGATTCGCATGTATCGCTTCCATCCGTTTCATCGACAGCCGCTGCCGCAGTCGGTCGTCGCGGGCTGGCTGTACGTCAGCCAAGCGACCTTGAGTCGAATCGAACGCGGCACGCGCCACCTGACGATCGACGAGATCGACAGCTTCACGCGCGCGCTCGGCATGCCGGTGGCGCTACGCTGGACTGCTCACCACGAAGCGGAAGAAGACGTGGATCCCCTCAGCCGTCGGAGCCTTCTCGGCGCGGGCGCCGGGGCCGCATTCGGTCTCAGCGCCACGACCGCACCCGCAGCAGCCCGGGAGATCAACCCCGAGCTCGTCTCGCACTGGACCAGGCTCAGGAGCGTGCTCGCCCGTCACGACGCCATGTTCGGGCCGCACGAGGTGCTCGGGACCGTCCGGCACGAGCTCGATCTGATTGCCGAGCATCGGCAGATCGCCCGCGGCGACCTGCGCACCCAACTGCTGCGTGAGGAGTCGCGCTGGGCGGAGTTCGCAAGCTGGCTCAGCAACGACGCAGGCGACTTGCGCGGTCGCGACTCCTGGGCCGATCGCGCTCTGCGGCTGGCCCACGAAGCGAACTACGACGACATGGTTGCTTGGGTTCTCTTGCGGCGGAGCCGGCGCGCCGTGCAGGAAGACGACCCGCGGCGAGCGATCACATTCGCAGAGGCAGCCCGCCGCACCCCCGGCGCGAGCGATCTGATCCGAGGACTCTGCGCGCTGAAGGAGGCGCAGGGGCATGCGCTCGCCAACGACACCGCCTCATGCGAACGCAGCCTTGCCGCCGCCGACGGCCTCCTCGACCCCAGGGACATCACCGCAGAAACGCCCTGGGACGACATGGCGAGCCAGGATGCCACGGTTCCCTACGTCTTGGCGGCCGAAGCGCGCTGCTGGCTGTGGCTTGCGCCCCGCAAGGCCGTCACGATGTTCGAGGATGTCGTGCGCAGCTTGCCGCACGACCGAACACGTAGCCGCGGAATCCAACACGCGCGCGTCGCGCAGGCCTGCGCAGCCGCCAATGAGCCCGACCGCGCGGCCGCCGAAGGCATCAAGGCGCTGGAGATCGCCCGAGTCACCAAGTCCGACCTGACCGTGCGAGAACTCAAGCGCCTGGACCACCAGCTCGCCGGCTGCGACCTGCCGGCGGCCGCGGAGTTCCGGGAGGCGTTCGCCGCGCTCTGATCGTGGGCGAGGTGATCGCCAGGAGCCTGATCGCAGTCCTCGACGCGACCAGCCTGCCGCGACCGCTCCATGGGATTTCAGGACCACGTCGTGACGCGGCGCTGCCCGCTGGGCGCGTCGACAATCCCGCCGGCGCAAACGCGCGACGCAACGGGCAAGCGCCGTGCAGCGACCGGCGCGCTCCCCAAGCGGGAGAGAATCGATGGCCGCCATCGGGCAGACAACATGACCGCTACCGGGGAGAACCGATAGCCGTACCTGGGGAGAAACCGATGACCGTTGACACTACGGAGAGGTCCCGGCGGACCTGGTGGTACGGCGCCTTCGACGCATGGCGCGTCATCGCCGAGGAGCTTCTACGGAGAGGTCCCCGGCGGGGACCTGGTGGCCGTTCTCCAACGTGATCCGGTTCTGCGACGTACCGCTTCTACGGAGAGGTCCCCGGTGGGGACCTGGTGGGTCGCTCACCGCGTCCGCCACGCTCACCGCCACCACGCTTCTACGGAGAGGTCCCCGGTGGGGACCTGGTGGCGGTCCGCCCGAGACACCGCAGACCGTGCTGGAGAAGGCGCTTCTACGGAGAGGTCCCCGGTGGGGACCTGGTGGATGGTGAGCCCGGGGACGCGCCCACCCCGCGCGCATGGGCTTCTACGGAGAGGTCCCCGGTGGGGACCTGGTGGGCCGCCGCGTCAAGACGGACTGCTGGCCCTGGCTGCTGCTGCTTCTACGGAGAGGTCCCCGGTGGGGACCTGGTGGGCGCGTGTCGGCTACGTCTACTCCCATCGTCACGGCGTTGCTTCTACGGAGAGGTCCCCGGTGGGGACCTGGTGGTGGGAGGGCCTTGCTGTTGGAGCCGAGTTGGGAGACGTCGCTTCTACGGAGAGGTCCCCGGTGGGGACCTGGTGGAGCTCGCGGATTTTCGCGACTCTGAGCAGGAAGTTTGCACGCTCCTGCGAGGGGTCGGGCTTCGACTTACACAATCGGGGGTTGATCCATCATCCGGCCGCGCGGAACGCCGCGATTGCAGGGACGTTTCATTGCGAGCGCTCCGCGCATCTTCGGCGCCACCAGAGCTCTCGCGGGTCACCAGATGGCTGTGGGGTCGTCGCGCTCGCCGCGGGCGACCGGGGATCTGCGGCCGAGATGCTCCACGCGTGTGGCCGTCTTTCCGCTCGTCGGGCCGAGGTCGAAGATGCTGACGCTGTCTTCCACGAGGTTCAGCTCCTCGCGCAGTCGTGCTCGCAGCACGACCAGCTCCTGACGCGTCAGGTCGCAGACGTAGACGGAGTACTGGAGCCGTTCGCCGTGGTCGACCGCGATCTCGTGGACTCTTCTCAGCCGGCGCGGGTGCCTGATGTCGTACGTCACGAGATAGCGAATGCGCTCGGCCATCGATCAGCGGGTCGTGAGCGGACGGTACTCGGCGAGCTGGCCCTCGAGCACGGCCGCGAGCTGCCGCGCCTGGAGCTCCATCGCGCGCCGGTAGGTCACTTCGTAGCCGAACAGCGGGTGCCTCAATCTCACGCTCACCCTTCGCTCGTACGCGCGGACAAGCTTCTTGCGCCCGGCATCCGTCAACGCAACGGCGCCGCCGCGTCGCACGATGTCGCGCTCTCGGATCTCGCCGTTGTTGACGGCCATGATCACGGTGGAGTCCGCGACGAGCGGCCGCAGCTCCTCGGCGAGGTCAAGCGCGAGCGATGGGCGCCCGAAGTGCGGCTGATGCAGCAAGCCGATCTGCGGATCCAGTCCCGCCGCCAGCGCCGCCACCGTCGTATCCCGCACCAGCAGCGCGTAGGCGAACGACAGCATCGCGTTGATCGGATCCTTCGGTGGACGGCGATTGCGGCCTTCGAACGTCAGCTCGTCGCCCGCCCTCTTGAGCAACCCCGGCAACGCGCCGAAGTACAAGCGCGACGCAGCACCCTCAACGCCGAGCAGCTCGCCGAGCGTGCTGGCGCTCTCAGCGCGCGTGGTCAAGCCGGCGAGCTGGCCGACGGCAACAGCCGCGCCGTCGCCGCCAAGCCGCCGCAGGAGTGTGCGTTGGTTGCGGATCTTGCCCGCCACGAACGCTCGCGCCAGCACGACCGAGTCGTCCCCGCGCGCTCGCTCTACCTGGGCGATCCTGCGCGCGACCCAGGACCCACCATGCGCGATCGAGTAGCCAGCGAACCAGCCGCCCGAGCTGAACCACAGGATCGGGATGTCGCCCTCCAGGCACGCCCGCATCGCCCCTGCGGTGACGGTTGCGTTGCCGAAGACGGCGACCTGCGCGACGTCAAGCATCCGTATCGACGTCTGCTGCTCGCCGTCCACCTCGAGGATGAACCGCCCCGCGCGCTTGCGCACGATCGCAGCCGGCGACATGACGTACAGCGGCCGTCGCGGGTCGTCGCGCGCGACCAGCCGCCGCGGCGCGCCCTGGGCGCGCCCGGCGAGCAGATTCGTCTCGTCTGGAAGGCAGATGCCGACCAGCGAGCAGCGCGGGCACTTCGGGCTGTCGATCAACGCAACCGGCGGCATGGGCTGCGCGGCGTTGGCGCGGATCTCGGCGACGAGCCTCGTCACCCACTGCTCCGCGTCGGGTGGGATCTCGACCCGGTGGCGACCTCGCGTTTCGGGGAAGTACACCTCGGCGTGCGGAACGGTGTGTCCGTGCTCGCGCAGCAGCAGCGCCTGGACCGCGATCTGCGCCAGCTCCGGCGCCCAGACCGGCACCGCGCCTCGGCGTGGCCGGCCGTGCTTGGTCTCCACCGGCACAGTCTCACCGTCCCGCCGCTCGACCCGGTCGATGCGCGCGACGACGCCCAACCGCTCCGACGACAGCATGAGCGACGTCGCCTGAGCGTCGCTTTCGTCGTCGGCGTCGAGCTCCCCGCGCTCGTCGTCGACACGGCGGTGGGCGTCGCTTCCCTCCACAGTGTCGAGGTTGTCCGTGAACGCCCGCGCCTCCCACTCGAGCCAGGCCAGGCGGGGGCAGTAGACGTGCTCGTTGACGATCCGGGCCGGAACGAGCGCGGTCTTGGGGTCCTCGGTCATGCGACCCTCCGCCCCCATCGAAACACGGCCACAGTGGTGCTGAGCTGCTGCGGCCGGCTGCGGAAGACGGCGTCGACGCCGCGTTCGCGCAGGGCACGCGCGTCCGGCGCCGGTTCGTGCACCGACGCCAGTGAGAACAGCACACGCAACTCCTTCACGCCGCACGAGATCGTCCACCGCGGCCACGACAGCTCGCCCTCCTCGGTGACGAGCAGTCCTCCGACGATGCGGCGCCCGCGACGGGAGCCGCTCGACGGTGGTAGCGCAAGGATGCCGTGGCGCAACAACCGCGAGAGCAGTGCGGACGCGGCGCCTACCCCTGAGGGCTCGCGTCCGGTCGTCCCGCCAAAGGTCTGAATCTCGGGCACCAGCCCGAGCGCCGCACCGGAATCGCCCGGGAGGAACGCCGGCCCGTCGCGCAGCTCGCGTGCGAGCAGCTCGACCGGGGCCCGCTTGAGCGTCTTGAAGGCGGAGAGGTCGCTCTTGGCGCCGCGTAGCAGCCGGGTGCGGCTCGGGACGCCGACGTCGAGCACCTGGTCGGTCGCGATCGCGCGCAGCAGCCTCGCCTCGAGCGGTGCCGCCGCCGCGACGAGCTCGCGGTAGGTGTCGAGCGGGTGCGGCGTCGTGCGCAGCGAAGGCCCGAGTGCCTGCGGCCTGGCGGTCGGCCATCGCGGCACTGAGACGTCCGGGAGCGGAGCTTCCGCGATCGCGGTCGCGATCACCTCGACGTCGAGCGCGGACTCGATCCGCAGCCGGCGTGCCGCTCCGTCGATCGCCCATGTGGCGGTCACGGTTGGCTCGAGCTCCGACACGATCGCGAGCAGGCCCATGGTCGCGATCGGCATGTATGGCGCGTCGGCGCGCATCCAATCGAGCTGCACGACGATCAGCCCCCTTCCTGAGAGACGGTGCGGTCGGAGAGCATCAGCAGCGCTTCGAGGTACGCGCTGCCCCACGGACCGTAGCGATCGACGACGGCGAGAAACCGGCGCAGCCATGCGCCAGCCTCCCAGCCCTCGACCGCGTCGCCGCGCGCGCTGGCAGCGATCCCGGCGGCCCTGACGGCGAACTCGCGCGGTCCCGACGCCGACGGGAACGGCACGCGGGGCAGCGGTCGCCCGAGCCCGTGGTGGGTCGCGACGAGGTGCAGCGCGAGCTCGACGTCGACCGCGTCCGGCATGTCGGTGATACCGCCGTTCTCGACGGCGTCGGCGAGCGCGGCGACCGACGCGATCTCGTGGCGCAGGCCGCCCGGCAAGCCCGCGGCGGCTCGCGCGGCCCGGCTCGCCTGGACGTCGGCGGTGCCGAAGACGCTCTTGGCGATCGGGGCGTCGAGGAACGCCGGAACGCCGCCGCGGAAGAACGCCTGGAAGCGCGGATCGCCCTTGCCGTGGTCGTGCGCGCGGGCCGCGAGCACCACCGCTGCGGCGACCGGTTCCGGAAGACCCGACCGAGCGACGAACCGGGTGGCGCGCTCGGCGACCGCCGTCGCGTGGTCGTCCAGCGTCGGCGGGGGTTTGCCGGATGGACGGAGCTCCTCGTGGGTCGTCGTAGAGCGGGCGAGCAGGACGAACGCCGGCCCTTCTTCTTCGCGAACCTCGTCCGCGAAGACGAGATGCTCGTCGCTTGCCACTGGGTCCTCATCAGGCTCCCCGACGAGCTCGTCGGTGTCGTCGTCGAGATCGCCGAAGTACGGTTCGGCGTCGTCGGTGAGCCGCCGCAGCTCGAGCGTCCCCAGGGCGCGAAGCCGCTCACCGGGTGGACCGAGCAGCGAGCACAGCTCGTCCAGGCCGGCGCCGCCTCCTGCGCGGTCGCAACGCTCCGCGCGGTGCAGGATCCGCCTCCACTCCAGTCCGCTCGCTTCGAGCACCTCCTCGCTGAGTCGCAAGGCGGCCGGTGACACCGTCGTGTCGGTCCACGCGCGCAGGTCCGCCGAGACGTCCTCTACCGAACTGCGCGAAGCGGGCGCGAGGGCGCCGTTCGCGTATCCGCCGACGCGCGCTGGCAGCACCAGCACGTCGCCGGGGCGGACGTCGCGGAACCGCAGGTCCTGCTTGGGGTCCCCGCTGCCGTCAAGCGTGACCTCGAACTGCTCGCGGCCACGGAGCACGACGAGCCGCGCCGGCGCGCACGGGTCCTCTCGTCCAGCGGGCATGAAGTCGATCGCCACAACTTCCTCGTCGCCACCCTCGACGTCCGGGGTTTCGAGCCCGGCCTTTCCCAGCGCGGCGAGCTGTGTTCGCGGAGCGCGCAGCGCGCGCAGCAGCGCGCGCGCCCGGGCGATGCTGACGGTCACGATCTCCTCCCGTCCCGGCGGCACGAGGCGCAGCAGCGCCTGGCGGTAGGAGCGCCCGGACGAGGAGTCGTCGTCGATGCGCAGGTCGCAGCGCCAGCACAGGCCGACGTCCGTCGACGGCTGCTCCTCGGCGCCGCGGAGGAACACCTCCACGTCGGGGTCGGCCATCCGCGCCGGACGGGGCGCCGTCTGCACGAGCAGCTCGACCACCTCGGGAGTCAGATCGGGAGCGGTCCGCCACCTCGCCGGTGCGGGACGCGTATCGTCGTCCATGAGCGCGGCGACCGATACGTCGATGGTGCCGTCGGGTCGAGCGAGCGAGCGCAACCACTCCCAGGCCCGGGACTCGTCTTGCTCGTACAGCGGCGACTGCCTGTCGCGCACGATCGTCGCCCGCCCGCGACCGACGCCCGCGCGGTTCAAGCGGCCGAGGCGCTGCACGATCGCCGACGCGGACGCCGACTGCGACACGAGCGCGTCGACGTCGGCGTCGAGGCCGACCTCGAACGTCTGCGTCGCCACGCACACGAGCGGCGTATCGGCTGGCGCACGGTCGAAGAGCCGCCCCCGGTGCTGCTTGAGCAGCTGCTCGCGGTCGGCCGGCCGCTGGGGACCGATGAGGAGGGCGCGCGCGACGTCCGGCCGGCGGCGGGAGACCGCGGCTTCGACCTCGATCGCGGTGCCGACGGAGTTGACGACGCACGCCATCGTCACGGCGTCCGCGTCCAGATGCTCCTCGACGGCGTCGAGGAGCAGCGCGACGTGGTCGACGGCGCGGTCGGACGCCGGCTCCACGAGGCGGGCCAGCTTCTCGCCCGTCAGCCGCGTGCCGAGCGCGACACGATCGGCGTCGCCGATGCCGTGGACGTCGGCGTCGGGGAGACCGGCGACCGGCGTCGCCGTCAGCGTGATCGCGCGCAGACCCGGCAGGCCCGTCGTCTCACGATCGCGGAACGCGCGGATCGCGGCGACCGTCTGGCGAAACGGCTCGGCGAGGTGGGCCTCGTCGAGGCAGATCGTCGTGTCGACCGCGGCCAGACCGGCCTCGAGTGCGAGCGAGCGCTCTCCCACGCCGTAGCCGCGGAAGAGCAGGCGCGAGCCGATCTGCGCGACGGTGCTGGTGATGACCTGAGGCTGGAACGGATGGTGCGAGTGCCGCTCGCGCGCGAGACCTCCACGCCAGCGGGTGACGCAGAGCGGTTGGGCGTCCGGCCCGGCGAGCGACTGCAGGCGCACGGCGATCTCGTGGAGGTCGTCGCCGGGATCCGGTAGCGCCGCGCCGAGACGCTGGGCGAGGTGCGTGGCGCGAGCGTAGACCTCGTCGACGAGGATACGGCGGTCGATCGCCCAGACCGTGCGGACCCCGACGGTGCGCTCGTGCGGGGCGCGATCGGCCTGCGCGGCGAGCGCCCACAGCAGCGCCTCGATCGTGACGGTCTTGCCGCCGCCTGTCGGGACGACGATCGCTCGCGGCGGCTCGCCGGCCGCGAGGCGCGCCGCGAGCGCCTCCTGCCAGGGGTAGGGGATGCGGGCGCTCGCGCCATCGACAGCGACGAGGAAGTCGCGGAACGAGATCATCGTTCGCGACCGGGCGCTTCGTCGTTGAACGGCAGGCACAGCCCGAGGCCGAAATGGCGAGCGCGGCCGAGCAGGACGGGACCCCGCACCCGTTCGTCGAACCACAGGTCGAGATGCGCCTGCGGACCGCGCAGCGGCCCGGTCCATGAGTCGGGCAGCGCCCTTCCGTCGATCGGGCCGGGGGCGCCGCGAAAGCGCGGGCCACGCCGGACCGCGACGCGCGCAGGCGCCGGGAGACCCACGTCGGAGCACTCGGCGGCGATCTGCTCGAACAGCGCCTGCTCGCCCTTGCGCGGCTGGTAGCGGGAGTGCACGAGCGGCGTCACTGTCGACCAGTGGGTCGAGGGTTGCCGGTAGCGGGCCTCATGGAGGGTCATGGCGACGTGCCGGCTCTCGGGCACCCGCAGCCAGACCGGGCCGACGCCTGGAACGCGCACCGCGACCGCTTCCTGCGTCGCGAGGCCGAGTAGACGCGACAACCCCACCTCCACCTCGAGACGCTGGCGCGCGACGTCGGGAACGCGCGTCGGATGGGGGAGGATGACGGCGACGCCCAGGGTATGGCCGTCGGCGAAGGAGGCTCCCCCGGACGCGCCGGAGCGCTCGCGGTCGCGTGACTCCGGCTCGGCCACGAAGCTCAGCGGGACGAACGCGGCGTGGGGCTGCCCTCCTCGTCCGCGCAGGATCGCGGGAGCCTCTTCGGTCGTCCCCTCCGGACCGTAGGTGTCGAGCAGGGCCTTGCGCGTCGCGCGCCCGAGCGCGAACGCCGCCGGAGCCTTCGGGCGATCCTGGCTGCGGTCTCGGTCGACGGCCACGATCAGCATGTCCCCCCACCACTCGGGGTCGAACGGATCGGACCGCAGTGCTGCAGCGTCGGTGCCGTGGATGTAGGACACCTCGTCACCGAGCGCGACCGGCGGCACGTACGGTGCCGGTGCGACCGTGCCGTCGCGGCGCAGCGGCGCGCTACGGCGGGCGTGCCAGGCGTCCATGTCAGCCGGTGTCCGGGCGGTCGCGACGCGCACCTGGGCGACGGCCTCGCCGCCGTCCGCGCCCGCTAGCGCCCAAACGGTCTGCGGACCGCTCGCTGGCCCGGCGGTGTCGACGCTGACAAGCGCCGCCGAGCGCGAGGTGCCGAGCACGGTCAGGTCTTCTACGAGCTCACCGAGCACCTCGAGCGCGTGTTGTTCGAGTGTCAGATCGGGCCACTCGAACCCGATCGGCATGCCCCCGATCGCGACGCCGACCTTGTGCACCTCGGCACGGCTGCGCCCGGGGTCGCGCGGCGAGATGCCCTTGCCGCCGCGCAGCTCGCCGAGCTCGTGGTTGCGCGGCGCCCAGCGTGAGGCGCCGCGCAGGCGGGCGACCAGGGCGCGGCCGTCCGCCGTGTCCGGCTGACCGGCGCGCGGGGCGACGATCAGCGGCGGGCCGGCACCCGCGAGCAGACTCACCACGTGCAGCGCGGCATCGAGGTCGGCGGCCGGACGCCCGTGCGCAGCGGCCGTCAGCGCGGCGATCAGGCGGACGGGATGCGGGGGCCATTCGGCCGTGGCGAAGTCCGCTGTGGACTGTGCGTGGTAGACGCCGAGTGGGAAGCGCACCGTGATGCGAAGCATGGGTCAGCCGCTCTTCGCGGCGCGGTCGGCCTCGAGCGCACGCTCGACGAGCGGCGTGAGATGCGGCCCGCCGACGAGCTGGACGCTGCGGTTCTTGACGCCAGCCCGAGTGGCAGCCTCGGTCAGCAGCGCGCGACTCTCGTCGAGCGTGAGGGTGAACTGCTCGCGTTGCTCACCGCCGGTCCGCAGCAGCTCGAAGCGCATGTCCGAGGTCGGGACGAGATCGCACTCGGAACGCAGGTGCCACCCAGCCGTCTCGCGCAAGCGCAGTCCGTGTACGCACAGCGCCGCGAGCAGAACGCGCACGTCGGCGTCGTCGTAGCGCTCGAAGCGCAGCCGGCGCAGGGCGGCGAACGACAGGAAGCCGATGAACCGTGCTTCGCTGACGGACACGCCGGGGCGACGCCGTTGCGGGGGGATCGAGCTGAGGCCCTGCTCGGAGAGCTTCATCCCCTTCGGCGCCTTGACGTCCTTGGCCTCTCCGAGGTTGAGAGGGTCTCGCCGTGCGGCGGTGGTGACGACCTCCTGCGGGTCGAGCCCGATGACGGTGCTGGTGAAGCTCCGAGCAATGCGCACCTGTCCTCCGGGGCCGCTGCGATGTGAGTCCCAGACGCCGAACAGCAGGTCGTGGGCGGACGCTTCGAGGATGGGGTCGAGCGCGCCAGCGTGGGCGAGGCTCAGCTCCTGGCCGCGCTCTGTGGCCTCAAACGCGACGTCGGAGCCAGCCTCTGCGGCCAATCGGATCCAGGCGTCGAACACGCGGTGCGGGGCTTCGAGCGTCGAGATCGTGAACGTCTGCCCGGCGCCGGCGTCGATCGTCGTACTTGACACCGGCAGCGGATAGCGGCCCGCGCGGTGCTCGTCCAGAAGTCCCTCCTCGACGCGGTTGGCGGACGACCCGATCGAGTCGAGCTCGATCACCGGCCGCACCTGGCCGTCGAGGTGGCGCGGGTGAATCTCCAGCGGAGCCTCGTAGCTCGGTGGCATCACCGGCTGACCGTGGGGCGCGGCGAGATCCTGCCGGACCTCGATGCCAGCGGGACGACCGGTGCTTGCCTCGTCGGACAGGGCTTGGCGGAGCGTGTCGATGACGATCACGAGTTCTCCTCACTTGATGACAAAGGACGGAGAGATGCCAGCGGCATCTGTGCGGACGCACCGATCCTGCGCGCCGCCGGTATGCACATCGCTTCTACGAGGTCACGGCGCCGAGGGCCGGGCGCCGGAGATAGCTGCTTTGGTTCGCGTGAGTTCTAGCACAGCTCCGCCGGTATATACATCAAACGCCAAATAACTCCGGGACGGGAAGCCATTGCGCTACCGCTTGCCGCCGCGCTCGCCGTCGCGTCGCCGTGCTTTCGGGCCTCAGATCGCGATGCGTCCGGCGCCGTCGGTCACGCCCCGCGCCAACCGTCGAGCACGCGCGAGACGTCGCCGTGCACGCGCTCCCTGGCGTCCGCCCGGTCGACGCCGGACATCAACAGCTCGTCATAGGCGGTGTCCTGATGGCGCACGGACGCGGCGACGGCGAACTCGATCGCTTCGGGGTCCAGCGCCCGACCGGCGGCGGTGCGGCCCACACGTCCGCTGCCGCGGGCGGTCGCGTGGCGGGCGATCGCCTGCGCTCGCGGCGCCGGGCAGCCGGGAAACAGCCCTGCGATCTCGGCTGCCATCTGCTTCTGCAGCTCGAGATCCTCCTCGGTCCGTCTCGCGGCGTCGCGTTCCCGGCGGCGCGCCCGCGCCTCCTCGTCGACCAGGCACTCGGCCTCGGCACGCTCGAGCGCATCCTCCTCGACGAGGATCCCCTGGCGCTCGTACCGCTCGCGCGAGCGGCTGAAGCGCACGACGACCGCCGACAGGCCGCTCGCCCGCCTGGCGCGCCGCGTCAGCGTGGCATCTCCCGACTCCAGGAAGACGAGGTGATCCATGTCGGCGCAGCTCATGCACAGCGGGCCGGGCTCCTCCATGATCAACAGCCACCCGGTGCCGCCGCAGGCAACGCACGTCCAATCCTTGCTCGGCCACACGACGACGAGGTCGGGCGGGCGGCTCTGACGCTCGGCGAGGCGCGCCCGTTTGTGCTCGGAGAGCTCGGGAGAAACCCAGTGCGTGCGATAGGCCCGTTCGATCGCCGGGTCGCCGCTCTTGCTGAATCGTAGGGGCCGGCGGTCGCGCGACCGCGCGAGGTAGGCCGTCTCGCTCGGCCGCAGTCCGCGCGCCTGCGCCCACTGGTGAAACAGCCGCATCGATGCGGAGATCTTCCCCAGGCCCGCCTCGACAGCGGCCTCCAGATAGGCGACGCGACCCTGGCGCCATTCGTCGACGCGGCGCGGGGTGAGCCAGCCCAGGCCGACCAGCACGTCGATCGCAGCGACGACGTTGCGCTCGGCGAGCGCGGCCTCGGCCGCGCGCACGACGCGCTGCTCCAGCCGCTGTCGACCCGCCGGGGCGCGCCCGCCCACGATCTGCGGGTCGGGTCGCGCCGTCACCTCGTCGGGCCGGTCAGCCACGGTCGCGCAGAGTACCGCGCGCGGACCGCTTGGCGCTTCGGCGTGCTCCGAACTCGACGGCCGGTCCGGCTACCAGCCGCCGGGGGTCTGCGCGCGCGCCTTGGCGGCGGCCTTGCGCAGATCCTTCCGCTTCTCCAGCTGCCACTGGATGAGCGAGGCGACGAGGCAGAACAGCGGGAAGAAGATGATGAGGAGGAAGCCCGCGTTCGTGACGACCTTGTCGTCCGTCTCGCCGTACAGGCCCTCACCGCCGTCGTGGGCGAACACCGGCGCGGCGACGACGAGCAGCGCGGTGAGCGCGAGCAGGAGGGTCGCTGGCAGGCGGCGAAGCACGGCGAGCAGTCTACCGATGGCGCCCAGGCGAATTGGGTAGCCCGCCTCTGCAAAGCACGACTGGAGGTGCGATGGAGCGCTCCGACGACACGGAAGACGAGCCGGACTTCGAAACCCGCGAGGAGCGGGCGGCCGCTGCCGAGGCCGCGGCGATCGGCGGCTCACGCGTTCACGAACTCGGGCTGCCCGGAACCGGCGAGCATCTCGACGAGGCGCTGCGACCCGTCTACGAAGCGGGCGGCGGCGAGTCCGAGGGCTTCGAGATCGCCGAGCGCGATCTCGAGCGCAACGCCAGCCACGACGATGGCCAGGGCTATCCAGAGCGCGATGCGTTCACGCCAGAGCACGAGTCCGATCGCTCCACGGCCACATACGCCGAGGCTGACGAGGAGGAGCATCCGGACCTGTAGCGCGCGAGCGCGGCAGGCGTATCGGGGGCCGACTGTCTATCTGGGGTGAAAGCGGCAGGCGCTGTTACGAGGAGCGCGCTGGGTTGGGTCGAGTTCGCGTAGTAGGTGCGTGGCTCTACCACCCGCTGAAGCGCAACGCGCGCCAGCCCAGCCGCGACGCTCGTCACCGTGGTGGCGCTGGAAGGAGGGGGTCCCGCCCAGTGCGTTCTTCGCGAATGGCGAATCTTCCCCTCATATTCATACCGGGGAGTATCCGCCACGCATGGCAGCTGAGGGGCGATATCCGCCCCTGAGGTGCCACACGCGCCTCGGATCTCACAGGCGATCGCTCCCGTGGTCTGCCGGTAGCCTCGCATCATGGGTATTCGTGGACGCAGCGCGGAGGGTGGGACGGCGCAGCGCGCTGCGGCGGAGAAGGTCGCGGTGACGCTTGGCGCTGTGTCGTTGTTCGAGCTGGCACTAGGCGGGACCGCCCCTCCTGAATGCTGCGGCGTCGGGGCTTCTTGCGGCGGGCGGCATCGTGGGGCTTGGGCTGCTCGTGGCTGAGCGGCGTGTGAGAGGTGTTGGCCCAGGGGTGGGGTCGGGCGCTGATGATGCGTCACCGTCGCCTGGGCCGGGTCGCGCGGGCGGTGTCGACGAGTTGGCTGACGACGCGCTTGTGGTGTTTGTCAGCTATGCGCGCGAGGACCAGGAGTGGCGCCGCAAGTTTGAGGTCATGCTCAAGCCGCTGACGGAGGCGGGGCTGGTGGTATGGAGCGATGAGCGGATTGCGGTGGGCCGGGTGTGGCATGCGGAGCTTGAGCGCGCGATCGCTCGGGCGGACGCGGCGCTTGTGCTTGTCAGTGCCGACCTGCTGGCGTCGGATTTCGTGATGCGCGAGGAGCTGCCGGCACTTCGGACGCGGGGGATCCCGCTGGGGTTGGTGCACGTGCGCGCGTCGCTGGCCGGGCGGGTCGGTGTGCTCGCCGATGTGCAGTGGGCGCATGACCCGGCGCGGCCACTGGCGGGTCTGCGCGATCCCGACGGGGAGATCGTGCGCGTCTGCGAGTGGCTTGACGATCTGCTGCGGGCCGATGCGCCGCACGGTGCCTCCGAGCTGACCGACGCTGGGTGCGAGCGGAGCGTCCGCCGCGTGCCACGTCTGGCCCGGAGCGCGCGTATGGGCGATCTGCACGGGGTGCCGCCACCCGCGACCCGGGAGGTCGAGCGCGTCGAGCTTGCGGGGGTGCGCGACGCACTGCTCAGTGAGGGTGACGGCACGGTTGGGATCACCGGCCGCGGCCATAGGGTCGGGCTGCACGGGCAGGGCGGGATCGGCAAGACCGTGCTGGCGGCCGCGCTCGCGCGCGACGTGGAGGTGCGCGAGCACTTCCCCGATGGCGTGTACTGGGTGACGGTCGGTGAACGCGGCGACGTCGTCGCGCTGCAGCTCGGGCTGCTTGAGCGCCTCGGGGCCGCGCGGCCGGAGCTGCGCTCGCGCGAGGTTGCCGCGGGGGCGTTGCACGAGACGCTCGCCGAGCAGCGCTGCCTGCTGGTCGTCGATGACGTGTGGACGACGGCGGCCGCCGCGGCGTTTGACGTCACCGGCCCTCTCGGGCGAGTGCTGTACACGACGCGTGACGAGCGGGTGCTCGTGTCCGTCGGTGCCGAGGTGCGCAGCGTCGACGTGCTGCCCGAACGCGTCGCGCGCGCGCTGCTGGCAGAACTGACCGGTGAGCGGGTCGATGAGTTGCCGCCGGCGGCGGTCGATCGCGTGCTGGCTGCGACGGGGCGAGTCCCACTTGCGCTCGCGCTCGTCGGCGCGGTCGTGGGACGTGGCGGACGCGACTGGGACGAGGTCGCCGGCGAGCTCGATGCTGCCCGCGGGACGTTTCGTGACCATCCGTACGCGGATGTCTTCAAGGCGATGCAGGTCGGTGTCGACGCGCTCGACGAGCAGCTCGCGGCGGCGTACGGCATGCTGGCCGTCTACCCGCAGGACGAGCGCGTGCCGGTCGCCGCGATCGCGCGCCTGTGGGGGCAGGTCAAGGCTGTGGCCACACTCGAGCAGACCGGCGTGATGCTCCAACGACTCGCCGCGCGCGAGCTGCTCGTGCTTGACGAGAACGCGATCAGCTTTCACGACCTGCAGCACGAGTTCTTGTTGCTGCGCGCTGCTGACATGCGGCTCGTCCACGGTGACGTGCTGGCCGCCTACCGGGCGCTGCTGCCCGACGACGACCCCCACTGGCATCGCCTCCCGCCCGGCGAGCCGTACATCTGGGAGCACCTTCTCAAGCACCTCCGCGGCGCTGGCGACGTGGCCGGCGTGCATGCGGTCGTGACCGATTTCACGTACCTCGCGGTGCGCTGCGCACGCGACGGCCCCTATGCCGTCGAGGCTGAGCTGCGCGCGGCCGCGCGACTGCACCCCGGCGCCGCGGCGATCGATTGGGCGCTTGACATCTTCACCCGCTGGGGCCACCTGCTCGCCGGTCACGCCACCGCCGGCGACGTCGCCACCGCACTGGCGATCCGCGTGCAGCACCCACCCGCGCCGCTTGACGCCGGCGCGCTGCGCGCGCTCGCCCCGGGGCTGCTGCTGACACCGCGTTGGGGCCTACCCGACGCCCCCGACGCACTGCTGCGCATCCTCGAGGGCCATGGCGGTGGGGTGCGCGCGGTGGCGTTCGCACCCGACGGCACGCTCGCAAGCGCCGGCTATGGGAGCGTGCGGTTGTGGGATCCTGCCAGCGGCCAGCTCGTCCGGACTCTCGAGGGCCATGGCGGCTGGGTGAGCGCGGTGGCGTTCGCACCCGACGGCACGCTCGCAAGCGCTGGCGATGGGAGCGTGCGGTTGTGGGATTCCGTCAGCGGCCAGCTCATCCGCGCTCTGGAGGACACGAGCTGGGTGAGCGCGGTGGCGTTCTCGCCCGATGGCAGGCTGCTGGCAGGCGCGGGCCGCGATGGGAGGGTGCGGTTGTGGGATTCTCTCAGCGGCCAGCTCATCCGCACCCTCGAGGGCCACACCGGCTTTGCGGTGAGCGCGGTGGTGGCGTTCTTGCCCGATGGCAGGTTGCTGGCAAGCGCTGGCGGCGACGACGGCAGCGTCCGGTTGTGGGATCCCGCCAGCGGCCAGCTCACCCGCACCCTCGAAGGCCATGGCCGCCCGGTGACCGCGGTGGCGTTCGCACCCGACGGCACGCTCGCAAGCGGCGGCGATGGGAGGGTGCGGTTGTGGGATCCCGTAAGCGGCCAGCTCATCCGCACTCTGGAGGACCCACCCAGCTGGGTGAGCGCGGTGGTGGCGTTCTCGCCCGATGGCAGGCTGCTGGCAAGCGCCGGCGGCGATGGCGGGAGCGTGCGGTTGTGGGATCCCGCCAGCGGCCAGCTCACCCGTATCCTGGAGGGCCACACGGGCTTTGCGGCGAGTGCGGTAGTGGCGTTCTCGCCCGACGGCAGGCTGCTGGCAGGCGCCGACGGTGACGACGGGGCCGTGCGGTTGTGGAATCCCGCCAGCGGTCAGTCCAGCGCCATCGAGCGCCGCACCGGCTTGGCGGTGAGTGCCGTGGTGGCGTTCTCGCCCGATGGCAGGCTGCTCGCAGGCGCTGATGGGGGCGACGGCAGCGTGCGGTTGTGGGATTCCGCCAGCGGCCAGCTCACCCGCACCCTCGAGGGCCACACCGGCTTTGCGGTGAGCGCGGTGGCGTTCTCGCCCGATGGCAGGCTGCTG
>Ga0136631_10000063_pt1 | contig 27669 bp, 26 predicted proteins | sample AntDrymUQ6012206_2_FD_104655 | JGI IMG/M metagenome (GOLD analysis project Ga0136631, IMG submission 104655) | Polar desert sand microbial communities from Dry Valleys, Antarctica - metaG UQ601 (22.06) | ecosystem: Environmental > Terrestrial > Soil > Desert | place: Antarctica: Dry Valley... | reverse complement strand
GCCCTTCTCGACCGTCGTGTCGCAGCCGGTGTAGGTCTGCGCGTCCGTGAAGCACGACTCCATCTGCGAGACGACGTTACGAGCGTCGGACTTCGCCGAGGAGTCCTGCGCCTTGGCGCGCTGGCCGAGGAACGTCGGCAGCGCGATCGCGGCGAGGATGCCGATGATCAGGATGACGACGAGAAGCTCGATCAGCGTGAAGCCCGACTCGTTCTGTGCGCGGGTGCGCAGGTTCTGCAGCATGAGCGATCCCTCCAGGATCCGGATGACGTGAACGGCGGTCATCGGTGCCCGCCGAACGACGGGCACAGGATCCGCCGAGGTTCTGGACGAATCGCTCATCAAGCCCGCAGGCCCCCAGATGCACGGGCCCCGTGTTCGTCGTCCAGCCGGCTGCACCCGCTGGACGCGTGTACGACCCCGCGCGCGCTACGCCGGGGCGCTGCCGGCGAGCCGGTAAGCCTGGGCGTCGTGCCCGGGAATCTGCGTCCCGCCACCTTCGCACCAGGGGCAGACGACATGCGACGGCGCACCTCCGAGATGCGACACCACCTGCCCCGTACCCCTGCACGGCTGGCATGGAGCGGGAGGGGCGGGCGCTCGTTCGTCGGCGTCCGCCATGCGGCGTGCCACGCTAGCAGCGCCCGGAATCGCAGGGCTGCGAATTCCTGCACGTGCCTTTGCGTCAATCCGCAGCCCACTCCTGCTAGAAGTCGCCGGCGCACGGCTGGACTTGCACTCGCAGCAACGGCACAATGCGGTGCATGCCGGCGGGTAAGGATGCCAACGGAAACCTCGCGTGCTCGCGTTGGAGCGCGTGAACCCATGAACACTTCGCGGCGGGGAGCGCTGGTGAAGATGCTCGTCTGCGTCCTGCTCGTCGCTGCGCTTGCCGTGCAGCCCGCTCTCGGAGGTGACCGCAACGGCACGACGGAGAACCGCGGTCAGCAGGTCGCGTTGAGCGTCGCGGCCGCCGTCGCGCCCTCGACCCCCGCGCCCGCCAAGCCTGTCACGCCTCCCGCCACGGCCGATCCCGCGCCCGTGCCGCCCGCACCGGCCACCGCCGGCGGACCCGAGGACGGAGACAACGGTGTGCCGCCGCCGGCAGCCGCGAGTCCGGCTTCGAAAGAGCTCGCTCCTGCGTCTGCTCCGCCCGCGGCTGAGCAGCCCCTTCGGACGCCCACGGCGCCCGATGCCGCGCTCCCGACCACGCCGGCTGGCAAGCCTGCCGTCCCCGCGCCGACGGCCGAGCACGAGACCGTCCAGTCCGATGCCCCCATCGTGACGTCCCCGCCGCCCGATACGGCTGCCAACGCCGCAGCGCTCGTGCCGCCGACCGCCATCCCCGCCGGGACGACCCCGAGCGGCGAGACCTCGGGCGCCGACAGCCGCCGGGGCGGCTCCGCGCAGCCGCCCCGCTCGGATGCGAGCCGCGCGCGAACGCGGGCCGTGAACACCGCGACCGACCGGACCACCGGCGGCACGGCGCCGGCCACCGCGCTCAGCGAGCCGCTGCGCACGCCGGCGACGGCGGCGATCGCGCGCGTGGGCGTGCGCCCGACCGGCGCCGTCTCGACGTCGCGGCCACGCCCGGCGGACGACGGCGCCATCAAGCCACTCGACCGGACCTCGACGGTCGCGCGGGTCCTGCGCATCGCCGTCGTCATCCCGACGTGGATGTGGATCGCGCTCGGCGCGCTCGGCGGACTCGTCCTGCTGCTCGGCGCGCACACGGTCCTCGCCGCGGCGCGCACGCGCCGCTTGCAGGGCCACCGCGAGAAGCTCATGGAGGACATCGGCCTGCTGCAGGAAGCGCTGCTGCCCGCGGTCCCGCCACGGATGGGCGCGCTGCTGACGACCGTCGCCTACCGGCCGGCCGACGGTCCCGCCGCCGGCGGCGACTTCTACGACCTGTTCGCGCTGGCCGACGGGCGTGTTGGCCTCCTGCTCGGCGACGTCTCCGGCCACGGGCGCCAGGCGCTCGCCAAGACGACGCTCGTGCGTTTCAGCGTCCGGGCGCATCTCGAGGCCGGCATGTCCCCGCGCGAGGCGATCTCGATCGCCGGGCGCTCGCTCGACGGGCGCCTCGCCGACGACTTCTCGACCGTCCTTGCCGCGATCCACGATCCGTCCAAGGGCACGCTCACGTACTCGAGCGCCGGCCACCCGCCCCCGCTCGTCCTCGGTCCGTCCGCGCACCCGGCGGTGACCGCCTCCTCCTCCCCGCCGATCGGCGTCGGCTTCCCGACCGGCCAGCGCCAGACGGTGCTGCCGATGCCCGAGGGCACGACCGTCGCCATCTACTCCGACGGCCTGCTCGAGGCGCGGATCGACGGCCAGCCCCTCGGTGGCGAACGCCTGGCGGCATGGCTCGCAGATCTCGGTCCCGACGCGACCGCCAAGCAGTTGCTCGACCTCGTCGTGCAGCGCGCCGACCGCGTGCCCGACGACCTGGCAGCCGTCGTCCTGCATGCCGCGTCGGGCGCGACGGCGCCGGCCTCGCGCATCGAGCAGCTCAAGCTCGACGTGCTCGACGTCGACGGCCCGGATCTCGACGGCTTCCTGAAGGCCGCCGGTGTCTCCAAGGCCGACCGCGTGATCGTCGGCCGGCGCGTGAGCGAGCAGCTCGCGATCACCGGCGGGGTCTTCGTCGAGGTCCGCGCCGGTGAGCACCCGACGGTCAGCGTGTGGCCGATCGGCGACAGCGCCGCCGCCGCCACGCGCGAGAGCGCCCGGGCCCGCTGACGGCGATCGCCGCCGCCGGCCGCTACGCCCCCTCGCCGACGGGGACGCTGCATCTCGGCAACCTGCGCACCGCGCTGCTGGCCTGGCTGTTCGCACGCTCGCAGGAAGCCGCGTTCATCGTCCGCGTGGAGGACCTCGACACTGGGCGCGTGCGGCCGGGACTCGCCGAGGCGCAGCTCGACGACCTCGCCGCCGTCGGGCTGGACTGGGACGGTCCCGTCGTCCGCCAGTCCGAGCGGCTCGAGCGCTACGACGACGCGCTGCACCGCCTCGACGCGGACGGCCTGCTGTATTCCTGCTACTGCACGCGAGCCGAGATCCGAGAGGCCGCCTCGGCGCCGCACGGCCCGCTGCCGGAAGGCGCCTACCCGGGAACGTGCCGCGAGCTCACGGCGCGCCAGCGCGGCGAACGGGAGCGCGCCGGGCGTCCGCCGGCGTTGCGCCTGCGTTCCTGCGGCGCGCTCGTCGCGTTCACCGACCGCCTGCTCGGCGAGCACCGCGCGGTCGTCGACGACCTCGTCGTGCGGCGCAACGACGGCGCCGCGGCGTACAATCTCGCCGTAGTGGTGGACGACACAGCCCAGGGGGTCGGTCAGGTCGTGCGCGGAGCCGACCTGCTTGAGACGACCGCGCGCCAGCTACACGTCCGCGCGCTGCTCGGCGGGCCCGACGTCATGCACGCACACGTCCCGCTCGTGCTCGGCCCCGACGGCGCCCGGCTCGCCAAGCGCCACGGGGCCGTCACCCTCGCCGAACGTGCCGCGGCCGGGCAGTCGCCGCTGCAGGTGCGCTCCGAGCTCGCCGCCTCCGTCGGACTTGCCGAGCCCGGCGAGCAGCCGTCGCTCGACGAGCTCCTCGCGCGCTTCGATCCGCACGCCCTGCCGCGCGAGCCGACGGTGCTGGGCGCATGATCGTCCGCTACGGTCCGTTCGTGCTCGCCGGGATCGCGGCGATCGCCGCGATCGTGCTGAACCCGAGCTTCACCGGCGTCGTCTACGCGCTCCTGGTCATCGTCGGCGCCTGCATCGTCTGGCTGCTGCGCGTGCTCTACGACAACGAGATCGAGCGCGACCGCCACGGGAAGTAGCTGCCTGAGCGGCGTGTACTAAGGTCGCGCGCACCGTGAGCGACCTGGCCGGCACCGGCGACATCGAAGACCTGGCCGAGCTGGCGCGTGCGGGTGGGCGACTCGGGATCGACACGGAGTTCATGGGCGAGGGGCGCTATCGGACGCTCCTGTGCCTCGTGCAGGTCGCCGTCGAGGTCGACGGCGACATCCGGATCGAGGTCATCGACCCGCTTGACGACGCCGTCGACCCCACCGCGCTCGCCGAGGTCCTCGCCGACCCGGCCGTCGAGATCGTCATGCACGCGGGGCGCCAGGACGTCGCGCTGCTGCGCCGCGTGTGGGAGACCGACATCACGAACCTCTTCGACACCCAGCTCGCCGCCGGCTTCGCGGGCATGCGCGCCCAGCTCGGCTACGAGCCGCTCCTGCACGAGCTGCTCGGCGTGCGCCTGAGCAAGAGCGCGAGCTTCACGCGCTGGGACGCGCGCCCGCTGAGCGACGAGCAGATCGACTACGCGCGCGACGACGTGCGTCACATCCTGCAGGCCACGAGCGCGCTGCAGGAGCGCCTGGCGGCGCGCGGTCGGCTGAAGTGGGCGCGCGAGGAGTGCCTCGCGCTCGCGACCGCCACAGACGACCGCGATCCAGACCTCATCTTCGCGCGCCTGCCACGCGTGAACTCCCTGGACCCCAAGCTCCGCGCGATTGCTCGCGAGCTCGTCGAGTGGCGCGAGGAGACCGCCCGCAGCCAGGACCGGCCGATCCCCGCCGTGCTCAGCGACGCCGCGCTCATCGAGGTCGCCAAGCGGCGCCCGAGTGCGATGGCCCAGCTCGAGCAGATCCGCGGCATCAACGAGGCGACGCTGCGCCGTCGCGGCCGCGCGATCCTCGCCGCCGTCGAGCGCGGGCGCGAGCGGCCGCCGATCCCGGTCGAGGGCGAGCGGCCGGCCCAGCCGAACGCGCTCGACGCCCCGGTCATCTCGCTCGCCGAGGCGCTCGTGCGCACCCGCGCGCTCGAGGAGGAGCTCGCCTACGAGCTCATCGCCGCACGCGCCGACCTGCAGGCGATCGTGCTCGCGATGCGTGACGGCTCAGCGCCGCCGGACGTCCGCACGCTCCAGGGCTGGCGCCGCGAGGTCGTCGGCGACGAGCTGCTGGAGCTGCTCGCCGGCAGGCGCTCGCTGACCGTCGGGCCGGACCGCCACGTCGCCGTCGCCGAGCGCTGAGGAGCCCCGGCCGGGGACTGAGGAGCCGCCGCGCAGGATCGTCTACGCGGCCGCGACGACGGCCTGGCGCACGGCCTCGCGCAGTTGCGCCGGCTTTGCGGCCTTCGGCATCCAGCCGTCGGTGTCGAGGCGCTTGGCCTCCTTCTCGAGGCTGAACGGCGGCATGTTGGAGATGAGCACGATCGCCGTCTCGGGGGAGCGCTCGCGAATCTGGCGGATGAGCACGGCCGGCTCGGGCACGTCGGGCAGGACGAGATCGAGCAGGAGCACGTGCGGCCGGCACGCAGAGAGGTCGGCGAGCCCCTCCTGCCCCGTGCTCGTCGCCGAGACGACCTCGATGTCACCGTCCTCCTCCAGCACATGGCGCAGGAAGAACTTGACCGCGCGAGCGTCGTCGCAGACCGCTACCCGGATCGTTTCGTCCATCCGCTTTCAGGCTACAGGAGGCCCTGCGCGCGCAGGAACTGCCTAGCCACTTCGCCCGGCGTGCGCCGGCCGACGACAACCGCGCGGTTCATCATCCGCATCGCGACGGTCGTGAGCTTCGCGCTGACCGCGTCGATCGCCTTTCGCAGCCCACGGCCGTGCGCCGCAAGCGCCTTCTTGCTGATGATCGGCGCGACGTGGCCGGAGGCGAACAGCCCGCGCGGATCGGCGAGCACAACGTACTTGTCGCCGACGAGCTGGCTGTCGGTCGTGAAGACGAGGGCGACGTCGGCGCGCCCGGAGTCCAGTGCCGCGTAGCGGCGGTCGGCCAGCGGGAGGAACCGCAGCCTGCGGACGCTGTAGATGTCCTTGAGCCCGACGAGCCCCTCGTAGCGTGAGCGAAACTCCTTCGGAGCGGCGATCCTCGGCCTGGGGGACAACCGCCTGAGATCGGCGATGCTGCGGACGCCCTTGCGTCTGGCGAACGCCGGCGTGACGGCCAGCGCGTTGGAGTCGCTGAACGGGGTCGGCGTCAGCAGCGTGAAGCCGCGGCGCTCCTCGTATTTCTGCGCGAGCCGGTAGGCGGCGTCGGAGCTGCTCGGGCGCATCGTGTTGTTGGCGACCTCCGACAGCAGCACGCCGATGTACTCCGGGTACATGTCCAGCGCGCCGTTGCCGAGCGCCTGGTGGATGATCTCCGAGCTGCCGATGTCGGGCGTGAGCTCGACATCGAACCCCTCGGCCTCCAGCGCCTGGCCGTAGAGCTCGCCGAGGATGAACTGCTCGGGGAAGTCCTTCGTGCCGATCCGAATAGGGGTCGATGACGGGGTCGGAGCAGTGGCCGTCGTCGTGGCCGTCGTCGTCGCCGTGTCATCGCCGCCGCAGGCGCCGAGGCCGACGGCGAGCGCCGCCAGGATCGCGACGCCGATGGCCCGCAGGAGCGTCATTCCTCACGCGCCCGCCCGGGCTGCTTCAGGGCTTGCGTCGCGACCTTCTCCGCCTGCTCGGTCCCCGGCAGCGTGAAGTAGAAGACGCTGCCCTCGCCGCGACTGCTCGAGACCCAGATCCGTCCGCCGTGCTGGTCGATGATGCGCTCGCAGACTGCCAGGCCGATGCCCGTTCCGGGGTATTCCTCCTCCCCATGGAGGCGCTGGAAGGGCTGGAAGATGCGCTGGATGTGCTCTGGGTTCATGCCGATGCCGTTGTCCCGCACCGAGAAGCGCCACAGCCCGTTATCGCGCTTGGCCTCGATCCTCACCTTCGGCTTCCCCTCCCGGTTGAACTTCACCGCGTTTCCCACGAGGTTCTGAAAGACGCGGCACAGGTTTGCACGATCGGCGAGCACGACCGGCAGATCCCCGACGTCGACCTGCGCACCGGTCTGCTCGATCGTCCCCGTGAGCCTCTCGAGCGCCTCGCCGACGACGACCGCTCCAGGCACTTCCTCGAGGGACAGCTCGCCGCGGCCGGCGCGCGAGTACTCGAGCAGGTCGCGGATGAGCGCCCGCGCCTGCTGGGTCGCGTCGCGAATCCCGTCGACGAGGTCAGGCTCGCCGTCGCGCTCGGCGCCACGCCGGCGCTCGAGCAGCTCGGCATACATCGAGATCGTCGTGAGCGGCGCCTGCAGGTCGTGTGAGGTGACGGAGGCGAACTGCTCGAGTTCGGCGTTGGAGCGCGTGAGCTCGGCGTTCGAGCGCTCGAGCTCTGCGCGGCCGCGTGCCAGCGAGTCAGCCATCGCGTTGAAGCCGTGCGCGAGATCTCCCAGCTCGTCCTCGCGCTCCTCGGGGACCCTCGTGTGGAGCTCGCCCGCGGCGAGCCGGCCGGTCGCCTCGGCGACGGTGAGCACCGGGCGCACGATCGACCGGCGCAGGTACAGCGTGAAGCCGACGACGACGGCGAGGACGAACGCCAGCGCACCGATCCCGAACGTCTGCGCACGCGCGGAGCTCTGCTTGGCATCGTCCTGGCGGGTGGTGATGACCTCCCGCTCGCGCTGGTAGAGGGCTGCGAACTCCACGCTGATCGGCTCGAGCCGGCGCTGGCGTTCGTCGTTGGTCAACAGTTGGCTGCGAGCGCGCTCGATATTCGACCGCGCCAGACCGATGATGGACCTCGCCCAGAAGTCGATGTAGTGCTTGATGTCCTCGGCGATCCTGCTGACCCGCCGCCGCTGGGCCACATCCGGCGACGCGAGCCGCGCGAGCGCACGCTGCTGTCGGGGGTACTGCCGCAGCGCCTCCCTCACCGGCACCAGGAGCCTCTCCTGCGCGCTGGCGACGTAGGCACGTAGGCCGTTCTCGATCGTGATCAGGGAGTTCTCCAGCTGCGTGCCGGCAGCGAGCGCCTCCTGCGAGCGCGACGCCGTCTGCGCCGCGTCGCGCTGGCTCGTCACCGCGACGATGAGCACGACGAGCGCAAGCCCAACCAGAACGGAGGCCGCGGCGCTGAGCGCCACGACCCGCGTGGTGATCCGTGTCCTGAACGTCCGTCGCAGGGGTCAGCTCGTCTTTCGGGGCCCGGAGAGAATACCCCGGGGCCCCGGAGGCGGCGCGACCCTTCTCTGCGGAGCTACGTTTCCAGCTGCGGCTCGCGGATGACCCGCGGCAGCCGCTGCAACCGGCGTGGCAGGTACCAGTTCCAATCGCCCAGGAGCTTCATCATCGCGGGCAGCAGGACCGCCCGCACGATCGTGGCGTCGAGCAGCACGGCGACCGCGAGGCCGACCCCCATCTGCTTGAACTCGACGGCGGTCAGCGTGGCGAAGATGGCGAAGACCGCCACCATGACGATCGCCGCGCTCGTCACGACGCCGGCCGTGGACTTGATGCCGTGCGCGACCGCGTCCTCGGTGCGCATGCCGCGGTCGAAGGCCTCGCGGATCCGGCTGAGGATGAACACGTGGTAGTCCATCGACAGCCCGAAGAGGATCACGAAGAGAAACAGCGGCAGCCAGGAGGTGATCGCGCCGGTCGACTCGAACCCCAGGAGCTGCTCGCCGTGGCCGTCCTGGAAGACCCAGACGAGCACGCCGTAGGCGGCGCCGACGGACAGGAGATTGAGCACGATCGCCTTGATCGGGATGACGAGCGACCGGAACGTCACGAGCAGCAGCAGGAACGCCATCGTCAGCACGAAGGCGAACACGATCGGCGCGTGACCCTTCATGAGGTCGTTGAAGTCCCTGCTCTGCGCCGTCTGGCCGCTGACCGACGCCTCGACGCCGCCGACACGGCCGAGCGTCGACGGGATGAGGTCCGTGCGCAGCGTCGTCAGCGCTCGCTCGGAGCGGGCGTCGGAGCCGTCGCCGGCGAGCGGCAGCAGCACGCGCGCGACGCGCCTGTCGGGACTGACGTCCACCTGCACCGGCTGCTTCATCTCGCCGGTGGCCAGCGCGTCGCGCCGGAGGTCGGCGATCGCCGTGCGCACGGCCGGCGCGGTGACGTCGTCGGCCTGGATCGCGACGACGGCCGGCAGCGGTCCGCCGGGGAACGCCGCCTCGATGCGGTCGAACGTCTGCATGACCGGCAGGTCGCGCGGGAGCGTGTCGGTGCCCGGAACGCCGGTCTTGAGCGAGAACGCCGGGAACGCCAACACGAGCAGCAGGCCCGTGGCGACGGCCACCGAGATCTTCGGCCGCGCGAGGACGCGGTCGAGGATCGCGCCCCAGACCCGCGACTCGCCGTTGGACGAGCGCAGGCGGTGCAGGAACGGGACGCGTGCCTTGTCGACGCGGTCGCCGAGCTTGGACAGCAGCGCCGGCAGGACGGTGATCGACCCGATCATCGCGACCGCGACGACGATGATCGTGCCCGTCGCGAACGACGAGAACGTCGAGCTGCCGGTGAAGTACATGCCCGCCATCGCGACCATGACCGTGAAGCCGGAGATGAGCACCGCCCGGCCAGAGGTCGCCGCGGCGGCTTCGAGCGCCGCCTCGGCGCTGCGACCGGCCGCTCGCTCCTCGCGCTCCCGGCGCAGGTAGAAGAGGCAGTAGTCGACCCCGACGGCCAGGCCGATGAGCAGGATGACCGAGGTGATCGCCTGGTCGACCGGTGTCACCTGGCTCAGCAGGGAGACGAGCCCGATCGTGCCGCCGACCGCCGACAGCGCGAGCAACAGCGGCAGCCCGGCCGCGACGAGCGAGCCGAACGCCACGACGAGGATGAGCAGCGTGATCGGCAGCGACAGCGTCTCGGCCTTCTTGAAGTCGTCCTCGAAGACCTTGCTCAGCGCCTTGCCGGCGCTCGCGTCGCCGAACTGCTCGATGCGCAGGCCGGGATGGTCGGCGGCGACGGCGGCGACGGTCTTCAGAGGCGCGTCGACGCGGTCCTGGACGACGTCGAAGTCGCCGGCGAGCTGGAAGCTCACGAGCGCCGAGCGGTTGTCGCGGGAGATCTGGCCGGCGTTGCCGGGGGCGTACGGGCTCTTGACGTGCTCGACGTGCGGCGTGCGCTCCAGCCTGCGTTGCACGTCGGCCACGGCAGCGCGAAACGCTGGATCGCGCGTCGTGCCGGTCGCCGTCTGAACGAGCACCGTCTCCTCCGCGTGGCGCGGGAAGTGGTCGAAGATCGCCTTGTCGGCCCGGCCGGACTCGCCGGGGCCGTTCTCCTGCCAGGCGAACGTGTTCAGCCCGGCGGCGCCGCCGCCGACGACCGCGATCGCGACGAAGGCCAGCCAGCCGAAGATCGCGATCTTGCGGTGGCGGGCGCTCCAGCGCCCGGCGCGGGCGGCGAAGTTCTTGGATTGCATGGTTGACTCCTGGGCTGCGCGTGTCATGAACGGCAGCGTTCCAGCAGATGCTCGGCGCCGCGATGGTGCTGGCCGGAATGGCGTGGTTCGGTTCTCCCCCGGTCGGGTACGGGCTGCCGTATTGAGTCCACGGTGACAGCCCACGACAATCTGGACGTGTCCCCCACCGTCCTCATCGTCGACGACCACGCGGCCTTCCGTGCCGGCGTGCGTGCCCTGCTGGAGGCCGACGGCTACGACGTCGTGGGCGAGGCACCGGACGGCCAGGCGGGCCTCGACGCGGCGGGGGCCCTGAACCCGGACGTCGTCCTGCTCGACGTGCGCCTGCCGGACATGGACGGCTTCACCGTCGCCGGGCGGCTCGCAGCGTGCGGCTGCGGAGCGGCCGTCATCGTGACGTCGAGCTCCGACGACCCGCTCTACCGCGAGCGCGCCCAGAACAGCGGCGCCCGCGGCTTCGTGGCCAAGCACGACGTGTGCGGCGCCGCACTCGACCGCCTGCTGGGCTGAGGCCGAAATACCAATTTTCACCCGCCCGCAGCCGGCGCCGGCCGCCGGGAGGAGCTAGAGCGCGCCACCTCGACGGCCGGCCTGAAAGGCTTCGGGCATGCGCGTGGTGATCGCCGACGACTCCGTCCTGATGCGGGCGGGCCTCGCCCGTCTGCTGGAGGACGCCGGATTCGAGGTCGTCGCGCAGGCGTCCGATGCCGAGGACCTCCTGCGCAAGGTGCGCGCGCATCGTCCCTCGGTCGCCGTGACCGACATCCGGATGCCGCCGACGCAGACCGACGAGGGACTGCGCGCCGCGCAGCAGATTCGCAAGGAGATGCCCGAGGTGGGCGTGCTCGTCCTCTCCCAGTACATCGACGAGGGGTACGCCGTCGAGCTGCTGCAGGGCAGCGCGGAAGGCATCGGCTACCTGCTCAAGGACCGCGTCGCCGACGTCTCGACGTTCACCGATGCCCTGCGGCGCGTGGGCGAGGGCGGCTCGGCGCTCGATCCCGAAGTCGTCGCCCAGCTGCTTGGCCGCCGCCATGCCAACGACCCGCTCGACCGGCTGACCCCGCGCGAGCGCGAGGTCCTCGGGCACATGGCCGAGGGCCGCTCGAACGCCGCGATCGCGCGGGAGCTCGTCGTCACCGACCGGGCGATCGAGAAGCACGTCACGAGCATCTTCAGCAAGCTCGGGCTCTCGACGGTCGAGGACGGCCATCGGCGCGTGCTCGCGGTGCTCACCTACCTCGACCGCTGAGCCCCCTGGTCGTGCCCGACGACGGCCGCACAGCCGGGGTGGGGCAAACCGTACCTCGACACACCAGCAGCCCCCATCGCCCGGGTCCCACCGCACTGGGAGGCTCGCTTCATGCACGCGATCCTCGTCGGCGGCGTAACACCAACAGCGCCGGCGGCGACCTGAGCTCGTGTCCATGTCCATGTCCGTGTCCATGCCCTCTCCTCGTGCGCCGGCGGCGGTCGCCCTCCCCGACCGCCGCCGGCTGGCTCTGCGCCTTGCGCTCGTCGCGGCCGTCCTCGCCGCGCTCGGCGTCGCGGTCGCCTCGCTTCCCGGTCTCGGCGAGGTCCGCGACCGGCTCGCCGACGCGTCGCCGGCCTGGCTTGTCTTCGCGCTCCTGCTCCAGGCGGCCTCGTGTCTGGCGTTCGTCGCCGCCTTCCGCGGTGTCTTCTGCCGGCGCCTGCCGTGGCGCTTGAGCTACGAGGTCGGCATGGCCGCGCAGGGCACGAACGTGCTGCTGCCCTCCGGTGGCACCGGCGGGCTCGCGCTTGCCGCGTGGGCGCTGCGCCGCACCGGCATGCCGGCCGAGCGCCTCGCGCGCCGCACAGTCGCCTTCTACGTCCTGACGAGCTCGGTGAACTTCCTCACCGCGACGCTCGTCGGCAGCCTGCTCGCGCTCGGAGTCCTCTCGGGCGGGGGCTCGCTCCTGCTCACCGCCGGCCCGGCGACCGCCGCCGCGCTCGTCATCGTCGCGGTGCTCGCGCTGCCGCGACTGCTCGCGCGCGCCCGCCGGCGCCCGCGGACCGGGCGCGTCGGACGGGTCCTCGCGGTCGTCGAGTCCGCCCTGAGCGGCGATCGCCGACGCCCGCCTGCTCGTGCGCACGGGCAACCCGCAGATCCTCGCCGGCGCGGTCGGCTTCATGGTCCTGGACGTCGCCGCGCTCGGCGCAGCGTTCTCGGCGATCGGGGCGCTGCCGCCGGTCGGCGTCCTCCTGCTCGCGTATGTCATCGGCCAGCTCGGCGGCCTCGTCCCGGTTCCCGGCGGCGTCGGCGGCGCTGACGGCGGACTCATCGCCGCGCTCGTCCTCTACGGCACGCCGCTCAGCTCGGCCGCGGCGGCGGTGCTCGCCTACCGCGCATTCCAGCTCGGCCTGCCGGCGCTGCTCGGCGCGCTGGCGATCGTCCGGCTGCCGGCCGTCCTGCAGCGTTCGCCCGACGTCGGTGATCTCTGCACACCGGCGCCGGCCCGCTCCGCCCCCGCGCGCGTCGCGGTCGGCGGTGCCGCGGCGCACGCGTAGTCGTCAGGGCGCGCGCTCGCGCCGGCGCCCGGCGAGCACGGACGCCGCCAGCACCCCGCCGATCGCGCCGAAGAGGTGGGCCTGCCAGGAGATGCGCTCCTGCGGCAGCAGCCCCTGCAACAGCCCGAAGCCCCAGATCGCGACGACGACGACCCCGACCGCGAGCTCCGTCAGCCGCCTGCTGAACAGGCCGCGCGCGACGAGGTACGCCGCGTAGCCGAAGACGAGCCCGCTGGCGCCGAGATGGACGGTGTCCGGCGAGGCGACGAGCCACGTCCCCAGACCACTGACGACGCCGACGATGACCGTGACCACCGCGACCCGCACGAGCCCGCCGAGCGCGATCGCCGCGCCCATGACGGCGAACGGCACGGTGTTGGACACGAGGTGGCCGAAGCCGACGTGCAGGAACGGGGCAGAGACGATCTCCGGCAGCCCGTCGACGTCGCGCGGGTGGATGCCATAGGCGTCGAGTCGGCCGCCCGCGACGACGTCGACGACCTCGACAAGCCACATGAGCGCGACCATCGCGACGACGAGCAGGAGCGCGTTCGTACGGTCGGAGCCCAGGCGGTCGGCCATGCGCCCACCGTAGCGGCCGACGGGTCGGCGCCGCCGCACATACCGTTGTCGCCGTGGCAGACCTCGCGACCGACGATCCGCGCGGTGCGGCGTGGGAGGCGCGGCTGCGCCTCCCGATCCTGCTTGCCGCGCTCGCGGTGCTGGCGCTCGTCGCGCTCTCGCTCACGAGCCCGCACGGCGCCTGGCACGCCGTCGAGGTCATCGGCCACTGGACGGTGTGGGTGACGTTCGCCGTCGAGGTCGGCGTCATGCTCGCGGTCGTGCGCGACCGCCGGGCGTGGATTGGCGGCCACCGCTTCGAGCTGCTCGTCGTCGCGGTGTCCTCCCCGCTCGTGCCGCTCGCGCTCGCCGTCGCTCCGGCGCTTCGGCTGCTCGTCGTCGCCAAGGCGTTCAAGACGCTGAAGCTCGCGAAGGCGTCAAGCTCGCCAAGCTCGGCAAGAGCGTGCGGCTCGTGCGCCGCAAGCTCGCGCTGAGCGGCGCCGCGTCGCTCGCCTCGGGGTCCTTGCGCTCGCGCTCGCGGCGCTGACGGTCGTATCGATGTTGACCGCACGCGCGCCGCTCGCGGGTGGTGGGCAGACGGTCGCGCTCGTCGTCGCGGGGATGCTCGCGACGTTCGGGGTCGACCACCTGAGGGTGCGAGCCGCGCGATAGCCCTTGTGCGCGAGATGGGGTACAACGGCGGTCACCGAGTCGGGAGCACAGCGACGATGCACCACTGGTCTCAGTCCAGAACGAGCGTTGACACCATCAGCCGCTATGGCGAGCTGGCCGACCGCGGCGAGGATCCCGCCGCCGCCGCGAAGGCCTGGACCGCCGCCGGCTTCGACGACGAGGAGACGGCGAAATGGCTCGAGGCGCGCTGCTTCGACCCGCAGGCGGCGCGCAACCTTGCCGACCTCGCCGTCACCCCGGGCCAGGCGTCCAAGCGCACCCGCGACGGCCGCCGCGACTACATCGACACGATCGCCTTCAAGGTCGCCAGCGGCGACCTCTCCGCGCGCCAGGGAGCAGCCCGCGCCGGCTCGAGCCGATGACCGACGAGGACCGCCATCCCGCCGAGTGGCCGCACCCGAATGACCGCCCCTGCGCCGAGTGCGGCCACATCTGGTTCGTCGGCGAGCGCCGTCACGAGTACCTCGACCACAGCGCCGAGAGCCCCGAGGACGTCGAGGTGCTCTGCGTGCTGTGCCGCCAGCAGCGCGGGCTGGCACCGGCGCGGGAGTAGCGATCAAGCTCGCACTCCAACACCGCAAGGAGCGGCCCGACCTCAACGAGCGGCGTGATGCCCGTTCTGCGGTCACCAGCGCACCTCGACCCCGTACTCGCCGAAGTGTGCGTCGGTCGTGATGATCGGCAGGCGCTCGATCAGCGCCTGAACCACCAGGAGGCGGTCGAACGGATCAGCATGGTGCGTGGGGAGATCACGGACCTGCCAGGCGTGCTGCGCGCTGATCGGCAGCCAGGCGAACCCTTCCTCGGAGATCCGCTGCGGGAGATCGTCGGGCGCCCTGAGCTTGCCCAGGGAGCACTTGATGGCGATCTCCCAGACGCTGGCCGCGCTGACGAGCGGCTCGTTGGCCGGATCGGCGATCGCATCGCGTGCGGCAGACGACAGCTGCGGGTCGTCGGCCAGCCACCACAGCAGCGCGTGCGTGTCGACGAGCAGTCGGCTCACACGGTGTAGTCGGCGAGCTCGGCCGGCGTCTCGTCGAAGTCCTCGGCGATGACGATCTGTCCCTTCAGCGCTCCCGGGCTGCGGGGCGTCGTCGGGGCGTGGTAGGCGACGATCTTGGCGACCGGCGTGGGCCCGCGGCGCACGACGATCTCTTCGCCCGCCTCGGCGCGGGCAACCAGCCGCGAGAACTGAGTCTTCGCCTCATGGATCGAGACGGCGTCCATGTAGCGCATCGTAGCGGGCTTAGTCCGCTTAGGCATCTGACGAGTTCCGATCACGTGCCGACGCGTGCGAGACCGTCAAGTGGGGCTTATCGAAATGGTGACTTCGTCGGCGGGACGTCGAAGAACTCGCCACCCCGGACTCGATGGGCGTGCGCAGGAGACCTACCGGCGACTCGGCGTGCCGTTCCAGGTGGTCTGACCGGCCGCCTCGGCTCGCTGGCGCTCATGCGCACTGGCGATTGGCGAGTTTCCATCGCCCAGGCCGAATACCTCGCCAATCGCGGCGCGAGCCGCTTCTCACACGCCCCTACTTGATCTGGTCGTAGACGCTGAACAGCGGCAGGTACATCGAGATGACGATGAAGCCGACGACCCCGCCGACGAAGACGATCATGACCGGCTCGAGGATCGAGGTCAGGGCCTTGACGGAGGCGTCGACCTGGTCCTCGTAGAAGTCGCCGATCTTCGACAGCATCGTCGTCAGGGCACCGGTCTCCTCGCCGACCTTGACCATGTGGCCGACCATCGAGGGGAAGACGGGCGACTCCAGCAGCGGCTGGGCGATCGTGCCGCCGGACTTGACGCTCGTCGTCATCTTCGCCATCGCCTCCTCGACGACGACGTTGCCCGCCGTCTTGCTCGTGATGTCGATCGCCTGCAGCAGCGGCACGCCGGCGCCCATGAGTGCTGAGAACGTGCGTGACCAGCGTGCGAGCGCGACCTTCTGGAAGATCTCGCCGATCTTGAAGGGGATCCGCAACAGGAAGCGCTGCCAGATGGAGCGTCCGCGCGTGGTCTTCTTCCACTTGATGAAGCCCACGACGGCGACGACCGAGCCGACGATCAGCAGGTACCAGTAGCCGGTGACGACGTTGGAGATCCCCATGACGAACTGCGTCATCTTTGGCAGCTCGGCATCGCCGAGCTCCTCGAAGACCCCCGCGAAGACCGGCACGATGAAGGCGACCATCCCGAGCATGACGACCATCGCGAAGGTCAGGATGACGATCGGGTAGGCCATCGCCGACTTGACCTGGCGGCGCAGCGACTCCTCCTTCTCGAGCTGGTCGGCGATCCGCACGAGCGACTCCTCGAGCACACCGCCGGTCTCGCCGGCGCGCGTCATCGCGACGAAGAGCGGGTTGAAGGTCTTCGGGTGGCGGGCGAGCGCGTCGGACAGCGGCAGGCCGGCCTCGACGTCCTTGCGCACGTCGACGAGATACTCGCAGAGCTTCTTGTTCTCGGTCTGCGCCTCGAGGACGTAGAGCGAGCGCAGGATCGTCATGCCACTGGAGATCATCGTCGAGAGCTGGCGCGTCATGATCGACAGGTCGCCGAGCTTGACCCGGTTCGCCCACGGCAACTCGATGTCCTTGGACTTGTGCTTGTCGGCGATGTCCAGAACGATCAGGCCCTTGGCCTTGAGCTGGTCGGCGACGGACTGCTTGGTCTCCGCCTCGAGCTCTCCCCGGGCGTGCTGGCCGGCCGGGTCGATCGCCTTGAAGACGAACGTGCTCATCGCGAGGACTCCCGGTTGAGGTGAACGCCGCAGACGATCGGCGAGCAATGACGCGCTGTCATGGCGCGGCGAGGAAGGAGCCGGCGCCGAGCAGACGGCGCAGCTCCTCCGGTGTCGAGGAGCGCGCCTCGGCGAGCTGGCGGGTGATCTTGTCCTGGCGCACGAGCGTCGCGAGCGCCGCGTCCATCGTCTGCATGCCGACGCTGGCGCCGGTCTGCAGCGACGAGTAGATTTGGTGCGTCTTGCCCTCGCGGATGAGGTTGCGGATCGCGGGCGTCGCGAGCAGCACCTCGCAGGCGGCAACCCGTCCGGCGCCGTCGGCGGTCGGCAGCAGCTGCTGGGTGATGATCCCCTGCAACGCGACCGAGAGCTGGACGCGCACCTGCTGCTGCTGGGAGGCCGGGAAGACGTCGATGATGCGGTCGATCGTCTGCGGCGTGTCCTGCGTGTGCAGCGTGGCGAAGACGAGGTGGCCGGTCTCGGCCGCGGTCAGCGCGGTGTGGATCGTCTCGAGGTCGCGCATCTCCCCCACGAGGATGACGTCGGGATCCTGGCGCAGCGCGGCCTTCAGGCCGGCGGCGAAGGACTGCGCGTCAGCGCCGATCTCGCGCTGGTTGACGATGCACTTCTTGTGGCCGTGGAGGAACTCGATCGGGTCCTCGATGGTCAGGATGTGCTCTGCGCGCGTCTGGTTGATCTCGTCGACTACGGCGGCGAGCGAGGTGGACTTACCCGAGCCGGTGGGACCCGTGACGAGGACGAAGCCGCGCGGCTTCTTGGCCAGCTCGTGCATGATCGGCGGCAGCCCGAGCTCGTCGACGGTCTTGATCGAGAACGGGATGAGGCGGAACGCCGCGCCGATCGCGGCCCGCTGATAGTAGGCGTTGACGCGGAAGCGGGCGCGTCCCGGGATCGCGTAGGCGAAGTCGATCTGCCAATCCGTCTCCAAGCGCTGGCGCTGGTCATTCGTCAGGATCGAGTAGACGGTCTCGCGCGTCTGCTCGGTGGTCAGGACGGGGTACTCCTCGAGTTGCTGGAGCTGTCCGCGGACCCGTACCGTCGGACGGGCGCCGGCGGTGAGGTGCAGGTCGGAGGCGTTGCGCTCGATGACCTCGAGCAGCAGATCGGCGAAGTCGAGTCTCATTACGAGCGGCTATCGACCTGGTGGGGCCGCCGGAGCGGCTTATGGCAGCGAACTGGACGACCGTATGATCCGTCCCTGGATGTCCGACCCTCACCCGCGAACGCGCCCGGACGAGCCGCCTGAACGGCGGCCATGGCGCGTCGAGGGCGGGCGCGGGGAGTCCGAGAGCCCGCCGGAGCGCAGCCGGCGCACGCCGCGGCTGCCCGGCAGCCGGCGCTTCTGGTGGTTCCTGCTCGGCCTGCTGGCGCTGAACATCGTCCTCGGACAGCTCATCCCGTCCAGCGCGGACCGCCGCATCAACGTCCCGTACACGTTCTTCCGCACGCAGGTGACCGCCGGGAACGTCAAGGAGGTCAACGCGAAGGGAGACGTCATCCAGGGCGAGTTCCGGCGCCCGACGAAGTTCGAGGACAAGGGCCCCGAGAAGGGCTTCGAGACCGTCCGCCCCGTGTTCGCGCAGGACGACGAGCTCCTGAAGCTCCTGCTCTCCAAGCGCGTCGAGGTCAACGCGCGCCCGATCGACGAGGGGCGCTCGTTCCTGGCGACGCTGCTGATCTCCTTCGGTCCGACGCTGCTCATCGTCGGGCTGCTCATCTACTTCCTGCGCCGCAGCGCGGCGGCGGCCGGCGGCGGAGCGCTCGCGCTCGGGCGCTCGAAGGCCAAGCGCTACGACGCCTCCGCGACCCGCGTGAGCTTCGAGGACGTGGCCGGCATCGACGAGGTCGAGGACGAGCTCAAGGAGATCGTCGACTTCCTGAAGAACCCCGACCGCTACCGCAAGCTCGGCGCGGCCTTCCCGAAGGGCGTCCTGCTGTCGGGTCCGCCGGGGACCGGCAAGACGCTGCTCGCGCGCGCCGTCGCCGGCGAGGCCGACGTGCCGTTCTTCTCGCTGAGCGCGTCGGAGTTCGTCGAGATGGTCGTCGGCGTCGGCGCCAGCCGCGTGCGCGACCTCTTCGAGCAGGCCAAGAAGGCCGCGCCCGCGATCATCTTCATCGACGAGCTCGACGCGATCGGCCGCGCGCGCGGCAGCGGCGGCGGCTTCGGAGGCCACGACGAGCGCGAGCAGACGCTCAACCAGATCCTCACCGAGATGGACGGCTTCACCGGCTCGGAGGGCGTCATCGTGCTCGCCGCGACGAACCGCCCCGAGGTCCTCGACCCCGCGCTCCTGCGTCCCGGTCGCTTCGATCGGCGCCTGACGGTCAACCCGCCCGACAAGGACGGGCGCTCGGAGATCCTGAAGATCCACACGCGCTCGGTCCCGCTCGCGGACGACGTCGACCTCGACCGGATCGCGGCGTCGACACCGGGGATGGTCGGCGCCGACCTGCGCAACCTCGTCAACGAGGCGGCGCTCATCGCCGCCCGGCGCGGCCACGACCGCGTGACGGCCGCTGACTTCGCCGACGCGCTCGAGCGCATCGTGCTCGGCGCCGAGCGGCGTATCACGCTGTCGGAGGAGGAGCGCGAGCGCACCGCCTACCACGAGGCCGGCCACGCCGTGCTCGGCATGCTCGAACCAGGCGCCGATCCGGTCCGCAAGGTCTCGATCGTGCCGCGCGGGCGCGCGCTGGGCGTGACGTTCCAGTCGCCGTCGACCGACCGCTACGGCTACGACGCGCGCTACCTGGAGGGCCGCATCGTCGGGGCGCTCGGCGGCCGGGCGGCGGAGGAGCTCGTCTACGGCAACGTCACGACGGGCGCCGAGTCCGACCTCGAGCAGGTGACGTCGATCGCGCGCCAGATGGTCGGTCGCTGGGGAATGTCGGACGTCATCGGACTCGTGTCGGTGATCCCCGCGCCCGGCGAGGAGCCCTACTACGGACCGGGCGGACCGGTCCAGGTCTCCGACGAGACGCGCGAGCTCGTCGACCGCGAGGTCCGGCGGATCGTCGATGGCTGCTACGAGCGCGCGCGGCGGATGCTGGCCGCCAACCAGCACCGGCTGGAGGCGCTCGCACGGGCGCTGCTGGAGCGCGAGACGCTCGACGAGGACGACGCCTACCGCGCGGCCGGCTTCGACCGCGGCGCGGACGGCGCCGTCGACTCGACGGCCGAGGAGACGGATTCGGCCGAGCTCCCGGCGGGGTAGCGCTGGCCGCCGCGGACGACGTCGAGGCCGCCGTCGCGCTCTACGCCGCGGCGCAGCTCGAGGAGCTCGGGATCCTGCGGGTGTGCGACCGGCTCGTCGAGCTGTATCTCGAGGGCGGGCTTCCGGTCGCCGGCGGGGGCGAGGCGGGGGCGCTCCTGGACTCCTACTGGCTCGGCCGCGCGGAGCGCCTGCCCGAGGCCGCGCGCCGGGACCTCTACGCGCGCGTGGTCGGCCCCGGGTTCGAGCATCTGCTCGGACGGCTGGCCGCAGCGCTCGCCGCGCACGACCCGGCTCGCGGCGACCACGATGTGACCTGGGCGGCCCAGGAGCTGCGCTCGAACGTCGATGCGCACGTCGACGAGCCGGCGCGGGACGCGGTCGCGCTGCTGCACGCGCAGCTCGGCGACGCGCTCGCGATCCTCTCCGAGCGCGAGGTTCTCGCCGCCTACGGCGCCCGCGATCCCTGGCAGCTCGTCGACCACCTGTCGCGCCTGGAGCTCGGCGGCACCCGCGACGTCGGGCGCCACCAGACGCTCGCCGCGACCGGGACGGTCATCCTCGGCTGGCTCGCGGAGCCCGCGCAGGTCTCAGAGGAGGTCGTCGACGCGGCCCGGTCGTGGCTGGTGGCGCATGCTGAGTCGGCCGGATAGCTGCTAGCCCGGCACCTTGAAGCCGACGTGATCGGGCCATTGCGCGTCGATGTCCGTCAGCGTGTGAACGATCCGCTCGCGATGCTCTTCGTCGTGCAGCTCGTAGTAGCGATCATCACCGCGCATGTCGGCTTCGAGGCCCGTGCGTCGCTCGAACTCGTCGAGGATCCGCGCGCCTTCCGCCGAGCCTCCGAGCGTCCGCATGATGACCAGCTCGCCCATGACCGGCGACTACCCGCCAGCCACAGCGAGAACGCACATGCCAGGCCGCGAACCGTCTTCTCGCCGACTGTCTCGTCCCACCGAGGGGTACCCGCGCCCGCATGGCAGCGATCGTCACCGGCTCGGACTCGGGCATCGGCAAGGCCACCGCGGTGGCGCTGGCGCGTCGCGGCCACGACGTCGGCGTCACGTACAACTGCGACGAGGACGGCGCGAATGCCACCGCCGAGGAGGTGCGCTCGCATGGCCGGGCTGCACACGTGCGCCACCTCGACCTCACGCAGACCGACAGCGTCCAGGAGACGGTCGGCGAGCTCGCCGATGCGCTCGGCGGACTGGACGTCCTCGTCAACAACGCGGGCACCGGCGCGAGCACGCCGTTCCTCGATCTCGGGCTCGCGGAGTGGCGCGACGTCCTGGAAGTCGACCTGACGGGCGCCTTCCTCGCGGCGCAGGCCGCGGCGCGGCGCATGGTCGACGACGGCACGCGCGGGCGCATCGTGAACGTCACGTCGGTGCACGAGCACGTGCCCCTGAGGGGCTCGACGCCCTACGTCGTCGCAAAGCACGGCCTCGGCGGCCTGACGAAGAGCATGGCGCTGGAGCTCGCCGAGCATGGGATCACCGTCAACTCGGTCGCCCCCGGCGAGATCGCCACGCCGATGACCGGCCAGGAGGACGAGGACCCGCGAGGGCACGAGCGACCGGGCGTGCCGCTGGGCCGGCCCGGCGACGCGCGCGAGGTGGCCGAGCTCATCGCGTACCTCGCCTCGCCCGAGGCCAGCTACACGACCGGCGCCTCCTACGTCGTCGACGGCGGCATGCTGCTCATGGCCGCGGAGGCGAACCGGATCGCGAAGGGCTGACGAGCTGTTGCTGTGATGAAGGTCACTCAACGCTCGTAGAGCGGGTGGGACGGTGGGTCATGAGTTGCTCGAGAGAGAGCCTGACGGCGTCCATCGGAAGTGCGAGTCGCGGCCGAGCCGGCCGCTCCTGCCGGCGCGCGGCACGTCGCTGATCCAGACGCGGAGGATCGGACCATGCGCCTGAGCGCCGAAACCAAGCCGCTCTCCCCAAGGGCGTTCGACGTCCTCAGCGCGCTCGGACGGTACGGCTGGGCGAGCGAGAAATACCTCATGCGCATCCGAAGCCTCTCCCCCAGCGAGATCCGCAAGGGGCTGGAGGAGCTCGACAGAGCGGGCTTTGTCTCGTCCTCCTTCGGGAGCAACATCCTGACCGCTCGCGGTCGACGTGAGCTGCAGACGATCCGCGAGGAACGCCGGCGCGCACGCGTACGCGGCGGAACCGCAAGCGCCCACGAGGTCTCGATACTCGCCGATGCGGAGATACGAGGCGCGGTCAGGCGGATAAAGCCACGGGCGGACAGGGAGAGCGACGCGTGGCGGCTCACCGCGACGTTCGTAGATCCAGGGATCAGCGAGCAGCTCGATAATCCAAACAACCAGATCATCTTCGGCCGGCGCGGAACCGGCAAGACGCACATGCTTCGCGTCCTCGACGATCTGCTGTCATCGCTTCCCGGCAACGTCGTGTGCTACCTCGATCTGCGAACGCTGGGAAGCAACAGCATCTTCGAGGACGTCGGGCGGCCGCTTCATCTCCGGGCCACGTCCCTCATCAAGGACGTGTTCGAGCCCATTCATGCCGCTTTGCTGGACCGGGCCACCGACCCAACCCTCGCCGAAGTGGATTTCGCGCCGCTTGACGATCTCGCCGACGCGATCACCCGTTCGATCCTCACCGACGAAAGCCGGCAGGACGAGATCGTGCACGACAGGGCAACGGCCGACTCGGTCAGCGCGGGGATCACGGGCGCACCTCCCTTTGTCAACCTGTCTGCCAGAAGCGCGGAAAGCGCCAGGCTGTCTTCGCGGACCGCGCGCCAAGGGACCCCCATCGACCACATGCTCTTCGGGCAGATCGCCCGTGCGCTCTCCGACTCGCTGTCGAGCACCGGCGTTGCCCACATGTATCTGCTCCTCGACGAGTGGACCGCGATTCCCGAGGACCTGCAGCCCTACCTCGCGGAGTTCCTCAAGCGATCGCTCTTCGTCCTGCCCAACGTGACGGTCAAGATCGCCGCTCTGGAATACCGCTCGGTCTTCTCGTTTCCGTCCGGTCGTAACAACCTGGTCGGCTTCGAGCTCGGTGCGGACGTCTCCTCCAGCCTCGAGCTCGACGACTACTTCGTCTACGACCGTAATACCGCGCAGACCGAGGAGCTGTTTGCCGACGTGCTGTTCCGCCACCTATCCGCCGAGATCGAGCGCGGTCCAGGTGCACACCGTCGGGCCATACCTGCCAGGGTCGAGGTTTGCAATGCAGACGTCGAGACGCGGGACTATCTCGAACGAGAGTATGCGGTCGTAGGCGGCGAGCGCCTTGTGGAGCTGTTGTTCGTGTCCAAGCGCCCCTACCGGGAGCTTGTTCGTGCGGGCGAGGGAGTGGTGCGCGACTTCATGGGAATCTTCGCGACGGCCTTTGCGGATGCGATCAGACGAAACCTGCGCGCGATCGATCTGGCGTCCGTGCGCGACTCGGCTCGAACATGGTTCGGTACCGACAAGGAGACCAACCTGGACCGTGAGCACCGCGACGCGCTCGCTGCCATATCGGCTGAGGTGATCGCGAAGGGCCGTCGCAGGACGTTCATGTTCGATCGGCGCAACGAGCCCAACGAGACGTTGCGGTCGCTTGTCGATTTTCGCGTGCTGCACCTCATTCAGCGCAACGTCCTGGATCCCGCGAACGCGACTCGGCGCTACAACATCTATACGCTCGACTACGGTCTCTACGTCGACCTGCTCGAGAGAAAATATGAGATGAAGGCCGAATTCGGGCCGGCGCGAGCACCCTCGCCGGATCTGGTCCCGCTGGACACCCGGCGCTATGTGCGTGGCGTCGTCCTCAAGCCGGAGCAATTTGCCGTGGGTGAGTCGTGAGCGTTCGCAGCTCGTTGCGCAGGCGACAGACGTGCGAGGCCGCTGAGGCACGCCGGCGCGCGCAGCCTACGCGGACGTCTCGACGACGCCTGCGCCGGTGCCCGTCACGCGCGTGACCTCGGCGATCGAGGTCATCCCGAGGCGGACCTTCTCCAGGCCGTCGTCGCGCAGCAGGCGCATGCCCTGGCGCACGGCGACCTCGCTGATCTCGGGCGCCGGGGTGCGGGCGAGCGTGAGCTTGCGGATCTCCTCGGTGACCGTCATGACCTCGTAGAGGCCGATGCGACCCTTGTAGCCGGAGTGGTTGCAGCGCGCGCAGCCCTTGGCGGCGTAGGTCTCCATGTCGTACTGGCTGCGGATGCCGTTGGCGCGCAGGACGTCGGAGCTGATGATCTGACGCTCCTTGCAATGCTGGCAGAGCTTGCGCGCGAGACGCTGGGCGACGACGCAGTCGATCGCCGAGGCGACGAGGAACGGCTCGATGCCCATCTCGACGAGCCGCGTGATGGCGCTTGCGGCGTCGTTGGTGTGCAGCGTCGAGAGCACGAGGTGACCGGTGAGCGCCGACTCGATCGCGATCTGCGCCGTCTCGCGATCGCGGATCTCGCCGACCATGATGATGTCTGGATCGGCGCGCATCATCGAGCGCAGGCCGGTGTGGAAGTGCAGGCCGGCCTTCGGGTTGACCTGCACCTGCGTGATGCCGTCGAGCTGGTACTCGACCGGATCCTCGATCGTGATGATGTTCTTCTCGACCGAGTTGAGGTTCCCGAGGGCGGCGTAGAGCGTCGTCGACTTGCCCGAGCCGGTCGGGCCCGTGACGAGCACGGCGCCGTAGGACTGCCGGAAGGCGCGCTCGAAGCGCTCGTGCTCGGGCACCGCCATGCCGAGCTTGTCGAGCGACATGACGACCGAGTCCTTGTCGAGGATGCGCATGACGACCGACTCGCCATGGACGGTCGGCAGCGTGACGACGCGCAGGTCGATGTGGTGGCCGTCGATCATGAGCCCGACGCGGCCGTCCTGCGGGAGGCGGCGCTCGGAGATGTCGAGGTCGCTCATGATCTTCACGCGGCTGATGACGCCGAGCACCATCCGCCGCTGGACCGTCGCCGACTCGACGAGCACGCCGTCGATGCGGATGCGGACGCGCAGCTCGCTGCCGTTGGGCTCGAGGTGCACGTCGGAGGCGCCCTGCTCGACCGCCTGGGCGATGATCTGGTTGACGAGCCGGATGACCGGTGCGTCGTCGGCCGACTCGCGCAGGTCGACGACCTCCGCCGGGGCCTCCTCTTCCTCCAGGAGATCGGCGGCGACGACGTCGTCGAGGCTCGACAGCCGCGAGATGAGCGCCTGGATGTCCTCGCGGCTCGTGACCGCGGGCCGGATCTCCTTGCCGGTGAGCAGCGCGATGTCGTCTACGGCGAGGACGTTCGCCGGGTCGGCCATGGCGACGAGCAGCGTGCGGTCGTCGACGAACGCCACCGGCACGGCCCCGTAGCGCCTGGCCGCGGGGATCGAGATGAGGTTCGCGGCCTGCATGTCGGGTTTGAACAACCCGAGGTCGAGGTGGTCGAGCCCGTGGCGCTCGGCGACCGCGCGAGCGAGGCCGTCCGGGGTAAGGGTGTCCTCCTCGAGGAGGACGTCCTCGGGCATCCTGCCGGTGCGGCGGCCCTCCTCGATCGCGGCGACGACGCGCTCGCGCGGGACGAGCCCGAGATCGACGATGACGTCGGTGAGAAAGCGGGCCGCGCCCCCCGCGTGGCGGGGCTTGGTGATGCCATCCGCGCCGTCGCCAGGGGCGATCACGGGCTTGATGGGAATGGGTTCAGGAAGCATTGGTCTCTGGTTGGCAGCCTCTGGCTGCCATTCGCATCGTGTCGAGCGGTGCCGCCAGGCCGGTCCAGAGGGTGAAGCTCAGCGCGCCCTGGCATGCCAGGATCTCGAGGCCATCGACGGTGGCGATGCTTCGTCGCTCGGCCTCTGCAATCAACGCCGTCCCACCTGCTCTGTACACCAGGTCCACTACGGTCGCGTACTCCGTCAGCCCATCGGCCTCCAGCGGAAGGTCCTTGAAAGGGGTGGACGAATGTTCGAGCCCGACGCTCGTGCAGTTGACGAGCACCTCGGCCGCGACCGGCGCTGCGACGACCCGCGCGCCGATGCCCTCCGCGCGCCGCGGCGTGCGATTCCAGATCGAGACGTCGGCGCCGGCGCGAGTGAGCGCCCAGACCACGGCCCGGGCGCTGCCGCCGGCTCCGAGGACGAGCGCCGACGCCGGCGCGCGGCCGAGCGCCGCCAGGAGTCCGGAAGCGTCGGTGTTCTCGGCGTGGATCGAGCCGTCCGCGCCGAAGCTCAGCGTGTTGGCGGCACCGATCTCGCGGGCGGCGTCGCTTGCGGTGCTCGCCAGCGTGAGCGCCGCCTCCTTGTGCGGGATCGTCACGTTCGCGCCGCGGAAGCCGGCGGCGCCGAGCGCCCGCACGGTGTCGGCGAACACCTCCGGGGCAACCGGCAGGCGCTGGTAGCGCTCCAGGCCCGCCGCGCGCATCATCGCCGGGGAGCGGCTGTGGCCGACCGGCCAGCCGAGGACGCCGTAGCGGTCGTTGACAGTCACCCGATGCTCGAGCGCCACCTGATGGTCAGCACTGTGTCGGCGATCCGCCACGCCGACCCCGCTCCTGATCGTACCGGCCCTTGTCGGCCAGGAAGCGATCGTAGGTGCTCGAGAACGCGTGCTCGCCGCAGGTGTTCGGCTTGACGACGAAGTACCGGTAGTCCACCTTCGCGGGCCGCGCGGCGGCCTTGATCGCCGCGAGGCCGGGGTTGCCGATCGGCGTCGGCGGCAGCCCGGCGCGGATGCGCGTGTTGTAGGGCGAGTCGCGCTTGAGCTCGGCGTCGGTCAGCGGCTTGGTCCAGTTGTTCGTCTCGTACCGGCTGGTGGCGTCGATGCCGAGCGGGATGCCGTCGGCGAGCCGGTTGTAGATGACGGCCGCGATGATCGGACGCTCGCGGGCCACCCGCGCCTCGCGCTCGACCATCGAGGCGATGATGAGAACGTCGTAGGCCGTGAGGTTCTTGCGTCGGGCGCGGCGGATGTCGACGCGCGCGAAGTTGTCGCGGAAGGCCGCGAGCTGGCGCGCGACGAGCGCTCGCGCGGGGGCGCCCGCGCGCACCTCGTACGTCGCCGGGAAGAGGAAGCCCTCCAGCGAGCGCGTGCCGCTCGGGGCGCCGTAGCGAAACGGGTTCAGCGCGCCGGCGAAGCGCTTGGAGGCCGCGAGGTAGCCACCCCGCAGCCGCGCCTCGCGGACGATCGCGACGATCTCGCGGCGTGAGCGGCCCTCCGGGATCGTGACGCTCACCGTCGGCGGCTTCGTCACCGACGGCAGGGTGCTCAGCGCGTGGATCGCGGCCGTGTAGCTCATCTCGCGCCGCAGCGTGTGCGGACCGGAGCGCAGGTCGCCGCGCTTGCCCGACAGCGCCGCCCGTACGCTGAAGAGCAGGCCCGAGTCGACGACGCCGGCTGCCGCGAGCCGGTCGCCGATCTCGCGGGCGCTGGAGCCGGCGGGGATCGTCACCCGCACCGCGGAGCCCTCAGCGCTGCCGAAGGGCTGAAAGAGCATGAGCACGCCGAGGACGAGCGCTGCCAGGACGGCCAGCGCGAGGAGGCCGAGCAGGCGCCCGCCCACCGAGCGGCGCGCGCGGGCGGGGCCGCGGGGCACGTCTGCCGGCGGGGTCACCACGGCGCGCGGAAATGCCACGCGGCGCACGCGGCGGATGCCGATCGGGCGCTCGGTCTCGTCATCGAGTGCGCCGGCGGGGGCGGCGGGCGGTGCGGGCGGCTGTGGCTGGATGCG